>VFSW01014587.1_pt1 | contig 10850 bp, 9 predicted proteins | sample 5358111 | NCBI WGS metagenome assembly VFSW01 (sample SAMN11554181, study PRJNA540505) | mine drainage metagenome | isolation source: sediment from site ElyBrook_90M | place: USA: Ely Copper Mine, Vershire, VT | collected 2017
GGCCACCACGTTCTAGACGTTCTCCAGCGGCCGCAGGGTGCGCTGCACGGCATGCGCCACGATCTGCGCGCTCACCGCCACGGTGAGCCCCGCCCCGCCCAGCGCCTGCCGGGCATGGGCCTGCAAGGCCGCGCCGAGCTCGGCGCCGTAGTCGGCGCAGGGGAAGCCGAGGAGCAGCTCGACGCGCACCCCGTCCGGGCGCACTTCAACGGCCCTCACGGCCTTGGCTTCCCCGAGGGTTCTGCCCAGATAGGGATCGAGGTAGGTTTCGATTCGTTCGCGGATCGCCGCTTCGTTGGGTAGAGCTTGATTCATATGAAGTTTTTATTATACCTCAGTCCATTGCGGAAGAGTGGTGTGTGGCATAATTTGAGGCTGATGTGCGGCGCGCCAGGCTGGATCGAGGCGCCGCCGCATGAGCAGCCGCGAGACCTGCGATGGCTCGAACGGAACCATGGATGTACGGTTTAAGGCACTGAATGAGTCTGTTCTCCAACTACCGCGCCGATCGGCTGATCGCCGAAATCAAGGCGAGCGGTAATCCCGAAAGCCCGGCGGCGCAGCGCGCCCTGCAAAAGCTCGCCGGCCTCGGCACGAACGCCATCGAACCGATCATCGAAGCGCTCGGCACGGCCGAGAAGCGCGAGACGCTGGGCTACGTCGAGGTGCTGTCCAAGCTCATCGACGCCAAGTCCCTGCCGCAGGTCCTGCGCAGCATGGTCGATGCCAACGGGCGCGCGCTGGCCGGCATCGCCTGGGCGCTGTCCTCCAGCCGCAACTACCCGCCCGGCGCGCTGCTCGAGGCGCTCAACAAGCCGGACATGCCGAAGCAGGCCATCATCGACGCGATCGGCGCGCAGAAGGGCCGCTTCGCGGTGCGCGATCTGCTGAATGCCGCCTACAGCCAGGAGGCAAGCGAGCGCACCGGGTTGTTCAAGATCGTCGCCGACGTGGCCGACGAGTCCTCGCTCGACGATCTGCTGGCGCGCATGGAGGGCAAGGATCCGGTCACCCGGCTGCACATCATGCAGGTGATCGCGCGCTTCAACGATCCGCGGGTCACCGCGGCGCTGCAAAAGCAGCTCAAGGACGCGAACAAGCACGTGCGCTCCGCCGCGCTCGGCGCGCTCGGCCGGATGGACGGTCCGTTCGACATGCCGCTGATCTGCGGCATGCTGCGCGACGGGGAGATCGACGTGCAGAACAAGGCCGTCGACCTGGTGGTGCGCGTCAACCACCCGGACACCATCAAGCACCTGGTCGACGTGCTCAAGGACGAGAACGAATACGCGCGCCGCGCCGCGGTCGAGGTGCTGAACGCCGTCGGCACCTCCTCGTCGGTCAAGTACCTGCTGCAGGTCATCGCCGACAGCGACTGGTGGGTGCGCACGCGCGCCGCCGATGCGCTCGGCAAGATCGGCGGACCGCGCGTGGTCGATGCGGTGCTCACGCTGGTGAAGGATGAGAACCAGGACATCCGCCGCGCGGCCATCGAGATCCTCAATCAGACCAAGGACGAACGCGCGGTGGCGCAGCTCATCGAGGCCACCCGGGACCAGGATTGGTGGGTGAGCGAGCGCGCCGTCGATGCGCTCGCCGAGATCGGCAGCACCAAGGCCCTGCCGCGCTTTCTGGAGATGCTGCGCAACGCGCCGGCGAAATCTCTGCCGACCGTGATCCGCGCCGTCGCCAAGGTCGGCGACGAGAAGAGCATCGATCAGCTGCTGCCGGTGCTGCAGCGCCCCGAGCACGAGATCAAGGTCGAGGCGATCGCCGCGCTCGCCAAACTCGCCGACGAACGCCGCGTCGACACCATCCGCGTGCGCCTGCAGTCCACGGCGGCCTCCGCGGACGGCACCATCAACCAGGCGATCGCGCGCGCCATGCAGGAGATGGACAACCGCTTCTCCACGCAGCAGCTCGCCGCCAATCAGCGCGCGGAGAAGCTGCAGGAGCCGTCCAAGACGCTGCTCATCGACAGCCAGGACCTGGCCAGCGTGGTCAGCCAGCAGGAGGCGCAGGTCCAGCGGCTCGACATCGCCACCCTGAAGAGCGGCGACGTGATCGAGGGACGCTACAAGTACATCGAGAAGATCGGCAAGGGGGCGTTCGGCACGGTGCTGCTGATGGAGGACACCGTGGTCGAGGAGCGCCTGATCCTCAAGTTCCTCAACCCGAACGTGGCCTCGGACGAGGAGATGATGAAGCGCTTCGTGCACGAACTGCGCTACAGCCGCAAGATCACGCACAAGAACGTCATCCGCATCTACGACTTCCTGTACATCCGCGGCAACTACGCCATCTCGATGGAATACTTCCCCTCGCACACCCTCGGCGGGGAGATCGTCAATGAAAAGCCGGTGCCGCTCAAGCGCGCCGTCAAGTTCGGCATCGACATCGCCACGGGCATGGCGGTGGCGCATCAGGCCGGCATCGTGCACCGCGACCTGAAGCCCGCCAACGTGCTGATCGACGACGCCGGACTGCTGAAGATCGTCGACTTCGGCGTGGCGGCGGCGCAGAGCCAGGGAGACACCCAGCTCACCAAGACCGGATACGTGATCGGCTCGCCGAAATACATGGCGCCCGAGCAGATCCTGGGCAAGAAGGTGGACGAGCGCGCCGACATCTACAGCCTCGGCGTGATCATGTACGAGATGCTGTGCGGCGTGCCGCCCTACTCGCGCGGCGACCACATGTCCGTCATGTACCAGCACGTGCAGGGCAAGGCGCGGCCGCCGATCGAGATCAACAAATCTCTCCCGCCCGAGCTCAACGGCCTGGTGCTGAAGTGCATGTCGATCGACAAGACCAAGCGGGTGCAGAGCATGGATGCGCTGCGCCTGGAACTCGACAAATTCCTCTGAGGCCGACCCCATGGCGAGAGTCGACGCGTTCTTGAAGCTGGGCGTGGCGCAGGGCTGCTCGGACCTGCACCTGGCCGTGGGCGTGCCGCCGATGCTGCGCATGCACGGCGACCTGATGCCCATCAAGTTTCGCGACCTCGGCGAGACCGAGCTCGAGGGGTATCTGACGGAGATCATGACCCAGTCGCAGCTGAAGCACTTCCGTCAGGGCAACGACATCGACTTCTCGTATGTCTCGAGCGAGGGGGGCCGCTTTCGCGTCAACGTGTTCCGCAAGGAGACCGGCATCGGCGCGGCATTTCGCACCATCCCGACGCATATTCCCAGCATGGACAAGCTCGGCCTGCCGCCGGTGGTGCGCAAGCTGTGCGACAACCATCAGGGCATGATCCTGGTCACCGGCTCCACCGGCACGGGCAAGTCGACCACCCTCGCCTCGATGATCGACCACCTGAACGCGACCCGCTCGGTGAACATCATCAGCCTCGAGGATCCGATCGAATTCGTCCATCGCAGCAAGACCAGCCAGGTCATCCAGCGCGAGCTCGGCACCCACCTGCCCACCTTCGCCGAGGGGGTGCGCGCGGCCATGCGCGAGGATCCGGACGTGATCCTGGTGGGCGAGTTGCGCGACGCGGAGACCATCTCCATGGCGATGACCGCCGCGGAGACCGGGCACCTGGTGCTCGGCACCCTGCACACCACCAGCGCCACCAAGACCATCGACCGCATCATCGACGCGCTGCCCACCGATGAACGCGAACAGACCAAGACCTTCCTCGCCTCCAGCCTGATCGCCGTGATCACGCAGATACTGGTGAAGACGCCCGATCAGCGCGGACGGCGCGCGATCTGCGAGGTGATGGTGCTCAACAAGGCGATCGGCAAGCTGATCATGACGGACCAGACGCACCAGATCCCCAGCCAGCTGCAGATGGGCAAGGACCAGGGGATGCAGCTGATGGACCAGGCGCTGCTCGCCGCCATCGCGGCCAAGGAGATCGATCCGGAGCACGCCTACGCGTACGCCGCCGACAAGCGCCCCTTCCAGCGCTACGTCTCCGACCTGTCCGGGGCGCCGGGCGTCGACCCGGCCGGGAGCTGACGGCACATGCCCGCCATCGACAGCTACCTCACCCAGGTCCTCGAGCGCGACGGCTCGGACCTGCATTTCATCGCCGGCGACCCGGCGCGCGTGCGCCAGTACGGGGAGCTCAAACCCCTGACGCCCGAGCCGCTGGACGCGGCCGCGGTCAAGGCCGCCATCTACGAGATCATGCCGAAGCTCTCCATGGAGCGCTTCGAGGCGAAGGACGGCACCGACTTCGCCTACAGCATTCCGGGCGTGGCGCGCTTTCGCGTCAACGTGATGCGCCAGCTGAACGGCATGGGCGCGGTGTTCCGCGCCATCCCCTCCAAGGCGCGCACCGCCGATGAGCTGCAGCTGCCCGAGGCGGTGCGCAATCTGTGCAAGATCAACAACGGCCTGATCCTGGTGACCGGCAAGACCGGATCGGGCAAGTCGACCACCCTCGCCGCGCTGATCGATGAGATCAACACGCGCGAGAAGGGCCACATCCTCACCATCGAGGACCCGATCGAGTTCGTGCACATGCGCAAGAACTGCCTGATCAGCCAGCGCGAGATCGGCGTGCACGCCGCCTCCTTCGCCTCGGCCCTGATGTCGGCGTTGCGCGAGGACCCGGACGTCATCCTGGTGGGCGAGCTGCGCGACCTGGAGACCATGAGCATCGCGGTGACGGCCGCGGAGATGGGCATCCTGGTGATGGGCACCCTGCACACCAATGGCGCCGCGGCCACGGTCGATCGACTGGTGAACGCGTTTCCCGCCGACAAGCAGCCGCACGTGCGCACCATGCTGTCGACCAGCCTGCGCGGCGTGGTCTCGCAGCAGCTCGTGCCGCGCGCCGACAAGAAGGGGCGGGTGGCGGCGTTGGAGATTCTCATCAACACCCCGGCGGTGGCCAATCTGATCCGCCAGGGCAAGCTCGACCAGCTGGAGAACGCGATGCAAAGCGGCGCGGCCACCGGCATGCGCCTGATGGACAGCGCCATTCAGGCGCTGCTCGAGCAGCGGGTGATCACCGGCAAGGAGGCCTTCAAGAAGGCGATCAACAAATCCCGCTTCGAGCAGTACCGCGATTCGGCCTGAGGGCGCGCCGGATGGCCTGGCGCGCCCCCGCCCCGCCCCCAAGGGGCGCCGACGCATGGCATAATTCGGCATGACTTCTCCACGCCGGATACTCGTCACCAGCGCCCTGCCCTACGCCAACGGTCCGCTGCACCTCGGGCATGTGCTCGAGGCCATGCAGACCGACATCTGGGTGCGCTTCCAGAAACTGCGCGGCCACGAGTGCTACTACGTGTGCGCAGACGACACCCATGGCACGCCCATCATGCTCAAGGCGCGCGCCGAGGGGCTGGCCCCCGAGGAGTTGATCGAGCGGGTCAACGCCGAACACCGGCGCGACCTGTCCGACATGCTGATCGGCCTGGACAACTACGGCTCGACCCACTCGCCGGCCACGCGCGCGCATTGCGACCGGCTGTACCTGCGCCTGCGGGAGGCCGGACGCATCGACCGGCGCGTGGTCCGCCAGGCGTACGATGAGAGCGCGAAGATGTTCCTGCCCGACCGCTACGTCAAGGGCATCTGCCCGGTGTGCGCCGCCGCCGACCAGTATGGCGACTCGTGCGAGAACTGCGGCTCGACCTATACGCCCGCCGACCTGAAGAGCCCGCGCTCGGCGGTGAGCGGCACGACGCCGGTGTGGCGCGATTCGGAGCACTACTTCTTCCGCCTCAGCGATTTCGAAGCGAGCCTGCGCGCCTGGGTGGGCGGCGGGGCGCTGCAGGGCAGCGTCGCGCACAAGCTCGAGGAGTGGTTTTCCCAGGGACTGAAGGACTGGGACATCTCGCGCGACGCCCCGTACTTCGGCTTCGAGATCCCGGATGCGCCGGGCAAATATTTCTACGTGTGGTTCGACGCGCCCATCGGCTACCTCGGGAGCTTCACCCAGCTCGCGCAGCGCGCCGGGCTCGACTTCGAGGACTTCTTCGCGGCGGGCTCGGGCGCCGAGCTGCACCATTTCATCGGCAAGGACATCCTCTACTTCCACACGCTGTTCTGGCCGGCCGTGCTCGAGGGCGCGGGCCTGCGCCGGCCCACGGCCGTGCATGCGCACGGCTTTCTGACCATCAACGGCCAGAAGATGTCGAAGTCGCGCGGCACCTTCATCACGGCGCGGCGCTACCTCGACGCCTTCGACGCCCAGTACCTGCGCTACTACTTCGCCGCCAAGCTCGGACCCGGCATCGACGACATCGACATGAACCTGGAGGAATTCGCCTCGCGGCTCAATTCCGACGTGGTCGGCAAACTGGTGAACATCGCCAGCCGCTGCGCGGGCTTCATCACCCGCGGCGCCGCCGGCAGCCTGGCGGGCGCGCTGGCCGAGCCGGAGCTGTTCGCCGCCTTCGCCGCGGCGGGCGCCTCCATTGCCGATGCCTACGAGGCGCGCGACACGGCGGGCGCGGTGCGCGAGATCATGGCGCTCGCCGACCGGGCGAATCAGTACATCGATGCGCGCAAGCCCTGGACGCTCGCCAAGCAGGCGGGCTCCGCCGACGCGGTGCAGGCCGTCTGCACCCAGGGGCTGAACCTGTTCCGCACCCTCATGATCTACCTCGAGCCGGTGCTGCCGGTGATGGCGGCCAAGGCGCGCCACTTCTTCCAGGAGGACGAGTGGCGCTGGAGCCATGCGGCCCAACCCCTGCTGGGCACGGCGATATTGCCCTACGAGACGCTGGCGACGCGTGTGGATCCGCAGGCCGTGGCGCGCCTGGTCGAGCCGGTGCAGGAGCCGCAGACCGCGACGCCGGCGGCGGCGCCCGCAACGACGCCGTCGGCGCCCAAGCCGACGCCCAAGCCGGCGCCCAAGCCAGCGCCCGCCGCGACCGTGGCGGGCGCCTCGGACGCGGCCATGCTGGCGGCCGCGGCCGCGGTGGAGGGCAATCAAATCTCCATCGATGAGTTCCTGCGCGTCGATCTGCGGGTGGCCCGGGTGAAGAGCGCCGCGCTGGTGCCCGGCGCCGACAAGCTGCTCAAGCTGGTCGTCGATGTGGGTGAGCTGGGTGAGCGCGAGATCTTCGCCGGCATCCGCGCCGCGTACGCCCCCGACAGCCTGGTCGGCCGGCTGATCGTGGTGGTCGCCAACCTCGAACCGCGCAAAATGCGCTTCGGCGTCTCGGCGGGCATGATGTTGGCGGCGGGAGCCGGCGGCAAGGACATCTTCGTGCTGGCGCCCGACAGCGGTGCGACGCCCGGCATGCGCGTGAAGTGAGATGAGCGCCGCGGCCGCGCCCGAACTGGCGGCGCGCATCGACGCGCTGCTGCCGCAAACCCAGTGCACTCGTTGCGGCTACAGCGGCTGCCGTCCCTATGCCGTGGCGGTCGCGGCCGGCGAGGCGGCCATCAACCGCTGCCCCCCGGGTGGTCGCGCGACCATTGCCGCGCTGGCGGCGCTGCTCGGCCGAGCGCCCGAACCGCTGGATCCGGACTGCGGCGTGGAGGCGCCGCCGCGCCTCGCCTGGATCGATGAGAGCCGCTGCATCGGCTGCGCGCGCTGTCTCGCCCCGTGTCCGGTGGATGCGATCGTGGGCGCGCCGAAGTTCCTGCACACGGTGCTGACCGAGTTTTGCACCGGCTGCGAGCTGTGCATCGCGCCCTGCCCGGTGGATTGCATCGAGATGCGCGCGGGCGGCGCGCCGGCCGCCACGGCCGCGGATCGCAACCGCGCCCGCCATGCCGCGCATGGCGCCCGCCTCGAGCGCCAGGCGGCGCGGCGCGCGGCGGAACTCACCGCCAAGAAGGCGGCGGCGCGGCGACCCGCATGAATGCCGTCCAGCGCCGGGAGATGTTCGCGCGCCTGCGTCAGGACAATCCGCAGCCGCGCACCGAATTGCGCCACTCCAGCCCGTTCGAACTGCTGATCGCGGTGATCTTGTCGGCCCAGGCCACCGACAAGAGCGTCAACCGCGCCACCGCCGCGCTGTTCGCGACGGCGGCCACCCCCGCGGCGATGCACGCGCTGGGCGTGGACGGCTTGACGCCGTTCATTCAGTCGATCGGGCTGTACAACGCCAAGGCGAGGCACATCATCGCCACCTGCGCCGCGCTGCTCGAACTGCACGGCGGCGAGGTGCCGCGCACCCGCGAGGCGCTCGAACGGTTGCCGGGCGTGGGCCGCAAGACCGCCAACGTGGTGCTCAACACCGCCTTCGGCGAGGCCACCATCGCCGTCGACACGCATATCTTTCGTCTGGCCAACCGCACGGGGCTGGCGCCCGGCAGGACGGTGCGCGCGGTGGAGGAGCGGCTCTTGAAGGTCGTGCCGGAGGAATTTCGCCGCGATGCGCACCATTGGTTGATCCTGCACGGCCGCTATGTCTGCACGGCGCGGGCGCCGCGGTGCGGGCTCTGCTCTCTCAGGGACCTGTGCGGCTACCGGGGCAAGGCGGGCGCCGCGGAGCCGCGCCGCGCGCGCGGGGCGGCATGAGCCTGTTCGGCGCCCAGGATCGCGACCCGATGCGCCGCCGCTTCGCCGAGGCCTGGCGCAAGCATCGCGAGCGCATCCCGCTGACGCCGCTCGAGGCGCTGATTGCCGACGTGATCGCCATGCACCCGGAATATCACCGCTGGCTCGCGGACCCCGACACCGCCGCGGCCTACCAGCCGCCGGCCGCCGCCGGCACCAATCCCTTCCTGCATCTGGGCTTGCATATTGCGGTGCGCGAGCAGCTGGCCGTGGACCGGCCCCCGGGGATTCGTGCGCTGCACCAGCAGCTGCTCGGCAGCCATCCCCTGCCCCATGCCGCCGAGCATGTGCTGGTGGAGGCCCTGGGCGAGACCCTGTGGGAGGCACAGCGGGCGGGGCGCGCGCCCGATGAGGCGCGCTATCTTGAACTCGCCGGCCGCGGATTGCCCGGCGGGCACGGCCGCACCTGACCCACTGCACGCCCCAAGGTTAAGCAACCTTCACTTCCGCTTCATCGGCGGGCGCGGCGGGCAAGGCTAACCTGCGGCGCAGGCGGGCCTTGATCCGATCGGGCCGCGATGGAGTCTTCCATGCGTTCGACCAGTACGGTGACCGTTCTCAGTCTGTGGGTGCTGTCGCTCGCGGCCCTGGTCCCCGCGCTCACATCGCCCCCTGGCGCGGCGGGCAGCGCGGCGGCGCCGCCAGCCAGTGCGGCCGTCACCACACCCGCCTCGGCGGCGGCCGACAACGCCGCGGCCGCGCGCCATGCCCGGCGCACCGCCTGTCTGAAGGAGGCGCGGGCCAAGAAGCTGCTGGGCGCGCAACGCACCGCCTTCGTGAAGAACTGCGTCGGCCCGCGCTGAGGGCGGCGTCCGCGGCCCGCCTCAGCCCGGACGCTTGGGCAGATACAGATCGGTGAGCGTGCCCGCGAACGCCTCGGCGGCCAATCCCACGGTCTCCGACAGGGTGGGATGTGCATGCACGGTGAGTCCGAGGTCGGCGGCGTCGGCGCCCATCTCGATCGCCAAGCCCACCTCGGCGATCAGCTCGCCCGCATTGGGGCCGACGATGCCGCCGCCGAGCACCCGTCCATTGGCCTTGTCGAACAGCAGCTTGGTGAAGCCTTCGTCGCGATTGATGGCGAGTGAACGGCCGCTGGCGGCCCAGGGGAACACTCCCTTGCCGTAGTCGACGCCGCGCGCCTTGGCCTCGGTCTCGCTCAGACCCACCCAGGCGATTTCCGGATCCGTATAGGCCACCGAGGGGATGCAGCGCGCGTCGAAGGCCGCCTTGTGCCCGGCCGCCACTTCGGCCGCCACCTTGGCCTCATGGGTCGCCTTGTGCGCGAGCATGGGCGCGCCGGCAATGTCGCCGATGGCGAAGATGTGGGCGACATTGGTGCGCATCTGCCGGTCGACCGCGATGACGCCGCGCGCATCGACGTTGACCCCGGCCTTGGCGGCCTCGATGCGCTGACCGTTGGCGCTGCGTCCGACGGCGACCAGCACCCGGTCGAAGTCCTGCGGCTGCGGAGCATCGGGACCTTCGAATACCGCGCGCAGGCCCGCCTCGCGCGCCTCCAGACCCACCACCTTGGTTTTCAGCAGGATGCGCTCGTAGCGTTTCTCGATGCGCTTTTGCAGCGGTTTCACCAGGTCGCGGTCCGCCCCGGGCATCAGGCCGTCGCTCAACTCCACCACACTGACCCGCGCCCCCAGCGCGTCATACACACAGGCCATTTCCAGTCCGATGATGCCGCCGCCGATCACCAGCAAGCGGCTGCAATCGGGCGGCAGTTCGAGCGCGCCGGTCGAATCGATGACGCGCGGATCATCGGGCAGTCCCGGCAGCCGTACCGACTCGGAGCCCGCCGCGATGATGCACTGGCGGAAGTCGACGCGGCGCACTCCCTCGGCGGTGCGCAGTTCCAGCGAGTAAGGTCCGATGAAGCGCGCCTCGCCGCGCAGCACGTCGACTTTGCGCTGCTTGGCCAGCGTGCTCAATCCGCCGGTCAGCCGGCCCACGACCTTGTTCTTCCAGGCCCGCAAGCGCTCCCGATCGATCTGCGGCGCGCCGAAGGTGATTCCACAAGCCGCCATGTCATGCGCTTCCTCGATGACCTTGGCGGCGTGCAACAAGGCCTTGGAGGGAATGCAGCCGACGTTGAGGCACACGCCCCCGAGGGTGGGCCAGCGCTCGATCAGCGTCACCTTGAGGCCGAGATCCGCGGCGCGAAAGGCCGCCGTGTAGCCGCCGGGACCGGCGCCGAGCACCACCAATTCCAGCGCGCCGGCGGGCGGCTGCGGAGCCGGCACCGCCGCCGGGGAGGGCTGGGGCGCGGCCCGGGGGGTTATAAAAAACTGACGCGGGCGACCAAGAGGATAGTGTTGATATAGGGGGGGGCCGGATGATTTAAAAAAAAAAT
>VFSW01014588.1_pt1 | contig 10850 bp, 5 predicted proteins | sample 5358111 | NCBI WGS metagenome assembly VFSW01 (sample SAMN11554181, study PRJNA540505) | mine drainage metagenome | isolation source: sediment from site ElyBrook_90M | place: USA: Ely Copper Mine, Vershire, VT | collected 2017
GAGAACCAAAGAACCGTGAAGAAGTGTCGTCTATCCCACCGTCTTGGCAGTAAGCGCGCCCCGGATTGCGTGGATTGCGGCCCAGGCTTGCAAGTGACTGTCAATTGAGATTTACTGCTGAATCGTGATCGCCTTTGCCTCGTTCCATAAAACAATCTCCATCAACCAACCGATGAGAACGCGGATTAAAACCATCATCCTATCAGCGCTGTCGGCCGGGTTCGGCGCGATGCTGACCGGCAACGCGGCGGCGCAGACCTTTACGACGTTGTATAGTTTTACGAACGGCAATGACGGGGCTAATCCGTATGGCGGTTTGGTTCTGTCGGACGGCATACTTTATGGGACGACGTGGCAGGGCGGACGCCTGGCCAATGGAACCGTCTTCTCCGTCAATACGAATGGCGCCCGTTTTACCGTTTTGCATTCGTTCACCGGCGGCAACGACGGATCAAGTCCCTATGCCGCATTGATTTTGTCCGGCGACTTCCTGTACGGGACGGCAGTGGCTGGAGGAGCCGCGGGCAATGGAACGGTTTTCAAGGTTACGACCAAGGGCGCCGGTTTTACGGTGCTTCATAGTTTTACGAGCGGTGACGGCGCGTTGCCGTATGGCGGGCTGGTTTTATCGGGCAGCACCTTGTACGGCACGGCGTGGCAGGGCGCCGGCGCGAGCGCCGGCATTGTGTTCGCAGTCGCCACCAATGGCGCGGGGTTTAGAATTGTCCATGATTTTACCGCCCAAAGCGACGGACAAGATATTCAGGCCGGCATCACTTTATCGGGCAACACCCTTTACGGGGCGGCGGTCTTTGGCGGCGGTTTCGACAACGGAACAGTGTTTTCAGTCAACACAAATGACACCGCTTTTACGAACCTGTATAGCTTCACGCCGCTCAGCCATTCCACCAACGGCGATGGAGCCTTTCCGTATGCCGCCGTGGTCGTGTCAAGCAATATCCTATATGGGACCGCGTGGGGAGGCGGCGGTGCCGGCAAGGGAACGGTGTTCGCGGTCAATGCCAATGGCGGTGGCTTTTCGGCCCTGCATGTTTTCACGGCGGCCTCCGGCTTCCCTGCGACGAACGGCGATGGAACCTTTCCGATGGCGGGATTGATAACATCGAACAACGTCCTCTATGGCACGGCATCGGATGGCGGCGGCGGCGGAAGTGGAACGGTCTTCGTTATGAATACGGACGGCACAGGTTTTACGGTCCTGCATGGTTTTTCCGCGATGAACGGAGGAACGAACAGTGACGGCGCCACTCCTCAGGCAGGTTTGATTCTTGCCGGCAACACCTTGTATGGAACGGCGTGGGAAGGCGGCCGTTCTGGCTTTGGGACGGTGTTCAGTCTTGCCGCCCAACCCGTAACCGCGCCGCAACTGGCTGTCACGGCGGCCGGGCCGAATATCATTTTGACATGGCCGGCCAATGCCGCCGGGTTCAGGTTGCAATCCACCGCGAGCCTCTCTCCGCCGCCGAACTGGGCCGCCGTTTCTCCCGGCCCGGTCCTGGTCAACGGCCAGAACACAGTCACCAATATTATCTCCGGCGCGCAAATGTTTTACAGATTAAGCCAATGATTGCCGGAATTGACAAAAAAGGACCGGGCGATGAAGCCCGGCCTGTGAATCACGATCTAAACTGGACTGCCGGCGCCTGACTGGGCAACCGGCACTCGCGCGGCGATCGCGCCAACGCCGATCTATGGCGCCACAAGCTGGAAAAACTGCGCGGTTCCGCTTGCGGTCACGCTGATTTGGTAATTCCCGTTGACCTGGGTTGGGGTGGTGGTGACGTTGGCCCACGGTCCTGTGACGCTGGAGCTTGCCTCCAGAACGAAACCGGCGGGAGTCGTCAGGGGCCAGGTGACCAGAACGGTGCCACTGGGACCGCTGCCAATGGATAATTGCGGGCCTGGGATGGTGCTTGAGAAGTTGAAGTCGCTGAATTGCTGGACGCCGCCGGTGCCGCCAGAACTGGTGCTAAATCCGACGAAGGCAAAACTGCTTCCCAGCAACGTGGTAAGATCACCAAGGTCGAAGGTGGTTGAGTATGTCGCGGCGGTGGTGGCATCGACGAGGGTTACCTGCGCCGCTCCACCGGGGGCGTACACGATTTTGAAGTTGATCGGATCGCCGCTGGCGACGTCGACACTGCCGGTGGCTAGATAGGGTCCGCTGGGACCGTTCGCAGTGTAGGCGATGCCGATCGTATGGCCGCCGTAGATATCAATTTCAAGCTCAACGCTGGGGGTAAGGCCGTAGATGCCCAGGCCGCTGCCGCCGTTGCCATTGTTGCCGATGATGAAAGCGGGGCCGCTTTCTTGCAAGGTGAACGAGGCGCCGTCAGCATTGTCGTGACCGGTGTCGCCGGGGTTCTGATAGGTGAAGGTGGCGGTAAAGCCGTTGATATAAACAAAATCGTCAAACCAAGCGGTGACCCATTCGTTGCCGCCGCCGTCGGTTCCGGAAAAGGTGTTTCCCGTGATGTTAGGCTGTACGGTGAAACTGCCCGACGTGTTGACGGTCCAATTGGTGCCGCCGTTTAAAGTGATCGGGGGCATCGGAGTGATGATCGTGTTGGTGGAACTGCTGACGGTGCCCAGGCTGTTGGCAATGGTGACGGAAAACGTGTTGGAGCCCGAAGGGGAGGAAAACGCGTAGTCCGAATTGGTGGCGCCGGGGACTGCTTTGCCATTTTCATACCACTGATAGGTCACAGGCGCCAGGCCGTAAGCCAGCACGAAAAGGTCGATCGGGACATCCACCGGGGCCTCGGCAACATTGGTGCTGAGATCAGTCACGAGGACCGGCGCGTTGGAATAGAGATTAAGCCCGGCGGGCGTCGTGGCTGCGGAGCCAAACGCATTGGAGGCGACCATGAAGTAATTGAAGCAATTGCAGGTTTGCGCGCTGTTGGCACCCACGCCGGCGCCGGTGATCCTCAAGGTAATGTTGGTTTGGCCCGCAAGAAGATTGGTCTTTCCGGTGTTGTCAATGTTGTACCATTGATAAGTAAAGGGCGGTGTGCCGCCATCAATGGCCGCGGTAAAGGTGACAGTGCCGTTCTCATCGCCATAAAACGCGTTGGTGGGCACTGTGACTCCCGGCGGCGCAGCCCCGGCGCTGACAAACAGGTTCGAGATTTGCAAGGCACTGATGGCCGAATCAATTACGACGCAGTAAGCAATGTAGCCGTTGACATTGCGAGCGCCGGCATATTGTTCGGTTCCCCCAATCCAAGTGTCGAGGTTGGCGGTGTCGGCCACGGGAGGGGTCGGGACAGCGTGGGTGGCGACCAACTTCCCATCGACATACAGAAGATTGGTGCCCGTCGTCGGGGTGGGAGCGTTGTAAACGCCGATAATCAAGTGCCACCTGCCGTCGTAGATGCTGGTGCCGCTGGTCGCATCGCCATCCCCGGTGCCATTGTTCATGGCAAAATGGGGATCGCCGCTGTTGTCATAGTCCACGCGCCATGAGTTGTCGCTCCTGCCCCAGATGGTGTCGAAGCCGTTGTTGAGGGGGCTCAGACCGAGGAACCAGCACAGACAGGACATGGAGTTAGTGATCATCAGATTGCCAGGACCGGGAATATCAACATAGCCGGTGCTGCCGTCAAAAAGAGCGGAAAAGCTGTTTGTGCCAAAGGAGCCGAGATTGACACCCGGCTGGGCCAATGTGACGCCTCCATTGTAAGTGCCATCGTTGGTCCCGGCGTAGTCATACGCGATGGTGCCATTGGTTTCCTGCAAAGGCCAGAAGGACAGAGGTTTGAGAGCCAACACCGCCGTGATGAATTTGTTGCCCGGAAGGAGGGATCCGACAACGGCGTTCGAGGAAACGATCGAGCCGTAGGCGTTGCTGACTGTGACACTGTAGCTCCCCACGTCGCTGGTTGGGATGTTTGTAAGCGCCAAAATCGCAGTTGTCGCCCCTTTGATTGCCGTGCCATCAAATGACCATTGGTAAGTAAATGGTTTAGGCCCGTTGGGAGTAACGTCGAAGCTGATAGTGCCGCCGGTAAATCCATAGACCAGTGGATTGGGCTGAACGAGAATGGCGGGCGGCAGCGGGGCCAAGCCGCCCAGGATTTGGACTTCGGCGACTTCCAGACCGTTTGTGGAGGTGTCGTCTTTGATGTTATGGAATGTCACCCGGTAGGTGCTATATGCCGTGGTATTTGGGAAAACAACTTCCTGAAGGACTTGGTTGCTGGCATTGATCCCGCCAGTGGCATTGTTGCGGGAATTAGGGAGAGCCAGCGAGGTTTGCGCGAGGATCGTGGCAAACGTATTGCCGCCATCGTTGGAGCCTTCCAGCATGATGTCCGCAGGGTCGCCGTTGGTGGGACCGCTGCCCGGATAGATCCGCAACGCAGTGGCAACCGATGTGCCGAGGTTCGGAGTGATCACGTACCCGGCTGTGCTTGCCGAACCCCAGGCGTTGCTGAATCCGTTGGGTCCGCTTGTGACGTATGGCGTCAAGGCGCCATCGATCACCGCTTTGACTGTTTGACCGGCGGGCGATCCGCTTGCGTTATTGAAATCCGTGATTGGGTCCTGCGGCGTGGTCAGATTGGTTGCGGTTGAAACCAAGAAGGTCAACGGCGCGGCGGCCGACACATTGGTGCTGATCGAATTGGTGACCACGAGTTGGTAGTATCCCAAATCCGCCGAAGTGGTATTGCTAATCGTGAGTATCGAGGTGTTTGCGCCGGAGATATTGCCGCCGTCGGCCAGGTTGTTGGTCACGCCGGCAGCGGTGACAAACTGCCATTGATAGGCGGGGAATCCACCCAAGAGCAGGGTCGCGCCAAAATAGGCGTTGCTCCCCGCGTAAACGTTCTGGGCGGCCGTATAAGGGCCGATTAAAACCGGAACGCCTTTCTGGCTTGCGCTCACGGCCAGGATTACAGTGCTCTCGCCGGTTCCGTAAGTGTCGGTGGGATTGTAGTACTGCAAAGTTATATTGGTGATGGGGCTTGTGGTGTTCACCAATGAAATTGCAGACTCGAAGAGCCGCGGGTCATTGCCGGTGCTGGTCGGCGAGCCGATATTATTGGGCTGCCCGAGGGCGGCGGTGGTGGTGAAGCCAAGGCGTCCGTTGGCGATCCATGCCACATCGGCTATATTGCCGTTAAACCAGTCATAGCCCAATACGTAGTTGGTTTCGCTTGTCCCGTCGGCGTGTTGAACGACACAGAGATTGCTCATGGTGCCGCCGCCGATATTGCCACCGCTGCAGAGGAAAGACAGCGCGGCTTCAGCGGACGGAGTTTGGGGCTGGAGGTTGATGGTTTGATGGTTGGTATCGATGAGTATGGCATCGGGCGCCATATAACTTGGCGCCATGGTATAGCTGCGCGAGTAAGGCGCCGGGGTGGTGAAGGTGGAGGCGTGCGCTGGAATGCCGTTGGTCAGGTACACATACGGGGCGGGACCGGCAATCGGACCGCTTGGGGCATAGCCGGTTTCGAACCATGTGTTGCCGCCGCCGTGGGCAATATTGGTCCCGCTGTCGATCGTTGCCGTATAGGGCACGTACGGCGGGGCTTCAACCACGGCATCGGCGTCGTAGCCGGTCAATGCGATGGGGCTAAAGGCGCCGCCAGTGGCGGTTTGGCCACTGATCGCAAAAATGCAACAGCGACCGCCCGAAATGTAAGCGAAGCTGACACTGGTGACAGGGCTGGTGTCGCTGAGAGGAATGTCCACCGACCACAGCTCGCATACTTTGCCTCCGTTGACGTTGTTGAGGGTGCCGTTGGGCGTGACGCGCCCGTCGGCGATATAGGCCAGGACGGCGGGAGGAAAATAATTTGAAGAGCTGGCCGCCGAATTGAACCAGTCTGGAGAATCTATGGTGGAAAAGGGGGATTCGCTCGTCCCGTCCGCGTGATTGATGCTGACGGTCATTACGACCGGCCCGTTGCCGGCCGAAGTGAGGATGGACACGGCTGTATAGGTCGCGGGTGTAACGTTGCTGATGGTGCCGGTGGAGAACCCAGGTCCATTTGCATAGTTGGTGGCATAATTGCCGATAAACAGGACGTCGTTCGATAAATAACTTGGCGCCATTTGATAGACATGGTCGGGCATCGTGAGGTTGGTAAGCAGCCCATTGGCATGGGGCAAGCCGGTCAGCGGCGCGGCCAAGTCCAAGCCCATCTAATACCAGGTATTGCCGCCCGTGCCCAAGGTTATCGGGCCGGCGTCCATCGTGACGGTCACGGTGTCTGGCATCGGCGCGAAATTGAAGTTGGACTCGACAATCATGTCATACGTGTAACTACTGGGGGTCAACGGGAATGGCACGAACTGCGCATGCGCAGTCGTGACGGCGGACAATGCCAACGTGAGGGCCGCCAACGTGGAAGTGCAGGGAGCGTTTGTTTTCATAGGCTTGTTCGTTTTCATAGGCTTGGCTTAAGAGCCTTCTTGTGTTCGACTGTGACTACTCGGGGCTTTTCATTTGAATTGCAACCGAGCATGAGGGTTGCGGGGCTTAAAAGCAAGGAGAATTTCGAGATTATGTCGCCGTTGCGCCGCCTCCTCGTGCAAGGCGCAGGTGGCGATGGCAGTCCAGATTCTTTCGCGGAAATCACGTCCGCGCCGGCTGCGGGTGCCCTGGGGCATATTACGATCCATGACCACCAAGCGCATGGCCTGTTCGGCGGAGTTGTTGATCGGTTGGATTTCCGGCGAAGTGAGAAATCGAAAGTAGCCTTCGCCATGCTGGCAAAAGCGATCGGCCAGATTGTCGATTAAACGGTGCGCTGGCAACCCTGGCACCAATACCCTTGGGCCACATGCTCGGTGACCACGAAGGGTTTTTCGACCAGTTCGACTTGCTGGATAATTTTCCGCGCATCGGCCAGCGGCGCCAAGCGGTGGGCGCCATCCACCGGACAGCGCGCCAACTCATGCCGGCAGTGACGATCGATCTGCTCGGGGCCAAAAGCCCGATGCTCATTTTTGGTCCGGCTGGGGCGATCCCGCCGGCCCGCGCACTTAATCGCATCGCTCGCCAAGTCGCGCTTTACAGGGCGGAACTTCAGAGGTAAATTATGGTTATGCGCCCATTTGACAGCGTTCCACCGCGCAGCCGTCTTTTCATGAGTTTGACTCTCAAAACCGCGCTAAAATGGCTGGGAACCGGCGCAATGCTGCTCGCGGCAACGGATCGGGCGGGAGCGGTCGAGGCGACCGGTGTTCCCATTCATTTTTCCCGCCAGCAAATGGAGTTTTACGAGAAACAGGTTCGGCCCATCCTTGCGGACAACTGCTTCAAGTGCCATAGCCATCAAGCGGAGAAAATCAAAGGCAGCCTTGTCCTTGATTCGCGGGAAGGCGCGCTCACCGGCGGCGACACCGGCCCCGCCGTCCAACCCGGCGACCCCGAAAAGAGCCTGCTGATTCTAGCGGTCCGCCATGTGGACAAGGATCTCCAGATGCCGCCAAAGAAGAAGCTGGCGGACGCGCAAGTCGCCGTGCTGGCGGAGTGGGTGAAGATGGGCGCGCCTTATTTGGAGTCGGGCACGGCCGCGGCGGGCGTTGCGAAAGGAAAGCGGCCCACCACGCAGGATCGCAATTGGTGGTCTTACCAGCCGGTCCGCCAAATCAAGGTTCCGGATGTGAAGGATGAAGGCTGGTCACGCAATGCAATAGACAAGTTTGTCTTTGCCAAACTCCGGGACGAAGGTCTGGCGCCGGCCCCGGAGGCGGATAAACCTGCGCTGCTGCGCCGTCTCTACTTTGACCTCATCGGCCTGCCGCCGAGCGCCGAAGAGGTCGCGCGATTCGTTTCCGATCCGTCGCCCAATGCTTATGAGAGGATTGTCGACAACCTCCTGGCCAATCCGCAATACGGCGAAAAATGGGCGCGTCTTTGGCTGGATCTGGTGCGCTACGCGGAGTCCGACGGCTATAAGCTGGACGGTTTCCGCCCCAATGCGTGGCGCTACCGTGATTACGTCGTCCGTAGTTTCAATCAGGCCCAGCCTTACAACCGCTTCCTCATGGAGCCAGTTGCCGCCGATGAATTGTGGCCGGAGGAACCCGATGCGCTAATCGGCCTGAGCTATCTGCGCCTTCCGATTTACGAGTACAACCAACGCGACGTCAAAGCCCAATGGACGGCGATCATCAACGATATTACCGATGTCACCGCCGACGCCTTCCTCGGCGTGGGCTTGCAGTGCGCGCGCTGCCATGATCACAAGTTCGATCCAATCCTGCAGCGGGATTATTATCGGTTGCAGGCATTCTTCGCCCCGCTCCGGCCGCGCGATGACTTGCCGCTGTCAACGCCAGAACAGCTGAAGGAATACCAGGCCCAATGGGCGCGGTGGGCGGAAATGACCGCCGGCTTGCGCGCGCAGATTGAAGCGATTGAACGCCCGGTCCGCGAGCAAACCGCCAAGGCGGTGATCGCCAAGTTCCCCAGAGAAATCCAGGCGGTTATGAACAAGCCGGCCGGCGAACGAACGCCGTACGAGCGGCAGATCAACGATCTGGCCTATCGCCAGGTGACGGATGAACTGGAAAAGCTCGACGGCAAATTTAAAGGCGCGCAAAAGGAAAAACGCGATGCTTTGGAAGAGGCCCTGTCGCGATTTGATGAATTCAAACCGAAGCCGCTGCCCGATGCGATGCTGGTGACGGACGTCGGTTCGGCCGCTCCGCCGGTGACCATTCCCAAAGACAAGGCGCAGACTCCGATTGAGCCGGGCTTCCTCACATTGTTGGGGGCGGCGCCAGTGAAATGCGAGACGCCGCCAGCGGCCCCGAATTCCACCGGGCGCCGGGCGGCGCTTGCGAAGTGGCTTGGCCAGCCGGACAATCAATTCACCACTCGCGTCATGGTTAATCGCATCTGGCAGCGGCATTTCGGACGAGGGCTTGTCGCCACGTTGAGCGACTTTGGCCACTTGGGCGAGCCGCCAACCCATCCGGAACTTTTGGATTGGATGGCCGGATATTTCGTCGAGCACCACTGGAGCATCAAGGAAATGCAACGCCTGATCGTCACCAGCGCCACCTACCGCCAAGCCTCACGCAATCCCGTCATGGCCGCCGCTGGATTGCGATCAACTGATTCCCCTCAACGGACCGCCGGCCATGCCGGCGAAACAATTGATCCCGAAAATCGCCTGCTCTGGCGGCAGACATTGCGCCGTCTTGACAGCGATCAAATCCGCGACGCCATGCTGTCGGTCACCGGCGAACTCGATCCAACAACGGGAGGACCAAGCGTGGATTGTTCCAAACCGCGCCGAACGATTTACACCCGATGGCTCCGCAACAGCCACGATCCATTGCTTGATTCCTTCGACCCTCCCGACGCCTACACCAGCACAGCGCAACGCAACGTCACGACGACTCCGATGCAGTCGTTGGTGATGATCAACGGGCCGTATGTGTTGCAGCGCGCGCAGGCCCTGGCCAATCGCATCACCAAACTCAACCCCAGTCCCGCCCCGGACGCGGCTCTGGTGGCAACCGCCTATCGCTTGGTCTATGCCCGCGAGCCTTCGCCGCCGGAGATGTCCCGCGCGCTCGCGTTTCTGAGCGAGCAGGCCAGGCGCATCGCCAGTTCGGCGACGGTCGCGCAAGTCAATGCCGACGTCATGCCAAAACGTGCCGGCACCGCGGCCGCCTTCCGGCCCGGCGACGGGCAAACGCGCCTGCAAGTCCCCGACAACCCGCTGATGCCCCAGTACGATTTCACCATCGAGGCCTGTGTATTATTGCGTTCGATTGACAAGGGCGCGGAAATGCGAACGATCTTGTCGCGTTGGGACGGGCGCAAGGATCAGCCCGGCTGGTCGCTCGGCGTTGCAGGCAAAAGCGCCAACTGCCCTCCTCAGAGTCTGGTTCTGGAACTCATCGGCGACACCACCGAAGAGGGCGACGGCGGTTATGAAGCCATTCCTTCGGGCATCCATCTCGAACTTGACACACCGTACGAAATCGCCGTGTCCGTCCGCATCGGCGATACCAGCGAAACCGGCATTACGTTTTACGCCAGGGAGTTGACCGCCGGCGCTCCCTTGCGGACCACGCGCGTGACCCACAAGGTCACGGCCAATCATCAATCCAATCTGCCGCTCGTCATCGGCGGACGCGACCCGGAACAACACCAGGCATGGGACGGGTTGATCGATGATGTGCGCCTTTCGCGCCGCGCGCTCAAGCAAGACGAACTGTTGCTTGCCCGCGAAGGGCCGGATGACAGCATCGTGGGGTTCTGGCGATTTGATGAGCCGGACTTTTTCAAGGACTCCTCGCCCAACGGCAATAATATCCGGTCGGAAATCTCGCCGGCCGCCAAGTCGGACCCGAAAACCGCCGCATTGATTGATTTTTGCCATGCTTTGCTCAATTCCAACGAGTTTTTGTACACGGACTAAAAATTGACCAAATATATTTGAGAATTTTCCGATGGGCGGACGTTCCCGCGGCGTCCAAATATCTGAGAGATAAATCGGCGTGATTTGAAAATTGAGAACCCAGGCAAGCCCATGAAACCCACACGCATTGTCCCCCACTACGAAACGGTCTGCAACCGCCGGGATTTCCTCGTGCGCGCCGGCGCGGGATTCGGCGCGCTTGCAATGACCTACCTGCTCGAAACCGAGAGCCTCGCAGCCTCGCCGGTCATGGCGCCAAATCCGCTCGCGGCCCGGCCCCCCCATTTTCCCGCCAAAGCCAGGAGCGTTATTTTCCTCTTCATGGAAGGCGGCCCAAGTCACCTCGACCCCTTCGATCCCAAGCCCAAGCTTCGTGAAATGGCCGGACAGCGCCTCCAGCAAAGTTTCGGCCCAATCATTACGGCGATG
>VFSW01014589.1_pt1 | contig 10850 bp, 9 predicted proteins | sample 5358111 | NCBI WGS metagenome assembly VFSW01 (sample SAMN11554181, study PRJNA540505) | mine drainage metagenome | isolation source: sediment from site ElyBrook_90M | place: USA: Ely Copper Mine, Vershire, VT | collected 2017
CGCCGTCGCCGGTGAAATACAGGCCCTTGAAGGTGGAGAAATAGGTCTGGATGAAGCGCGCGTGGTCGCCGAACACAGTGCGCATCTGCCCCGGCCACGAGGCGGCGAGACACAGATTACCCTCGGTTGCCCCCTCCAGGACCTTGCCGTCGCTATCGACGATCACCGGCTTCACGCCCGGCAGCGGCAGCGTGGCGGAGCCTGGCTTCTGCGCCACCGCTCCGGGCAGCGGGGAGATCAGGATGCCGCCGGTCTCGGTCTGCCACCAGGTATCGACGATCGGGCAGCGCTGCTCGCCGACCACGCGATAATACCACAGCCAGGCCTCGGGGTTGATCGGTTCCCCGACCGTGCCGAGAATGCGGATGGACGCGCGGGAGGTGCGCTCCACCGGCGCCTCGCCCTCACGCATCAGGGCGCGGATGGCGGTGGGCGCGGTGTAGAAGATATTGACCTTGTGCTTGTCCACCACCTGCCAGAAGCGCGAACTGTCCGGGTAGTTCGGCACCCCCTCGAACATCACCGAGATCGCGCCGTTGGCGAGCGGCCCGTAGACGATATAGGTGTGGCCCGTCACCCAGCCGACATCGGCGGTGCACCAGAACACTTCCCCCTGCCGGTAATCGAACACGTAGTGATGCGTGTAGCTGGCATAGACCATGTAGCCGCCGGTGGTGTGCAGCACGCCCTTCGGCTTTCCGGTGCTGCCGGAGGTGTAGAGGATGAACAGCGGGTCCTCGGCGGCCATCGGCGCGGGCGGGCAATCGGGCGAGGCGGCGGCGCAGAGTGCGGCGTAGTCATGGTCGCGTCCGGCGACCATCGGCACCTTCGCGCCGGTGACCGCAACCACCACCACATGCGCCACATCCGGGCATTGCAGCAGGGCCTCGTCGGCATTGGCCTTGAGCGGCACCTTGCGCCCGCCCCGCCGCCCTTCATCGGCGGTGATCAGAACCGTGCTGGTGCAATCGAGGATACGGCCAGCCAGGCTCTCCGGCGAGAAACCGCCGAAGACCACCGAATGGACCGCGCCGAGGCGGGCGCAGGCAAGCATCGCCACCGCCGCTTCCGGCACCATCGGCATATAGATGGTCACGCGGTCGCCCTTCCGGACGCCCAGGCCCTTCAGGCCGTTGGCCAGCCGGCAGACCTGGTCGTGCAGCTGGCGGTAGGTGAGGGTGCGGGACTGCCCGGGATCATCCCCCTCCCACAGGATCGCCACCTGGTCGCCGCGCGTCGCCAGATGGGCATCGAGGCAGACCGCCGAGGCATTGAGCACCCCGTCCTCGAACCATTTGATCGACACATCGCCGGTGAACGAGGTGTTGCCGCCCTTGGTCGGCGCCTTGATCCATGGAATCCGCCGCGCCTGCTCAAGCCAGAACGCGTCGGGGTTGCGATCGGCGGCCTCGCTCATGGCCTGCCGGCGAGCGGCGTCGGCATGGGCGTGGGCGGCAATGGCGGGTTTGATGGCAATCAGGTCGTCGGACATGGTTCCTCCGAAGCATTCGTGGCCGCCCGCACCGGCAGGGGCATGAAACTCTAATGTGCTGGTTCTGAAGTTCCTATCCCTTCGCGGCGGCGGCTTCCAGGACCTTCAGAACCACAAACCACACGCCACAATCACGATGTGACTGGTGTCCTGATCAGTTCGGATGCTCGTCAAATGCCGCCACCGGCGATAGCGCACCTCCGAATCGGGCACGAGGCGCCGGGACCGCACGACCGGCCGGAGCGGGGATCGCGCTCCGACCGGTCGGCATTCCCGGTCAGGGGTCAGGCTTTGGCGCCGATCGGCAGCACGGTGCGCCCGTGCGCATCGTTGATGATCTCCGCCGCTGCCAGATAGAAGGCGAGGGCAGCGGTGATCAGGCCGCCATAGCCGCCCAGCGTGCCCAGCGAGGGGATGCCGAGCATGTCCTTCCCGGCGAGCAGCGCGAAGGTGATCCACAGCGCCAGAAAGATCAGCTGGAGCGCGCGGTTCAGCGCGAGGCTGCCGATCCACATATAGAAGGTGAACACGCCCCACATCAGCAGCCACCAGCCGACGAACGGGCCGGGTACCTTGCTGGCGAAGAACTCCACGAACAGCGCGAAGGTCCACCAAAACGCGCCGTACGCGCAGAAGGCGACAAAGCCGAAGGTATTGCCGCGCGGCATTTCCATCAGCCCGGCGAAAAATTGCGCCGTGCCGCCAAAGGCGAAGGCCGAAGCGAGCACCAGAGGCACGGCCGCGCCGGTGAACCACCCGACATTGACCATGCTCAACATCCACGTGGTAAGCGCGAAGCCGGTGAGCCCGAGAGGGGCGGGATTAGCGAGTTTCATCAGGCGAACCTCCACTGGGTTTCTTTTGTCCTTCGCTGCCGGCCGCCCGTTGCCGAGCGGAATGCATGAGGTGCACCACCTATAGCAACCCGTGATCCGCGCCTGCAATGAGTCTTGCGCCCCTGGTGTCCTGATTCGGAAGTTTGCTATCGCCAGTGCCGGTATTGGACGAGCGTCCGAACCGGACAGGACACCGGTCACGCCATGAGTGCAGGGAAGGGTGTGGTTCCGAAGCCACCCGCCATCCACCGCCGCAACGGAGCGGATCGATTCCATCTGAAACGATCCACTCTACCTCCGATTGCCGCTCGCGCCCCCTGTGCCGAGGGCGAGGATCAACCGCCAATGGGCGGCGGAGACCGGCAGCACCGACAGGCGGGACTGCCGGATCAGGGCGAGATCGGCAAACCGTCCGTCCGCCTTCAACGCCGCGAGCGTGACGGGGTGGTCCAGCGGAGCGATGGCGCGCATGTCCACCGCCACCCATGGCGTGCCGGGCTCCGCCGTGGGGTCCCCGTAGGCTTCCCGAATAATTTCAACAATACCAACAATTTCCTTGCCGGTATTCGAGTGGTAGAAAAAGGCACGATCGCCCAGCCGCATGGCCAGAAGGTTGTTCTTGGCCATATGGTTGCGCACCCCGGTCCAGGGTTCGGTGCCGTTCGCCACTTGTTGCGCCCAGCTGAACGCCTCGGGTTCGCTCTTCACCAGCCAATACGCCACGTCCATCCTCCTGTATGACCCGTCCCATGGAGAGTCTCGCCCTTTATATCCACTGGCCGTTCTGCCGCGCCAAATGTCCCTATTGCGACTTCAACTCCCATGTCCGCGACCGCATCGACCAGCCGCGCTTCGCCGCGGCGCTGCGCGCCGAACTGGCCTGGGAGGCAGCGCGACTCGGCCGTCGCCCGCTCGGCTCGATCTTCTTCGGCGGGGGCACGCCGAGCCTGATGGAGCCGGAAACCGTCGCCGCGCTGATCGCGGATGCCACGGCTCTGTTCGATCCCGCGCCCGACCTTGAAGTAACCCTGGAGGCCAATCCGACCAGCGTCGAGGCCGGGCGCCTCGCGGCGTTTCGCCAGGCCGGCGTGAACCGCCTGTCGCTCGGCGTGCAAAGCCTGGACCCGGCCGCACTCGCCTTTCTCGGCCGGCAGCATGATGTGCCGCAGGCGTTGGCCGCCTTCGACCTGGCGCGCGCGCTGTTTCCCCGCCTGTCATTCGATCTCATCTATGCCCGCCCCGGCCAGAGCCTTCCCGCCTGGCGCGCCGAACTGCGCGCGGCCCTCGACCATGCCGCCGATCATCTCTCGCTCTACCAGCTCACCATCGAGCCAGGCACGGTGTTCGAGGCCCGCTATCGCGCCGGGGCCATCGCCTTGCCGACCGACGACGATGCCGCGGCACTCTATGATGCCACCGCCGAGGAGGCGGCACGTTTCGGCCTGCTGCCCTACGAGGTGTCCAATTACGCCCGTCCCGGGGCGGAAAGCCGCCACAACCTGGCCTATTGGCGCTACCGGGACTACGCCGGCATCGGCCCGGGTGCCCATGGGCGCATCACACTCGGCGCCGATCTCCTTGCCACCCGCCGCCACCGCGCCCCGGAACCCTGGGCCGAACGCGTGGAGCGGCAGGGCCATGGCAGCACCGCCGAACACATGCTCGCCCCGCCCGATCGCGCCCGTGAGATGCTGCTGATGGGGCTGCGCCTGGCGGAAGGGATCGACGCCCTCCGCTTCGCGGCCCGCACCGGCATCCCGCTGCAAGACGCGCTCGACCCGGCGATTCTCGCCGCCGCAATCGAGGAAGGCTACCTGGTTCATGGCGGCGGACGGCTTTTCGCCACCGTCGAGGGGCGCAAACGGCTCGATGCGCTGCTCGCCGCCCTGGTCAGGTAAGGGCCGCCACCCGCTCGGCGAGGCGGCGGAACAGCGGTATGGCGGCGGCAAGCTCGGCGATCGCAACAGTTTCCTGCGGGCGATGGGCCATGGCGATATCCCCCGGCCCGAGCACCACACAGGGCGCGATCGCCTGCAACTCGGAGGCATCGGTGCCGTAGGGGGCGGTGGTGGCGGCCTGTCCACTGGCCTCGACGCAGAGGCGGATCAGCGGGTGATCGGCCGGCAATTCGGGCGGCGGGGCCTCGTACGAGATCTCCAGCGTCAGCCCGGCGGCTTCTGCGGCCTTCGTCACCGCCGCCACGATCGGCCCGGGGTCGATGCTGCGGCTGTAGCGGAATTTGATGCGCGCGGTCGCCTTCGGCACCGAGACGTTGCTCGCCGTGCCGTGATTGTCGAGCACCAGGTTGAAATCGCTGAACGTCGGATCGTAGGCGGCATCCTGCCACATCGCCTCGCCGCGCAGGCGGGCATAGACCTCCTGCATCTCCACCAGGAACGGCACCAGCGCCCAGTTGGCGTTGCGCCCGGCACCGGTTGAACTATGGGCCTGGATGCCGGTGGAGACGGCGGTGAACTGGACATGGCTGCGATGGCCGCGCACCGGGCACAGCCGGGTCGGTTCGGCGACCAGGATCGCCCGCGGCCGGGCCGTCCGCGCCAGGACCGAGCGGGTGGTGATGGCATTCGCCCCGGCCTTGGTGGTTTCCTCGTCGGCGGTGATGAGCAGCGTCACCGGCATGCTGTGCGGCAGGCCTCGTGCGGCGATGATGCAGGCGGCGACCGGTCCCTTCATGTCGGTACTGCCCAGGCCGTGCAGCCTTCCGTCGGCGATCCGCCCCGACCACGGGTCCTCGCTCCAGCCGGTCTCCGGCACGGTATCCATGTGGCCGGAGAGGGCGAGCCCGAAGCTGCCGCCGCGATGCGCGACCAGCGCGCGTTTCGCCGTGCCGGCGGCATCCGTGTAGTCCAGCCGCTCGACCTCGAAATCCGCCAGTTCCGCCTCCACGCGCTCGGCGATGGCGAGGTTGGAGAGCGGACTGCGGCTGTCGATGCGCACCAGGTCGCGCGCCAGAGCGGCAACATCATCTTCGTCGGTCATCATGCCATCCGGTTTGTAGTTGACCTGCCGTGCAGGGGAAGCCAGCCTGCCCCGGGACGACCCGTGCCGCAACCGTCCCCGTAGCTTCACGAGACCCTGACGGACCCCGCATGACGCTTGACGATCTGCCCACACCCTGCCTGGTGCTCGACCGTGCCGTCCTGGTGCGCAATCTCGAACGGATGGACGCGGCGGTGGCGCGCCATCCCGGCGTGGCGTTCCGGCCGCACCTCAAAACCGCGAAATCGGTCGAGGTCGCGCGGCTCGTCCGCCAGGTCGGGGCGGCGCCGAAGCCGGGGATCACCGTCTCCACCCTCGCCGAGGCGGAATATTTCGCCGGCCATGGTCTGCGCGACATCCTCTACGCGGTCGGCATCACGCCGCGGAAGCTGGAGCAGGTGCGCCGGCTCAATGACGCCGGAGCCGAGATCGCCGTCATCACCGACGACGCGGCGACGGCCGCGCGGATCGGCCAGCTCGACTCGCCACCGCGCACCCTGATCGAGATCGACACCGGGGAAGGGCGTGGCGGACTCGCGCCGGATGCACCCGCCCTGCCGGCGCTGGCCGCTTCGCTTGGGCGGGCACTGGCCGGCGTGATGACGCATGCCGGGCATTCCTATGGCGCACGGGGAGCGGCGGCCCTGGCCAGTGTGGCGGCGGCCGAGGTGGCGGGGGCGCGGCGCGCCGTCGCAACACTGGCCGAAGCCGGGTTTGCCTGCCCGATTGTCTCGATCGGCAGTTCGCCAACGGCGCTGATCGATGGGGACCTCACCGGCATCACCGAGCTGCGCGCCGGGGTGTACATGTTTGGCGATCTCTTCCAGGCCGGCATCGGCACGCATGGCCCGGACGGCATCGCGGTGACGGTGCTCACCAGCGTCATCGGCGTCCGCTCCGGCCAGATCCTGCTCGATGCCGGCGGGATCGCCCTCTCCAAGGACCGCAGCACGGCCGACCTGCCGCCCGACCGCGGGCAGGATTGGGGATTCGGCCATGTGCTGGACCGCGCCGGTCGCCCCAGCCTGGGGGCGGCACGGGTGATCCGCGCCTACCAGGAGCACGGCGTGGCGGTGCCGGACCCGACGATCGGCTTTCCCCCCTTCGCGGTGGGGGATCTGGTGCGGGTGGCGCCGAACCATGTCTGCATGACGGCCGCCGCGCATGATCGCTACTACGTGGTCGATGGCGGAGACGACGTGGTGGCGGTCTGGCAGCGGGTGAACGGCTGGTAGCTGCGCGCCTCCCGCGGGGGGCTGCCGGCGGGACGATTTGCGCCCTTGCGCCCCCCCTGCTAGAGGCTCGCGCCACGCCGGCACCCCTGGAGGCCGGCGCATTGCATCAAGGAGCGACCAATGGCCGATATCGTCACGATCGAGGCCGAGTTGCGCGCGGGAGCTGGTAAGGGGGCGGCGCGGGCAACACGGCGGGCGGGCAAGGTGCCCGGTGTCATCTACGGAGCCAAACAGGCGCCGACGCTGATCGCGCTTGATCCGCGTCAGGTGGTCCGCGAACTGCATCGCGGCGGCTGGCGCTCCCGGCTGTTCGAGATCCGCCTCGGCGCGGAGAGCGCGCGCGCGCTGTTCCGCGACGTGCAGTTCCATCCCGTCACGGACGCGCCAGAGCATGTCGACTTCCAGCGTCTCGCCCCGGGTGAGCGCGTGCGCGTGGCGGTGGCCGTCCACTTCAAGGGGGAGGCTGTCTCCCCTGGGATCAAGCGCGGCGGCGTGCTCAACGTCGTGCGCCACTCCGTTGATTGCCATTGCGATCCCGAAAATGTGCCGGAGTTCTTCGAGGCCGATCTCGCCGCTATGGACATCAACGATGCGGTGCGCTTCACCAGCCTGGTCGGCACCGAGGGTGTGAAGCCGGTCATCGCCGACCGCGACTTCGTGATCGCAACCATCGCCCCGCCGACCAAGACCGCCGAAGCCGCATCGACCGCCGAGGCCGCGCCTGCCGCCGCTCCGGTCGCCGGTGCCAAGGCCCCGGCCGCCGCCGCCCCGGCCGCTGCCGCCAAGGCCGCTCCGGCGGCGGCAAAGGCGCCTGCGAAGGCGCCTGCTAAGACGCCGGCGAAGAAGTAGGGATGGCATGAAGCTCTGGGTCGGCCTCGGCAATCCTGAGCCGGGGATGGCCCGGCATCGCCATAATATCGGCTTCATGGCCCTCGATGCGATTGCGCACCGCCACGGTTTCTCGCCGTGGCGGCCGCGCTTCCGCGGCGCGGTGGCGGAGGGCAGCGTGGGCGGGGTGCGCGTGCTCGGCCTCAAGCCGATGACCTACATGAACGACAGCGGTGGCAGCGTGCAGGCGGCATCCGCCTTCTACAAGCTCGCCCCGGAGGCGATCACCGCCTTCCACGACGAGCTCGACCTCGCGCCCGGCCGCGTGCGGGTGAAGCGCGGCGGCGGGGCGGCCGGTCATAACGGGCTGCGCAGCCTCGATCGCACGCTCGGCACGCAGGCCTATTGGCGCGTGCGGCTGGGCATCGGCCACCCCGGCGAGCGGGAGCGCGTCACCGGCCATGTGCTCGGGGATTTCGCCAAGGCGGATATCGACTGGCTCACCGCGCTGCTCGACGCGGTGGCGGACTCGGCGCCGATCCTGGCCGCCGACCAGCCGGAGGCATTCATGACACGCGTTGCGTTGCTGACACGGGACGTGGGCTGATGGGGTTCAATTGCGGCATTGTCGGCCTGCCCAATGTGGGCAAGAGCACGCTGTTCAACGCGCTGACCGCGACGGTTGCGGCGCAGGCGGCCAATTATCCATTCTGCACCATCGAGCCGAATGTCGGCCGTGTCGCCGTGCCCGACCCGCGGCTGGAGGCGCTGTCGCGGATTGGCCGCAGCGCGAAGATCGTGCCGACCAGCCTGGAATTCGTGGACATCGCCGGCCTCGTGCGCGGCGCCTCGAAAGGGGAGGGGCTGGGCAACCAGTTCCTCGCCAATATCCGCGAGGTCGATGCCATCGTGCATGTGCTGCGCTGCTTCGAGGATGGGGATGTCACCCATGTCGAGGGCAGCGTCGATCCGCTGCGCGATGCCGACACCGTCGAGACCGAACTCATGCTCGCCGATCTCGACAGCCTGGAGCGGCGCCTGACCGGCCTGCAGAAGCGTGCCCGCGGCGGTGACCGCGAGGCGGCCTCCCAATTGGCGCTGATCGAGCCGATCGCCGCCGCCCTTGCCGAGGGCCGGCCGGCACGCAGCGTCATCGCGTCGGGGGAGGCGGCGGCCGCCCCCCGGCGGCCACTGCTTAACGCGCAGCCGGGGGTGTACGTCGCCCATGTAGAGGAAGACGCTGCCGCGGCCGGCAACGCCCTCAGCGCGCGAGTGGCCGAACGCGCCGCCGCGACCGGGGCCGGCTTCGTTGTCGTCTCCGCGGCGATCGAGGCCGAAGTGAGCCAGCTTGCAGCCGCCGACCGCGCCGAGTTCCTCGCCGGACTGGGCCTGCCCGATTCCGGGCTCGACCGCGTCATCCGCGCCGGCTACGGGCTGCTGGGCCTGATCACCTATTTCACCGTCGGACCGAAGGAAACCCGCGCCTGGACCATCACCGCGGGCACCCGTGCCCCGCAGGCGGCGGCCGTGATCCATGGCGATTTCGAGCGCGGGTTTATCGCCGCGGAAACTATTGCCTATACGGATTATATCGCCTGCAACGGCGAGGCCGGCGCGCGTGACGCGGGGCGGCTGCGCATCGAGGGGCGGGACTACGTGGTCGCCGACGGCGATGTGCTGCTGTTCCGCTTCAACGTCTGAAGCCCGCTCTACTCGTCGGGGTCGTCGAACAGGATCCGTTGCGCCGCACCTTCCAGATCCTCGAACTGCCCCGACCGCAGCGCCCACAGGAACGTGAGCAGGCCGAGTCCGCCGAGTGCCAGGCAGAGCAGGATCAGCGCCAGGATGATGGTCACCGCCGCTCCCCCCGCAGGCGCAGGCTGTTGCCCATGACAGCGAGCGAGGAGGCAGACATCGCCACCGCCGCCAGCCAGGGCGTGACGGCACCGGCCATCGCCAGCGGCACCATCACCAGATTATAGCCGAGCGAGAGGGCGATGTTCTGCCGCATGGCCCCCAGCGCGCGCCGCGCGGTGGTCAGCAGCAGCGCCACCGGCGCCAGCTTCGCGCCCTGGAAGACCGCATCCGCGATGGTCTGGCTGAGATCGGCCGCACTGGCGGGGGACGCCGACACATCGGCGGCGGCGAGGGCGGGTGAATCGTTCAACCCATCGCCGACCATCAGCACATGCCGCCCCTTGGCTCGCAACTGTTCCACCAGCGCGACCTTCTGCGGCGGCGTGGTGCGGGCCTGCCAGCGCGGGATGCCCGCCGCCGCCGCCGCGCGCGCCACCGCTTCGGGCGCATCGCCCGAAACCAGCAACAGCTCCGCGCCGCCGCTGCGCAGCCGGGCGAGGGTTTCCACCGCGTCCACCCGCAGCCTTTCGGTGAAGCGGAACCGCACCGGCGCGGCACCTGGCCTGGCCAGCCAGATTTCCGGTCCCTCCGCCGCCTCGGTCGGGGCGATGCCGACAAACGCAGCGCTGCCGAGGCGGACATCGCCCGCTTCCAGCCCCGCGCCATGGCGCTCCACCACCGGGCCGGAGAGGGCAGGGCGGGGCGTATCCCCGGCTGCCGTCACGAGCAGACGCGCGAGCGGGGGGCGGCTGGCGGCGGCGAGGGCCGCGGCCAGCCCCAGCGCTTCCGCATCTGCCCCCGTCGCGGCCAGGCTGGGCTCGGTCAGGGTGCCGGTCTTGTCGAGGATGATGGTATCTACGGTCGCCAGGCGTTCCAGCGCGGTGGGTGAGCGCAGCAGGATACCGCGGCGGAACAGCGCTCCGGTGGCGATCACCTGCACGGCCGGTACCGCAAGCCCCAGCGCGCACGGGCAGGTCACGATCAGCACCGAGCTCGCCGTCAGCAGCGCGCTGAGCGGAGAGGCGCCGGCAATGCCCCACCAGTAAAGGAAGGTGGCCAGCGCGCCGATATGCACCGCCGGCGCGTAGCGGCGTGCCACCCGGTCCGCGAGCACGACGAAGCGGCCGCGCCGCGCCTCCGCCGCCTCGATCAGGCGCACGCATTCGGCCAGGAGGGTGGCCTCGCCGGTCGCCCCCACCCGCACCACCAGGGGTTGATCCAGATTGAGCGTGCCGGCAAACACCGCAAGGCCGGGCGCGGCCGCGACCGGTGCCGCTTCTCCGGTCACGAGGCTGGTGTCGATCTGCGAAAGGCCGCTCTCCACCACGCCATCGATGCCGATGCGCTCGCCCGCACCCACCAGCACCGCATTGCCGGTGGCCACGCTGGCCGCGGGGCGCCGCTCGGTGCGGCCATCAGGCAGCAGCACGGCCACGTCGCGGGCCTGCAGCAGGACCATCTGTTCAGCGGTGGCCCGCGCCCGGCCGCGTGCCGCGTGGTCGAGCACCCGACCGAGCAGCAGGAAAAACAGCAAGGTTGTCGCGGAGTCAAAATAGACATGCGGTGCGCCGCGCAGGGTCTGCACCACGCTGACCCCGGTCA
>VFSW01014590.1_pt1 | contig 10850 bp, 8 predicted proteins | sample 5358111 | NCBI WGS metagenome assembly VFSW01 (sample SAMN11554181, study PRJNA540505) | mine drainage metagenome | isolation source: sediment from site ElyBrook_90M | place: USA: Ely Copper Mine, Vershire, VT | collected 2017
TCTACGACCTTAATAGGCTTCGCCGCCGATGCCGCCTTGTACAACAGTTGCCAATCGCACACAAGCAGGCATTTTTCGCGACCATGGCGAACGATCATCCGGCGATCCTTTCGTGTATTCGCGACAGTGGGTTCGGAGTATTCGTCAATTCTCCCCGGCATCTCCGCTCGGCGTTGGAACTTGGATTCGAGCCCCTAAAGATCATCTATGCGGCCAGCAATATGGTCCCCGAAGAAATGCGCTTCTGCCTAGAAGGTAACGTCAATATCGTCCTCGACTCAATCGGGCAAGTGTCTTCATTTTCAGAAATTGCTCCGGCCGGCTGTGAAATTGGCGGGCGGCGGAAGGTCGGCAGCGCCCTCAACCGGACCTCTTTTGAACCGGATCCGTCGTACCGCTTGGGGGTGTTGCCGGAGGAGTTGCATGGCCTGTTAAGAGCAGCTCGCGGAGTGCGGATCGTGGGAGCACATTCTTACTTCGGAACCGGGTTGATGAAGCCAGACATCTTGCTTCGCGGCTTGGAAGTCCTTAGTGAGGCTGCAATGACATTGCCTGATCTTCGCTACCTAGATGTGGGCGGCGGATTTGGAGTTCCTGACACATTGGGAGGTGAAGAATTCGATCTACTTGCGTACGCACATGGCGCTGATGAGCGCATGCAGTCTTTAGAAAGCCGACTGGGCCGCCGGCTCGACCTATACATTGAGCCGGGCCGGTACCTGGTCGCCGACTGTGGATACTATTTCGTAAAAGTCGTGGATCGCAAATTCCGAACGGACCGTGTATTCGTCGGCACGAACGGCTGCGTCTCCAATTTTCCTCGTGCCTTAGTCTACGCCGAATCCGCCCTTCACCCTTGCGAGATCGTCGGCGAAGTCGCAGATCGAAGTATCTGTCCTTTACCAATCTATGTGTCCGGAAATTCGACGTACTCGCAGGACTTTCTCGCGCGTGGCGTGGCTCTTCCTTTGCCGGAACTGGGGGAAATCTTGGTTTTTCACAATGCCGGAGCCTACAGCCGCTAGATGTTCAGCAGCTTTCTCGGCAAAGAGCGACCTGAAGAAGTTGTTGTCGGCCTCGATCCCCCTCAGGTACCGAAGCATCTCGTGGCGGCGGTACACTCCTCGACGCAGCGAATCGCCGCACTCTGATGATCGGTTATTTTGAACGCAGCCTCAGCCGCTTCATTGCTTGTCACGGGAATAGTGCATCAGGCGCTGGAAGCGAATCTTACGAGTGCGAGGCCGAACGCGGACGAATCCTGGACGAGGGGAACTCCTACCTGCTGGGAGGCGCTCCGCCAGTTGAGTGGAGCTGCCAGATGCCAAGGCCTGTTATGGCAGAAGATCTTTCGGCGTTGTCTCGCGCCCTCCAAAACCTGTGCCGCTCGTGTCGGGGACGACTTCAATTGCACTACTCCGCCTTGACGAGTCACCGCATCACCAGGGGGCGCAGTTTAGAAAACCCTCAGCGATCTTTTACGGCGTGGGCGCTTACAGGTTGGATGTGTGCTCAGAGCCGTTCCAACGCGATCCCCATCGGGTGGAGCGGAAAAGGGGAAGGCGGCGCATGGATTCGAAACGAGGCGCCCCAAGAACTAGATTGGCTTTGTTCATGTCTCGAGGGAGCAGGGCCAGCGCAGTCGGGTTCGGTCCCCGCTGTACTCTCCCCTTCGGCCGCGGCGGTTATATTGCACGAGGCGATCGGTCACAGGGCAGAAGGAAGCGTCAGCCTAGGGTGTCCCGTTGGTGTTGTGGTGGCGAGTGAGTGGATTTCGGTCATGGATGATCCACGCGCGCAAGACGGCCCCGTGTCGTATGACTTCGACGACGAAAACGTCCGATGCCTCGGGCCCACAACTCTCGTCTCGGAAGGACGCTTGGTCGCGCAGCTCCATTCGCCACGAACAGCAATTATGGCAGGAACGTTGCCAACTCCGAATGCCCGCGCAGCCTCTTGCTGGGATGTTCCCATTCCGCTGATGTCCAATCTGATCTGTGCCGCTGGCGCCCGAACGTAAGAACACATTCTGGACGACATGTGGAACGGAATGTACATACACCGGCTAGCCAACGGAATCAGCAACGGCCGAAACATCCAAGCGGAGATCGTTTTGGCAGAGCAGATTCAATCTGGCAAACACACCGGCCGTTTCGTAGCCGGTGGGCGAGTACGGGACGACCTGAATCTTCTGCGCCGGACTCTGGCGGTCGCCAACAATTCGGAATTCAACCCGAATGCGATGTGTGGTCGGGAGAACCAATTGCTCTTCAATGTGGGAGCGTGCGCTCCCTCCCTTCAGCTCTCACAAATTGCTGTGGCTACGTAGTATGTCACTACATCTCCGCTATCGCTTCTCGAAAGCACAACACCAGGGAGGAAATTCTCTTTCGCTTACGGACGCGGAAATCCTCATCGATGCGGGAAAAGAAGTTGCAACGGCCCACCTTTCCGCTCCGACCCGTCCGGTCCCGAAACGCCTGATAGAAGCTTCGAACACTACGCTGGCAAGTGTGAGGGATCGTCTACCCTCGGGACTCAACAAGCAGGTGGCAGTCGAGACCGGAATGATCACGGAAGAATGGTTGTCGGCCGGGAAAATGATTTCTCGAAGAAAACGGGCTTACACACTGGCATCGTGTCGCGGTGTCATTATTGCCCTGCAAAACTCGCTCGGCGCGACCGCTCAGTCTCCTTGGAGAAAGGCTGCCGATGAGGGTGATGGGATCAGAATGCTTCCTGTTGTACTCGGGCCTTCCGCCGCTCTTGCTGTTCTCATTCACCTCTTGGAATTTTCCGGGCCACTCCGCGACTTGCCTGCGGGCAGACAAACGAAGCTTCACATTTCGGAACTCGATAGTTCTCCCTATCCGCCAGAGGCATTCTTCGACTCCAGTTCCGAGATGCGCCGGGGTTGGGAACCACGAAAGGACGCTTCATGTCTGCCATGGCCGAAACCTCTATTGCTGCGCTACGAACTCTGGTCCCGTCCATTTGCCGCATTGTTTCAAGACGGGTTGCACCACTGGTCAATCTCGTCAGACACGCAGGTAAGGTGGCCTTCTGCCGCGCTGGTCCTCGACACCCTCGTACCGCTCGATTGTTGTCCGGGAGCTATTGATTGGGAAGCCACCTATTCCGTGCGCAAACAAAGTGAAGTGGTGGCAGGCATCTGCACTCTGATGCGGCTTCGGTTTGAACCGCGAGAGCTCCTGAGCCGAGTTTATGGGGCAATTGGAGAGATGCGGGCAGCCTGCGTAGATGACCCAATTGCCGGGAAGCAGTTCGGCTTGGCCGCGCCCCTAGCTTCTGATCTGCTCGCCGAGAACATCCTGTTCAATCTTCATGATTTCCGCGACACTACTTGACCTCACGCAGCACCTCAATGCCGTCTCGGCAACTGCAGACTCGAGTCGCCATTTAGGAGCGGCGAATGCATGGGGAAATTCCTTTCCAGCGGAAGAATTGCCATTCGGAAAGGTTGTCTTCGTAGCCTCGGTGCCATTTCGTATGCCTTCTCGGGGAGGCGCGGCCGACAATATGGAAGCTCTTGGGCAAATTGTGAACCTCCCAAAGCTATCTCCCATCGCAGGGCTCGCTCTCCTTTGCTACGGAGAAATGGGCGAGCAAGGCCTCACAATCTGCGCCCAAGGAATAGATGGTCGTGTTCGACGGCTTTCCGCAATTGCCCAGGGATGGCCGGTGGAGAAAAACGCTGCCGTAGGTCATTGCGGTTTTGAATGCTCGCATTTGCACTATAACGACGGTTGCGAGTTTTCTGCTCTCCGACCTGTTTTGTGGTGCTGGAAATCCACCTGGGAAGATCCGCTCTGTCTCAAACATCTGATGCTTGGAACTAATCCTCTCTTTCATATCAGCGCCGTGACCTGCCTCCATGCATAGCAAAATCCCGACAACGCGGATCCGAAAGCGGGTGGTCAGCAGTATTTTCGGAAACATAGAACGACTCCTCGACTTTCGTACACCACGCTCTGCACGCGTTCTTCTGGGTGCACGGTGGAGTTTCGGTTTACCGCTCACGCGTCGCCGCGATCAGCTTTACGAGTACAGTCTGCCGTTGAATCCAGTGCACTTCTTAGATGTCCTAGCGGCACGGACTGGCGTCGTTGTCGAACATCACCCCGCTAGCGAATCCTGCGGCCTGTATGAGTATCTGCGGGATGGCAAGGCTGCGATTGTCGCAGTCGACAGCTTCTTTCTTCCATACCGCCCCGCTTTCATGCGAGTGCATAGCAACCGCACCATAGTGATCGAACAAACTTACGATCCGACACGGGTTCGCGTCGAAGACTTGTGGCCCCCTTCGCACACAGGGCAGTTACTCGTTTCGGATCTGGAGCGGGCGCGTCACTCTTCTGTGTTGCGCATTCCGCATTTGGAACCCGTCTTCTCTGGCCATCCGATCGACGGAGAATGGTTCAGCGTTGAAGTCAATCCGGTTCACTTTGCCGATCCGCAGGGCTGGGGCATAGAACTCTTGTCCACGCTGCTCAAGGAAGCACGCACCTCTACGCAGAGCGCGGACGTGATCTTCGGGCTGGAGGCTGTGAGGCACTTGGTCCGGGAGTTCTCATCTTGCGACTGCGGGAATTTAGAACAGCGCGAACTAAGATTTCAGCAAGCCTCTCTGCTCCTCCGTGCTGAACTGAGCTCGCGTGTTTACCTTTGCTCACTGCTGCAAGCATGCGCGACATGGATGCACGACCCGATTGCAGATCGAGCTATCTTCCGCTATTCCGCCTCCCTCTCGAATCTAGAGATGTCCCGCGACATGTTGATTAAAGCAATGCGACGCGAGTCTATCCCTATCTATCGAGCCTGCATCGCTGAAGGATTGACAGCTTTCCTCGCAGCCGAAGAGCGGCTCCTTCAAATCCTGCAACGCCAGCTGGAAAGAGTTCTCGCACCCTCTCGAATGCAACAGTTCAACATTTTGGCTTCAGACAAGGAGATCTCAATGCCCAAGTATTTCGATATGTCAAACACCAACATCAGCGCTCGCGATCCGTACGGTCTCGTTACTCACGAAATCTTCACCAACCCGCATCCGCTATACCACATGCTTCGATATTCGGAGCCGGTGCACTGGAGCGACATTCTGAATGCTTGGATTCTAACTCGCTATGACGATGTAATCGCTGCATTCAAAGATCCGCGTTTATCAAATGCACTGCGTCGCGGCACTGGTACTGCCAAACTTCCTGAGGAAATGCAGAAGAAAATGGCGCCCATCGATCGCGTTCTTCTGCTTTGGGTTTTGAATATGGATGATCCCGAGCATCACCGGCTGCGGGTTCTCCTTAGCAAGGCTTTCACTCCCCAAGCGATCGACAAGATGCAAGGTCGCATCGTCGCAATTGCGGACGAATTGCTCGACGCCGTCCTTGCCACCGGCAAGATGGATTTTGTGATGCAGTATGCGTATCCATTACCTGTCCGAGTTATTGCCGACATGTTTGGCGTACCTGAGGAGGAGCAGTACCTACTCACCGGATGGTCCAAGCATATCTCAACGTTTTTCGCCGTAGGCCCGGCTAAAGAAGAGGTTCTGGACAACATGAATACTGCCGTACGGGAGATGACGGATTATCTCAGAGGTGTGGTCAATGCCAACCGCGGAAACCCGCAAGACAATATTCTGGGGAGCCTTATCCGAGCCGAAGAACGCGGCGATGTATTGAGCGAGGACCAGCTTCTGGCTACGTGCTTGATGATCTTATTTGCCGGTCACGACTCAACCGTGAACCTGATCGGTAGCGGTATGTTCTCGCTGCTCCGATTTCCGGATCAACTTGCACGGCTGAAGGCAAATCCGTCACTGATTCACACTGCCGTGGATGAGTTCTTAAGGTACGAAAGCCCGGTCATGCGGCACGATCGTGTGGCTCGCGAGGAGTTTGAACTTCATGGCAAGAAGATTCGAGCGGGGCAGCGGGTCATCCTGGGTCTAGGGGCCGCGAATCGCGACCCAACGCGCTTCCGTAACCCGGATCAGCTTGATATAGGGCGCAAGGACGGAAATCGCCATACTACTTTCGGTCACGGGCCGCATGCCTGTCTGGGAGCAATTTTGGCTTGCTCGCAAGCAGAAATCGCGATTCTGAGGGCTTTAGAGAGACTACCAAACCTGCGACTCGGTGCCCAGCCTCCAAAGTGGCGAGAGCATTTCAATTTCCGTGGCTTGAGCACCCTGCCGTTGGAATTCGATCCGGTCGCATCCCACCAGACCGAAAGCAATACGAGCGAGCCAACCGATATTGAGGCGTCGGTCCCAGCCGCTTGATGCAGAACCGTTCTGTGCTTCTTAGCGCCAGATGTCATCCAATCGGTGCAGCTTCGGGACCATCGTTTGCGGTTCTCCTCTGTCTGGAGCCCTCCTGATGATTCGATTACTTCGCTCCGGGGGGATGCCCGTCGTGCTCGACCATGTTCGCCCACTAAGCGCAGATGGTGCGCGCGATGATGTCGAACTCGGGCACAATGAGCAACTGCACCACTCTGGCGCAAAATCCTGCCTGCACGATCTTCGTGGCAAAGCCATTCGAGTACCGCTGTGGCGTTTGTCTACGGTGCCTTCTAGCTGCCGCTACAAGATGGTTTATTTGTACAAGTCCGTCGGGAACCGTTTGACTTTCCGAAATCCCAGGCAAGTCATCGAGGCGTTAGCAACATTGAAGGAATGGGATACGCTGTTCGTCGACTACAATCAACTGTTTTGTCATCCAAGAGCTCACTGCGAGAGGATTAACTCCTTTTTGGGTGGCGGACTGGACGTTGAAAGAATGACCGCACTTTTGAGTTCGTAAAAAAGTCCCCGCGACTCAGATACATCGGCCGGAGACGCGGACCTCATCGAGGAGCAAATTGTCTCCCAGCGCTTGAAGGACCTCGGGTACATATGAAACTCCATGGAATCTCATAGAACCAGGTCGGCTCCCATCAAAAAGACTCGGATCCTCCCTCTTACGCCAGAGCGATGGGCTGACCTCGAAGAACTATTCGGGCCCAAAGGTGGTTGCGGAGGCTGCTGGTGCATGAGTTGGAGGACGAGCCGCCGCGATTTCGTGGACAACAAAGGGATGGGGAATAAGAAGGCGCTGAGGAAGCGGGTAAATTCCGGCAAGCCGCCAGGAATTCTTCTTTATGCTGATGGCCGACCAGTCGGATGGTGTTCGTTGGGCCCACGTGAAGAATTTCCGGCGCTAGCGCGCTCCCGAGTCTGGGCCCCCGTAGATGACAAGCCCGTATGGTCCATCAGCTGTTTCTTCATTGACCGAGCTTATCGCAACAAAGGACTATCGACCACATTATTGAAAGGCGCGATCGATTACGCTCGCAGACACGGTGCCGGGATTTTGGAAGGCTATCCTCAAGATCTTAAAGGCAATCGACTGCCCGATGCTTTTGTTTGGACTGGCGTCGTCGAATCTTTCGAGAGGGCCGGGTTCGTCGAAGCTCTCCGGCGGTCAAGAACCAAGCCCATCATGCGATCCGCTCTATAGCCGTAGCCACAACCGACCTCTGCTCGACTCTAGAACACGTGTACAACGGAGCATCGGACTTTCATCCTACGTTTGCAGAGATAATCGAACGGTTCGCTGCATCTTGTCCCGACTGGCACATCGATGCCAGTTCAATGGATTCCCAACAGTGGATCCGTTTGCGCCACGTCAACGCCCCTTCCCGATCTCATGGCTGGAAACTCCATGTCTCCTCAGGGCCGTGTTCAGCCACGCTCGTTCTGCAGAAGGCGCTGGCGCTTCTGTTCGCCGAACAGCTTTCCTTCAAAGTCGCGCGATCAATCGAAGTATTGATGGCTCTCAATCGTGGTGAGTATGGCTATTCACAAATTGGGAAATTCATCACGATTTTTCCGGCGAACGATGAACAGGCCCTCAGACTCGCCGCAAAGCTCGATGCGGCAACGCGTGGCTTGCGTGCGCCTGCAATTCCTTCAGACCGCCGCCTCCAGCATAAAAGCTTGGTGCACTATCGGTACGGGGCATTCCGCGAGCGACACATCCAAACCGCTAGTGGCGAATTTATGCTTGCACTCCCCCAGTCGAGCGGTTCACTCGTTCCAGATCGGCGACAAAGCGATCCAAAGATCACTTCTACTCCTTTCGATCAGCTAGTCGCGTGCGAGGCTCCGGCGCTCGTACCGGAAGACCAATTCCTGCTGCTCTCAAGACTTCAGACCTCCGCTCGTGGCGCTGTGTGCCTTTGCTTCGACTTCGTCAGCGGCCGGCAACGGGTGTTGAAGCTGGCTTGTCGAGATTCCCTTCTTGACTGGCACGAACGCGATGCTCACGACCGTCTGCGCCATGAGAGTCGGATTCTTTCGAAGCTGCTTCCGGACGCGCGATTCCCGACTCAGTTCGGCATGATCGAAAACGATTGCCAGCTGTTCCTTCTCCTCGAGCATATTCCTGGCGAGAATCTCCATGCATACATGGAACGGCTCGCCGCACAAGCATCGCTTCCTTCGTCTGGACAGGTCATCCAATGGGGACTCAGCGTAGCAAAGGCGCTCGACACGATGCACAAAAAAGGAATTGTCTATCGCGATCTCAAGCCCGAGAATGTGATCTTAACGCCGGACGGCGCAGTCCGAATTGTGGACTTCGAACTCGCCTATGATCAATCTGCTCAAGAATCACCATTTGGGCTAGGCTCCCGCGGATATTTCTCCCCTCAACAAGCGGCCGGAAACAGGCCTTGCGCAGCGGACGATGTATACAGTCTGGGGAGCCTTTTGTATTTCCTCTCCACAAATACTGATCCGTGGTTCGCACCAGAACCACCGCAGACCCGCGCCCGACTGACCTTGCTAAATCCCTCGATCGGGTACAGTCTGATTTCTGTTATTGAACGCTGCCTGCAGAAGTCACCGCAGCAGCGCTACGCCGACATGCGCCAAATCATGGTGGACCTCTCTGACCTGTCCCCCAGTAGCGCATCCATTTCCGGTCACTCCGAAGAGGTCTTTGCTACCGACACCCGCAAACTCGAGAATCACTATTTCGCACTTGTCCAGCGACTTGGCGACACTCTTTGCCGCACGGCACGACGTACCAACGACGGCATCTACTGGGTCAGCACTCACCGGCCCAGCATGGAAATCGTCGTTCGCGATCTAGGAACGGGATCCGCCGGCATCTTGCTTTGCCTAGCCCAGCTAGTCCAGGAGTTTGCCGTCTCAGAGTGGAGGACTCTTCTGGCCGAAGCCGCTTGGAATCTGGCCAGCAGAACGACGCACACCAACTCTTGTCTTACAGGACTCTATGCCGGAGAAGCCGGCGTTGGCGCTGCCATACTGCGGGCAGGTCAAGTACTCGGGGATCCTGAACTAACGGATTGGGCTTTGCAGTGTAGCACCCGAATCAGCTCCGAACCATTAACCGCCCCTGATCTCATGACCGGCGCTGCCGGCAGACTGCGATTCCACCTGATGGTGTGGGCGGCCACAAAGTGCGTTGATCATTTGCATCATGCCCTCGGGGTCGGAAATTGGCTTCTCAAGAATGCTGAGCTCTCAAAAGAATACGTCTATTGGATGCTTCCGCAGAACTACGGAAAGCTTAGCGGCGAGACCTGTCTGGGCTATGCTCGCGGAGCCGCCGGAATTGCGGATACGCTGCTCGATTTGTTCGACGCTTCGGGGAGAGAGGAGTACCTGGCGACCGCGCGCCTCAGTGCCGATTGGATCCTCGCTTTCGCGAAGCCCGCACTGTCTGACGGCAGCGGCTTGTGCTGGCCCCGCATTCCCGGCGAGATGCCACATGGCGCATTCTGGTGCCATGGCGCGACCGGTATTGGGCGATTTCTGCTCCATGTGTCTCAAACAAATGCCTCACCGGAGGCTATGGACATCATTTCGCGCGGTGCAAAGACCGTCAGCAGTACACGATGGGCCGGACCAACTCAGTGCCACGGACTCGCCAGCAACATCGAGTTTCTGGTCGATCTCTATCAGGCATTTGGGAGCAAAGGGCATCTAGACGCTGCCCGGGCGCTGGCCATGGTTCTCGAAACCTTCGCAAGATGCGACTGCGGCTCTCTTTATTGGCAATCGGACATCCCGGAAATCGTCACGCCGGATTATCTGTTTGGCTACGCTGGCGTCGCGCTTAGCCTGCTACGGCTGGGCAATCCCCGCATGCCGCATGAACTAAGTCTCGAGAACTTTCGGCAGACTTCAAGAACGGAGGCCTACGACCATGTACCAGCACGCTCCTAAAGAAAACTCACCGCAAGCGACCACCGAATACCGAATGGCTGAGTTGCGCGACAAGCTCGCTCCCATTCGCAGGTTGGTGAACGAACACCCACTTTATAGCAGCATCCGTACCATGAACCACCTGAACACCTTTCTCGAAAGTCACGTGTACGCCGTATGGGATTTCATGTCGCTGCTCAAGAAGCTGCAGCAGCTCTTGACTTGCGTCACCGTGCCTTGGACGCCCGGTCCCTTCCCTGAGTGTCGTCGCCTGGTCAATGAAATTGTTCTCGGAGAAGAAAGCGACGAATTCGATGGTGACCACCTCAGCCACTTCGAACTCTACCATCTAGCGATGCGAGACGCTGGAGCCACCACGGATCAGGTCGACCGTTTTCTGGATGAACTTCGCAGTGGTGCTAACATATGCGATGCTCTCGTGGCGGCTGGTGCTCCTGAAGCTGCACATCGGTTCGTGGAATCAACTTTCCTGACGATTGAAACAGAAAAACCTCATATCATTGCCGCCGCATTTACTTTTGGGCGTGAGGATCTGATCCCGGATATGTTTCGCTCAATTGTAGCTGACCTCAATCGTACTTTTCCGGGA
>VFSW01014591.1_pt1 | contig 10849 bp, 7 predicted proteins | sample 5358111 | NCBI WGS metagenome assembly VFSW01 (sample SAMN11554181, study PRJNA540505) | mine drainage metagenome | isolation source: sediment from site ElyBrook_90M | place: USA: Ely Copper Mine, Vershire, VT | collected 2017
CAGCCCACGTGGTTGCATTCGCCCAGAATCTCGGCGCAGCCGCAGGTGCACATCAACCGGTGGTTCAGGTCGGTGTAGCGCGAGCCGGAGCTGCTCGATCCCATCGCAAAGCATACTGCCACGGCCAGCGCCAGCGCTTGCGCGCCCTTGATCCAAAAGTTAAGACGCAATGGAGTTGCCTCCCTTCTGCGCTGCCGGCTTCAGGCTGGGAATCAGCGCGATCAGAGTGCCGATCACCATCAGTACCAGACCCACCCAGATCCAACCCACCAGCGGATTCAGATACGCCTTGATGATCGGTTGGCCGCTGTCGGGATTCGAGCCTTCGTACACCACATACAGGTCCCAGGCTGGAACCGAATGGATGGTCACCATGGTTTGCGGCTGGCCGCTGACCAGATAGACCCGCTTCTCCGGCGTCATCTGGAAGAGCGTCTTGCCGTGTTCAGTGACATTCAGCAGGGCGAACTCGGAGTTGTAGTTGGCGTTCGAGTCCTGGGATGCGCCCACGCACTCCAGCGTATACGGCCCGATGGAGATGGTGCTGTGCAGCGGCATCTCCTGTTCCACATTGCGATTGAAGGCCGCGCCGGCAAAGCCGATGATCACAATCACCACGCCGATGTGGACAAAGTAGCCTCCATAACGCCGCGTATTGCGGCGCACCAGCAGAACCATGGCGGAAAATATATTCCGCCCGCTCTGTTTGGCGATCACCGCAGCGCCGCGCAGGTACTCGGAGAGAATCGCGGTGAGTACGGCGGCGGAAAGCGCAAAGCCCACCAGCGCGTAGAAGTTGCCCTGATCGAGAGAGCCGTTCTGCCAAGGCCGCACGCCCGCCACCAGGCAGCCGATCACCGTGATCCACAGCGCCGTCACCGGCAGTATGAAGTTGCGGCGAATGCTCCTGAGCGAGGTAGACCGCCAGGGCAGCAGCGGCCCCACGCCGGTCAAAAACAGCAGGTACAAGCCGATGGGAATGGCCACCACGTTGTACCAGGGCGCGCCCACCGTGACCTTGTTGCCCACAATGTATTCGGAAAGGATGGGAAACAGCGTTCCCCACAGAATCACGAAGCAGGCCGCCAGCAGCACCAGATTGTTGAACAGGAAGCTGGCCTCGCGACTGACCAGCGATTCCACCTGCTGCTCGCTCTTCAGATGGTCGCGCTGCAGAATGTATGTGAAGATGCAGACCGCCAGCACAATTCCCATGAAGATCAGGAACCATGTGCCGATGGGCGACTCGGCAAAGGCGTGCACCGAGCTGACCAGCCCGCCGCGGGTCAGCGTCGTGCCCAGCAGCGTCAGCAGGAAGGTGGCGAAGATCAGCCACACATTCCAGCTCTTCATCATGCCCTTTTTCTCCTGCATCATCACCGAGTGCAGAAAGGCGGTTCCGGTCAGCCAAGGCATCACACTGGCGTTTTCCACCGGATCCCATCCCCAGTAGCCGCCCCAGCCCAGCACCGCGTAGGCCCAGTGCATCCCCAGGAAGATACCGATGGTCAGAAACATCCAAGTGACCATGGTCCAGACGCGGGTGATCTTGATCCACTTCTCGCCGGGATAGCGCATCATCAGCGCGCCCAGCGCAAAGGCGAACGGCACCGAGAAGCCCACGTAGCCCAGGTACAGCATGGGCGGATGAATCACCATCTCCGGGTATTGCAGCAGCGGGTTCAGGCCGTTGCCGTCGTCGGGAATCGCACCCCGCAGCAGGGCGAACGGCGGCGCGGCAAAGTTCAACACCGCCAGAAAGAAGACCTGCATGCCGGCCATGATGGCGCCGGCGTAGGCGTAGAGCTTCACGTCCTTCTTGTGGGTTAGCCGCAGCACAAACCCGAACATGGCCAGCAGCCAGGCCCACAACAGCAGCGAACCTTCCTGTCCGGACCACAGAGCGGCAAACTTGTACGGGGCGGGCAGGGCGCGATTGGAGTGCTCCTGAATGTAAGCGATGGAAAAATCATTGGTAAAAACCAACCAAACCAGCGCAAATGCCGCCGCCGAAACCGCGAAAAACCCGGCGATTCCCGCCCGCCGCGCTGTGTCCGCCAGCCGTTCCGGCGATATCCGCGAGGGCTGTCCGGTGGCGATCAAGCGAAGCGCCACGGCTCCCGCCAACAGATTGTAAGCTGCCAGTACAAGCGCGATGAGAAGAGCAAAGCTACCAAAGGCTGCCATTAAGTCTCCACAATGATTCTCGCATGCGAGCGGGCAGCCGCCGTGGCCTGCCTACGAGGCTATTCTCGCTCCATCATAGGCCTTCGACGTGTGATCTGCCTCACACCTTGGGTGGAGGCCGAAATGAAGCAGTTGCCGCAAAAATCACCACACTTTCCGGCTGTTCTTCGATTTCCTGAAATGGCAATGCCATTCGCAACTCATTCATTTGGCAATTAAGAATCCTCACTTGTCCGCCGATACACCGTCACATGAGAGCTTTGAGGATTTCCCACACCATCTATCTGCTACTCGGGCTCGCCCTGCTCGCCGGAGGCTCGGTTTCCACTTACCTGATGTTTCGCTGTGCCGGCGTGAGCGCCAGCTATACGGCGATCATCCACGGGCAAATCGCACATGCGCAACAGGTTCGCGTGCTTCAGGTCAACTTCAAAAAGCAGGTCCAGGCCTGGAAAGACACCCTGTTGCGCGGCAAGGACGACGCGGCCTTGGCGAAGTCCAGCACGGAATTCCACCACCTGGCCGCTCAGGTGGATACCGACAGCGCCGCGCTGGTCACGGCCATCCACGATCCGCAGGCCCGCGCCGATCTGCAGAACTTTCAGCAGCAGCATCAGGTGCTGGACAGCGAATATGAAGCGGCGCTATCGGTCTATGTTTCAAATCGGGACCCGTTTCAGGCGGATACGGCCGTCAAGGGCATGGATCGCCCTCCCACGGATACTCTCGATCAGGTGACGGACCGGCTGACCGGGCTGGCTTCCACGGTGCCGGTGGAAGTGGCCGCGCAGTTGCGCCATGAGCAATTCGTGCTGGCCGGAGTGCTGGCCTTCGTGTGGCTGGCGCTGGGTGTCTGGAGCGTTGCATTTGCCCGCTCCCTGGGCCTGCGCATGAACAGTTGCGTCGGATTTGTGCGCGTCATCGCCGAGGGCGATCTGGCCGCTCCGGCGCCGGAAACAGGACGCGCCGATGAGTTGGGTGAGCTGATAGAGGCTATGAGCCAGATGCGCGATCAACTGCGCGCCCTGGTGGGCGAAATTCAATCCGTGGCCTGCTCCCTTACGCAGAGCGCGGAGAGCGTCTCCAACTCTTCGGTGGAGATTGCCGCAGCCGCGTCCGAACAGAGAAATCAGGCCACGCAGGTGGCCGCCGCACTGGAACAGATGGGAGCCAGCGTACGGGAAGTAACCCGCCACTGCCATGAAGCCAGCCAAAACGCGGTCCAAACCGGCAATCTCGCCGCCGGAAGCTGTCACTCGGTGGAAGGCGTGGCCGGCGAGGTCCGCGGCATGGCCACCGAGGCCCAAAGCAACGCGAAAACCGTGCAGGAACTGGGCGAACGCTCCAGCCAGATCAGCCAGATCGTCACCCTGATTCAGGAGATTGCCGGGCTGCCCACCCTGCTGCCGCTCAATCGGCCAATCGAGTCGCCCCGGGCCGGCGAGCATGGCCGCGGCTTTGCCGTGGTGGCTGGCGAAGTGCGGCGCCTGGCCGAGCGCACCACCTCGGCCACCAAGGAGATCGCCGAGGCCGTTCAGTCCATCCAGCAGGGAACCCGCGAGGCCGTCGATGGCATCCGCGGCAGCTCCGAGCGCGTGGAGAAGAGCGTGGCCACGGCCGACGCCGCTGCGCATTCGCTCACTGTGCTCGGCTCCAGCACCGACGAGGTCCGCCAGCGCATCGAGCAGATTGCCCAGGCCGCCGAAGAGCAGGCGCATGCCTCCAGCATGGTCGGTCAATCGATGAACGAGATCGCGGCCAGCATTGCCTCATCCTCCGAGGGCGCCGAAGTCACCGCCCGGACCGCCAACGACCTGGTCAATCTGGCCCGCCAGCTAGCCGCACAGGTCAGCCGCTTCAAAACCGGCGACGAAAAAAACGGGCCGCAACGGGTGCAGCGAAGCCGCGCTGCCTAGCTGGTAGTCCCTGCTCGCTGATTTCGGAAAGAGGCGTGAGGCAAGCCGAAAAATGCCCGTGCGAGCCGCTGGCCTCACCGCAGGTGGCTGGGCGCCCCATCCTTCGCGCGCTTTGCGAAGGGTGGGAAAGCACGAACCCTCCGCGAGCGAACAGCGAGCAATTGGCCCCACCGCAGGTGGCAATTGGCAGGTGGCAGGTGCTACCCAAAGAGAAATTCCTTCTCCCGCAGTTCCTTGATTCTGTCGCGCAGATTGGCTGCGCGCTCGAACTCGAACTTCTTCGCCGCCTCGCGCATCTCCGTTTCCAGCTTTGCGATATACGCGTCCAGCTCCGCCGCCGTGACAAACTCCGGCAGCCCCGCCGTCTCTTCCTCGGCCACCTCGCCGTAATCGGCCTTCAAAATCGCGGCCAGCCCCATGTCCATGGTGTTCACAATCGACTGCGGCATAATCCCGTGCTCCTCGTTGTACGCTCTCTGCACAGTGCGCCGCCGGTCCGTCTCGTCGATTGCCCGCCGCATGGAGTCGGTGATGCGGTCGGCGTAAAGGATCGCCCGCCCCTGCACGTGCCGCGCCGCGCGCCCCATGGTCTGAATCAGCGAGCCGGCCGAGCGCAGAAATCCCTCCTTGTCCGCGTCCAGAATCGCCACCAGAGAAACCTCCGGCAGATCCAGCCCTTCTCTCAATAAATTGATCCCGATCAGCACATCGAACTCGCCCTTGCGCAGCCCCGCCAGCAGCTTCACCCGCTCCAGCGTTTCAATCTCCGAGTGCATGTACCGGCAGCGCACATCCACTTCGGTGTAGTAGCCGGCCAGGTCTTCGGCCATGCGCTTGGTCAGCGTGGTCACCAGCACCCGTTCATTGCGCGTCGCCCGGTCCCGGATCTCCCCCAGCAGGTCATCAATCTGCCCCTTCACCGGCCGTATCTCCACCTCCGGGTCCACCAGGCCCGTCGGCCGGATCACCTGCTCCACCACCACGCCCGCCGCGCGCGTCAGTTCATACGGCCCTGGCGTCGCGGAAACATAAATCGCCTGCTGCACGCGGTTTTCAAACTCCTCGAACTTCAGAGGGCGGTTATCCATCGCCGAGGGCAGCCGGAATCCATAATCCACGAGGTTTTGCTTGCGGCTCCGGTCGCCGAACCACATCCCGTGCACCTGCGGAATCGTCGCATGGCTCTCATCCACAAACAGCAGAAAATCGCGCGGAAAATAATCCAGCAGCGTCGGCGGAGCCTCGCCCGGCAGTCTGCCTGAAAAATGCCGCGAGTAGTTCTCAATCCCGTGGCAGTAGCCCATCGACTTGATCATCTCCAGATCAAACCGCGTCCGCTGATGCACCCGCTGCGCCTCCACCATGCGTCCCTGCGCTTCCAGTTCCGGCACCCAACTATTTAACTCCGCCACAATCGAGTCGATCGCTCCCGCCTTGCGCTCCGGCTGCACCACATAATGGCTCTTGGGATAGATCCGCAGCCGCGCGTACTTCTGTTTCACAGTTCCAAATAGCGGGTCGATTTGCGATAGACTCTCAATCTCGTCGCCGAATAACTCAATACGGTAGGCCGTCTCATCATAAGTCGGATAAACTTCGATCACGTCTCCCCTGACTCGGAAGGTCCCGCGCCGGAAGTCCACGTCATTGCGCTCATACAGGATTTCCACTAATCGCCGAGTTATATCCTTGCGGCTGATCCTCTGCCCTTTCTCCAGCAGCAGCAGCATCCCGTAGTAAGCCTCCGGAGAGCCCAGGCCGTAGATGCAGCTCACCGAACTGACAATGATTGCATCCCTTCGCTCAAAGAGCGACCGCGTCGCCGAGAGGCGCAGCTTGTCCAACTCCTCATTCACCGTAGCTTCTTTTTCGATGTATAAGTCGCCGGCGGGAATGTAAGCCTCCGGCTGGTAATAGTCGTAGTAACTCACAAAGTATTCCACGGCATTATTGGGAAAGAACTGCTTGAACTCGTGATAGAGCTGCGCGGCCAGGGTTTTGTTATGCGCCAATATCAGCGCCGGCCGGTTCGACTCCTCAATGATCTTGGCCATCGTAAAAGTCTTGCCCGACCCTGTCACCCCCAGCAGCACCTGGTGCTTCTCGCCCGCCGCCAGCCCCGCCATCAGCTCCGCAATCGCTCGCGGCTGATCCCCCCGCGGCGTATAGCTCGTCACCAGTTCAAAGTCCATCTTCCGATTATACCGCCAAGGCGAATATCCAGCGAAGTCTCAACTCCGCCGATTGAACCCCTTTGAAAACCCACTTTGTGTCAGGGCGCGAACGGACCAAAGCCGGTAGTTTGTAGCCGAGTGAAGGTGCGGACTGGGAAAAGGCAGGCGGACGGTCGGGGTTCGCGGTCTCCCCGATTCCGAAAATCCAGAGCTGTGGCACCCCGTCTTCAGTTCATTTCACTCGATGATGACCTGCGCCACCGCCGAAGGTCGAGTATGAGATGCATACGGATGTTTACTACCCAGCATGACCACCCCGTCAGGCGCATCTCGTGTTGGAAGAGAGTCCTGTTTGACGAATCCAGCCCGAACGTAGACAATAGAAAAGTTGCATCCCACCACACGTGGGCCTGTGGCGCAGCTGGGAGCGCGCTTCCATGGCATGGAAGAGGTCATCGGTTCGATCCCGATCAGGTCCACCAATTAAATCAATCATTTAACGGCTTCCCTCCCTTCCCGCTTGGCAGCATTTTGGCAGCAAATTTTCAACGGCCTGCAAGAACTGCTTCGCTTCTTCCTTCTCCTACAGCAGCAATCCCTGACGGCATCCTCTGCCTGAAGCTCAGGATTCTGGCTTTCTTCGCAGACGGTTTTGGTGCCTCCGGCCCTCCATCGCCATTCCTGTCGTTTTTTCGCGTCAGTTCCTTGTGAATGGAGTTGACCGTCGCCCGTACGCCCTCTGGAAGTTGCTGCATGTAGACATCCGTCGTCGTGGCCGTTCGCGAGTGGCGCAATACGCCCTGCACATCTTTCACGTCGCCCTTTTTGCGTGCGAGTGTGGCGATGGTGCGTCGAATCACCTGGAACGTCAGTTTCGGCAGCTCCAGTTCTTCGGCATACTTTTGCAGTACGCGCTTCCGGTAGTTGCTCGAATCGATGAACCCGCCGTTCCGTCCCGGAAAGATAAATCCCTCCGGATCATTTGCGGTTGGTCCCTGCCAATGCTTCTTCTGCCGCTGGTCCTCCTGGCACTGCTTGCGCCATACCAAAAGGTCTTCCGCCAAATTGGAGGCAATCGGGATAGTCGTCAGACTCCCCTTCGTCTTGCCCCAGGAACGAATCTTCCCCTTGTAGGTGGTTTCCTCGATCCTGATCGAACTGGTCTCGACATCGAAGCACTTCCACTTCAGCCCGAATAGCTCACTTGGCCGAAGCGCATTGGTCATTTCGAGTTCAAGCAAAATCCGGTCACGCCGTTCGAGCCGCGACAAAACTGCACGCAACTGATCCCAGTTCAGTACGGTCTTGTCGGTTTCGCGCAGGTGCGCCGGAACCTTGATCGTGCGTGCAGGATCTTTTCCGATGAAGTCCTGATCGACAGCCTCGGCAAAGATGGCCTGCAAGTACGCCCTGATCTGCAAAACTCGGTCGCGCGAACGGGTTTGAGCCAACCGATTGAGATGTGCCTGTAGAGAGAATTTGTCGATGTTCTCAAGGCGTGCTTCGCCAAAAGTATCGACGAGATCGGATTGGATGAGATGCTTCTTCACCTTGCCCGTCTCTTCTCGCCAGTCCGCCTCTTTCAGTGGCAGGTAGCGGTGATTGACGAACCATTCGAAAGTGACCGAGCCGTTAACAACGGACCGATCTCCTGTGGACTGGCCGCCAAGTCTGGCAATCTCGCGCTCAAGTTTCTCCCTGGCCTCGTACTTCGACATCTCCGATTTCAGACCAAGGATGACCTGCGCGACATTGAGTTTCGAGTTGTTGGTCGCAGGGTCCAACTCCATTCTGCGGAAGTACCCATACCACTTCTTTCCGCGTAGACGGACCCAGCCCTTCTGATGTGAGATTCCCATTTATTCCTCGGATTCTGTGTGGGGGAATAAGCGGGCCACCTCTATTTTACCGGCGTTTACGCCATAAAGTGGAGGTTGTTTCCCGCTCTCTCAGAAATTCCTCGATCCCGCTGGCGCGGTAGCGCAGGGCACCATCACTCATGCGAATTACCGGTAGATACGGCATTCTCCGCGATGAATGATCCCAGACCCAGTCAGTGCTGACCTTGAGTTTCGCTGCGACCTCCTCCGCAGTCAGAAGTGGATATCCTTCTTCCACAGATTGAATTGCAAGCATAGAGTTCATGCAACTGCCCTCCTTCACTCTCTCGATCCAGAGAACCCAGTAGTGTCCGGCTCAGTTCATAGGTTGGTTGAGCAGTGGCGATCTGTCTAATGAATTCCACGGAGAGCGTTATTCCAAACGGGAATAACGGTGCGTACGAGATGTGGGGAGCGTGTGCTTCTCGTAATGAATTGGTTCGCAGCTGTTGCGATTTCATCCCGCTGCGGCAAGCCCACCGGGGACATCACAAATTACGCCCAGAATTTCGAATGCACAACGCGACAATTTTGCGGCGGCTGTGTCTATATACCCAAAGGTGCCATGGCGGTCTCACGGCCAGCCCATGCCCGGCTTATGAACGCAACAAGAATACTTGCAGCATAGAACGCGAATTAGTTGCTCGGTACGACCCATGACTTGCCCTTGGTATTCGACAAGGAGGACGGCTATGGCACTACCGGAGATGCGACTTTTGCAGGCGGCGATTGCGCTGGCCGAGGAACTGAATTATTCCCGTGCAGCCGCGCGGCTGCGCATCGACCAATCGACGCTGAGCAAGCGGATTGCCGAGCTTGAATCTCAGATCGATATGCGCCTTTTCGTGCGGAACCGTCAAACAGTGGAACTGACCGAAGCAAGTCGGCATTTTGTGGAAGAAGCGCGCAACGCCGTATTGCACGCTGAACGTGCTGTTGCCGATGCAAAAGCCGCGATGCAGGGCGCGGACGAAGTGCTTCACATTGGCAGGTCTGTCTATGCCGATCCGTATCTGGTCACCGCGATCCAGTCGATTCAGCTTTCCCTCTTCCCCGGCCTGAAGGTCAAGCTATGGAGCAACTTCTCGCACGAACTCGCGCGCATGGTGGCTACTGGAAATCTCGATCTGGCGCTGGTGGTGGCCATCCCGGATACTGCGTCGCTAAGCTTCTTGTCAGTTGCTGAATCGCCCGGTTATATCGCGCTGCCGAAAGGTGATGCCGTAGCTGGGAATGCGGAACTCCGCCTCGAAGATTTGCGCGCGCACGAGTGGATTCTGCCCGCGCCGCACATCAACCCGTACATCACCGAGATGATTCAGGCGGAGGCGTCTGCAAAAAATATCGTCGCGCCCGACACGCATATCCTCATCATCCGTTCTACGGCCAGACTGTAACTGTGGTGCGCAAGTCCGTTTCGTTTGGGCCGCATCATGTTCAAGTGGCTCTTTCGAGCGGCTATCAGCTTGTGATTCCTGATTGGATGCTGGATGAAGAAAGGTGCCGCGAGATGGATGTCGTTGCGCATCCAATCGTGGCGTTGTCGGCGCTTACGGCGCTCCGCTCTCTTCTCGATGCACAATCGCCTGCCTCTTCTGCTCCCGGTCCGGTAGCTTCAGAAGCATCTTCATCAGGAGGTGCCCATGAGTCCACCACGCCAGGGAGTCTTTCTGTGGGAGATTCCCAACACGCCAGAGCTCCCGGAGCCAACGCAAGAGCGCTGCCGGGAGCTACTCAGCCAACTGCTACTTACAGCCGTGAGCGGAACAACCGAGGAGGAGAGCGATGAGCGAGAAGATACAGTCGATCCATACCGAGCGTGAGGCCTATGTCTATGTCCGCCAGTCGTCGATGCAGCAAGTGCGCACACGGCTGGAGAGTCAACGACGCCAGTATGACCTGCGCGAGCGCGCTCATACGCTCGGCTTCCAGCGCGTTACCGTGATCGACGAGGATCTGGGCCGCTCTGGCACTGGATCGGTCGAGCGTCCTGGCTTCGGTCGGCTTTTGACTGCGGTCTGCAGTGGTCGAGTCGGAGCCGTACTGGCGTTGGAAGCGTCGCGTCTGGCGAGGAACAACCGCGACTGGCATCATCTAATCGATCTCTGCGCCATGGCGGGCACGTTGGTCATCGATCACGATGGCGTCTATGATCCCGGTCTATTGAACGACCGGCTTTTGCTTGGACTGAAGGGCACCATGAGCGAGTTCGAAATGAGCTTGCTCCGGCAGCGGGCCATGGAGGCCCACAGAGACAAGGTGCGGCGTGGTCTTGTGTTGACGCAAGTGCCCGCGGGCTACATCCGCACGGAAGACGAAGGCATCGAGAAGACTCCGGATCGCCAGATACAGGAGGCCATCACCGGTATCTTCCGCAAGTTCCGCGAACTGGGAAGCATACGTCAGGTCATGCTCTGGTATCGAGAAGAGAAGCTGTTGATCCCGGTGCTATCGTGCGAGACCGGCAACCGCAAGGTGATCTGGTCCGAGCCTATATATCCAACCATCACCGGCTTCCTCAAGAACCCCACCTATGCCGGTGTCTTCGTCTGGGGCAGGAAGCAGACCCGCACGGCCATCGTCGAAGGCCGCGCGCACAAGACTCGCGGCCATGCTCGTCCGCAGGAAAAATGGGAAGTGGTGATTCCTGACCACCATGAAGGTTATATTACGTGGGAAGAGTTTATGCGCA
>VFSW01014592.1_pt1 | contig 10849 bp, 11 predicted proteins | sample 5358111 | NCBI WGS metagenome assembly VFSW01 (sample SAMN11554181, study PRJNA540505) | mine drainage metagenome | isolation source: sediment from site ElyBrook_90M | place: USA: Ely Copper Mine, Vershire, VT | collected 2017
AACAGGTAGAAGCCTTAAAAGGCGCCTATCACTGCCTGGTACCCGACCTGCCCGAACAGGGCGAGAACGCCGCCAGGGATACCCAACCTTTCACCACCGTCGGGGCAGCCGAACGCATAGCCGCCTTCATCCGCAGCCAGGCCCACGGCGGTAAGGCCCACGTGGTTGGCCTGTCGGAAGGCGCCCAGGTGACGGTGGAACTGCTCAGCCGTACGCCTGAGCTGGTCGACCACGCCATGGTCAGCAGCGCCATGCTGCGGCCCATGTGGGTGCTGAAAGTGTACACTCCCGGCCTGGTAGCCTGGTCATTCCGCTGGTTCGTGACCCCCTTCAAGAACAACGACTGGTGGATCCGCCTGAACATGCACAGCAACGGCATCTCCGATGATTACTATCCTGATTTCAAACACGGTTTCCAGACCATGACCGAAGGCAGTCTGGTGAATCTGATGTTCGCCGGGTTCAACTATCGCCTGCCGGCCGGCCTTGATAAAGCCAACCTGCCGGTGCTGGTGGTGGTGGGAAATAAAGAATACAAAGAAATGCAGGAATCCGGCCGCGATCTTCTGGCTGTGCTGCCAAACGCCCGCGGCGTAATTGTTTCGCTGGGGCCCAGGGCCACCCTGGCGCAGGAGCATTCCTGGGCCATGACGGCCCCCGACCTGTTTACGGCGACGTTGAAAGCCTGGATCGAAGACCGGCCGCTGCCAACCGAGTTGAAACCTCTTTGAAACACGAACCCCCTTTTTAATATGCAAAAACCGCAGGTTTTTGCATATTAAAAAGGGGGTTCTATGGCGCAATATTCTCTTTTTTATCGCGCTTGGCGGCGTACATGCGTTGGTCGGCCTCGTGCAGCACGATTTCCAGCGGCGTACCTTTCTCGCCCGTGGCAATCCCAAAAGAAATGCGGATGGGCAGCAGGCGGTGGTGGCCATTATAGCTCTCGACACAGTGGGTGAGGCGCTCCAAAGCTTCGTGACTTTCCTCCTCGGGCACACCGGGCAGCAAGACCACAAACTCATCTCCACCCACGCGGGCAATCAGGTCATCCGTGCGGAAACAGTCCTTCATCGTCGCCGCGGTGGCTTTCAACAGCTCATCTCCGGCGGCGTGCCCGTGGCGGTCGTTGACTTCCTTCAAATTGTCCAGGTCGCCGATCAAAATGCTGACTGGGTAATGCCGTCCGGACTGCAGGCGGCGCATTTCTTCTTCAAAGAAAGAGCGGTTGTACAACCCGGTCAGCGGGTCGTGCGTGCCCAGGTAAACCAGTTCTTCGGAGATGCGCATGCGTTCTGAGATATCTTCCGTATTCAGGCACACGCCCACCATTTGCCGGTCATCGTCATATCCCGGGTTCTAGCTGTAGGCATACCAGCACATCTTGCTCTCGGGCAAGGAAAAAGGTTTTTCTGAGTAGGCAGGCGTACCCGACAAAGCCCGCTGGAAATCGTTCCGGAAGTCGCCCCGGTCGCGTTCCGGCACGTAGTCTTGCATGCTGGCGCCTTCTTGCATCGGGCGGCCTAAAATCAGGCGTGCAAAGGCGTTGGCTTCGTTGTTATAGGCCAGGATCACCCCCTGCCGGTCCATCAAGATGTAACCCTGCGTGGTGCTGTTGAGAATGGCCTTGAGCTTGGCCTGTGACGAGGCCAACGCGTCTTGTTTTTCCTGCAGCTCTCGGAAAAGCAGCGCCTGGGGTTGGACCACGCCGGTCTGCATGACTGCCCGGTAGAACAGGTAAAACACCAGCACGTTGAACAGGTGGGCCATAAAGTTCGAAACTGCATAAACGTCGAACAGGGACGTTTGCAGCGCTTCCGATAGTACCAGGCTGGCGGCCGCGCCGGCCAACCAGAGGAAGACCTGTCTTTCAAACCGGCGGCGCTCCCGCCACAGGCCGGCCAGGCAGGCCAGAAATATTGCGGTGATGGCGTACTCACTGGCCAGGTAGAAGAAGGTATACCCGCTTACCGTTGAGGAAACCGGGAAAATGTGCCAGAGAAATATCGCTCCGAATAACAAGAGCGTTATCAGCAAATACATGCTGAAGGACAGGTAGTATTCAAAGCGGGCCAGCGTGCGCTTCAGGCGCAAAGAAAAGATCGCCAGCAGCAGGGTGATGCCTTCAAAGTAGCGCGCCGCCAGGTAAGATTGGTCGGGTAAATTGCTGTCCACCCCGCTGAAGACGTGCATGCCCTGGAAGGATAACGTGTGAGCCAGGTTGAGAAAACCGACGAAGAGCAGGGAATTTCCGGCCAGGAGCAAGAAATTGTTGCTGATATTTTCCCGCGAAGTCCACACCAGCAAAAAGATCCCCCATGCCACGGTAATGCCAAACAGCTCGACCAGCATGTGAAACATAAGGTAATTCTGCTGGTAGATAAAGCCGAGCACGCCCAGGACTATGACCAAAAAAAACAGCCAACCCGCCATCTTACGCAGCATATATTTACCTGAGTTCCACTTATAAAGAACCTGGCAAGCCCGCTAATCTGCCACGTGCAAGACGATGCGCCCGCGGCCATGGCCGGTCTGGCTCAATTCATGCGCCTGGCGCGCCTGGGCGAGCGGGAAGACCGCTCCAACCACCGGCCAGATCTTTTCAGCGGTGAGCAGCTCCCCGATCTGCTTCAGGTTCTCTACCGCGGTACGCCCCCCTCTCACCACGCGCACGCCGTATGGCAGGCCAAATTCGGGCGTCACCGGGGCCGCCACGGTAACGAATACGCCGTCCCGCCGCAGTACTTTTATGGAACGCTCCGGCAGATCGCCGCCCACCGTATCGATGACAGCGTCCAGGTCGTGCAGCATGTCTTCGAATCGCAGGGCGTTGTAATCGATCACCTGTTCGGCGCCCAACGAGCGCACCAAATCGAGGTTACGGGTCGAGGCGCTGCCGATCACATAGGCGCCTTTCCAGTGCGCCAGTTCGGTGACAAACAGGCCTACCCCGCCGGCCGCGCCGTGAACGAGCACGCGCCAGCCGGGTTGGACTTTCGCCCCGTCGAACAACGCCCCCCAGGCGGTCAAGGCGCCGACGGGGACGGTCGCGGCTTCGTTGAAGGTCAAGTTTTCCGGCTTAGGCTGCAGATCGCTGGCCTGAGCGACGGCATATTCCGCATATGTGCCCTGCATTGGGCCATACACAGCCTGTCCTGCGTGAAAAGTGCTCACCCCATCTCCAATCGCTTCTACAATCCCGGCGCCTTCCAACCCCGGAATCCAGGGAAAGGTCAGCGGCCGGTAATTTTTAGACAGGCCGGCGCGGATTTTCCAATCGGCGGGGTTGACCCCCGAGGCGTACACCCGTACCAGCACCTGCCCGGTTTGCGGCTGCGGGATTGGCGCCTGTTCAAGCTGGAGCACTTCCGGTCCCCCATAATCATGAGCTCGAATTACCTGCATGGTATTATTCGACATTTTTCCTCCTGTCGACCTGGTTCAGGATTCGACGCCGGATTGACTGTCCGGGCATCTGCGAATTAATACCCCAGAGGTTCTTTGACTAGCATGATGGTGATGCGACCGGGGCGTTCTTTGTAGAACACCACAACTTTATTCAACGAGGTATGATGGGCAGATGTCTTGAAAACGCGTTCGTCTTCGAGAGGAAGGGCGTATTCCTCAATCCGGCGAAATCCTTCATTCAGGTTCTCTACAATTTTTTGGGCGCCTACCACCCAGATCACCTGGCCTGCCCCAGATACATACGGGCCAAGCTGGCGACCGCTGGCCGAGGCAGCCAAAACGTGCCCGTCTTCAGTCACGGCAGCCACACTGCCGGCCATGAAATCCGGGCTGGCGACCAGGCGGCGGATCTGATCCGCCTGGGTCGCTTTGTCGAGGGCGCGCAGTTTCGGGCGCACGGCAATAAAGCGCCCGGACTGTTCGATCTCGGCGGTGATGCCCAGTTCCTCCAACGTGGCTGATTTGCCCTCGAAAACCTGGGCGCCTTCAGGGATAAGTTGGAAGAACAGCTGCCTGGCCTGTTCACCGTCCTCGGCGATCAGGGTGTTAAAACCGTTGGCTTCGAGAGCTTGCGCGGTACGCTCAATTTGCTCCTCCGAAGCGGGCTGGGAGAAATCTTTTTTGACTATCGATGCAACCATCCCATCAAAGATACCGGATTTGAGGGGTGGTTTCAAGGAATGGTAGCAGGTTTGGAGGAAGAAGAGCAAGAGGGTTTACCACAAAGGACACGAAGAGCACTAAGAATTCTCTTAGGAAAAGAAAGGAAGGCATGAGGAAGAAGGCTAACCACTAAGAACACGAAGAGCAAAGATTCTTTGAGGAAAAGAAAGATAAGGAGGGAGGCTCAGGTTTCTTCCCTACCTTTCCTATTTTCCCTTTCCTTTCTTTTCCAAGAAATTCTTCGTGTCCTTTGTGTGCTTTGTGGTTCAATCTCTTAATGCTATGATAGAAGAAAACACACTGGAGGGAAAGATGGCCTCAAGAGTCACCGAGATAGCCGAGAACGTTTACCAGATATCCACGTTTGTCGAAGGCGCCAATTTCCGCTTCAACCAGTACCTCGTCAGGGATGAGCAGCCCTTGCTGTACCATACCGGCACGAACAGCCTGTTCCCGGATGTGCGCGAAGCCGTGGCTGCCCTGCTCGATCCGGCGCACATCCGCTGGATCGGGTTCAGCCACTTCGAGGCGGATGAATGCGGGGCGCTGGCAGCCTGGCAAAGCCTGGCCCCCGAGGCAACCGCCATATGCGGCCTCACCAGCAAAGTGGTCAGCGTGGATGACGCTGCGGCGCTGCGCTCGGCCCAGGCGCTGGCCGATGGCGAAACGTTTTCCACCGGGAAATACCGCTTTCGTTTCCTGCGCACTCCGCACGTCCCGCACGCCTGGGATGCCGGTCACTTCTTCGAGGAAACCCAGGGCATTCTGTTCTGCTCGGACCTGTTCCACCAGGAAGGCGACCTCGATCCTCTAACCAATGCAGACGTGGTAGGCCTATCCAGGCAGACCCTGTTAGCGTACCTGCAAGGACCATTGTCCGGCTATTTTCCCTATACCAATCACACGCAAGAAACGCTGGAACGGCTGGCCGGATTGCAGCCTGTCCTGCTGGCGGTGATGCACGGCTCGGCCTTCTTGGGAGACGGAACACAGGCGCTGCGTGACCTGGCGGTGGTGATGAAAGAAGTGCTCAACCCTTAGAATCACGCAAGCCGGGGTCGCCAACCCCGGCTTGCTTGGTAAGGAGGAGAAGAAAAAAAAGCTCGTCGTTAGAAATATATTACCAGACCCAGCCGCGGCGTACTTGACCCCTGCACTATCATTGCCCTACGTTTAGACAATGATTAACCCTATGATCGAAAAAGTCCACTTTTTTCCCGGACATGCTTCATAATTGGCAGGAAATCGAAGCGATCATTTCCCCACTGGTAGCCAGCGTCGTCCCCTCCGGGTAATTTGGGCATAGAATCGTGCAAGCCGGGGACGCCAACCCCGGCTTGCATTTCTTACTAAGGAGGAGAAGAAGAGAAGTCATTCGTTCTTATGTGATAATAATACCAGGGTTAGTCTCAGCTTACTTGACCATTGCCCTATCATTCCCCCACGCTTACCCGATTGTTTCACCCTATTCCGTCATCCCCCGCTGCAGCCGGTCGGAAGCTTCTTCGTTGAGCGGGATGAAGACCTGTACACGCGTGCCTTTGCCGGGAATACTTTCGATGTTGAGCAGCCCGTTGATCAACTGGCTGCGCTCGCGCAGGTTGACCATCCCCAGGCTGCCGCGCTTTTCGTAGCCTTTGTTGACCGCCTTCACGTCGAAACCCATCCCATCATCGCAAATTTCCAGTACGGCAATCCCACTGTCACGCCCGGTTTTCAGGCTGACCAGGATCAGGTGGGCCTGAGCGTGCTTTCGGGCATTGTTGACGGCTTCTTCCACCAGCGAAAAAATCACGCCCTGCTTGTTGATTTCGAACTGCTGTACGATGTTGGGATCAATCTCCACCGATACATTCTGTTCATAGGTGTCGCGCATCTTGTCTGCCATAGAGTGCAGCGCCGGGATCAGGCCTTCGGTTTCGAGGATGAGCGGGCGCAGGGTGAAGAGCATGTGGCGGATTTCCTGCGTGGTGCGTCGGGCCAGGTCTTCGATTTTGATTACCTCGGCGATGGCCTCTTCCGGTTCGGAGACGATGATGCGGCGCACGATGTTGGCCCGCATGGCAATGGCTGCCACCGACTGGGTTGGGCCGTCGTGCAGGTCGCGCGCCAGCTTCTTGCGCGCCTCTTCCTGGGTCTCGATGATCTCTTTCTTTTCGCGCTCCATCTCCTGGTACAGGCGGGCGTTCTGGATCGAAATGACTGCCTGGTGGCTGATCATCGTCAGCGTCTCGACCCGGTCGGGGACGAAGAAGTTCGGGTCGGGGTGTGCAAACAGCATGGCGCCGTAGGCATCCAGGCCGCGGTGCAAGGGCAGCACCAACGCCACACTGCATGGGCGCACGCACAACAGAGATTTCAATTCCGGGTCTTCCGACGGGGATTTGATCAACCTCGGTTCGGCAGTGGCGAGGGTATCGTGCAGCACGCCCTGTTCTGCCTGGAAAACCTGGCGCAGGTCGGGTGGGGGGAACAGGCGCGACGAACTGACCACCAGATCGTGCCCTGAGAAGAGCAGCACGGCGCACACCATTTTCTGGTTGTAGGTATTGGCGGCGCTGCCATCTTTCTGAGGGTCGGTGGAGCCGCTCAGGGCGGTCAGGCTCAGGTCGAGCGCCGTGTTGAGCACCAACTCGTAGTTCAGCGTGGCGCTGAGCGTCTCGATCATCCGGTAAACGGCTTCCATGCGCTGGTGTTCCTGCGTGCGGGCCCGGCGTTCTGTCTCCTGGCGTTTGTGTACCGCGGTCGTGTACTTGCGGCGCAGGTTACGCATGATCGGTTTGCTGACCAGGCCCAACGCCAACCCACACGCCAGGTTGAAACCGGCCAGGATGGCCATCTGGGTCTTGAGCGCCAATCCACCGTTTGCCAGATAAATACTGCCGTCCATTAAGAAAATGGCGATTACCGCCGCAACCAGGCTACCGGTTAACTCGTAATAGATCGAGGCGGTGAAGATCGGCAGCAGGCCGGCCCAGTTCAATGGACCGGCTAACCCCCCGGTGTAGAAATACAACGCCCCGCAGACAATCAGGTCGATGGTCAGATTGATCGGGCGGTGGTAGACCAGGCGTTTGTTGAGGATGGCCAGCAGCGACATGAGCAGGTTGAGCATCGCTGCGCCCACCAGAACAAATCCGATGGCGTCGAAGTGTGCGCCGGCCAGCGAAGTGGTAACCTGAAAGCCGAGCAGGCAGCTCCAGCGCAGGGATATAACAATCCAGTCCGCCAGGTAGGGTAGATCAGAACTGACGATGGTCCTGCTCTTGACCGGTTCTTTGGCGCTTCTGGATGGCTGCATGTTTAATCCATCCCTTCAATGATGTACTCTTCCAGGTGTTCCATGTCGACCATCTCTTCGGAGAGGGCGCTGTGGTTCACGGCAATGCCGGACTTTTGCATGCGCTTACGGCTGCCGGCGATGAGGGGGTGCCAGGCAGCCAGGCGTTTCCCCTCAGCCAACCGCCGGTAGGCGCAGGTGTGCGGAATCCAACCCAGTTCGGCCACCCGCTGCGCATCGAGCTGCAGGCAGGTAGGCACCAGTTGGGTGCGCTCGCAGTAAACCCGGCAGGCGCCTGCCTCTACGTTGAAATAGCGGCAGATTACCCGGGTATAGAATATTTCGTGCGTGTCTTCGTCTTCGAGCTTGAACAGGCAGCATCGCCCGCAGGTATCGCACAGGGCTTCCCATTCATCCGGAGTCATCTGGTCGAGGGTTTTTGTTTCCCAGAATGGCGCGTCTTCAGATACTGGCATGGTAAAAGTATAGTACAGTTTGGTGGTTTCTGGGACTTACAATGAGTCTTCAGTCGGAAGGTGTCAGGGGTAAGGTTCTTCCTGATCCCTGACACCTGACACCTGATCCCTCCGAAGCTGACTGACAGCTTGCATAAATGAAAACTGACGATTGGCGGCTGATTACTATCCTGCCGGGTTGTATAATTAAAAAATATCGAAACAAAAAGGCGGCTCCTTTGCAGACAACTTCCTATTCTGAGCGCCATCCGTATTGGTTTTCCATCCTGATCGCTGGGATGGTCGTGATCGTTTACCTGGTATTTGGCGGCCTGGCGACAATCGCCGGCCTGGGCGAAGAGCCGGCCAACGTGTTGATTCACCTGGGTTCCAGCATCACCTTGTGCGTGCTGGCCATTTTGATTATCTGGCGTAAGGGTTGGTGGCGGCGGATTGGTTTCGGCCTGCCGGCCAGGCCCGCCGACCTGTTGTGGTTTATCCTGCCATTGGTGCTGGTGGCGGTCAACATCGTAGCCGGCATCAACCCTGCCGCGCTGGCTAACCTGCTGTACTTTTTCGTCCTGGCTTTGGGGGCCGGGTTTGTCGAAGAAGCCATTTTCCGCGGAATTATCCTCCAGGCGCTGGCTCCCAGGGGTGTGTGGCAGGCGGCCCTGGTCACGGCGGCGATCTTTGGGGTGAGTCATGCGCTGAACGTGCTGACCGGCTCTGTACAGGCGTATGTTTTGCTGCAGATTTGCTATGCCTTCGCCATCGGTTTCGCTTTCGCTGCCCTGGTGTTGCGCACGCGCTTGATCTGGCCGCTGATGCTGGTGCACTTTCTGACCGACCTGTTTGGTTTTCTGGCCAGCAACAGCACCGGTGGAAATGAGGCCACACCCTTCCTTGTAGTGGTTACGGCTATTTACGTGGTGCTGTTCACCACCTACGGCATATACCTGCTGGTAAGCTGGAAAAGGGTCGCCGTGGGCAAAGAGACCCGTCCACTTTTTTAGTTGTAAAAAACCGCAGGTTTTTTACAACTAAAAAAGTGATATTCTTATTTGTATGCCACCAGCCCGAAGGCATCCTGGCGGTGGGTGATGTTCTTGAACCCGGCCTCCTGCAGGCGCCGGACCACGCCACGCGTTACGCGCTGGCCGCTGTTGCTCTCCAGGTCACCGATGTAATGGAACAGGCGGCCTGTGTTTTTCAAAATGCGCCAGAGCTGGCGGTAAAATTCGCCTGAGTACAGGTCGCCGGCCAGACTGAACATGGGCGGGTCGTGGATGATGCGCGAGAAAGTATTGTCGGCGAACAGGGACGCCTGCTCGAAGCTGTCGCCGATCACCTGGGTGATCTTCGGGTTATCGAATAACTCTTGCGACCAGGGGTTGCGCCGGGCAATCGTCAGCACCGCCGGGTCGAGCTCGATCGTAGTCACCTGGTCGGCGCTGCGGGCGGCCTCGATAGCGGTGTAGCCCAGGCCGGTGGCGGTATCCAGCACACACCCGACCAGCGGCCGGATGGTTTTGACCTTGTTGAGCGTGTCCTGGTGCGGGTCGACGCCCTTAATGCGGTGCATGGGCAGCCCGGAGAGCAGCATGGTTGGGGCGGCCTGGGTAGGGTACAGGCTGTAGACCCGCTCGGTATCGGCGGAGAAAGCCTGGATTTTTTCAGCCATCCCACCTGCAACCAGGAAGCAGCCCCCTTCGGAAGCGCACACGTTTTCTACACTTTCCCAGGCCAGGCTTTCCCCGGCGGGAAAATGCACGCCGGCCGGGTCCAGGCCAACCTCGCAGCGGGTGATGCCCAGGTCGGGGGTGATAGCCTGGCTGCGCAGGCCGGCCTGGTGGGCTTCCAGCGCCGGGTGAAGGGTGTGGGCAGATACGACAATCATGGGGTCAGGGGACGGCCGATTTCCCAGGAATGCCCGAATGGATCGACCACCCGTCCCACGCGCCACCCGTATTCTTCCGTAACCGGCAGGATCTGCGTGGCTCCGGCAGCCAGGGCCTGTGCAAAAGCCGTGTCAGGATCTGCCACGGTTAAAATCAAGCGGGTGGTTGCGCCGCCCAGCGTTTCAGGGCTGAAGTTGCCGTGTTGCGGGGCCTCGTCGCTCAGCCAGAACTGGCTGCCATCGATCGATAACCTGGAAACAATCTCACCGCCGGGGTCTTCCAGGCGGTAGACTTCGACTGCGCCGAAGGCGGCTTTGTAGAACTCCACCGCCGCGGCGCTGTTGCGGACCGACAGCCAGGGGGCCAGGGAGCCTTGAAAAGAAGACCGAACGTTATTGGCGCTCATTGTTATAGATCCTCACTCAGTCACCAGGTCGTCTACAAGGACCTTCAGAGCTTTGGCCAACCTGACCATAATTTTTGTAGAAGCTTTCCGTTTCCCCGATTCTATCTGAGAGAGGAATGGAATACTGATGTTGGCCGCATCCGCTAACTGTTTTTGAGACAGGCTGCGATGCTCTCGCCAGGCTTTAACTGGGTTTTCACCCTCCATAAGAGCATATGCCAGCTCAGCCGGAACAGTTTCTTCTTCTCCCTTTTCCACAGCTTGTACGATTTCGTCGTAATTACTGATATCCTGCAGCATTTCGGCCTGTTCCATTAATTGTATAAAATCTTCGTAAGAAAGAATCGCCCACTCAGGTTTTCCTTCCTTTTTAATTACCTGTACATTCATCGGTACACCTCTACACGGGATGCAATTTTAACCACTAATATCACAACCTTTTCTTTTTGAATGTCATAAATTGCACGCCAATCGCCTATTCTCAATCGATATCCTTCTCGATTTTGAAGTTTAGTAACACCCGAGTGAGTCGCAAAGGGGTCGGCGGCAATCTGTCCAAGTTTCTGGCGGAGGCTCCTGGCTATTTCACGAGGCATTTGCTGCAACATTTTGACTGCTTGTTTTGTGAATATTGCCTGATAAGACATTACTTATTTTAGCAAATTGCTAATTAAATGTC
>VFSW01014593.1_pt1 | contig 10848 bp, 11 predicted proteins | sample 5358111 | NCBI WGS metagenome assembly VFSW01 (sample SAMN11554181, study PRJNA540505) | mine drainage metagenome | isolation source: sediment from site ElyBrook_90M | place: USA: Ely Copper Mine, Vershire, VT | collected 2017
CCTTCGATCCTGTCGGCGGATTTCGCGCGCCTGGGCCAGGAAGTCGACAACGTCATCGCCTCCGGCGCCGACATCGTGCATTTCGACGTGATGGACAACCATTATGTCCCTAACCTCACCATCGGCCCGCTGGTCTGCGAGGCGTTGCGCAAGCATGGTGTCAAGGCCGAGATCGATGTGCATCTTATGGTCAAGCCGGTGGACCGCATCATTCCGGACTTCGCCAAGGCCGGCGCCACCTATATCACCTTCCACCCGGAGGCCAGCGAACACATCGACCGCTCGCTGTCGTTGGTGCGCGAACTCGGTTGCAAGTCCGGCCTGGTGTTCAATCCCGCCACGCCGCTCGATTACCTGAAGTACGTCATGGACAAGGTCGACATGATTCTCCTGATGTCCGTGAACCCCGGCTTCGGCGGCCAGTCCTTCATCCCGGCCACCCTCGACAAGCTGCGCGAAGCGCGCAAGCTGATCGACGCCAGCGGCCGCAACATCCGCCTGGAGATCGACGGCGGCGTGAAGGTCGACAACATCCGCGAAATCGCCGAAGCCGGCGCCGACACCTTCGTGGCCGGCTCCGCCATCTTCAATGCCGCCAAGGGCAGCGACCCGCAGCATTACAACAGCGTCGTCAAGGCGATGCGCGACGAGTTGGCGCAGGCCAAATGAAGAAACGAAAAACTTTGAGTTAAATCGCCATTGAAAAAGAGAGCCCCTCTCCCCACCGGGGAGAGGGGGCTTTCAGTGCATACCCGCAGCCAATCGTTTATCACATGACATTCCTATGAACAAACCCAAGATGATCCTGATCGACGTGGACGGCACCCTGGTGGACAGCGTCCCGGACCTCGCCTACTGCGTCGATGAGATGATGAAACAACTGGGCCGGCCGGTGTGCGGCGAGATGCGAGTGCGTGACTGGGTCGGCAATGGCGTCGAGCGGCTGGTGCGGCGCGCCCTGATCGGCCAGCTCGACGGTGAGCCGGACGAGGCGCTCTTTCAGAAGGCCTATCCCGTTTTTCACGCCCTCTATGCCGACAACACCAGTAAGCGCAGCGTGCTCTATCCCGGCATCCGCGAGGGATTGGATTACCTGAAGGCGGCCGGCTACAACCTCGGCTGCGTGACCAACAAGGTCGCGCAGTTCACGCTGCCGCTGCTCCGTGATCTGGGTGTGTACGATTACTTCAAGATCGTCATCAGCGGCGACACCCTGCCGCAGAAGAAACCCGACCCGGCGCCGCTGCTGCATGCCGCGCAGTATTTTGGCGTGGCCCCGGCGGACGCCTTGATGATCGGCGACTCGGTCAGCGATGTGAAAGCGGCGCGCGCCGCCGGCTTTGCCATCGTCTGCATGAGTTATGGGTATAATCACGGCATCGACATCCGCACGGCCAAACCGGACGCGGTAATCGATTCCCTCGAACAGATCAAAGGGCTGCTGGAAGCGGCGGCCTGAGCAGTCAAGGTGCAAAGTGTGATCACTCGACAGCGGCGGAATGAAACACAAGGGTGGCTTGGGCGATGGTGTGCCTGAGCGCCAGATGTGCCCGTGTGTTTCCTGAACTGTTCGCCTGAAGGTGATGACCATGACGCTTGATGATTTCGCTGTGCTCGCCGCGCAGGGCTATAACCGCATCCCGCTGCTGCGCGAAGCGCTCGCCGACCTCGATACGCCGCTGAGTACCTATCTGAAGCTGGCCAATGGCCCGTATTCCTATCTGTTCGAATCCGTGCAGGGCGGCGAGAAGTGGGGCCGCTATTCCATCATCGGACTGCCGTGCCGCACGGTGCTGCGTGTGACGGGAAAGATCATCACCGTGAGCACCGATGGGGTCGAGGTGGAACGCGCCGAAGTCGACGACCCGCTGGCCTGGATCGAAACTTTCGCCGCGCGCTATCGCGTCGCGCCGGTCGCCGGCCTGCCGCGCTTCACCGGCGGTCTGGTCGGTTACTTCGGTTACGACACGGTGCGCTATATCGAGCCGCGCCTGGGGTCGTGCCGCAAACCCGATCCGCTCAACACGCCCGATATCCTACTGATGGTCTCGGAAGAAGTGATCGTGTTCGATAACCTCGGCGGGCGTCTGTATCTGGTGGTGCACGCCGATCCCGCGCAACAGGATGCCATTGCGCAGGCCGAACGTCGCCTCGATGCATTGGCGGCGGCGCTGGGACAAGCCCCGCCGCGTCCGGCGAAACGCCGCGCGGTACACGTCGGTGAAAATGATTTCGTGTCCGGCTTCACCAAGGAGGGTTTCGAGCAGGCCGTGGTCCGCATCAAGGATTACATTCTCGCCGGCGATGTCATGCAGGTGGTGATCTCGCAGCGCCTGTCGGTGCCGTTCAGCGCGCAACCGCTGGATTTGTACCGCGCCTTACGCAGTCTCAATCCGTCGCCGTACATGTTCTATCTCGATCTCGGCGATTTTCACGTCGCCGGTTCCTCGCCGGAAATCCTGGTGCGGATGGAAGAGGGCATGGTCACCGTGCGGCCGATCGCCGGCACGCGGCGTCGCGGCGAGAATGAGGCGCAAGATAAAGCGCTGGAGCAGGAACTGCTGGCCGATCCAAAGGAGCGCGCGGAGCATCTGATGCTGATCGATCTGGGCCGCAATGACATTGGTCGCGTCTGCGAAACCGGCACGGTGAGTGTCACCGAGCAGATGACGATTGAGCGTTATTCGCACGTCATGCACATCGTCTCCAATGTCACGGGTAAAGTGCGTGCCGGTCTTTCGCCCATGGATACACTGCGCGCCACGTTCCCGGCCGGCACCGTCTCCGGTGCCCCCAAGGTGCGCGCCATGGAGGTCATCGACGAACTCGAACCCGTGAAGCGCGGTATCTACGCCGGTGCGGTGGGTTATCTGTCCTGGTACGGCAATATGGATACCGCCATCGCGATCCGTACTGCCGTGATCAAGGACGGCGCGCTGCATATCCAGGCCGGCGCCGGCATCGTGGCTGACTCGGTGCCGAAATACGAGTGGATGGAAACCATGAACAAGGGTCGCGCCGTATTTCGCGCGGTGACGCTCGCGGAAGCCGGGTTGGATGGGGCGCACAGGTGAGGATACGCATATGCTCCTGATGATCGATAACTACGATTCCTTCACCTACAACTTGGTGCAATACCTGGGTGAGTTGGGCGCGGATGTGCATGTCTATCGCAACGACAAGATAACTCTGGACGAGATCGAGAGACTCGCGCCTGAGCGCATTGTCATATCGCCGGGCCCTTGCACGCCGAACGAGGCGGGCATTTCCGTGCCGACGATCAAGCATTTCGCCGGCAAGCTGCCGATCCTGGGTGTCTGTCTCGGCCATCAGAGCATCGGTCAGGCTTTCGGTGGGCAGGTGGTGCGGGCGCGCGAGGTCATGCATGGAAAGACCTCGCGGATTCATCATACGGATGGCGGCGTGTTCAAAGGCCTGCCCAAGGTGTTCGAGGCGACGCGTTACCATTCGCTGGTGGTGGCGAGCGACAGTCTGCCCGAGTGTCTGGAAGTAACGGCCTGGACCGAGAATGCCGATGGCAGTGTCGACGAGATCATGGGGCTGCGCCACAAGACCCTGGCGGTGGAGGGCGTGCAGTTTCATCCGGAGTCGATACTGACTCAATATGGCCACGATCTGCTGCGGAATTTTTTGAATATCAAATAGCCGCCAAGGACGCCAAGAACGCCAAAATTTTTACTCAATCATTCTTGGCGTCCTCGGCGGTTCAAAAAAGGTTTTATCAATGGACATGCAAGCAGCCCTGCGTGCGGTGACCGAGCGACGCAATTTAACGACGGAGGAGATGACCGCCGTGATGCGCCTGATCATGACCGGCCACGCCACGTCGGCGCAGATCGGCGGGTTTCTGATCGGTCTGCGCATGAAGGGGGAAACCGTCGACGAGATCGCGGCGGCGGCGGGCGTGATGCGCGAACTCGCGACGCATGTCCCGGTGCGTGGCGGGCACCTGGTCGATACCTGCGGCACGGGCGGCGATTCCGCCGGCACGTTCAATATTTCCACGGCCAGCGCCATCGTGGTCGCCGCCGCGGGCGGGCGCGTGGCCAAACATGGCAATCGTTCGGTGTCGAGCAAGTCCGGCAGCGCCGACGTGTTGGAAGCGGCCGGTGTGAATCTTGATCTGACGCCAGAGCAGGTGGCGCGTTGCATCGAAGAACTTGGTGTAGGTTTCTTGTTCGCACCGAAGCACCACAGCGCCATGAAGTACGCCATCGGTCCGCGCCGCGAGATGGGCGTGCGCACGCTGTTCAATCTGCTCGGTCCGCTGACAAATCCGGCGGCCGCGCCTAATCAGGTGCTGGGCGTGTTCAGCGCTGATTGGGTCGAGCCGCTCGCGCTGGTATTGCAGCGCCTCGGCAGCCATCATGTGCTGGTGGTGCATGCCGGGGACGGACTCGATGAGATTAGCATCGGCGCGTCGACTCAGGTCGCCGAACTGCACAATGACACGGTGCGTACCTACCGCATCGAACCGGAACAATTCGGCATGACGCGCTGCAACGTCGGTTGTTTGAAAGTGACTGATGCCATCGAGAGTCTGGCAATGATCCGCAAGGTGTTCGCCGGCGAGCCGGGCGCGGCATCGGACATTGTCGCGCTCAATGCGGGTGCGGCGATCTATGCCGCCGGGCTGACCGATACACTGGCGGCCGGCGTGCGCCGCGCGCAGGACATCATCGGCAGCGGTGCGGCGCAGGCCAAGTTTGCTGCCTTGGTGGCATTTACCAAACGCTTATCATGAGTCTGATGCGATGAGCGCTCCCGACATCCTGCAGAAGATTCTCGCCCGCAAGGTCGAAGAGATTGCCGAGCGCCGAGCGCGCGAGGACGTCGAGGCTTTGAGTCGGCGCTGTGCCGGACTGCCGGCGACGCGCGGCTTCGTCGCCGCCATCGAGCAGCGCATTGCGGCCGGCAAACCGGCGGTGATCGCCGAGATCAAGAAGGCTTCGCCGAGCAAGGGCGTGCTGCGCGCGAATTTCGATCCGGCGGCGATTGCCGCCGATTACGCGCAGCACGGTGCGTGTTGTCTGTCGGTGCTGACCGACCGGGATTACTTTCAGGGCTCCGAAGACTACCTGCGGCAAGCGCGCGCCGCCTGCGCGCTGCCGGTGTTGCGCAAGGATTTCATGATCGATCCGTATCAGGTCTACGAAGCGCGCGCCATGGGTGCCGATTGCATACTGCTGATCGTGGCGGCGCTGGACGATGCCTTGATGATGGAACTGGCGCAGCTTGCCCGGCGCCTGGATCTGGATGTGCTGGTTGAGGTGCATGACACCGGGGAGCTGGCGCGTGCGCTGGCGCTACCGGTGCGGCTGATCGGCATCAACAACCGCAACCTGCGCACCTTTCATACCGATCTCAATACCACGCTCGATCTGTTGCACGGCATTGGCGCTGACAGAATCGTCGTCACCGAGAGTGGGATTCTTGGTCAGGCGGACGTGGCGCGGATGCGCACGCACGGCGTCAATGCCTTTCTGGTCGGCGAGGCCTTCATGAAGTCGGCGTCGCCGGGTGAAAAACTGGCAGAACTGTTTGGTTAGAGCATCTACGGGGCGGGTCTGAGAACCGCCCCGAGAATCCTGCATCGCTGTTGCTGTTACCGCGCTCCGTACACCACCATGGTCTTGCCCTTGACCTCGATCAGGTTCTGCTCTTCCAGTGTCTTCAACACCCGGCCCACCATCTCGCGTGAACAACCGACGATGCGACCGATCTCCTGGCGGGTGATGCGGATCTGCATGCCGTCGGGGTGAGTCATGGCGTCCGGTTCCTTGGTCAGTTCAAGCAGGGTGCGCGCGACGCGGCCGGTGACATCCATGAAGGCGAGGTTGCTGACCTTGCGGCTGGTGTTGCGCAGGCGCGTGGCCATCTGACCGGCCATGGCGAACAGGATGTCCGGGTCTTCCTTGGCGACCTGACGAAAGCGGCTGTAACTGATCTCGGCCAGTTCGCAGACGTTGCGCGTGCGCACCCAGGCGCTGCGCCCCTGCTGTTCCTCGAACAGGCCCATCTCGCCGAAGAAATCGCCCTTGTTGAGGTAGGCCAGGACGATCTCGCGGCCATCGTCTTCTTCGATCAGGACCGAGACCGAGCCGCTGACGATAAAATAGAGTACGTCGGATTTGTCGCCGGCATAGATGATGACGCTCTTGGTTGGATAGCGCCGCCGATGACAGTGCATCAGGAATTTGTCGATGGACGGGTTGCCGGTGCCCTTCGGTGTAGCGAGTGCCATGGTGCTTATCCCCTTGTCGTCATCGCGGCAGAAACCAACCTGTGTGCGGCGACCAGTCTGCGCAGCTTGCTTAAGGTTCATCAAAAAGTTATTGATTCAGTGTCGGCAAGTCGTCCGGCGGACGCCCCTGCAGCCTCATGTTGAACTGTGTTAACCTTCATTTCAACTGTAAATCGAGGCTCATTGTATGAAAGCGCGCGTCAAATGGGTACAGGATGTCACCTTCCTGGGTGAATCCGGCAGCGGCCATGCGGTGGTCATGGACGGGCCGCCGGAGGATGGCGGTCGCAATCTCGGCGTGCGGCCCATGGAAATGCTGTTGCTCGGCATGGGCGGCTGCACCGCTTTCGATGTGGTGCATATTCTCAAGAAGGCCCGCCAGCCGATCAGCGACTGTGTGGTGGAACTGTTCGCGGAACGCGCCGCTACGCCGCCGAAGGTGTTTACCAAGATTCATGCGCACTTCATCGTCAGCGGCAAGGGCCTGACCGAGGCGCAGGTGAAGCGTGCCGTGGAATTGTCCGCCGAGAAATACTGTTCCGCCTCGATCATGCTTGGCAAGATGGCGCAGATCAGTCACGACTTCGAGATCGTCGACGCGTAGGAGCGGGCCCTGCCCGCGAACGACTTGGCACAAGCTCCGGCGGGTTCGCGGCCGGAGGCCGCTCTTACCTGTGTAAGACCGTGGGGTATTTTCATTCAGCGTGCCGTCATTCCGGAATCTTGCTTATGTCCGACATTGCCCAGTGTTTCGACCAACTGGTGGCTGATTATTACCGCGCCTGGTTCAATTTTCATCCCGAGGCGGCGGTGGATGTCGGCGTGCCGGGATACGAGGCCAAGCTCGCGCCGTATGATGACGATGCCATGGGCGCGCTCGCCAGCTTGCTGGAGATGCTGCTCTCAGGGCTCGATGAACTGGATGCTCAGGCGCTGGACGCCGAGCGGCGTCTGGATTATCAGGTGCTGCGCGGCGCCGCGGTCGTCGAGCATCACGAGCTGCTGGAGCAGGATTGGCGGCATCGCGATCCGGTGCGCTTCCTGCCGGTCAACGCCATCTATCAACTGACGGTGCGGCCGGTGGTGGATCTGGCCACGGCACTCAACGACCGACTGGCTGCGATTCCCGATCATTTACGCGGTGCCCGGGCGCATATTGGTGCGCTGCCGGAGTTGATTCCGCCGTTGTGGCTGAACTCGGCACTGGCCGAGGCCCGGGCCGTCGCGGATTTCATCCGCGCCTTGCCACAACAGCCGCGGGTGGCGCAGGCCTTTCATAATTCCACGCGATTAACCGCTCTCACCGATGAAGCGGCGCACGCATTGCTGGATTTCGCGCATCATCTCGAGACTGAGATCGGTCCGCGCGCGGCCGGCGATTTCGCCTGCGGCCGAACGCATTTCGAGCGGTTGCTGGGCCTGCGGCATTTCCTGGCCGTGGATGCCGACCAGTTGCACGCCTTCGGCCAGCGGCTGTTCGATACCACGTTCGCCGAACTCAAGCAGGCGACCCGCGCCCTGCGCGGTGATGAGGACATCGCGGCTCTGACCGCGCAGCTCAAGGCAGATCATCCACCACTGGATGATCTGCTGCCGACGTACCGTATGCAGATGTTGGCGGCCAAACGCTTTGTTGAGGAGCATGAGCTGGTCACCGTGCCGGCGCCGCAGGAACTGCGGGTGGTGGAGACGCCCACGTTCATGCGCCACCGTATTCCGTTCGCCGCCTATCTGGAGCCATCGCCCGACGATCCGGCACAGTGCGGCTATTATTACGTCACGCCACCGCGCGACGCCGCGGAACTGGGCGAACACGATCACCCCGGCCTGATGCATACCTGCGTGCACGAGGCCTGGCCGGGGCATCATCTGCAGTTCGTCACCGCGAATCGGCAGCCGCGGGCCAGCAGTCTGCCACGGCTGCTGAATCGTTCCGCGACACTGTTCGAAGGCTGGGCGCTGTACTGCGAGCAATTGATGCACGAGCAAGGCTTTCTCGATCGACCCGAACAGCACTTTGTATTGTTGCGTGATCGCTTATGGCGCGCGCTGCGCGTGATGCTTGATGTCGAGTTGCAGTGCCGTGGCCTGGGTGTGGAGCAGGCTGCGCAGCGCATGCAGGAGGCGCTTGGGTTTCCGCATGCCCAGGCGCTGGGCGAACTCGCCTGGTATACGCGCTCGCCGGGTACGCCAATGGGGTATGCCGTGGGCTGGGCGCTGATTCTGGCGACGCGACGGCGCGTGCAAGCACTGGAGGGAGCCGCTTTCAATCTGCGTGACTTTCACGATCGCCTGCTGGCGCCGGGCTCGATCGGTTTGCCGCTGGTCTTGCAGCATGCCTTCGGTCCGGCGCTGTGGCGGGAGGTGCGGGCCGAGGTATTCGCGCCGGCGCCGGCCGGATGATCTTCCGCGACCCCGCTCCAAAGACTTCAAAGAGGCGTTGCTATCCCCTTGCCGGACAAAATGGGGGATAATCGCGCGCGCCGGTGCGGCATGTTATGGCGTTAGGACGGGGGTGTAGATGAGCAAGATCATGAAGAAGCTGAAGCTGCATGGCTTCAATAACCTCACCAAGACGCTGAGTTTCAACATCTACGATATCTGTTACGCCAAGACGCCCACGGCGCGACGCGACTATATCGAGTACATCGACGAAGCCTATAATGCCGAGCGGCTGACCCAGATCCTGACCGATGTGGCCGACATCATCGGCGCCAACATCCTCAACGTCGCGCACCAGGATTACGATCCGCAGGGCGCCAGCGTCACGATGTTGATCTCCGAGGAGCCGATCGCGTCACGGCACCTCTCGAATGATGAAGAGCCCGGGCCGTTGCCGGATGCCGTGGTCGCGCACCTCGATAAGAGCCACATCACCGTACACACCTATCCGGAGAGTCACCCGGACAACGGTATCAGCACCTTCCGCGCCGACATCGACGTGTCCACCTGCGGACGCATTTCGCCGCTGCGCGCCTTGAATTACCTGATTCACAGCTTCGAGTCCGATATCGTCACCATCGACTACCGGGTGCGCGGCTTCACCCGCGACATCAAGGGCAAGAAATTCTTCATCGATCACAAGATCAACTCGATCCAGAATTACATCGCGCGCGATACCCGCGAGCGCTATCAGATGATCGACGTCAACGTCTATCAGGAAAACATCTTCCACACCAAGATGCTGCTCAAGGAGTTCGAGATGCAGACCTACCTGTTCGGTATCGGTAAGGATGACCTGGAGCCGGTGGAAATGCGCAAAATCCGCCAGCGTTTGCGTCGTGAGATGGCGGAGATTTTCTATGGACGGAATCTGAAGAAGGGGCTGAAGCTGTAGGGCGGATTGTCGGGCGGGCTGAAGCCGGCCCCTTGCAAGACGTCAAATCCAGAACGCCGTCTCCGTCATCAGCTTCGACGCCAGACCCATCGCCCACTTGACCGGGTCCGGCAAGGGCGCACCGCCCGACTCCACCGCCACGGTGGCATGTCCCGCTTCATCCTGACGCATCTGTTCGAGAATAGCGCGGCTGCGCGCATCCTGTTCCGGCAGCCGGCGCAGATGTTCATCCAGATGCTTCACGACCTGACGCTCGGTTTCGGCCACAAAGCCCAGGCTCCACTTGTCGCCGGCGATGCCCGCGAGTGCGCCGATGCTGACGGCGCCCAGATACCAGAGCGGATCGAGTCGGCTGGTGTGGCTATCCAGTTCCCACAGGCGCGCGGCGCACCAGGCGAGGTGGTCATTTTCTTCGCCGGCGGCCTGCTCCATGCGCTCGCGGACATCATCAAGTCGCGCGGTGAGTGCCTGGCCCTGATACAAACCCTGCGCGGCGATTTCGCCGGCATGATCGACGCGCATCAGCCGCGCCGCCAACGTGCGCTGTGCGGCATCAAGATCCGCTTCGCCGTGCAGCGCTGCCGGGTTGGCACGCTGCGCGGTGGGCGGCCCACCGAACACGGTGCGAACGGCCTGATCGAGGTGTCCGAGGAGCAGATCAAATGTTGTGTAGTGACGCATGGCGGGTGGCTCGCTGTGTTGGGCAGACTGGATCCGCACTTTAATGCCTGCGCCAATCCTACTATCATCGCCACACAGCGACCAGCTATGCCGCAGCAGAGCGATCATGTCCTATTACCGCTACCACGTGTTTTTCTGCACCAACCAGCGTGAGGATGGCAGCGCGTGTTGCCAGAACCACGGTGCCCAGGCGTTGCGAGATCACGCCAAGGCACGCATCAAGTCGCTGAAACTGTCAGGCGAGGGCGGCATCCGCATCAATACCGCGGGCTGTCTGGACCGGTGCAGCGAAGGCCCGGTCGTCGTGGTCTATCCCGAGGGCGTCTGGTACAGCTATGTAGACCAGGAAGACATCGATGAGATTATCGATGAGCATCTGTGTCATGGGCGGGTGGTGATGCGCTTGAAAATTTGATATGGAGTGCTCGTGCTGAGATAGCAATCATGCCCGATGCTTGAATGATGAATCAGTGCCAGCGCCTAAGTCTGGTGTATTTGACTAGGACAACATAAGTTAACCAAATACGGGAAATCCCCCGGCTTTGCCGGGGGACAGAAAGAGTTT
>VFSW01014594.1_pt1 | contig 10848 bp, 16 predicted proteins | sample 5358111 | NCBI WGS metagenome assembly VFSW01 (sample SAMN11554181, study PRJNA540505) | mine drainage metagenome | isolation source: sediment from site ElyBrook_90M | place: USA: Ely Copper Mine, Vershire, VT | collected 2017
GCACTGGGCGGAGGTGGTTTGCAGCAGGGGAGCTGAGACTCTGATCATCATGTGGCAAAATGGAGTGCTGAAAACGCAGGACTACTCCATGGAGAATCTGCGGCAATCAGAGAACGGCATTCCCCGCCATCATCTGCATTTCGACCCGGACGAGACAACCGATTCTGAGTTGGTTCGGCTGATTCGCGGAATGAAGGTCACATGGTGGAACACCATTGCCGGCGCTACTGAAACCGCTGTGATTGGCGGGAACGTCACCGTTGAGCACATGTTCCGGGCGAATGGCGATGAAGACGAACCGAAACGTATTGTGAAATTCCTTGACCACAATGGTGGTGGCTTCCGCGCCTTCCACGTGGCTGCACTACTGAAGGTGGGCTAGTGGTTCCCGTGGTTCCTGGCTATGCGACTGGTCACGCTCCCGCACAGCCAGAGATCGTTTGCCGCGATACGTGGCTAGATACTAATTGGTTGTTTTTCGCAACAATCGCAATGCTGGGAGGTGTCATCGCCTGTATTCTGGCGCCATTGTTTGTATAACTGCAAAGGGATGTAATGCTCAAGCTGAAAAGATTGGAATTCCCTTGCCCCACATGCGATGCAGAAATCGGGCAGTTCTGTATTTCAAAGCTAGGGCAACCTATGGGCCGGTTCGCGCACCCTGATCGCGGATTCAATGAGATGCGACTAGACAACATCATCAGGCTGCGCGCATGGCTCATCGACTACGCCGATATATTCAGGTTGCCCGATGATTAATCTGCATAAGGTCGGCCGGCGCATTACCGTCACGTCAGATGGGCCCCTCACTGGAATCAAAACAACGGTGCCGGGAGCCTATCTGACGTCGTCGGGCAATTGGACGGTACCCCTCAGTATCGAATCCTGCCGTTTGCTGAAGGATCGATTCGGCAATGCACTAGTCGCATCCAATGAATTGAAACGCTGGATTCATGGGGTCGTGACTGCTCGCAAGCAAATGAAAAAATTGGCATCATCGAAAGATGCAAGACTCCATAATCTTCCGCGTCTCGCACCTCGCCTAGCTAAGGCAATGAGTACGCGGAAATATCAACGTGTTGGCGCGCGGTTCATCGCTGACAATCACGCGACCTTGGTAGCGGACGACCCTGGGCTAGGAAAAACGCTTATCTGTATGGGCGGTATTCTTGAAGCCGAGGTGCCGGGCCCCTACCTGGTGATTGCCCCTAAAACTGCCTCTGAGAGTGTCTGGCAGCGTGAGATTGAGCGGTGGTTGCCTTACCCGCACAGGGCTATCACGATGCCGCAAAACCGCGCCCAGCGGGAAAAGATGCTACGCCTAGCACGTTATACGCCGGAAACATGGATTATTGTTCACCCTGAAATGGTGCTCACCCAATTATGGCTTGTTTGCCATGAATGCGAAAAGCAGACTCCGGCGGGGAACAATCAACAAATCATGCTGCCGTGCGGGCACGAGAAAACGCCTAGGACAAAGAAGCGACTCGACCACGGTTACCCCAAATTATTCGAAATCGAATGGGGGGCGGTAGTCATCGACGAGTCGCACGAAAGTTTGATCCGGCGGAGCGGCAAACCAACACAACGGCGGCGCGGGCTGGACTGCTTGGTGGTCAGAAATGATGGCCTGCGGATCGCTATGTCGGGAACGCCATTCAATTCAAAACCTCATCAGCTATGGGGCACCTTGAATTGGCTGGACTCAGTGCAGTATTCCGCATTCAACAGGTGGGCGGAACTGTACTGGCAGAAAGGCGGTTATACCGGATTCGAGATTGGAGAATTCCGCACTGACCGAGAAAAGATGTTGTGGGATTCGTTGTCCGCCATCAGCCTACGGCGTACTAAAGCCGAGGTAGCCCAAGACCTGCCGCCTAAGACGTATGTCGGGAGCGCACTCAACCCCAAGGATGAGACAAGCCCTATCGGCATCTGGCTAGAAATGGATGGTAAGCAAGCCAAGGCGTATGAAGCGATGGAAAAGACCAGTGTCGCTGAATTGGATTCTGGCCGACTAGAAGCAATTACCGCATTGGCTGAGCTAACCCGCTTGAAGCAATTGGCTTGCAGCTACGGCGGGATTGAGAAAAAGCGCATACGCGGCAGGTGCTCGAAAGACACTGACTACCGCGAGCGATGGTGTGATGATTGTCAGCAGCAAGGGTGGCATTGGGAAGACAAATACCTCTACAAACCCGAGCTACCATCCAATAAGTTCGAATGGATCGCAGAGAACTTAGAGGAATGGGGGTACCCGAAAGATCCCCTCACGCGGGTAGTGATTGTCAGTTTTTACACAGGAATTCTGAATAAGTTTTCCGATGAGCTGAATAAGCACTTCCGGCGGAAACCCGATAAGCCGCTCTGTACGGCCATTACCGGCCAGACTCCATCACATAAACGCAGGGCCATCATCGATAGATTCAATTCAGCCGATGGTCCTGATGTCATGCTGTTGAATGTTAAAGCGGGAGGTACCGCCATCACACTCGACACAGCAGATCGGATGATCTTCATTTCAGAAACGAGGATTCCCGATCAGCAGATTCAAGCCGAGGATCGCATTCATAGAGTCTCGAATCCGCGTAAGTGCATGTATTACTACCTGCGCAGCATCGGAAGCGTCGATGTGGGCACTGCTCTAGTGAATGAAGATCTCAAGTCTCAGACTCATCGTCTGCTAGACGGTCGCCGAGGTGTCGACTACGTCCGGCAAGTAATGAAGTTGAGCAGAGGTTGACAGCAATTCCGCACACCAGTACGGTTCGGCATTCCGCCCACAATGGGCATGAGAGAGGAAAAGAAATGGCTGTTCGTCGTAAGGCTGCGCCGGCCGTCGAGGCTCCGCGTACCCGTAAGACTGCTCCGGCTGCTGCCAAGGCTGCACCTGTTCGTAAGGCTGCACCTGTTCGTAAGGTCGCTCCCGGCCGACCGAAGCAGGATGTCACGGCGTACGCCAGTAAGGCTCCCACGGCGTACCACAAGGCTTTCGCAAAGTGGATTGTCGAAGAGGTCGGTTATTCCCCCGAGGATGCCCGGTCGGCCCGATCTGCATTCCTGATGGGTGTCAGCATCGCTACTGCTGCCCGTCCGGCATTCATGCAGTCGGAAGCCATCGAGGAATTCCGCGAAAAGTCCGGCGAGGCTAAGCGCGGACCCAAGGCTGCTCCGGCAAAGGCTGCTCCCGCCCGTCGTAAGGCTGCGCCGGCGCCTGAGCCGGAAGATGATGATGATGATGACTGGGAGGATGACGACACCGAAGAGGCTACGGACGACGTCGCCGAGGATGGCGATGATTTCGAGGATGACGACGACTCGGATTCCGAGGATGACGATGACTGGGAGGACGACGACGACGACGACGACGTGGAACCGGAGCCTGAGCCTGCTCCCAAGCCGCGTGGTCGTCCGCGTAAGGCTGCGCCGGCGCCTGCAAATAAGGCTGCTTCCGCCAAGCGCACCAAGCCTGCTGCCCCGGCTGCTGATGACGATGACGACTTCATCTTTTAAGCTATAACAAATGCTGTTTAACTGAATAACCGAAGTAGGGCCGACCCCACCACAGGATCGGCCCTACTTCATATCTAGGGAGATTGAATGAAAAATCTACCCGATTGGTGGACATCCGAGTACGAGGAAGCAGCACTAGCGGGGGTCGCTGACGGAATTAAGGAACGGGCGATGCGAATGATTTCACCTGGTCAAGCTACTTACGAAGAAGCGGCAACATACATATTCGACGGTACTGCGCGTGGCAGAGTGGCATGGGAAGAGCTTACCGATAATGCACGCACCACGTGGGAGCGTATTGCCGACGCGGCGATCAATGCACATTTTGAATCAGCCGAATCGCCCAGACCTCTGCTGCCGATCGCTCGTGACATGGATCCAGCTGAACTAGAGCGCTTCCGGGCACAATTGCCGCCAAAGATTCGTAAGGGTTGGCCTAGTGCCTACTGAGGAATTGCCGCTGATCCGGCATTCCGAACGTGTGGATTACAAGCGTTGTCAGAAGAAATGGTATTGGCGCTGGCGTCGCGGGCTCACCCCTAAGCACAAAACGTACGGAGCGCTAGACCTCGGTACATGGATGCATGAGGCTCTAGCGCGCCGGTACGCACCACACACGGACTCCGACTATCAGCCGGTAGCGCTCAAGGCTGAGTTTGATTTCATCGCACAACGAGAGCTACAGGCCGCGCAGCACGTGGCGCCGGAATTCGAGATGGATAAGGCCTACGCGCTATCCGCATTGGGCAGTGAAATGGCCGGAGCCTACGATCGGCACTACGGTGATGATCCGGATATCCAGCCGATGGCGGTAGAGATTCCTCTAGAATTCGAATTGGTTAGCAGGGAAACCGGCAAGGTATTTGCTATTCATAAGCTCAAACCGGATGCGGTATTCCGCGACCGTAATGGGTTTGTATGGCTATTCGAGCATAAGACGGCTGCTCAGATTGCACTTGAACATTTGCCTATCGATGATCAGGCGCGACCGTATGTAGCCATGGCGGAACACGCATTGCTCAATGCGGGGGTATTGAAAAAGACAGATCATTTCCGAGGAGTGATGTATAACTTCCTGCGGAAGATTTTGCCGGATCAACGACCGCAGGACGCGCAAGGGCATTACCTGAATAAAGATGGCTCGATATCCAAGAGTCAGCCTAGCCCGGTATTCGTGCGCCACCCGATCGAGATCTCGCGGAAGGGCAAGGCACTCGCACTGAAGCGGTTGGGCGATGAGGCATTCATGATTACGACGCTGACGAAACTGTTGCGTAGTAAAGAATTCAGCCCTTCATCGCTAATGAAGACTCCGCATAAGTCGTGCCCGCGCCTGTGTGAATTCTTCGAAATGTGCAAGGTCGAGGAAGACGGGGGAGACATTCGGACGATGGAACAGACAATGTACGTCCGGCGGAATCCGTATACGTACGATGAGGAAACTGCCGACATTCCACTGAGCTTTGAATTGTGAGGCGTAGTGAATTTCATCTGTACTCCCTGCAAGCAGGGTTCCGACCACTACGGCGGACATCCCGTACATCCGGCTAACCGTTATATGCACACACAGTGCAAGGGTGGCACATGGTGTGACTGCCAGCACAAGCTAGACCGCAAACGGATTACCGAGAAATGACATCTACAGCCGGACAGCGCTCTACCCTGGTGACCACCGAACGCACACGTATGACTCAGGCGGAATTCGCTAAGGGTCTGCTCAAGTTGTCCGGCGCGCTCGATGACCAGGAATCAACATCAATGCTGGTCTACGGTGACTCCAACGCCGGTAAGACGTGGCTAGCCGGCACGCTACCGCCCAATACGGGATGGCTGGTGTGTGAGCCCGGGTATAAGTCCGCCGTTCGTCTACGTGCCGCTAAGAAGCTTGAACCGCATCGATTCGCACGGAAGATCACGAACAGTGCGGAAGCGTGGGCAGCAGTCGAGTGGCTGGAGACGGGAGAGCGGTACCGGAAATTGGAATGGTTAGTGCTCGATGGATTGAGCACCATGCAGGATCGATTCCGGTTGGCGTATGCAGCGGAAGCATTTGATATCAATCCGAGCAAACGTGCGCACCGTAACCTGCCGGATCGACCAGACTATTTCAATACACAGAACTTCCTCAAGTCGTGGATTCCGCGATTGGTCGATATGCCTGTGAACTTGCTTATTACAGCGCACGCGTATCGAACCGATAACACAGAGGATGGCGAGTTACTTGTCTTTCCTGGTGTTCAGGGTAAGGTCACCGAAACGGCTAACTCGATTGCCGGTTTGATGGATGTTACCGGATACCTAGCTAACAGGAGGGCACGAACCAAAGAGGGCAGTGTGCAGCGTCGACGACTTTGGCTCTCTTCCCCGAGTCAAAGCAAAGAAGACGCGCAGGAAATTCGCTACATCGTGGGGGATAAATACAATGCTCTAGGCGAGTATGTAGATTCCCCCACAATGCCCAAGCTCATGGGCATGATTAACGGAGAGATGGAGAAATAATGCCGCGCGCTAATTGGGGAATCACTTCCCGCGACGTTGAGAACTTTGATCGGGAAGCGCAGTTCAGCCCTTACGTTGGTCCGCTTCCGGTTAATGGGGTCTATCGGTGGCAGGTAAAGAAACTTGCATTCGTCGCACCTACCGGCGATAAGCTTCCGCAACTCCGTATCGGACTGGCGCTCGTTCCACGCAGTCAAGCGGAAAAGAAGTATGACGGGTATTTCGTTACCGTGTTCTGTCCTGTCAGCCCTAAAACGGCATTCCGCTATGTCCCCTTTCTTGACGCCATTGGTGTTACCGGCCGTGAATTCGAGCGCGGTACGGTCACCGATGAGGAAGGCGACATCAAGAAAATCGGCAAGTGGCGCAACACGGGTGAGACACTGATCCTGGGAATGCTCAAGGACAATGCAGGTGATCAGTCCGGCAAATACCCCAAGGAAATTGGTTGGATGGGGGAGAACGTCGACACTGCTGATGATGCTGGCGATGACGACGAAGAGCTAGACGATTACGACGCTGAGGAAGACACGGACGACGACGACGAATACGAGGATGAAGACACGGACGATGACGATGACGACTTCTGACGCACAGCCCGAGGTCAAGTGCATCAATGAATGGGGAATCGGTTCTCAGCAGAACCTCGCCAACCACACCGTGAGTCAGCAGGGTTTTCCGCGATTCGTTCGTCAGAGCCTTCCGAGTGTTCCCCTCTTCCGCACTCGTCACGCTGCATACCGGTACGTCGCGTGGTTGTTGACTCTGGCGGAACTGCTACCGGATGAACCGGGGCAGGAAGGCATCACGTACGAGCAGGTGCTAGATGCAGTACAGAATACCTGAGGCGTTCACGCCTAGCACGTCGCAAGCGCTCTATACCGGTGAGGTTTGGGAATATAATTTCCCGATGGAGCGGTGGGACCTGATCCGCACATCATGGGGCTATCCAACTACCGGGTTGTTCCGTACGTGCGGGGAATTGGTTGAAAATGGGTGGCCGGCTGATTTGGTTAGCCCCCATTCCTGTTAATTGATGTGGCTGACCCATTCCCGAATTCCATTCGGCTGATGCGCAATAAGGGTACGCGAGCGCATACGGGGTGGGTCGGCCCTAACAAAGGATTGATTATGGTTAGCGAAACTAGCATGTCTATTCTCGATGACACTACTGAAATCCGAACCATCCGTTCACACCGTGCACCTAAGGTCCGGCACGCGCATAGGTGGGGCTCCGCCGTTGCTGCTGTAGTCGTCCTAGCCGCTAGTTTCACCCTTCCTGGTGGGTCAGATGCACCTCAGGCACATGCGGACGCGCCAAACGCCATACACGCGGTTGTCGATGCGCCATTGCCGGTACGGATTGAATCGACGAGGGCTAGTCGGTCGCTCCCCACGCGGAAGCTCAGCAAGCCAGCTAACCGCACTCAGCGAGTCAACAAGGCAATCAATTACGCCATGGCGCAACGTGGCGACCGTTACCGGTTCGGCGCGCAGGGCCCAACCCGTTGGGATTGCTCGGGTCTAGTCGTAAAAAGCTACGCAAAGATTGGCGTACGCCTACCGCATTTCACAGGATCGTTGCTGCACAAGGGTAAGCGCGTCTCGCGGAAGAACCTCAAGCGCGGAGATCTCGTCTTCCCATCGAGCCACCATGTCGGTATTTACATCGGCAATGGAAAAATGATTGTAGCTAGCTCGGGGCATGGCAAAGTAATGGTGCAGCCGGTATACGCGTTCTATACCGCCCGGCGGATTATCTGATGATTGTATTTGACCTATTAGCATTCATGCTCCCTAGTTGGTTGTTCATTGCCATGATTACGTATGTCGCATGGTCAGCGTGGTGGATATGAAAGATCCAAAAAAGGTAGAACTATCCGATCGTGAGCAGGAGGTAATTCGTCATTGCGCCTACGGGCATGATACGCGCCTAACCGCAGCAGCAATGTTCATTTCAGTGAACACGGTAAAAACGCATCTTCGCTCCATTGCAAAGAAAACAGGAATCAGTAACAGAGAGGGCATCGTCGGCTATTGCCTGCTTTTCAATCTTGTTGATCGCGAACGGGTCCGGCTCAATTACATTAACTATATAAAGAAAATGGGTAATCAATGAAAATCGAAATCAGTACGGAATCCGCCGGAATGCAGACGTATAGTGTATTCGATAGCGATAGTATTGCTCGATGCGCACGCGAATATTTCGAAAAGATGGATACCGTTCCCACCCGCGAATGGTGTACCTGCCCCTGGAAAGTGCACCCTGATGATCACAATGTGGAGGAAGGCAAGCGCCGAATGCGACGGGTCGACGATGACGACCTTTGCCCGCTGCACTCGCGAGAGGGAATGCTGATGTACTTCTTCACATGGGCAGTGGCGCACGGACGCGGTTCATTTACTACAGGAAGCGATACAGTCTGATGTTTCTTGAAATGGTTTTCTATGTCGGTCCCGTTCTCTTAGTCCTAGGCACCCTGATTCGAGTGGCGTATGTCGACTCTCGCGGACGTTGAGACGCAAGCACAGGAAGCGCGAGACTTGCTACGTGGCGGACTAGGTCCCGCGTATGTAGAGGGTAGCGGCGCATTGGAGGGTGCAGCAGCATTCATCATGGGTGCGGTACCAAAATCGGTTGACGCCGCGCGGAGAGAAGCATTTTCGGGCACGCGTGGGCTCATCCTGCGTGAACTTATGGGCTTTGCCGGACTTGATGAGGACAACGCATGGATGACCAACATCCTTAAGTTCCGTCCGGTTGGCAATCGTGTTCCGGAGGCAACCACTATCGATGCGTTTAAAACATCACTGAATACCGAATGGCGCGCAGTAGGCTCCCCACGGTTAATCATTCCTATTGGCAATATCGCAACGGGTGTGATACTGGGTACGGCTGTGCCCGTGGTTTCTCTGTTTGGCAAGCGAAAGACTATACGCAGTAAGGACGGCACCATCCGCGAGGTATGGCCGATGGTTGATCCTATTCATGGGATTAGCGCACCCGTGGAAGTGCAATACGTCATTGAGAAAGACTGGGAACGGCTAGGGGAATGGCGGAAAGCTAATGGCTAAAGATAAGGTAATTGGTTTCATCATCGCAGTTACCGCTGCATTGATGCTAGCGGCCTGCATGCCGCTGGTACACACGGAACCGGCAAATCCCGCTACCGTTCATCCGACCCCCGATCCTCCCGTGCCGAGCTACAATGTTTCGCATTAATGACACGCTAGGGCGCAGTAAAATCACGTTTAATTACGTGCAAACAATGGGGGATGCTAAAGAGGCACTGGCGTTTATTCGTGCGCATAAAGCACTAGGAATGGACACAGAGTCTACAGGCTTGAATCCTTTCCGCGCAGGATGGAAGTTCCGTACATTCCAGTTCGGCAATGCGGATACCGCCTATGTGATTCCCGCACACGGTCGGCAGGTTATCGAAGAATGCTGGCACGCTGATGTGAAATGGATAGCGCACAATGGAACCCACGACGTACGAAGTATCGATGCTTTCTTGGGTTATACCACGGGGGTGTCTTGCAGCGGTGAAACCTATCTGCCCGCGCACTATGCCGATTCCCGCAAGCGCGGTGAAGGCGGTATCGGCCACGCGCTCAAAGACCTTGCTACGCGGTACGTATCATACGATGCTGGCAAGTGGGAGACTGCGCTCAAAAAAGAATTCAAGCAAATTGAGATTCCAGTGCCCGGGGAATTCTATAAATCAGGGTTCCGTAAGGGCATGCCCAAAATGCGTAAGGCGCACATCGATGCGGGGTGGGCACTCATCGACCCCACCAAGCCAGCATATATCGCGTACGCAGCAGCAGATCCCATTCTCACCTATCGACTCTGGGAGTATTACCGGCCCGTCGTCAAGGCTAACGGTCAGCTCTACGCCGACGACTTACAACTACAACACATCGCGGATACCCTCTACCGCCGAGCGATACGTTTGGACCAGGACTACACGCGTAAACTCTCTGCCGCTTTCCTACGGCGGGCAACGCGGCTTCAAGCCGTAGCGGCGGAGTACGGTTGCAGCAATATCAATTCAGGTGCACAGATTGCGGAAGTGCTTATTCGCATGGGCATTGAGTTGAAAGCGAAAACACCTAGTGGAAAATGGAAAACCGACAACGGTCTCTTACGTGAGCTACTGTCCGCAAATGCTGGCAGCGAGGTTGCGCAATTCATCCGGGCCGTCTTGGGTGCTAAGCAAATGCTTAAGCGCCGAGAGGCGTACGCGGAAGCCTTTCTGCGTAACATGGATACCAGCGGGCGAGTCGCACCAAGCATTAACGTACTCGGAGCCCGCACAGGACGAATGAGCGTAAGCAATCCGCCATTGCAGCAGCTACCCACCAAGGATCGAGAGGAAGATGAGCATGGCTAAATTCATTCGGAAGTGGACCGGAATCGATACGAAAGTCAGTGATGATGCCTGAGGAACTAGTCGGATTCGACTTTCTCAAGAACATGACCAAAGAACAATTGATCGATGAGATTGTTTTCCATCAGCGCCGGCTCATGGCGCAATCATCAATGGAGAACTTGCGTGCCAACGTGATTGACTACCGCGTCAAGGCGTACAAGGATCGGTTGTGCGATGAAGCTGGTCTGATTGGTGGCGGAGTATTCGGTTACGCCGTAAAGGATGATGACGATGTCTGATCAGCTGGAACCGGTGAATCCAGTCACTAAGCAGCTCACCTACGCCGATGCTATCCGCGTGCTGGCAGATCTTCGAGGCACTGTAAAGCATGAGCATTGGGTGCACGGCATGATGCAGCGGGCGATTCTGTCGGGTATCACAATGTGCATTAAGGCTCTCG
>VFSW01014595.1_pt1 | contig 10848 bp, 3 predicted proteins | sample 5358111 | NCBI WGS metagenome assembly VFSW01 (sample SAMN11554181, study PRJNA540505) | mine drainage metagenome | isolation source: sediment from site ElyBrook_90M | place: USA: Ely Copper Mine, Vershire, VT | collected 2017
GTGTACAAGGCGAAGGGCGCGTCGGACGTCACGACGCTGCACGACGTGGAGCGGGAGCTCGCCAAGGTCGGCCGGGAGACGCCCGGCATCACGCTCAAGCAGGTCTTCACCACGGTGACGTTCACGCAAAAGTCCTACGATGCGTCGATCGAAGCCCTGGTCGAGGGCGCGCTGCTGGCGGTCGTCATCGTGTTCCTGTTCCTGCGCGACGGGCGCGCGACGGCCATCTCGGCGCTCGCGATTCCGCTCGCGGCGCTGCCCACGTTCGCGTTCATGCAGTGGTTCGGCTTCACGCTCAACCAGATGACCCTGCTCGCGCTGTCGCTGATCACCGGCGTCCTGGTGGACGACGCGATCGTGGAAATCGAGAACATCACCCGCCACATGCGAATGGGAAAGAGCGCATATCGAGCCGCGATGGATGCGGCGGACGAAATCGGCCTGGCGGTCGTCGCCTGCTCGATGACGATCATCGCCGTGTTCCTGCCGGTGAGTTTCCTCGGCGGCATCATCGGCCAGTTCTTCATCCAGTTCGGCTTCACGGTGGCGGTGGCGGTGTTCATGTCATTGCTGGTGGCGCGACTGATCAGCCCCCTGCTGGCGGCGTATCTGCTGAAGCCGCACGCCGGATTGCGCGGCGCCGACGGCCCGCTGATGGACTGGTACCTGCGCGCGCTGCGCTGGTCGGTCGAGCACCGCGTCAGGACGCTGGCCGCCGGCCTGGTCATATTCGCCGCATCCGTCGTCGGCCTCGCGTTGATCCCGAAGACCTTCGCGCCGGACGGCGACTACTCGTCCTCGACGCTGCACGTGGAACTGCCGCCGGGCGTGCTGCTGCAACAGACCGCCGACGCCTCGGCGCGGGCCTACCGGATCCTGCGGCGCCACCCGGAGGTCAAGAACGTGGTCGAGTCGATCGGCGAGGACGAGGACGGCGAAGTCCGCTCCGGCAACCTGTACATCCAGCTGGTGCCGCCGTCGCAGCGCAAGCTCAGCCAGAAGCAGTGGGAGGCCGAACTGACCAAGGAGCTGCGTGTGATTCCGGACGCGCGCCTGACCTTCCAGAGCCAGTCGGACGGCGGCGGACGCGACCTGACCCTGTACGTCGTCGGCAGCAACCCGCAGCTGGTCGAGCGGACCGCGCATCAGGCCATCGAACAGATGCGCACGCTCAAGGAGCTGCGGGATCCGCGCATCAACGGCGACATGGCCCGCCCGGAACTGCTGGTGCATCCGCACTTCGACGAGGCCGCGCAGCTCGGCGTGACCGTGGCCGCGATCGGCGACGCGGTGCGGGTCGCGACGATCGGCGATCTGCCCCAGAACGACGCCAAATTCGCGCTGCCCGACCGGCAGATCCCGATCCGCGTCAGCCTGATCGCCTCGGCGCGGCGCGACCTGTCGACGATCGAGAATCTGCCGGTGCGCACCGCGAACGGCGCGACGGTGCCGCTCAAGGCGGTCGCGGACGTGAGCTTCGGCCAGGGCCCGTCGCGAATCCGCCGCTACAACCAGAACCGCCGCATCTCGCTGGAGGCGGACCTCAACAACGCCCAGCTGAGCACCGCCCTCGACAAGATCCACGCGCTGCCCATATTCAAGCACCTTCCCGCAGGCGTGCAGATCGTCGAGGTCGGCGCGGCCAAGGACATGCAGGAGCTGTTCACGAGCTTCATGCTCGCAATGGTCGCCGGGATCCTGCTGGTCTTCGCCGTGCTCGTGCTGTTGTTCGCGCGCGTGTTCCAGCCGATCACGATCCTGTCGGCGTTGCCGCTGTCGATCGGCGGCGCGGTGCTCGCATTGGTGGTCACGCACAGCCCGTTCTCGCTGGCGACGGTGCTCGGCATCCTGATGCTGATGGGCATCGTCGCCAAGAATTCCATCCTCCTGGTCGATTTCGCGATCGAGGAGATGCGCGCCGGCAAGGACCGGATGACGGCGCTGCTCGAGGCCGGACACAAACGCGCCCGTCCGATCGTCATGACCTCGGTCGCGATGATCGCGGGCATGCTGCCGGTGGCGCTCGGCATCGGTGGCTCCGCCTCGTTCCAGGGCCAGATGGCGCTGGCGGTCATCGGCGGCCTCGTCGCCTCGACCGCGTTGACGCTGGTGATGGTACCGGCCGCATTCACGTGGATCGACGATCTGGAGCGGGCGCTCACCAGACGCTTCGGCGGCCGCCTGTTGCAGCGCCCGGCGGAGAGCCTTCCTTGAGGCGCGCGGCCGTCGCCGGCTTCGGCGCCGCGCTCCTGGCCGCGGGCTGCGCCGTGGGTCCGAATTTTCGGGCACCGGCCGCCCCCGCGGTCGGCGGCTACGTCGCGGGGACGCTGCCGGCGCCGAGGACTTCGGGCGGAACCGCGGCGGGCGCGGCACAGCGCTTTTTGCCCGGCCGTGACCTGCCGGGCGAGTGGTGGACGCTGTTCGGATCGCCCCAACTCGACGGTCTGATCGCCTCGGCCGTCGCGAATTACCCGGGCATCGCCGCACAACAGGCCGCGTTGCGCGCCGCCCAGGCGGATGCGCTGGCCGGTCGCGGAGCGCTGCTGCCCCAGGTTCAGGGTTCGGCGGATGCGCAGCGCGCCCAGGTGAGCGGCGCGTCGATCGCACCGGGCTTTCCCGGATTCATCACCAATATCTTCCAGACGGACATCGGCCTCTCCTACACCTTCGACCTCGCCGGCGGCGAACGGCGCGCGCTCGAGGGCCTGCGCGCCCAGGTCGAGGAACAGAGATTCTTGCTGCAGGGAAGCTATCTGACCTTGACCAGCAACGTGGCCGCGACCGCGGTTCAGCTGGCATCCGTCAACGAGGAGATGACGGCGACGCGCGAAGTCATCGCGCTGGAGCGCAAACAGCTGGATCTCATCCAACGGCAATTCGCGATCGGTACGCGCACCCGCGCCGACGTGCTGCAACAGCAATCAAGCCTGGCGGCGGTTCGCGCGTCGCTGCCGGCGCTGCAGCAGCGGCGCGCCGCGGCACAACACGCGCTGGCGGTGCTGACCGGCCGATTCCCCCACGACGCCGCTCCGGTCGAAATCACGCTGTCGAATCTGAAGCTGCCGTCGGATCTGCCGGTGAGCCTGCCGTCCACGTTGGTCGCGCAGCGCCCCGACATCCGCGCCCAGGAAGCGCTGATGCACGCGGCGAGCGCCGCGATCGGCGTCGCCACCGCCAACATGTTGCCGCAATTGACGCTGCGGGGAACGGCCGGCGGCGAATCCTTGGTGTTCGCGAATCTCCTGACTCCGGGCGCCGGAATCTGGAGCCTGGCGGGCGGCCTCACGCAGCCGCTGTTCGCCGGCGGCAGCCTGTACGCCAAGCGGCGCGCCGCGGTCGCCGCGTATGACCAGGCGGCCGCGCTGTATCGGCTCACCGTCCTCAACGCCTTCCAAAATGTCGCCGACACGCTGACGGCGCTCGGCAACGATGCCCAGGCGCTCGACGCGGAGAACGACGCGCTGGGCGCGGCGCAGGCCGGGCTCGACCTGATCAGGAGGCAATACGCCGCCGGCGCCGTGCCCTACGTGTCGTTGCTCAGCGCCCAGCAGGCCTACCAACAAGCACGCATCGCCTACGTGCGCGCCGAGGCAAACCGCTACACCGACACGATCGCGCTGTTCCAGGCGCTCGGCGGCGGCTGGTGGAACCGGCGGCCGCCCTAATCTGTTGCGTTATTGACACAGAGCCGTCCAACTGTGCGGGACGCCTGACAGACATTCGCCGTCCCAACGAATTGCAGCCGCAACGACCAAAGCGCCGGGCGCTTTACATTTCTTTGCAAATCTCTTATTAAGTAAAAAAACAACACCACGGGAAGGGATGCATATGAACGCTACGAACAGGCTGCAGGCGGCGCTGTCGGTTGCGACGGCGCTGTTGATTGGAATGGCGGCGGGAACGGCCGGCGCACAGACCACCGATGCCAAGAACGAATTGCACCCGGTCGTCGTCACGGGCTCGCGCATCGCGCAATCCGGCGCCCAGTCGCAACAACCGGTGATGATCATCGACCGCGTGCAAATCGAGCGGACCGGACTGGAGAGCCTTGGCGATCTACTGGATCAACTGACGACCGGCGGATCCTCACTGAACACGAAATTCAACTCCTCCGGCAACTTCGGCTATCCGCCTGATGGCGGCGGAATCGGCGCCGGTTCCTCGCAGGTCGACCTGCGCAACCTCGACTCCAAGCGCGTGCTGGTGCTGGTCGACGGCATCCGCTGGGTCAACGAGTCCTCGGCATCCGGCGTCAGCGGCAGCGCCGACCTGAACACGATTCCGATGTCGATCGTCGATCGCATCGAGGTCCTCGAGGACGGCGCGTCCGCGATCTATGGATCGGACGCGATAGCCGGCGTCGTCAACATCATCACCCGAAAGAAATTCGACGGCGTCGAGGTCAACGGCTATTCCGGCGGGTACGGCAAAGGCGGACAAACCACCCAGGCAAGCATCACCGCCGGCGGGTCGACCGACAAATTCTCGGCGATGTTCGTCGCAAGCTACTTCAATCAGGACGCCATCAGTTCGTCCAAGTGGTGGCAGTCCGCGACGCCGGAACCGCTCGCCGGCAATTCCGCCGGCAGTTCGGCGACGCCGCAGGGCCGGGCCACCTTCTGCGACCCGAGCATCGCCGTGCCGAATTATGGCTCGTGCACCGCCGACCAGGGCAATTACTACGACGTCACGCTGAACACCGGCACGACCACCCCGGTCTGGAATCCGAACAACCCGACCGCCGGCACCTACCACAATTGGAGCGGCGCCGACCGGTTCAACTATGCGCCGTACAACTACCTGCTGACGCCGCAACAGCGCAAGTCGATGTTCACGAACCTGAGCTATCAGATCAACGACACGACGGAACTGCACTTCAAGGGCCTGTTCAACAACCGCACGTCCGCCAACCAGGCCGCGCCTGAGCCGATTTTCGTGGGCCCCTATGCGGGCACCGGCGGCATCGCGGACACGATCAGCGTCGCGGCGAACAATCCGTACAACCCCTTCGGCATCACGCTGGATCCGGCGACCAATTTCGGCTGGATAACCCGCCGGCCGATCGAGGTTGGACCGCGCATCTTCACGCAGAACGTCGACACCTACTACTTCAACATGGGGCTCAGCGGCCGGCTGCAATTCGGCGACGGACTGCATTGGGATCTCAACTACGCGTACGGCGACAACAAGGCGAGCCAGACCTTCACGAACGGCTACAACATCGCGAAGATCAAGCTCGCCCTCGGCGACGTCAACGTGTGCCTCGCGGTGCCGGGCTGCGTCCCGCTCGATCTGTTCGGCGGACAGGGCCGGCCGATGACGCCGGCCATGATCAACTACATCCGGGCGACGCAGCTCGATTCGAGCGATCAAAAGCTTCAACTGTTCTCCGGCAACATCACCGGCGACATGTTCCACATCGGCGACCGCGCCGCCGGCTTCGCGGCCGGCGCCGAATACCGCAAGTACTTCGGCGCCTTCAATCCCGACCCGCTGCGCCAGAACGGCGAGTCGCAGGACTCCCCGGCTTTCCCGGTGGCCGCGAGCTACAACGTCAAGGAGGTGTATTCGGAGTTCAACTTCCCGCTGCTGAAGCAGCTGGACGCGAGCGCGGCGGTTCGCTACTCCGATTACTCGACCTTCGGTTCGGACACGACCTACAAGGTCGGCGCGCGCTGGCAGCCGACGACCGACTTCGATCTGCGCGGCACCTATTCGACCGGCTTCCGCGCGCCGAACCTGGGTGAGCTGTACGGTTTGACCCAGTATGCCCCCACCTTGATCGATCCCTGCGGCCCGACCAGCGGCGTGGTTCAGGCCATCTACACCGCCGGGTGCGCGGCTCAAGGCGTGCGGCCCGGCTTCGTCCAGGCCAACACCCAGATCACCTCCTACACGGGCGGCAACCCGCATTTGAAGCCGGAGAAGTCGGACAGCTACACGATCGGATTGCAGTACCACGCCGCGTGGGCGGAGAACTCGATGACCGACCGGCTGACGCTGGAATCGACCTATTACCACCACAAGATCACGGGGGCGATCCAGGCCGCGGACCTGCAGTCGCTGCTGAACAGCTGCGTCGCCTCGGGCGGCGTGAATCCGACCTTCTGCGCGCCGTTTTCGCGCCAGCCCAGCGGGAACCTGAATCCGCCGGACAACTTCCTGCAGAATTTCGGCGAGATCCAAACCGGCGGCGTCGACCTGAAGCTGAACTGGGCCGGCACGCCGCAAAGCTGGGGCCGCGCCACCGCATCGCTGCAGGCAACCTACGTCACCAGCTACAAGGCGGTCGACAACTACGGCAACGTGTCGCAGCGCCAGGTCGGCATCGAGGTCAACAACAGCGCGATTCCGCGCCTGCGGGCCAATGCGCAATTCGGCTGGGCCTACCACGACTGGAATGTGAGCTGGACGATGCGCTATCTGGACTCGGTGCAGGAAGCCTGCGCCAACGCCACCATCACCGCGGTGCCCGGCTGCTCGAACAACCAGACCTATCACAAGCTCGACGCCGTCCTGTACCACGACGTGCAGGTGGAATGGAACGACGCCTTCATGGTCCAGAATCTGCGGTTCGCGGTCGGAGTCAACAACCTGTTCGGACAAAACCCGCCGATCTGTTACACCTGCACGCTGAACGGCTACGACGCGGGGACGTACGATCTGCCGGGAGCATTCTGGAACGCGCGGCTGAAGTACAAGTTCTGACGTCGAACCGGTGAGCCATGGCCGGCGCGACCACGCCCGAGTGGTCGAGCCGGCCCCTCCGGACGCACGAACCGGCGACAAGACCGGTGCGAACACGGCACAATGACCGGATCATGGTCGGCCGTGAGGAGTGCGGGGCTTGTGAAGATCTGGCGAGGTTGGGCCCGCCGGCCGGGCCGGTCGATGCGGCTGAAGATTGCGATTTTTACCGGCGCCATCACTGCCACGGTGGCGGCGCTGGTGATTGCGCTTCCGCACTGGCGCGCCGACGCGGCGTCCGTGGCGCGCGCCGCGGATTCCGGCGTACCGGTGCGGGTGGCCCTCGCGCTTCGCGGTCCGCTGACGTCGTGGATTACGGGCGCGGGAACGGTGCGGGCGGTGAACGCGGCGGTGATCCGGCCGCGGGTGGACGGGCTCGTCGAACGCGTGGAATTCCGCGACGGGCAGCGGGTTGCGCGGGGCGCCTTGTTGTTCGTGCTCGACGCCAGGCCCTTCGCGGCGCAACTCGCCGCCGCGCGCGCCCAGCGCGCTCGCGATGCGGCGCAACTCGACAATGCGCGCCGCGATTTCCGCCGCTACGATGAGCTCCTGCGCAAGCATTCGACCTCGGCCCAAACCCGCGACACCGCGCTCGCGCAGGTCGACGAACTGGAGGCGACGGTCGCCTATGACTCCGCCCAGGTCGCGCTGGCACGCCTGAACCTTTCGTACACCGAGATTCGCGCCCCGTTCGCGGGCACGATCGGCCCGCGGCTCGTCGACCCGGGAAACGTCGTGCACACCGGCGATCCCGGCGGGCTCGCGATGATCGATCAGATCGAGCCGATCTACGTCGAGTTCACGGTACCGCAGGCCCGCCTGGCCGAGATCCGCGCCGCCGACCATCTTGGGCCGGTGCCGGTGGAGGCACGCGCGGCAAACGGCGGCCCGGTGCTCGGCCGCGGCCGGTTGGTCTTCATCGACAACCAGATCGATGCGGCCACCGGCACCCTGGCCTGCCGCGGCGAGTTCGGCAACCGGCGTCGCCGCTTGTGGCCGGGTGAATTCGTCGAAGCATCGCTCCGACTCGGCACGAACGCCGATGCCGTCACGGGCCCCGCGGAAGCCGTCCAGGCGGGACCCGACGGCCCGCTGCTCTACGTGGTCGACAAAGATTCGGTCGCGCGCCGTCGCAGCGTGCGGGTGGGCGTCACCCAGGATGGCCGCGCGGAGATCACCTCCGGCCTGAACGGCGGGGAGCGGGTGGTCACGCGCGGCGAGTTCCGGCTCGACGCCGCGACGCCGGTCCGCATCGAAGCGAACTGAGCACGCGCGGGCGCCTGCGACGATGTACCTGACGAACACCGCCATCCGCCACCCGATCGCCACTTCGCTCGTGATGGTCGGAATCGCGTTTCTCGGCGTCATCGCGTACGCGGTTCTGCCCATTGCCGGTGTCCCCCAGGTTGACGTGCCCACGATCCACGTCTCGGCGCAGCTGCCGGGAGCGAGCGCCGACACCATGGCGAGCGCGGTCACATCGCCGCTCGAACGCGCCTTGTCCAATCTGCCCGATGTCACATCGATCACGTCGACCAGTTCCCTCGGCAACAGCTCGATCAACGTGCAGTTCGAACTGTCGCGCGACGTCGGCACCGCGGCCGTCGACGTACAGGGTGCGATCAACGCGGCGATGGCGGATCTGCCGAAGGATCTGCCGCATCCGCCGACGTACGAGAAGGCGAATCCCGCCGACGCATTATTGATGTCCATCGCGGTCTACTCCGACGGCCTGCCCATCTCCGCGACCGACGACTACGCCGAGAACCGCCTCGCGCCGGCGATTGCGCGCGTGCGCGGCGTCGGAGTGGTCGACTATCACGGCCAGCAAAGGCCCGCGATCCGCGTGAGCCTCGATCCGCGTCGGCTCGCATCGCTAGGACTGACGCTCGAGGACGCGCGCAAACAGATCGCCGCCGCGACGGTCAACGGCGCCAAGGGCACGCTGAACGGCGTCGAGACCGGCACGATTGTAGAGGCCACCGACCAACTCACCCGCGCCGCCCAATACGGCGACCTGGCGATCGCCGCCGCCGGCGGGCGCGTCGCGCGCCTGCGCGACGTGGGGACCGCCGTCGCCGGGGTCGAGGACGAGCATCAGAGCGCCTGGGTCGGCCACCATCAGGCCGTGATCATCGATGTGCACAAGGCGGTGGGCCACAACGTCAATGCCACGGTGCAGCGGGTGCGCGCGATCCTGCCGGCCTTGCAGCGCACGCTGCCGGCGTCGATCCACCTGATGGTCCTTCAGGATCGCACCCAGGCGATCAGGGCATCGGTGCGCGACGTGAAGCTCACCTTGTTCGCGACCTGCGTGTTGGTGGTGCTGGTGGTGTATCTGTTCGTCGGCAACTGGCGCGCGACGCTGATCCCGGCGGCCGCCATTCCGATGTCGCTGCTCGCATCGATGGCGGGTATGTACACCGCCGGCTATACGCTCGACAACGTCTCCCTGATGGCGCTGACGGTGTCGATCGGCTTCGTCGTCGATGACGCCGTGGTCATGCTCGAGAACGTGCTGCGCCACGTGGAATCGGGCGAGGACCCGATGAGCGCCGCGCTCCAGGGCGCGGGGGAGATCGGCTTCACGATCGTCGCGATGACGCTGTCGTTGGTCGCGGTATTCATCCCGGTGCTCTTCATGGGGGGCATCGTCGGGCGGGTGTTCCGGGAATTCGCCGGCACGGCCGCCATTTCGATCCTGACCTCCGGGTTCGTGTCCTTGACGCTGACCCCGGTGTTGTGCAGCCGCTTTTTACGCGTCGAGGCCGTGCGCTCGACGCACCGGCTGCACGTAGCGTCGGAGGCGTTCCAACGCCGCTGCCTCGCCGCATATGGGCGTGCCCTGGATTGGACGCTCGCGCGCGCGCCGCTCGCGCTGGCGGCCTTCGTCGCCATCGCCGTCGCGAGCGTCGCGCTCTACTGGCAGATTCCAAAGGGCTTCTTCCCGCAGCAGGACGACGGCCTGATCAACGGCGTCGCGGAGGCCGAACCGGGGATCTCCTACGCCGCCATGAGTCTGCGCGTGCGCGCGCTGGCCGCGATCGTGCGGCGCGATCCGGCGATCGCGGACGTGTTCTGCTACGTCGAAACGGATCCGTCCACGAACATTGCCCGTGTGATCGCGGACCTGAAGCCCCTCGGCGAACGCCACGCGTCCATCTATGCGGTGATGCGCCGGATCCAGCGGCGGGTGCGGGATTTTCCGGACCTCGCCCTCTACCTGCAGGCGCAGCAGGGAGTCAACGTGGGGGCGCACGTCACCAAGACGCAGTTCCAATACACGCTGCGCGACCCCGATTCGGCCGAATTGCGGCAGTGGGCGCCGCGCTTGCTGCAGGCGCTGCGGTCACTGCCGGAGCTGCAGGACGTCGCCGCCGACGCCGACCCCAGCGCACCCAGCGTGCGCGTGGACCTCGACCGCGACGCGATGGCGCGCTTGGGCGTCGCGACCCAGTCGGTCGACGACACGCTTGAAGACGCCTTCGCGCAGCGCCAGATCGCGAGTTATTACAATTCCGCCAACGTCTATCGGGTCGTCATGGATGTCGCGCCGCGACTGCAACTCGACGGCGCGGCGCTGCACGCACTCTACGTTCCGTCCCAGCGCGGCGTGCCGGTCCAGCTTGCCGCGATAAGCCGGCTGCGCCGCTCCGCCGCGCCGCTCACGGTCAATCACGACGAACTCCTGCCGGCGGTGACGCTGTCGTTCAATCTCGCGCGCGGTGTCGCGCTCGGCACCGCAATCGCGGCCGTACGCGCCAAAACCGCGTCGCTCGACCCACCCTCCGCGCTCCATTCCTCGTTCAGCGGCTCCGCCGCCGCGTTTCGGGCGTCCCTGACGACGCAGCCCCTGCTCATCGTCGCGGCGATTCTCGCGATCTACATCGTGCTCGGCATGCTCTACGAGAGTTATCGCCATCCGCTGACGATCCTCTCGACCCTGCCGTCGGCCGGCATCGGCGGACTGCTGGCGCTGGAACTGGTCCGCGACGACTTCTCGTTGATCGCCCTGATCGGCGTGATCCTGCTGATCGGCATCGTCAAGAAGAACGGCATCATGATGGTGGACTTCGCCATCACCGCCGAGCGGCGCGACGG
>VFSW01014596.1_pt1 | contig 10848 bp, 5 predicted proteins | sample 5358111 | NCBI WGS metagenome assembly VFSW01 (sample SAMN11554181, study PRJNA540505) | mine drainage metagenome | isolation source: sediment from site ElyBrook_90M | place: USA: Ely Copper Mine, Vershire, VT | collected 2017
GAAGTAGGCGGGGAGCTGCTCGCTTATCCGGATACTCTTGTGGGAACCGATTCGCACACGACCATGATAGACGGGTTGGGGATAGTGGGTTTTGGCGTGGGGGGCATAGAGGCCGAAGCGGCGCTCCTGGGCCTTCCGGTTTCATTCACCACGCCGAAAGTGCTTGGCGTCAAGCTAGAGGGCAGGCTCAATGACGGCGTCACCGCTACCGACTTTGCGCTTACGCTGACCAGGAAGCTGAGGGAGAAGGGAGTTGTCAACATGTTCGTGGAGTTCTTCGGGGATGGACTGAAGAACCTCTCACTGCCTGACAGGGCGACGCTGTCGAACATGTGCCCGGAATACGGTGCGACAATAGCGATATTCCCGGTGGACGACGAGACGCTAAGGTACATGGAAAGCACAGGGAGGAGCAAGGAACTGACGGATCTCATCAGGAAATATTACACCTCGCAGGGAATGTATGGCATAGACTACAGCAAGGTAAAATACAGCGACGTGCTCGAGGTAAACCTGGACACCATAGTGCCGAGCGTCTCCGGGCCGAGCCAGCCCAAGGAACAGATGCCCCTCGGGGACATAAAGGACGAGTTCATCAGGGCGTTCGTTGATGAGAACGACGGCAAGGTAGATGTGGAAAAGCCAAGCAGCAGCGACAGCAGCAGATGGTCAGGTGAGAGCAGCAGTGTTATCGAATCCCAGAAGGGGAAGGAAGAGCTCAAGCATGTGCAGATAAAATCCGCGAAGATAAGGTATGACGACGGCTATGAGACCACGCTCTCGGACGGCGATGTAGTCATATCGGCGATAACAAGCTGCACCAACACAAGCAATCCCTCGGTGATGATAGCCGCGGGACTGCTCGCCAAGAAGGCGCTCGAGAAGGGCCTTAGCATAGACAAGAGGAAGGTCAAGACGAGCCTGGCGCCTGGATCGAGGGTCGTCACCAGGTATCTGGAAAAATCAGGGCTGCTTGAGCCGCTCGGGAAGCTGGGCTATAACCTTGTCGGATATGGATGCACAACGTGCATAGGCAATAGCGGACCGCTCATAGAAAAGCAGAGCGATGCGATAAATGCGAACAACCTCGCAGTCGCGGCCGTGCTTTCGGGAAACAGGAACTACCAGGCCAGGATACACAGGGATGTCAGGGCAAACTACCTGATGTCGCCCCCGCTCCTCATAGCATTTGGAATAGCGGGCACGGTGCTGAAGGACCTCACAAAGGAGCCTCTCGCAAAGAACGCAAATGGCGAGGACGTCTACTTGAAGGACATATGGCCGAGCCAGAAGGAGATAAGCGACGTGCTGCACGGCGCTATAAGCGAGGACATGTTCGAAAAGGAGTACGGAAGCAACATCTACGATGTCAACCAGTACTGGAACGAACTCGAGAGCGCCTCGGAAAGCCTATACGCATGGAATGATTCGAGCACGTACATACGCCTGCCGCCTTTCATTACGGGTTATGACACGAGCGCAAAGCACGAGATAAGCGGCATAAGGAATGCCGCGGTTCTCGCCGTTCTCGGCGATTCTGTTTCGACAGACCACATATCGCCCGCGGGCGCGATAGCACCAGACAGCCCCGCGGGCAAGTACCTCATGGAGCACGGAGTCACGAAGGACAGTTTCAACACCTATGGCTCCAGAAGGGGCAACCACGAGGTCATGATGAGAGGGACCTTCGCGAATAACAGGATAAGGAACCTAATGCTGGAAGGCGTTGAGGGCGGATATACCCTCCATTACCCCACTGGCGAGAAGCTTTCGATATACGATGCTGCAATGAGGTATGCGGAAGAGGGCAGGCAGGTGGTGGTGTTCGCCGGCGCAGAGTACGGATCCGGCAGCTCGAGGGACTGGGCTGCGAAGGGCCCGATGCTGCTTGGCGTCAAGGCGGTGATAGCCAAAAGCTTCGAGAGGATACACAGGAGCAACCTGATAGGCATGGGCATAATGCCGCTTGAGTTCGCAAGCGGGCAGTCATTCGACTCACTTGGAATAGACAAATCGAAGCCCATAGAGATAAACATAGGCGACGACATAAGGCCAGGAGGGGAAGTCAGGATGAAATATACTGGCGTGAATGGCGATGCACGCGAGGCGACGCTGAAGAGCAGGATAGACACGCCTATAGAACTGGCATATTTCCGCGAGGGAGGCATACTGAACTATGTTGCTAAAAAGATTGCGAACGCAAATGTAAGTGCATGACCATTCCATTTCCCAAGCGGTTGGTTCGGTTGGTTGAAGGTAGTTGGTTGGGAGTGGCTGGTTGAAAGTGGTTTGTTGATACAGAAGCGCTATGACGTTATAATCGTAGGCGGAGGCATAACCGGATGCGCCCTGCTCTATACGCTCAGCAAGTATACCAGCATAAAGAGCATACTGTTATTGGAGAAGTACGGTTCGCTGGCGTCGCTGAACTCCAATGCGTCGAGCAACAGCCAGACGCTACATTTCGGCGATATAGAGACCAACTACACGCGCGAGCACTCGCTAAAGACGAAGGAGGACGCGGAGCGCGTGCTATACTACGCGAAAAGGCTGCATGGCGATGCGAGGCGCAGGATAATAATGCCTGTGCAGAAGATGGTCCTGGGCGTGGGCGACGAAGAGGTCGAAAGCCTCGAAGAGCGCTACCATTCATGGCTGAAGCACATCTTCCCAGGACTGCGGATAATAGGCAGGAACGAGCTTTCGAAGATAGAGCCCAACGTGGTCAACGGCAGGGACAAAGGAGAGAAAGTTGGCGCACTCCTGTCGGACAAGGGCTACATGGTGAACTTCGGCCTGCTTGCCAAGAGGCTTGCCGCTGATGCAAGGGCCAGAGGAAAGACGATAGACATAATGCTCAATGCGAAAGTGATTAGCGCCAGGCCGCAGGTTTCTGGATACAAGGTGGTCACTGACAAGGGAGATTTCACGGGCAGCTTCGTGGAGTTTGCAGCAGGATCGTACAGCCTGTACTTCGCAAAGGTAATGGGATACGACAAGGGGCTCACGATACTGTCGGTGGGCGGCGATTTCTTCTATTCGAAGAGGGTACTGAGAGGAAAGGTGTACAGGGTGCAGAAGGGAGGCATACCGTTCGCAGCTGTGCATGGGGATCCGGACATAACCAAGCCGGGAATAACACGTTTCGGCCCGACAGTCACAGTCCCGCTAGAACTGGAGAAGGGGCATCCTGAGACATTCGTTGACTATGCGAAGGTGTTCGACTTCAACGAGCCCACATTCGAGAGCATATCGAACATACTGTTCAACAAGGACATAGAGGCCATACTCAGGCGCAACGTGGTGTACGCGCTGCCCGAAATAGGCAAGTATGAGTTCCTGAAGAACGAGGCAGGAGTGATAGTCCCTTCGCTTAAGCTCGGAGACATCCACTTCGCTTCCGGAACCGGCGGCATACGCCCGCAGATAATAGACGAGAAGAAGAGGAGCCTGCTGCTCGGAGCGTCGAAGCTGTACGGCGACAACGTGATATTCAACGTTACGCCTTCACCTGGCGCGAGCTCCAGCCTTGGAAGCGGCCTGGAGGACTCGATGCTCATAGCCGAGACACTCGGGAAGGAAATGCTTACGGATAAGTACGAGAAGGAGATGGGACCCATAGGAAACAGCAAGGGGAGGCGCGGGAAATGAGGTATTCGCTGAGGTGCCACGGGTGCGGGCACATATACGGATCGAACTACCCATCCCAGATATGCGAGAGATGCAACAGCATACTCGAAGTGGTGTATCATGGAAAGCCCGTGCCAAAGGCCCGTAGGAATGGCGCCGTGGATTTCTGGGATTATGAGCCGATCCTGCCGATGTCGAAGTACAGGCACTTCGATGTGGGCGGAACGAAGGTGATACGGGACAGGACGCACAAGGACCGGTACCTTAAGATGGAGACCGACAACCCCACCAGGTCCTTCAAGGACAGGGGATCCGTGGTCGAGGTGGCCAAGGCGAGCGAGTATGGGTTCGGCGAGGTGGTCTGTGCCTCCACAGGGAACATGGCCTATTCCATATCGTACTACGCCAAACTGTACGGCATGAAAGCGAAGATATTCATAAGCGACAACGCGAGCGCGGACAAGATCAGGGACATAAGGGAGGTGGGAGACGCCTCGATAACGAAGGTGAATGGTGATTTCAACGAGGCGCAGAGGCACGCGATAAAGTACGCGGAGAAGAACAACGCGTTCCTATCGGGAGACTACTGCTATAGGAAGGAGGGGCAGAAAACCGTGGCGTATGAGATAATGGCCCAGGTCCCCGACGTGAGCGCCATCATAGTTCCGGTAGGCAACGCCACCCTCCTGAGCGGAGTGTTCAAGGCCATAGAGGAGATGAAGGCCGGCAGGAACGCAGGAAGCACCCCATCCATAATAGGCGTCGAAGCCGCAGGATGCAACCCGCTGGAAAGGGCGCTCAAGCAGGGCAATGGTATATCCTACACGAGGCCTAGGACAGCCGCTGACGCGATAGCAGTAGGATTCCCTACGTTCGGGGAGCAGGTGCTCGGATACCTGAAGAGGGATATGGGGAAGGTGGTGAGCGTCACCGACAGGGATATGGAGGCAGAGACGAAAAGGCTCTACACTTCCGCTGGCATAATAGCAGAGCTGGCGGCCGTGGCCGGATCTGCTGCGTACGCCAGGCAGCGCAGGTCCATCAAAGGCCCGGTTGTTAGCGTGCTGAGCGGGGCAAATGTATAAAGGCGCGTTTGGCCTGCCGTGCGGGAAGTGACGTTCACTTCCTGGATTCTATTGGCACATATTCCAGGCCTATGGGCCCGTCATAATACTCGAGGGGCCTCATGAGCCTGTTGTCCTTCCAGTACTCCATCATGTGAGCGCACCATCCGGGCGCCCTGCTCGCTGCAAATACCGGCGTGAACAGGTCTATCGGAACGCCTATCTGGACGTATATGGGCCCTGAGAAGAAATCGACGTTCGGCCATATGCCCTTCGATTCGCCGAGCTTCTCTATCATCATCTTCTCGGCGCTGAATGCTATCGCGATCAGGTTTTTCACCTCGTCAGTGCCTGTGGAAGAGAGCTGCTCCAGGTACTTGTGCATGACCTTGGCCCTGGGGTCGTATGTCTTGTACACCCTGTGGCCGAATCCCATTATCCTCTGCTTGCCCGCAAGGGCATCGTTTATGTAGCTTTCCGTGTTCTCGGGCTTGCCTATCGTGTACATCATGCGGAGCGACGCCCTGTCAGCGCCGCCGTGCAGCGGACCCTTGAGCGTGGCTATCCCGGCTACGATTGCGGAATATATGTCCGAAAGGGTCGCGCCCGTTACCATGGTCGAGAATGTCGAGGCGTTGGTGCTGTGCTCGACGTGCAGCACCATCATGACGTCGAGCAGCTTCGCCTCCTCCTTGGTCGGCTTCCTTCCCTTCAGCATGTAGAGCAGGTTTCCGGCATGGGAGAGCCACGCGTTAGGCTTCACGTACCTCTTCTTCTCCATAATCCTGCCTATGGTCGCAACTATGCTAGCAGTAGCGGAGATGATCCTTGCGCTCTTCCTCAGGTTCGCCGCCTCGGACGAATCGTCAACCTCCTTGTCTTCCGCCGACATCGCCGAAAGCGCGGTCCTGAGGATGTCCATCGTGTCCGCCTTCCCGGACATGTTCTTTATGATGTCTATGACGTGCTTCGGGAGCGCCCTCGACTCCTTGAGCGCGGCATCGTATGCGGAGAGCTCCGCGGCCGTCGGCAGCCTGCCATATAATACAAGATACGAGGCCTCCTCGAATGAGGAGTGCTCCGCTATCTCCTCTATCGGATAGCCGCGATAGTACAGCTTTCCGGCCGTGCCGTCCACCTTGCATATGGCGCTCTCGCCGATGTATATGCCTTCCAATCCCCTGCTTATGACAGGTTTGCCTTCCACCATCCAAACCACCTAATCGGAATCCGCTGGCGCATGGCTGCGCCGCGGGACCGCACCGCGCTCACTTGGACACTATGCCTATGAGCGCGTCGGCAAATTCCTTCGTGCCTATCGGCTCTATGCTCATGTACCTCGCTATGTCCTGCGTTACGGTCCTGTTGCGCATCGCCTCATCTATCGCGCCCTTTATCAGGTCCGCGGCCTCGTGCCAGCCTATGTATTCGAGCATGAGCGTTCCCGCGTTTATTATTCCAGTAGGATTGGCCACGTTCTGGCCCGCGTACTTCGGGGCTGTGCCGTGTGCTGCCTCGAACATCGCGCCGGCGTCGCCCAGGTTCTCCGAGCCTATTATCCCTATGTTGCCTATCAGCGCACCCGCGGCGTCGGATATGTAGTCGCCGTTCAGGTTCGGCGCGAGTATGACGTCATAGCTTTCCGGCCTCGTTATTATCTGCTGGAACATGTTGTCGGCTATGCGGTCGTTGAGCAGTATCTTGCCAGGCGGCATCTTGCCCTCGTATGCCTTGTTGAGCTCGTCCTCAGTGACTACGCTCTCCCTGAACTCGTTCAGTGCCAGCGCATACGCCCAGTCCTTGAACGCGCCCTCCGTGTACTTCATTATGTTGCCCTTGTGCATTATGGTCACGGAGCGCCTCTTCCTGCTTATCGCATACTTGAGCGCCATTCTCGTTACCCTCTCGGTCTTGCGCTTGCCTATCGGCTTTATGCCTATTCCGGTGTCGGCTTCGAGCTCCGTGCCGAACCCCTTCAGAAGATCCCTGATCTTTGCGGCATTATCGCTGTCGTACTGCCACTCTATGCCCCTGTATATGTCGTCGGTGTTCTCCCTGAATATAACCATGTCGACGTTCTGCGGGTTCCGCAGCGGGCTCTCGATTCCAGGCACGTACTTGACGGGCCTCACATTCGCGTATAGGTCGAGGAGCATGCGTATGCTTACGTTGATCGACCTTATGCCCTTGCCCACGGGTGTCTCCAGCGGCCCATTCAGAAGTATCCTGTGCTCCTTTATCATTGCCGCCGAACTGTTGGGAAACCTGCTGCCGTGCTCCTTCTCCGCGCTTATTCCCGCAGGCACCTCGAGCCAGCTTATGGCCTTTGCGCCGGAATACGCCTTTGCCACGGCGGCGTCTATCACGCGCATCGCGGCGTTTGTTATTTCAGGACCTATCCCGTCTCCAAGAATATAAAGCAGTGTCGGATTGTTTGGTACAACTGCGCTCCCGCTGTCGAATTTGACTCCTTCAGAATCGTTGGTCATGTTAGATTGTTGCGTATGAAGTGCTTAAATTGTTTCTGAAATATTTGAATATGCCAATACTGCCAATGCAGAATCTTGTTAAATGTTCTTGCATAATATTGAATATAGGCAGGACCAGCATGCACGGCGACGGCGACGCGAATTCGCTTATCGAAAGGTATTCGGGAATGGTCACCGAAGAGCAGATAGCGCGCGTCATCGGCAGCAGGCAGGCGGCGGAAGTGGCGCGGCCGGAAAGCGCGGCTGAGCGCGTCGGAAAGTCCGATGCAAAGGCTATAACCGACTTCATGAACTCCAGGCGCTCGGAATTCCAGGGAGGAACTGCGCCGGCGCCGGATAAAAAAAGCTATTACGCCGATGTAGAAGATGTCATATACAGGATATTCAACATGACGACCTTCAGGACCAAGGACAACCGCGAGGTGGACATGCGCGTCGTAGTTCTGGGGCCCGAGGGCAGCACCGTGAGGTTCGTGGCAAGGGGCGCGATGGCCGGATATGTTGACACCCAGGGCTTTGAGCGCGGCGACAGGGTGCTCATAAAGGATGCTCTCATAGACACGGCAAGGAGCGAGCTTAAGAGCATATCCGGCACGCTCATCACCAAGCTGGACGGACCCGGCTCGCAGTCCCTGCGCGTATCCGATATAGACAGGGAGATGAGGAATGTCGACATTGTCGGCAAGGTCGCGTCGGTATATCCGGTAAGGCGCATAAGCAGGGAGAACGGATCTTCGGTAGCCGTCTCTAGGATAACGATCGCGGATGCGGAGAGCACCATAGACGCGTCGCTGTGGGGCTCTTCGGCGCTTGCCACTGCGGCGATAGGCGCTAACGACTATATCAAGCTGGAATTCTGCACCGTCAGGGAGAGATACGGCCGCCTTGAGGTGTATGCCAACGACCTCTCAAGAGTGCTCGTGAACAAGGACCTCGAATCCAAGGCAAGGGTATAGTGGGTGCGTACGAAGGGCGCGGTGGCGCTACCTCTCGCCGTATCTGGCAAGGAAGCGCAGGTATTCGCTTATCGTGTCCTCGGGCGCAGACGGCCTCGTGGCCTTCACCAGCTTCGCTATGCCGTCTGTTGTTATTTCCGGCTCGCCGCTGCCTCCTACCGCGGTCTCGAGGGCCTGCGTCTTGGCCTCGCGGCATACATTGCTTATGTCCGCACCGGTGAATCCCGGAGAGATTGCGGCCAGCTTTCCGTAATCTATCGTGTTGGCGCCGGGAACCTTCATCAGGTATTCCTCGAATATGAGCATGCGCTCATTCTCGTCAGGCGGTCTCACGAATATTATCTTGTCTATCCTTCCGGGCCTGAGCACCGCATCGTCCAGGGAGTTGGGCCTGTTCGTCGTGCCTACCACTATCACGCCAGGCATGTTGCGCATGCCGTCCATGCCCTTCAGTATCTCGGTAGTTATCTGCAGCGTGAATTCGCTAGACTGCGCCCTCTTAGGAACCAGGCTGTCCATCTCGTCTATGAATATCACGGAAGGCACGCTCTCCCTTGCCTTGTAGAAGACATCCTTGATGGTGGATGAGGCCTTGTCGAAGCCAGCCTTGATTATGTCGGATGCGTTGAGATCGACAACGTTTATGTTGCCCTTCCACTCGCTCATTATCGCCTTGAGCAGCATTGTCTTGCCGGTTCCGGGAGGGCCGAAAAGCAGTATTCCGTTTATCGCCTTGACGTCGTACTTTCTCATGAGCTCCGGGTGCATCAGCGGCAGCTCTATCGATTCCTTTATCGCCTTCTTTGCGTCGTCTAGCCCCTTCACGTCGTCAAGGGTTATCTCGGCCGTATTCTCCTTCGTGACCTCCTCGTACTCCATCCTCTCCATCTCGACCTTGAACTTGTTGTACTTGTCGATCATCGAGAGGGTTGTCGAGGCCTTTATGTGCTTCATCGTCTCGAGTATCTCAGACTGGTTTATCTCGAGCAGCTTGTGCTGCAACGCCGCCTCGCGGGCGACCTTCTGCGACACGCTTTCGCATATGGCCTTCAGGTCCGCGCCGGTGTACCTTTCGGTCTTCTCCGCCAATTCATCTATGTTGACGTCATCCGCTATCGGAAGCTTCTTTAGGTACATCTCGAATATCTTCTTCCTCGCGTCGAGGTTCGGCGGGGGCATGTAGACCAGCTTGTCCATCCTTCCGGGCCTGAGCACCGCGTCGTCTATCAGGTCCGGCGCGTTGGTGGCTCCGACGACTATGACCCTATCCAGCTTTTGGAAGCCGTCTATCTCCATCAGCAGCTGCGAGAGCATGGCCTTCCTCGTGTCGTCCGTGGCGGTCTCCCTCTTCGAGGTTATCGAGTCCAGCTCGTCGAAGAACAGCACGCACGGCTTGTGCTTCTTCGCTATGTTGAATATGTTTGACAGCATCTTTTCCGTCTCGCCGGGATATGCCGACATCAGGCTGGCTGCCTTGACGTAGTAGAAGTATCCGTGTATCTCATGCGAGAGGGCCCTCATCATGAGGGTCTTGCCGGTTCCTGGAGGGCCGAAGAACAGGACGCCCCTGACGGGCTGGACATTGTACGCCCTGGATATGCCGCGCTCCTCTATCGGCGCTATTATCGCGGCCCTCAGTTCCTCCTTCGTGTGCTCGTAGTTCGCCACGCTCTTGAAGGTCTCGTGTGCCTCGCTCTCGGCAAGGTCCTCGAACGCGTCGCCGAACTTCATCCTTATGTCGGCCTTCTTCATGTCTAGGACCTTCACTATCTCGATGTTGTACAGCTCGAGCAGGTACAGCACTATTATCGCAATCGCCACGCCTGCCAGCATGTAGACATAGTTGACGCTCATGTTGATGGACATGAATTTCGTGAGGCCCAGAAAGGCCGCCAGATACAGCACGCTGAAAGCGCTTGCGATCGTGCCCTTGAACTTGTGCCTCAGGGTAGAGGCTATGCTATCAATCACCAGCGCCATCACTATGAGTACCGCGATATCGATTATGTATCCTTCCACGCCGTATGCGAGAGGATCGAAGAGCACGAAGAAGGCCGTCGAAACGTACGTGGTCACGTGGCCGCTTGCAAACTGCTTATATGCTGTGCCGAACTTTGGCAGCATGGTCATCACGCTGGTCATCGGCTTAGTGCCGTATACGTACTGCATTACGGGATTCTGCGCCAGCGAGGCGTGCGCCGCAACCGGGCTGTAAGCTATGTATGCGTGGTTTGGAATGCCTATCACACCGGATATCATCACTATGCCAAGGACCGCGAGGACCAGCACCACGACTGCGCGCTTGTATCCGACCATCAGTATCGTGAGCACTACCGCGAGCACTTCAATGAAGTATCCGAACGGCGAGAACGCCGCGATGACTATTATGTACAGGAATGTGAGCATGCGATGGTGCATGTACCCGTATATCATCGACAGGCTTACCAGGAACAGGAAGGCCCAGCCGAGGGCAGGAGCTTGGTATATCACTACCGGAAATGAGAAAAGCATGAGCAGTATGTATCCTGGAAATGAATTGTACATCGATACCGCGAAGAGCACGATGAGCAATATTATTATCAGCGCGAGCGGATAGAATGGAAACGCGGTCACCAGGGAGATGAACGCGGCGAGGACCAGCATGCTGTTGAAGAAGTAATGGCTGGATGTGAGGTTGATCAGGAGGTCTTTCAGCCTGTAGAGGAATAT
>VFSW01014597.1_pt1 | contig 10848 bp, 6 predicted proteins | sample 5358111 | NCBI WGS metagenome assembly VFSW01 (sample SAMN11554181, study PRJNA540505) | mine drainage metagenome | isolation source: sediment from site ElyBrook_90M | place: USA: Ely Copper Mine, Vershire, VT | collected 2017
CCGACCGCGGCAATCCACCAGATATGCCAGATCAACGCGAAGCCGGTGACGACGGCGAAAAAGGCCACGACAAAGCCGGTCGGACTATTGCTCGGCATTTCGATCGTTTTATCGCCGGGGGGCGCGGCCGGCGCGCGCGGCTCGATCATCCGCCGCTTGCGGCCCCAATAGGCCGCCGCGCCCGTGACGTTCGGCAGCACGGAGAAGTTGAAGGCGGGTGGCGGCGACGGGGTGGCCCATTCGAGGGTGCGCCCGACCCAGGGGTCGCCCGTCAGGTCGCGAAGCCGGTCGCGATGGCGAATGCTGACCACGAGTTGCGCGATCTGGCAGCCGATGCCGATCATGATCAGCAGGGCGCCGCCGGCGGCTGCGATCAGCCACGGCCGCCATTCCGCGACATCGTAGTGCTGCATGCGCCGCGTCATGCCGTCGAGTCCCAACGCGTAGAGCGGCATGAACGCGAGGTAGAAGCCGACGATCCAGAACCAGAAGGCCGCTTTGCCCCACCGCTCGTCGAGCCTGAAGCCGAAGGCCTTCGGGAACCAGTAGGCGTAGCCGGCGAAGGCGCCGAACAGCACGCCGCCGATCACCACGTTGTGGAAATGCGCGACGAGGAACAGCGAATTGTGCAGCACGAAATCGACGGGCGGCGCGGCGAGCAGCACGCCCGTCATGCCGCCGATGACGAAGGTGACCATAAAGCCGAGCGCCCAGAGCATCGGCGTCTCGAAGCGGACGCGGCCGGCGTAAATCGTGAAGAGCCAATTGAAGATCTTCACGCCGGTCGGCACCGCGATGATCATCGTCGTGACGCCGAAGAAACCGTTGACGTCGGCTCCCGCGCCCATCGTGAAGAAATGATGCAGCCAGACCGTGAAGGAGAGGATGCAGATCGCCATGGTCGCGATGATCATCGAGCGGTAGCCGAACAGCGGCTTGCCCGAAAAGGTCGAGATCACTTCAGAAAAAATGCCGAACGCCGGCAGGATGAGGATGTAGACCTCAGGGTGCCCCCACGCCCAGATGAGGTTGACATACATCATCGGGTTGCCGCCGAGGTCCGTCGTGAAGAAATGGAACCCGAGGTAGCGATCGAGCAGCAGCATCGCGCAAGTCGCGGTCAGGATCGGGAAGGCGGCGACGATGAGCAGGCTCGCCGCGAGCGCCGTCCAGCAGAAGATCGGCATGCGCGTATAGGTCATCCCCGGCGCGCGCATCTTGAGGATCGTCGTCACGAAGTTGACGCCGGTCAGCAGCGTGCCGATCCCCGCGATTTGCAGCGCCCAGAGGTAATAGTCGACGCCGACGCCGGGTGAGAATTTCAGTTCGGAGAGCGGGGGATAGGCGAGCCAGCCGGTCTTCGCGAATTCGCCGACGACCAGCGACATGTTGACCAGCAGGACACCCGACGCGGTAAGCCAGAAACTGACCGAGTTGAAGGTTGGGAACGCGACGTCGCGCACGCCGAGCTGGAGGGGCACGGCGAAGTTCATCAGCCCGATCATGAACGGCATCGCCACGAAAAAGATCATGATGGCGCCGTGCGCCGAAAAGATCTGGTCGTAGTGCTCGGGGGGCAGATAGCCCGGCGCGTCGTAGGCGACCGCTTGCTGGGAGCGCATCATGATCGCGTCGGAGAAACCGCGCAGCAGCATCACCGCCGCCAGCAGGCAATACATCACGCCGATCCGTTTGTGGTCGACCGAGGTGCCCCACTCGCGCCAAAGGTAAGGCAGGTAGCCCTTGAGAACGATCCAGACGACGATGCCGACGATCGCCACGACCATCAGCGCGGACGCAGCCATCGGGATCGGCTGGTCGAACGGTATCGCCGACCATGTCAGCTTGCCCAGCATCAGCTTCCCCCGCCCGGCGGCGGGGCCTGCGTCGCCGGAGCGCCTGGGGCCCCCTGCGCGGGCGGCGCCGTTTGATTGACGATCGCGTCAAACAGCTTCGGATCGATCGAGCCATAGGTCGTGGGGCTGACGTTCCCGCGCTGTTTGGCAAGCTGCGCATAGGTCGCCGCGTCGAGAGTCGCCCCCGCGGCCTTGGCGTCCGACACCCATTTTGCGTAAGCGTCGGGCGGCAGCACCCGCGCCTCGAAGCGCATGGCGGAGAAGCCGTCGCCGCTGAACTGCGCGGAAAGGCCGCGATACGTCCCCGTCTGGTCGGCTTGGAGCGTCAATTGTGAGGTCACGCCGGCCATCGTGTAAATCTGGCTGCCGAGTTGCGGCACGAAGAAGCTGTTCATGACGCCGTTCGACGTCAGCCTGAAATGCGCCGGCGAACCGACCGGCAGGACAAGCTGGTTGAGGCTCGCCACGCCCGCGTCGGGATAGATGAACAACCATTTCCAATCGAGCGACACGACTTCGACCTCGGTCGGCTTGGTGGTCGAGGCGAGTGGTCGATAGGGATCGAGGGCATGCGAGCCAAACCATGCGACGCCGCCTAGAAACGTGACGACCAACGCCGGAATCGCCCAGACGATGAGTTCCAGCCGGCCGGAAAACGACCAGTCCGGCCAGAAGGCGGCGCGCGTATTCGAAGCGCGGAACCACCATGCGAAGGCCAGCGTGGCGGCGATGACCGGCACGACGATCGCCAGCATGATGGCCAGCGAATCGAACAGAATGAGCCGCTCCGAGAGGCCGACGGGCCCGTAGGGATCGAGGACGCCCCTGCAACCTGCGAGAGGCAGCGCGAGAAGCAGCGCCGCGGAGGCGACTTTGCTGCGGAAGGACAGGACGCCGACCTCTCCCGTGAAGGACACGCCAGGATGCCGACCCCCGGTTCATCGGCGCGGGGACGACGAACGCCCGCGCACAGATGAATAAGCCCGACGCGCCCGGCCGCGTCGACCGCGCAATTGGCCGCAGGCGCGCCCGCGCCCACGGTCTCCAGCCCTCGATGAAGGCCGGCCTTTCCACGTTAAGCATCGCCGGCCGCGGAGCGTTCCGCTAAAGCGAAGCTTTTTTACGTGGACCAATGAATGATCCATTTGTTCATGGGATATCGCGAGGCCCAGCGGCGGGCGTCGTGAAAGTTTCCGTGACCAACGCGAAGGCGCGGCTGACGGACCTTATGCGCTGCGCCGAAGCAGGCGACGAGGTCATTCTCACGCGCCATGGTCAACCAGCGGCGCGGGTCCTCGCCTCGAGGCTGCGCACAAAAGGAAGACGCGACGCGGCGTGATGGAGGCGGTTTGCGGACCCGGCCAGGCGTTTGTCGAGCCCGGCGAGGCGTGAAAGATCGCTGGCGAGCACGCAGGGTTTTCTTGCCCCCGCGTCACGAGAGGCGCAGGCGGATGGCTTCGCGCAGCGCCGGCGTGACCTCGCTATCGAACCATGGATTGCGCTTCGCCCAGGCGAAGCTGCGCCATGATGGATGGGGCAGCGCAAACAACGCCGGGGCGAAGGTTCGAAACCCGCGCACCCGGTCGGTGAGCGAAAGGCCCGCCGCGGGCGGCAGGTAGCGCGCCTGCGCGTAGGCGCCGACCAGCAGCGTCAGGCGATCGGCGGGAAGCAGCGCCAGAATGCGGTCATGCCAGAGCGGAGCGCATTCGGCGCGCGGAGGCAAATCCCCGTTCCTGCCCTTGCCGGGGTAACAAAAGCCCATCGCCATGATTGCGACCTTCGCGGGATCGTAGAACTCGCGCTTGGACAATCCCGCCCATTCCCGCAGTCGATCGCCGCTTGGATCATCCCACGGGATTCCGCTGGCGTGAACGCGCGACCCAGGAGCTTGACCGATCACCAGAATCCGCGCCGCGGCGCTGAATTGCACGACCGGTCGCGGTCCGGCGGGGAGATGCGCGGCGCAACGGACGCACATCGCAATCTCATTGCGCAGGGCCAACGCAGCCTCGTCGACCATGGCGCCCCCGCGCGGTTCATCGGTCTCGACAAGCCGAGCCCGACGCATCCCGGCCGTGGTCACTTTACGCGTCGCCCGTCGGCGCTCGCTACCGCCAGGCATTCGCGCCGCGCCGCCTTGGGCCGCGCTTCGCCCCGCAGACGCGGCAGGCCGCAAGCTCGCATTCCCGGTCAAACGCAATCCAAAATCCGCGCCGGAGGCCTAGATGCATTCGACGATCGGCGCGCAGTCGCTCTGAGCGGTGTCCGCCGCTCAGAGCGTCGCGCCATAATGGCCTATTGCGCCCTCGTTTCGGCAGCCGCGGGCCAGCCGATCGACTGCGCGAACAAGACCCTCTGCTGCGGACGCAAAGCGAGATCAGTCTCCAAAGCCGGCTTGTCGCAATTATGGAACCACGCCGCCGATCCACGCGCCGCGGCGAACCGATAGACGTCGGCGGCGATCATCCCGGTGTCAACAAAATAATACGACTTCTGGATCTCCGGATCATGGAGGCGGGCTCATCGAATCCGGCTGTATGGGTCAGTCGATACAGATCGACAACATAGAGGAGTTGCACTGGCGCCTTCGAATCGTGACCCTGACGGCGATTCATGGCGAGGGAGCGCCGATCACCAACGGCGACGGAATTGAGCCGGTGAGGCGAGGGGTCGCAAAGGTAGAATCCCTCCTCCAGCGCGACGTAGAGATCGATCTCCTGCGAGTTGCCGGCCGACGCGGCCGTTCGTCCTGCGGCGCCGCACGCCCTGCATCACGGTTCACGCCACGGGCTGACCACAACAGACTCGAGAGCATAGACAGAGGCGACGGAGTTGCAGCGATCTCGCGAATCGTGCGGCGCTGCGTGACGACCCCGAAAAACGGGAGAGCGCGACCTTCGACCGGCGCCGGCAATTCTATCGCGCGCGGCAAGATCGGTGAAATAGCGGTCATCGGTCGAATCCTTCACCGCATGCGTAAGGCGGCGGGCGGCCTATGCGCCGGCGCCGGCGACGATCGCGACGGGCGCTTCCGCCGCCTCCGCCGCGCGCACCACATCAATCGTCCGCAACAGGCTCGACGGATTGACGCTGATTGAATCGATGCCCGCGTCCACAAGGAACCGGGCGATCTCGGGATAGTTCGCGGGCGCCTCGCCGCATATCCCGATCTTGCGCCCGTTGCGTTTCGCGCCGACGACGGCGAGGCGCAGCATTTCCAGCACGCCCGGGTCGCGCTCGTCGAAATCGAACGCGACGATCTCGGAATCGCGATCGACCCCCATTGTCAACTGGGTGAGATCGTTCGAACCGATCGAGAACCCATCGAACACGCGCGCGAAGGCGTCGACCTGGACGACGTTATTGGGGATCTCGCACATCACGTAGACTTGCAGGCCGTTCTCCCCGCGCGCCAAGCCGTTGCGCGCCATCGCCGCGATCACCTCCTCCGCCTCTTTCACGCGCCGGCAGAACGGCGCCATCACGACGAGATTGGTCAGCCCCATCTCGTCGCGCACGCGCCGCAACGCCGCGCATTCGAGCGCAAAGCCATCGGCATAAGCCGGATGCGCATAGCGCGCGGCGCCGCGGAACCCCAGCATCGGATTGGCCTCGCGCGGCTCGAACGCGGCGCCGCCGACGAGCTGGGCGTATTCGTTGGTCTTGAAATCCCACAAACGGACGATACCCGGCCTGGGATAGAAGCCGGCGGCGAGCGTGCCGACGCCTTCGGAGAGGTTGCGGACGAAGTAATCGCTTGGAGAGGCAAATCCGCGCGCGCGCCTTTCGATTTCCGCTCGCTCGTTCGCCGGAACCCGGTCGGGATGGGCCAAAGCCATCGGATGCACGCCGATGTGCTCGCTGATGATGAACTCCATGCGCGCGAGCCCAACGCCCGCGTTTGGCGTCATCGCTGTGCGGAACGCCAGATCGGGGTCGCCGAGGTTCACCATAATCTGCGTCTTCGGCAGCGTTAGCGCGCCGATGTCGATGCGCGTCACGTCAAACCCAACCTCGCCGTCATACACGACGCCGGCCTCCCCGCCGGCGCAGGAGACGGTCACCCGTTGCCCGGTATGGATCGCGCGCGTGGCGTTCGTCGCTCCCACCACCGCCGGCACGCCGAGCTCACGCGCGACGATCGCTGCGTGACAGGTCCGCCCTCCATGATCGGTGACTATGGCTCCGGCGGTCTTCATCACGGGCTCCCAATCGGGGCTGGTCGAAGCGGCCACCAGCACCTCGCCGGGTCGGAAGGTCCTCAGGTCGTCGGTCGAGGCGATGACGCGCGCCACGCCGCCGCCGATTTTTTCGCCGACCGCCTTGCCGCTTGCGAGCGCCTTGCCCTCGCCCTTCAGCGTGTAGGTCTCAAGCATCGTCGCAGACTTTCGGGAAGCGACAGTCTCCGGACGCGCCTGCACGACGTAGAGCAGCCCGTCCTGCGCGTCCTTCGCCCATTCGATGTCCATTGGCGTGAGGTGGCCGGCGCGAAGCGAATAATGATCCTCGATCGCCAACGCATATCCAGCTAGCGTCAACGCCTCGCCATCCTCGAGGCAGAAGCGCGCCTGCTTCTCGGCGGCCGTCGGCTCGTCGCGGGTGGTGGACCCGGTATGCCCCTTCGCGAGGACCATCGTGAGTTGCTTCTGGCCGAGGGCGCGGCGCAGGACGGCGCGGCGGCCGAGCCGGAACGTCGGCTTGTGCACGTAGAACTCGTCGGGATCGACCTTGCCCTGCACGACGTTCTCGCCCAGCCCATATGAGCCGGTGATGAGCACGACGTCGCGAAAGCCGGACTCCGTGTCCAGCGTGAAGATCACGCCGCTCGCAGAACGGTCGGAGCGGACCATTTTCATCACCCCGACCGACAGCCCGACCTTGAAATGATCGAACCCGTTGTTGATGCGATAGACGATCGCCCGATCGGTGAACAGCGAGGCGAAGCACAGCCGGCACGCCTCGAAAAGATCGCCGGGCCCGCTGATGTTGAGATAGCTTTCATGCTGACCGGCAAAGCTCGCGGTCGGCAAATCCTCAGCGGTGGCCGAACTGCGCACCGCGACGGCGACGCCGGCGCCGTATTGCCCCTCCAACACGCGATAGGCGGCGATGATCCGAGCCTGGAGCTCGGCGCCGGCCGTCGCCTCATAGACGATCCGCCGCGCCTCCGCGGCGCATCGCTCGAGCATCGCGACGTCGCCGATATCGAGACTGTCGAGGAGCCTGTGCAGCTTGCTCCATCCTTCGCCTGCTTGTAGAGCCTCGAAATAGGTTTGCGCTGGAATGGCGAAGCCGTTTGGCACGCGGACGCCCTGAGCCGCAAGCTCGCGATAGAGCTCGCCGAGAGAAGCATTCTTGCCGCCAACTTGTGCGACGTCCTCCAAACGAATGCTGTCGAACCAACGAATATGGTCGGTCTCGCTCATCACCCCGTCCCTTCATCAACCGCTTTAGGGAATCGCCGGCCGAGGAGCGCCATGAATTGCGCTGCCGCGCCGCCGAGCCGCTCCAACGTTCGCCGTGGGCCACACTCACCGTGCGATTGACCTTCATAAGGCGGCAAAGCCGACGGGCGTTGATCTAGCGCAATCTCACGTCAATTCGGGTATGTGGAGATGGCGAGCCGATAGTACGGCGGACCGGTCTCGCTCAGGCTCTCGGCAAAACCGCAAGCGCGGGCCGCTTCGCCGTGAAGGGCGTCGCGGATCGTCAATGGAGGAGATTTCCGATGCCCTGGCAGCCCGACGACGCGCCTCGTCATGACAGGAAGGCCGACACGCCGCATTTGCGCCGACTGTGGAGCGAGGTGGCGAACAAAGTGCTGGATGACACCGGAGACGAGGGCCGCGCCATTCGCATCGCCAACGCGGCGGTCGCCAAAGCGAGAGGACCGGACCAAACGCGGGCGACAGACTCGTGGTCAGAGGGCGACGGACCCGCGCGCGGCGAAAGATAGGGCGGACACCTCGTGCGCGCGCCCACGCGGTCGGCGGCTACCCCTCCAGCCCCGCTGCCTCGCGAAGCGCCACCAAGGCGGCGCCATCCACATGAGCCTTGCACACTTCGTCTTCGCCGTCCTCAAGACCCTCCCATTCGTGCTCCTCGCGCCAGACCAAGCGCGCCGATTTGTCGTCAAGGATATCGCGCAGCGCTCGAGTGATCCTGTTGCCGGGTCCGGATCTGAATGCGTCCCATTCCTTGACCCCGAAATGCTGCTTCATTTCCCCCCAGGTGATCCAACCATCGTTAGAAGCGATGCGCCTCAAAAATTCTGCGCTCTTTTCGTCGAGGCGCGCTATCAGCAGTTCCGCTTGGGCCTTTGACATAGGCGTGCTCTTGATGATCGACTTCGCATCCATGCAAAGCAGTTGCGACATAAGGTTCGGGTTGACCTCCATTTTGGCGACCACTTCCCCATTCATGCGCAATTCAAGATGCATGACGACACTTCCCCTCTTCCAGCTTCATGGCGATGAAGACGTTGTGCGCCGGAACTTCGACCCCGTTGGCAGAATTTGCTGGAGAACGTGCTCGATTGCCTTGACGCAAATCAACCCGATATTGCTCGACGGCCGCTCCGAGCTCGAGCCGCCGCGTCAATGATCGCGACCGATCAAGCCCGGCGACCCCAAGGCCACCGGTTCGACGATGACGCGATCGACGAAGCCCCTTACGTCTGCGGCGCGGCACAATTGCGTCCCCGGAGCGAGCAACGCAGCGGTCCCGCCGGCGACGCCATGACGGAACGCTATTTCCATCGACAGGCCCGCGACGAGGGCCGAAACCATAGCGCCGAGAAAACTGTCCCCTGCGCCAACGGCGCTTATGGGCTGGACCGCAAGCGGCCTCGCGCGCCACGCGCCTTCCCTGGTCGTCAGCAATGCCCCCTGGCTACCCAGCGTCAACGCCACCGCTTTGGCGTTTCCGGCGTTCACCAGGTTCTCGCAGGCCTCGATGCACGCGCTTTGATCGGCGAGGACCTTACCCGTCAATTCGCGCAGCTCCCTCAGGCTGGGTTTCAGCAAGTCCACACCGCAATTGACGGCCGCCCTCAGCGGCGGGCCCGACGCGTCGAGCGCCATCGGCGCGCCGCGCGAGCGAGCGATCTGCGCGATTCGCACATAAAAGTCCTCGGGAACGCCGGGCGGGAGGCTGCCGCTCGCAACGAGAAAGTCGAGTGGTTCAGGAAAAGCGGCGATAGCCTCCAGGCAACGCCGCCATTCCGCCTCGCCGACCTGCGGCCCGGGCAGCACGAATCTGAATTCCCGGCCAGTAGCGGTCTCGAGCGCGGTGAAGTCCTGACGCGTCTCGTCGCGGATTTGAATCGGGATGCTGCAGATGTTCTCCGCATCCAACAGACGCTGAAGTATCTGACCGGTGTCGCCCCCCGCCGGGTAGAGCGCCGTCACGCCCGATCCGAGGCGGGAGGCGACGCGGGCGACGTTGATTCCGCCGCCGCCGGAATCGCGGCGCGCCGGGGCGCAGCGCAACTTCCTCTCGGGCTCCACCCGCTCGACCGACGTCCAGACGTCGACTGCGGGATTCATGGTGACGGTCAATAGGTGAGTCATGTCAGTCGACGATCCGGTGTCGGTTCCCGTCGCAGGGAGCCTTCCCGAGCAGGGAGAAACGGAACAAGGCCTGCTGCAGGCCGCCTTTGATGCGCCTGATGCTCGGGCGCCTTGTTCGTCGCTCCGCCCCAGACAGGCGTTTATAAGACTAATTTGGGCCGCTTTCCTGGCGCATTGATCAAGCGCAAACGTCCGCGCTGGCGATGAGGCGTATTCCTTTGAGGCGAATTGCGCACCCGCCTTGCGGCCAAACGCCCTCCTTGCGCCAACCTCCGTTGCGCAGGCCGGTTTGACGGATCACCGACGCGCCGTGCGCATATTTGACGCCCCGTCGGGTCGTTCGGATATCGCACTCGGCTGCGGTCATAGCGCGCACGATTTTCGTTCGCCCGCATCCGCGACATTCGTCCGATGGGGGGCGCCGAGCAAATGACCCCTGATTCCATTGAATCGCTTGGCGCCCGGGCGAAGCGAAGGCGCATCACATGGCCCGACGCCGGGCGCGCGAGAGGCTGCAAGGTTTCGAGGGCTTACTCTCAAGAACTTGCTTTATTCAATTTGATCGCGCAGTTGCGCTGCGTCACGGCCGGTCAGAGAATGAGGCGCCGGTCCGTCGTAGGCGTAAGCCGAACCATGTCCGGAGTCGGATGGCGAAAACGCGGAGCCGTCGAAATCGGCTGTGACGTTCCCGTGATCGCCGCCTTCTCGATGGCAATCAGCACGCGGACGTCCGCCAACCCTTCCTCACCATCTGCTTCGGGCGGCGTCCCTGACCTGATGCAGTCCGAGAAATATGCGACTTGCGCGCCGAAATGATCGATCTGTTGAAATTGGGTTTCGACGACCCTTCCGTCGCGGCGCAGCCGCAGCCGTGTCGCCGTTTCAAACTTGAATCCGGGATCGAGTTCGAGATCGCCCGCGGTCCCCACGACCCGGTAATTGTCGACCGCCGACGCCCCAAAGCTGGCGACGAATTGCGCAAGCCCGCCCGAAGGAAATCGCAGCATCGCCGCCACGGAGGCGTCGATGTCGGCAAAGCGAGGATCGTCGTGCGGGCGGTGCGAGATCGCCATTGCTTCAACCGGCTCTTCAGCGAAGACATGGCGAGAGGCGTTGACGCAATAAACGCCGACATCCTGAAGCGCCCCAGCCCAGGTCGACGCCTTCAGCCGATGATTGCCGATCGCCGTCTGGAAGCCGAACACAGACTGAAAGAACAGCGGCCGGCCGATCGCGTTGGCGCGGATATGCTCGAGAGCGGCGACGGTGCCGGGCTCGTTGTGTAATCTGTACGCGGTCATCAGGAATACGTTGGCGCTGCGCGCCGCGGCGATCATGGCGAGCGCTTGGCCTTCATTTACGGCGAGCGGCTTCTCGACCATTACATGCTTGCCGGCGCGCGCCGCCCGTATCGCGTAATC
>VFSW01014598.1_pt1 | contig 10847 bp, 11 predicted proteins | sample 5358111 | NCBI WGS metagenome assembly VFSW01 (sample SAMN11554181, study PRJNA540505) | mine drainage metagenome | isolation source: sediment from site ElyBrook_90M | place: USA: Ely Copper Mine, Vershire, VT | collected 2017
GCGCGTTCCAGAAGCCGAAGCCCGCTGTGCCTCGTAGCCATGCGCCATCCTGTTCACTGGCAGCCACCTGCGCGGGATGGGCGGCATGCGAGCCGCGCGCCCGTATCCGCAGGCGCAGCGGCGGACGCCAGAGGTAGCTGCTGGCGCGGCGCCCGCTGTAGTCGTCGAGCTGGGCGTTGCTGTAGCGCGCGCCCGTCTCGCTTGGCAGCTCCAGCCGCAACGCGCCCGCGACCATGCGCAGGCTGCCCGCGCCCATCGGCCGCTGCGCCCAGTGGGCGGCAGGCCCGGCGGCGAAGTCCTCGTGAATGGCGGGCATCGTAGTCATCTCCTGTGCGCGGCGACCGCTCTCAGCTCGCACGCTGCGCCTCTGGCGGGCGGCAGACGTTACACGGACGATAGCCTGCCGCCTGCGCCTGCGCTTCGCTGGCGAAGCTGACACGATGCGCGTCGGCGATGCGCTGAGCGTAGTGGCAGGTCGGATAGCAGTAGGAGTCGCCGCTGGCGCTGCCGATATAGCGCACACCCGACTCGGCCAGCGCCTCCAGCTGCGCCACATCCAGCCCTTCGGCGCTCAGAATGCGTCGCTTCGATTCGGGCCCACCCATGCTGTAGGCGCCTAGCCGTCCATCGGCGCGCACCACCCGGTGGCATGGAATGAACAGTGGCACGGGATTGCGCGCCATCGCCGTGCCGACGGCGCGTGTCGCGCCGGGATGGCCGATCTCACGGGCGATCCAGCTATAGGGGCGCACCTCGCCATACGGAATCTCGCGCGCTTTGAGGAGCGCGGCCTGTGTGAACTCTGACTGTGCGCGCAGGTCGAAATGCAGCCGCGCGCGACGATCACCCGCAAGCCAGGCGGTTAGCGCGCGCATCAGGCGTTCGGGCGGCGCCGCAACCTGATAGACGGGTCGCCCCAGATGCCCAGTCGCATAGGCGCGAAAGGCCGCCGCAGAGTCGCTGCGGGTGACGGCCGAGAGGCCGACCTCATTCCAGGCGACGTAGACCGTGCCTAGCGCTGTTTCGATGGTCGTATAGGCGTCGGCCAGCCCCGCGTTTATCAGCGCCATCTGGCCCACGGTCTCCGGCGCGCGCGCCTCACCCAGCGCACGCAGGCTGGCGATGAATTCGCGCGCGGATATCACACTGCCTGGGATGTCATCGTTCGCGCGGTAATTGCTCCCCTGGCTCATCGCAGTACCTCCTGCGCCTCGGCGGCGCGCGCTTCCTCGAGCGCCCGCCGCAGGCGCGCCCCGCGCCGCGGGCTCTGCCCAGTCCCTCCGGCCCCTCGGCGGCGCGCACTCCCTCGCGCGCCCTCCGCCGGCGCGCCACACCCCGACTGGCATGCGATTTCACCGTTCCCACCGGCTCGCCCGTCACCTCGGCGATGGCGGCGTAGCCCAGCCCCTCGACATGCCGCAAGATCACCACCACGCGCTGCGACTCTGGCAGGGTCAGCAGCAGCGCCGCCAGCTCGGCCATGCGTTGCTCGCGCGCTAGCGCCCGCTCTGGCTCCCCCAGCGCATCATCGTCGGCGAGCCGCTCAGCCAGACTCACGCTACCCTGCTCCTCCGCGCCCTGTTGTATCTCGCCATCGAGCGAGATGGTTGGCGAGCGGCGCGCCGAGCGTGCGCGGTTGCGCGCCAGGTTCGCCGCGATCTGGAACAACCAGGGGCGCAGGCGCAGCGCGCGTCGTCGTTCCGGCGCATAGCCCGACAGCGCGCGCCACGCGCGCGTCAGCGTCTCCTGCGCCAGCTCCTCGGCCTCACGCGGGCTACCCGTCATGCGCAGCGCGAAGGCATAGAGTCGGTCGCTCCAGGCCCAGACCAGGCGCTCGAAGCCCGCGCCGAGGTCATCGGCCAGCGTCGCGGCCAGCGCCTCATCGCAGAGCGGGGCGCTCATCGCACGGTTCATCGTATCGCTCCAGAAAGCGGTTCGGCATCGACCTGCGGGCCAACGCTAGCAGCGACACTCGCCGCGGCGGTTGTGGGCCGCCGCCGCGGCAGACGCGCGCCAGTGACGAGCAGCACGCCGACAAAGATGATCGCCATCCCATCGAAGGTTCCGAGCGTGACACGCTCGCCGAGAAACAGCGCGCTCCACAGCAGGCCGAAGATCGGTACGAGAAAGGTAACACTCAGCGCCGAGGTCGGCCCAACGCTGGCGATCAGGTAGAAGTAGACGATGTAGGCCGCTGAGGTGCAGACAAGCGCCAGAACGACCAGCGCCCACACGACTCCTGGCGAGAGCTGCGTCCAGGGCGCAGTGGCCGCGACGACGGGAAGCGCAAGGGGCGCCAGCGCTAGCGCCGCGCCAAGCTGTTGCCCCGTCGCCGTGGCTAGCGGCGGCGCCCCAACGAAGGCGCGCTTGGCGTAGACGCCCGCCCGCCCATACGAGAGCGCGCCCAGCAGCGAGGCTCCCACCGCCAGCGCAGTCGCCGCCGTCTGCGGGAGAGCGCTCCAGCCTGTCAGCGCGACCACACCCAGCAGCCCAATCAGCAGCCCAATGGATTTGCGCAGCGTCAGCCGTTCTCCGAGCCAGAGGGCGGCGGCGAGCGCGCCAAACAGCGGGGTCGTCGCGTTCAGGATAGCGGCCAGCCCGGCGGTCAGGCGCAGCTCCGCCGCTCCGATGAGCACGAACGGGATGGCGGAGTTGAGGGCGCCGATGATCAGATAGCTGCGCCAGCGCCGCCGCAGTCCGAAGTTTACGCGAGTGAGGCCCGCGTAGAGCAGCAGCGCCGCTCCAGCCACGAGAACTCGCGCCTCCGCCAGCGCGATCGGCCCGATGGCAGGCGCCACGATGCGGATGAACAGGAATGAGGCGCCCCACACAGCGGCGAGCGCGAAGAGCGCCCCAAGGTCACGCAGTCTCATCACGAACTCCTCGCTTCCCTCACGGGCCGAGGCATGCGCGCCGACCCATTGGCGCGCTGGATCACGCGCCTACGGGTGAAACACCGCAGTGGCGTCGATGGTTGCGCTCGTGTGCGTGGCGGCGGTGGATTCGGCGCCGTTCATCGCGCTGGCGGCGACACGGCGCACCATCACGAGGTTGCTGTGGAATGTGCTCTGCCCGGCGAGGTCGCCCAGCGCGTCTGAGGTGGTCCAGTTGATGTTGTGACCATCGGCGGTGAGGCCAGGCCAACGACCCTTGGGCGCAATGGCGACACCAGGCTGCGTGTTGGTCGTCACGATGGCGCGCAGGTGGCATGCGCCGCGCGCGCTCGCCACCTCCACCAGATCACCCTGCGCGATGCCACGCGCCGCCGCATCGTCTGGATGCAGCTCGATAAACGGCTCGCCCTCGCGCCTGAGCAGGCTCGGCGTATTCGCCAGTGTGCTACTCACGAAGTGGTGCGCCGCGCCAGAGATCAGCGCCAGGCGATCATCGCGCCCCGCCGCGCGTCGCTCGGCCCAGCCAGCGAACTCGGCGGGCGGCGTATAGTCGGGCAGCGGGTCCAGCCCCTCGGCGGCCAGCCGGTCGCAGCGCAGCTCCACCTTGCCCGATGGCGTCGGGAACCGCAGATCGCTGAACGGAACCTCCTGGCCGGGCGCAAAGCTCAGCGGGACGGCGTTCTCCGCCTTCAGTCGCTCCAGCGTAACGCCTTGCAGCAGCGGATTGTTGGCGCGCGTGGCGTCGAGGATTTCGGCGATTACCTCGTCGGCCTCCTGGCGCAGCCACGGCTCGTCATAGCCCATGCCAGCCGCCAGCAGCCGCATGACATCCCAGTTGCTCTTCGCCTCGCCCAGCGGCGCGATGGCCGGGGCATTGTAGGTGAGGAAGGTCTGGCCATAGGCTTTGTGCAGGTCGGTGTGTTCGAGCTGGCTGGTGGCGGGTAGCACGATGTCGGCCTCGCGCGCGCTATCGGTCATGAAGAGGTCATGGACGACGGTGAAGAGATCATCGCGGCGCAGGCCCGCCAGCACACGACTGGTGTTCGGCGTCGAGGCGGCGGGGTTGGCGCAGTAGACATAGAGCGACATGATCGGCGGGTCAGCGACCTCGCCGCTGAGCGCGGCGCCCAGCCGGTTGATGTTGACCACGCGCGGCTCTGGCGGGCAGGCGCTGGCATGTCCTAGCGCCTCGGCGTCCCAGCGCACATAGCCGCTCGTGCTGTAGGCGAGGCCACCGCCGCGCTGGCCGATCTGCCCTGTGAGCGCACTCAGACAGACGAGCGCGCGCGCCGTCTGGCCGCCGTTGCCGTGGCGCTGCACGCCATCGGCGAACTTGAGCAGCGCGGGCTTCGTCGTTCCGATGCGCCGCGCCAACCTGCTGATCGTCTCGGCTGGCACGCCCGTGATCGCCGCGACGCGCTCCGGCGGATACTGCGCCGCGCGGTCGCGCAGGTCGCGCCAGCCGAGGCTGTGCGCTTCGAGCCACGTCTCGTCGTGCAGCTCCTCGGCGAAGATGACGTGCATCAGGCCCAGCGCCAGCGCGGCGTCGGTCGCGGGCAAGGGCTGGATGTACTCATCAGCGGACTTCGCGGTGAGCGTGCGCCGCGGGTCCACCACCACCACATAGGCGCCGTTACGCTGCGCCTCGCGCAGGAACGGCATGTAGTGCGGGCCAGTGCTGGCGGGGTTGTGCCCCCAGATGATGATGAGCTTGCTGTGGCTCAGGTCGCGCATGTCGGGCGCCCAGCGTTCGCCCAGCGTCGCGCTGACGGCGCGCTCGGCGGCGGCCCCGCAGATCGCCTCGCTGTTGAGGCCGCTGGCGCCCATGCGATTCCACAGGCGCTCATCGCAGACGGCGAGCTGCAACAGGCCCAGCGTGCCACTATAGGAGTACGGCAGGATCGCCGCCGCGCCATAGCGCGCGCTGATCGCCTTCCAGCGATCCGTAATCTCGCCAATGGCCTCATCCCAGCCGATTGGCCGCCACTGCGGCTCGCTGCCCTTCGGTCCCACGCGGCGCAGCGGCGTCAGCAGCCGGTCGGGATGATAGACATGCTCAAGGTAGGGGCGCACCTTGGCGCAGAGCCAGCCCTGCGTGATGGGGTGGTCACTGGCGGCGGCGAAGTTGACCGCGCGCCCGTCGCGCACTTCGGTGATGGTCGCGCAGGTATCGGGACAGTCGTGCGGACAGGCCCCGCGCACGACACGCAGCGCGCTCCCGCTAGCTGGCTGAGTGGTCGTCATCGCTCGCTCTCCCCCTGCTGGGCATGCCGACGCACAGACGCGTAGCATCGCATCTCACCGTGGCATGGTACGCGCTGGCGCGGCGGCGGGCAAGGGCCAAACCGCGCGCTGGCAGAGCAGGCCACTTGTCAACGCGGACGACGCCCCTGGTGTGGTAGCATGCGCTGGCGATGCGCCGCACGACAACAACACACCCACAAGTGGGAAGTACAGAAGAGTAAAAGCTATGGACGATCTGGAAAAACTACGGTTCGACCGCCACTTTCGCACCGCCTCATCTGAGGGCTACCACGTCATGCGCGAGGGCGAGCGCGTCGCCACGCTCGACCTGCACTTCACGCTGGCCGATGTGCGCTGCACACTGATCCTGGAGAAGCCGATAGAGCGCGAGGAGATCGCCCGGCTGATCGAGCGGATTGACGAGGATCTGGTGCTCTCCGCCGATGTGCCGCGCGAAGACTTGCTGGTGAACGTCTACCAGGGGTCTGAGGTCGGCTTCTTCAGCGACGAGTTTCACGCCGACCAGGATGAGCTGGTCACGGTAGATGACGACGAGTTCGACGAAGATGACGACGAGCCGGGCCGCAACTGAGTGCTGCGACTCGGCTCAGGCCACTTCGTTCGTGAGAGATGGAGTGTGATGGCGTAGCAGTGGTGAGGCGGCTACGCTGTCGCCCGCTCGATGCGCTCCACCTCGACAATGCGCCCCAGGATGTCGCTCTCGTTGAGGATGACATACTGGCCATCGTCCAGCTTGACCTCAGAGCCTGCGAACTTCTGAAAGAGCAGACGCTCGCCCACACTCAGCTTCGCCGAGACGAGGTCGCCGTCACCTACCGCGACCACTTCGCCCTCCGTCGGCCGCTCCTTCGACGTATCCGGAATGTACAGCCCGCTCGCGGTCTGCGTGGGCGCCTCGATAACCTTCACCAGAACGCGGTCACCTAGCGGTTGAATCGTCTTCATGCGTATCCTCATTCTGCATTGCCTGGCGGCCGCTGTTTCATCGCCGACCACCACCATCGCCAATCTGTCGCGCCGCCCCGGCGCTACTAGGCGCTACTAGGCGCTCAGGTGGAGCAGGTTGTCTACGCGGGCGCGGTCAAAACCAACGACCACCTGACCATCGATCCAGGCTTGTGGCACGCCCATCTGCCCCGACTTGCTGACCATCTCGCGCGCCGCGCTCGCGTCGCGGCTGACGTCCACATCCTTGAACGCGATGTTCTTGCTGCGCAGATACGCCTTCAGGCGGGAACACCATGGGCAGGTAGGAGTCGAGAACACCACCACCTGATGCTGGCGCGACTCGCCCGTCCCGCTCCCCGCAGAGGCGGCGTTCTTCGCAGTGGGCTTCAGCGCGGCGTCAAGCGCCTGTGCGTAGCCACGCTCCGGACGCACGCCAACCAGCGTGTTGACCAGCTTGCCATCGCGGAAGATACCGATGGTAGGGATGCTGGTAATGTGGAAGCGGGCAGCCGTCTCTGGCTCCTCGTCCACATTCAGGCGTGCCACTGTCACCTTCCCGGCATACTGCTTGCCCACGCGCTCGATGATCGGCGCGACCATGCGGCAGGGCATACACCACGGCGCCCAGAAGTCCACCAGGACCACCCCAGGCTTTTCGACACTCGTAGCGAAGGTGGCGTCAGTCAGCGTTACAACAGAGTCCATTGCATCTCTCCTCGCGCTCAGCGCGGCGCGAGCCGCTCAACTGCCCACACCTGGCCGTCTCGCCAGACGCGAGCAGACTTCTCGGTTCCACTCGGTTTCACTCAGTTCCAGGAATCAGCTCAGGGATGGGCGTGCTCGATCGCGGTCACACCCGTCTCTAGCGCGTTCACCTGTGTCGGATAGCCTTTGGCCATCCAATCGGGCATGCCCTCGCCGACGGCGATGGTCTTGCGCCCAAGCGCCGCAATCAGGCTCGCCGCTATCGCGGCGCGATGCCCTGTGCGGCAGAGAACGGCGACCGACCTCTCCATCGGCGTCTCATGCAGGTGGCGCGGCAGGTCGGCGACATGGATGTGCTGGGCGCCAGGGATGTGGCCAGAGCGCCACTCGGTCTCATCGCGCACGTCCAGCACGGCTGGCGCTTGTGGCGTTTCCAGGCGGTGATGTAGCTCGTCCACGCCAATGCGCTCGAACGCGCTGGTCGGGTATCCTGCCGCGCTCCAGGCCGCCATGCCGCCAGCCAGGTAGCCCTGCGTCCGCTCGAAACCGATGCGAATCAACTGTGCCACCGCTTCACGCCGCCCTGCGGCGTTATCGGTGAGCAGGGATACAGGCGCATTGAATGGCAGCAGCCAGCCGGCATAGATGCCAAACGAGCCGTCCAGCTCGATGTTGATGGCGCCGGGCACATGCTCGCGTGCGAAGTCAACGCGCGAGCGGCTATCCAGCAGAGGAATGCCGTTACGCAGCAGATCGTTCACCTGATGCGGCGTCAGGCTGGGAATCTCCGGTACGCCGGAGAGAATGCGCGGGCCGTGGGTATTGATGTCGCGCATATAGGCGTAATACGCTGGATAGAGGCCGTAGCCTGCCATCTGCTGGCGCACAAAGTCCGCTTCATCGCGTGCGAGCGCGGCTGGGCTAGCCTGCCGCTCCCGCGCGATGGTCGACCAGCGCGACTCGCCTTCCACACTGGTCGCGCCGCAGAAGGAGCCCGCGCCGTGCGTCGGATAGACTAGCGTGCTCTCCGGTAAGCCATCGAGCAGGCGGCGCAGCGAGTGGTACTGGTCGCGGGTCAGCGTGAGCGTCATGCCTGGGCTGACCAGATCGGCGCGTCCCGCATTGCCTGAGAGCAGACTGCCGCCGGAGAAGACGGCGTATGGCTCACTGGCCTCAGGCGCATAGAGCGCGAAGCTGATGTGGGCGGGCGTGTGTCCTGGGGTCTCCAGGACGACGAAGCGCAGGCCGCCAACGTTCACACTCTCGCCCTCACGCGCTCCCAGGTGATCGTAGTCCACGCCCGCAGCCGCAGCCGTTACGATCGTGGCCCCAACGCGCGCATTCAATTCGAGCGCGCCAGTCACATAGTCATTGTGGACATGTGTCTCGAACACATGCGTGATGCGAACACCCATGCGCTCGGCGGCGGCAAGATAGATCTCGATGTCGCGCCGTGGATCGACGACAGCCGCTACCCCGCTCGCCTCATCGGCGACAAGATAGGACTGATGCCCAAGGCCTTCGAGAAAGAACTGTTCGACCTGCATATGTCACCTTGCCCGGCCTCATCGGTCACCCTGGAGCATGCGCTCCGGAACCGCACTCGGCACACCTATTCCATCGGGAGCTGGCTCATGCGCCAGACAGTTGTACCGCCAGAGACATTGGAGACACGCTCGTAGCCTTGCGTCTGAAGTATCTGCGCAGCTTGCATGCTACGGTGTCCACTCTGGCAAATCAGCAAGATGTCCTTGGCTGTTGGGATCTCCTTGAAGCGCCGATTGAACTGGCTCAAGGGGACGTTGCGGGCGCCCTTCGCATGTCCACGCGCGAATTCACCAACCTCGCGGACATCGATCAGTAGAGCGTCGCCCTTCCCGGCTGTCACCCGCTCCCAGGCGTCACGTGGGCTGATCGTGGGAACGCTCCCTGCAGCGCGACCAAACAGTCGATCAAACATGTACACTCCTCATCCTGTTTACACTCAAACGTCGTCGTACTTGGTCCTACTCGGTCGTACTCGCGGCTGCGCCCAGCGCAGCCCATCGCCGAATCGGTGATGACACTACATTACCACATGGGAATATAGATATGCAAGTGCAAGCAAGAACGTCTCGCCACGCTGACCACGCTCACCACACCACACCTTGACGTGCGCCGCACATACAGTACATTATTATATACGCATGTAGTTGTATTTCAAACAGGCAGGGTGTCGCCTGCGGGAGGAGTGGTTCACGATGACCCAGACGCGGACACCGTCTGATCTCTTTGGCGTCGCGGCGTCTTTGGAGCTCTCGTCGGAGGCGACTGACTGGAGACGGATCAACGGCGAGCACGGATTCGCAGACCCGCTGATCGAACAGATCGCGCTGCGCTTTCGCTTACTTGGCGAGCCGCTGCGGCTGAAGCTGGTAGCGGCGCTCTCGGGTGGCGAGCGCAGCGTGAGTGAGCTGGTTGAGCTGACAGGCGCGGGCCAGCCGAATGTTTCGAAGCATCTGGCGGCGCTGGCTCAGGGAGGCCTGGTGCGGCGTCGCAAAGTGGGGCTAGTCGCGCTGTACTCGATCACCGATCCGCTCATTCTGCGGCTCTGCGATGTGCTGTGCGCTGGCGTGCAGGAGAGCATCACCAGGCAGGCGAAGGCGCTCGGCATCGAGTTCGCCGCGCCGGCGGGTGGCGCAAACGCGGAGAGTAGCGACGAGTAGCGACGAGTAGCGTGGAAGCGCGTGGTTTGAGAAGGACAGGTGAGCTATGGAGAACAGTGCAACGGCGCCGCAGACAGATGCGGGCCGCAGTCCCGAATATGGCTTCGGCGTGACGCTGAGCGCGGGCTTTGACGAGGCAGTGGCGCGTGTGACCGAGGCGCTCAAGGCGGAGGGTTTTGGCGTACTGACCTCCATCGACGTGAAGGCGACGATGAAGGCCAAACTCGATGTAGATGTTGAGCCATACGCGATTCTGGGGGCGTGCAATCCGCCGCTGGCGCATCGGGCGCTAACCGCCGACCCGAATGTGGGCCTGCTACTGCCGTGCAACGTGGTAGTGCGGGCGCTGCCAGCGCAGGGCGGCCAGGCGCGGACGCGCGTCGAGGTAGCGGACCCGGTGAGCATGATGAACATCGTGCGCAATGACACGCTCAACGAGGTCGCGCAGGAGGCCCGCGCGCGGCTGGGTCGTGTTGTCGCGGCGCTGGGCTAGGCTGGGCTAGTACGTCGGCAGAAGCCGCGCGGGGCCACGCGCCAGGACGGGCCCCGTGCGTCGTGGCGCGCTGATATGACTGAGACGCGACTGGGACGCGAAATCGAGCGGATCACCGCTTGACAAAGCGCGGCGCGGCGGGCGATAATCCTGTGTGCGTCACAACGCCACCAGGCAGGCGTGGATGGCAAACTACTGGGGCAGTTACCGAAGTGGCCAAACGGGACTGACTGTAAATCAGTTGGCATCGCCTTCGGAGGTTCGAATCCTCCACTGCCCACCGGCGACCAGTGAGTGGTCAATCAGAGCGCCCAGCGATTCGTTCGCCGCGTCGCTCACCCTCTCCGCGAGGCGCGTATCATCGCGCGGGGAATCGGTCTCACTCAGGGGTCACTGCCGCCCAACAGTTGCGCCGAACTTCACGCCCGAGTAGCTCAGGGGCAGAGCACAATCTTGGTAAGGTTGGGGTCACGGGTTCAATTCCCGTCTCGGGCTCCAACAGTCCCGCCAGTGGCTGCGGCTCCCGACGCGCCATTCGCTCATGCGAATGACCTGTCGGTGGACGCGCATGGTGGGACGTTGTTGTGTCTAGCGCACGTAGCGCCACCTTCACGCTTTCCGCGTTCATCCCGCCGCGCGGGATTGCGAGGCTGAGGGCGCGCGCCCGTCGCCAGACCGACGCAGCGGCCCGCTTGCTGGTGGGTCCTCTTTGCAGTTGGGATCACCACTCTATTTTGATGAGGAGCTGTGTAGCTCATGGCCAAGCAGAAGTTTGTGCGGAACAAGCCGCACGTCAACGTCGGAACAATCGGGCACATTGACCACGGCAAGACCACG
>VFSW01014599.1_pt1 | contig 10847 bp, 7 predicted proteins | sample 5358111 | NCBI WGS metagenome assembly VFSW01 (sample SAMN11554181, study PRJNA540505) | mine drainage metagenome | isolation source: sediment from site ElyBrook_90M | place: USA: Ely Copper Mine, Vershire, VT | collected 2017
GGCCAAACCGGTGCCGGGGTGATAGGCCATCGGGTTCCACTCTTTGCCACCCGCCGGTCCGGGGCAGACACGGACTCCCTCGTCCGTCGGCAGCGCGTCGGGGCTGACGAAGGGCCGGCCCGTCTTCGCATCGAGCCCGTCCGATCCCTTGCCGCGGTCGGTCCAGGTGACTTCGCAGAACGGCTTGCCGTAAATAAACGCCCCCGTTTCCCGATTGAGGCAATAGAAGTAGCCGTTGCGGTGCGCCTGCACGAGCGCCTTGACCTTCTTGCCTTCGCTCTTACTGGCCGGTTTGCCGGCTGGCTTGATTGCCGACTTGTTTACCGGCTTGCTGGTCGGTTTGACTGGGGGTTCCTTCGCCGCCTTGGCGGCCGGCGTATCCATGACGATATCGACCAAGAGCGGCTCGTTGACTCCGTCGTAGTCCCATACGTCGTGGGGACTGTTCTGGAAGTGCCACTTATATGAACCGTCGTCGGGGTTCAGCGCGACGATCGAGCAGGTATAAAGGTTATCGCCCTTGCGGACTTCGCCGTTGAAGGCGGGAGACGGATTACCCACGCCCCAGTAGAGCGTGTTGAGCTCGGCGTCGTAGGTACCCGTCACCCAGGCCGAACCGCCACCGGTAAGCCAGGACTTGCCTTCCCAACTAGCCAGGGCCTTCTTGGCGTGGGCGGCTTCGTCGTTTCCGTCGGGCACGGTGTAAAATCGCCAAACGCGTTCGCCGGTGTTGGCGTCGTAAGCGTCGATAAAGCCGCGAATGCCGTACTCCGCACCGCTGATGCCCATGATGACCTTGTCTTTCACCACCAGCGGGGCGACGGTCGCGCTGTAGGCCATCTGGTAGATCTGCTTGATCTCTTCGCCGTCCTCGCCGGGGACGGTGATCTCGGTGTCCCAAATCTCCTCGCCCGTGTTGCGGTCGAGGCACACGAGGTGCGCGTCGAGCGTGGTCATGTAGAGCCGTTCGCCCCAGGCGCCAAAGCCGCGGTTGACGGCGTCGCAGCAAAGCGCCAGGTTCTCCGGCAGCGACTTCTGATAATGCCAGAGCGGCGAGCCGGTTTTGCAATCGACCGCGAAGGCATGGTTCCAGGGTGTCGTGATGTACATCACACCGTCGATCACCAGCGGCGTACACTCGAAACCGTCGAGCACGCCGGTCTGAAACGTCCAGACGGGGATCAGCTCTTTGACGTTTTCCTTGTTGATCTGCTTGAGGGGGCTGTAGCGATGGGCGTTGTACGTGCGGCCGTACATCAGCCAGTTGCCCGTGTTGCCGCCGGCGTCGAGCAGCGTTTTCTGATCCACCGCGCCGACGGGCTGGGAATCGTCATCCTGCGCCGGCAGTGAAGCTGCCAGGAACAGGATAAGCAGCAAGGGCCGTAGCGTGGACTTTAGTCCGCGTTCCGGCACTGTCTTACCCACGCGGGCTGAAGCCCACGCTACACAACGCAACGAGCGAATCGCTTCGATCACGGCCGCCACCTCGTTTTCTTAGCAGAGCGTTGTCAGAGCAGAAAAACAGTGTAGCAGGCGAGGGTGCCCCGTCAAGGAAATCATCGACTTCCAAAACAATACAGCGCCTTTTCCGTCCGCAAGTAAATCTTGCGGTCGGAGATCACGGGCGTGGCCACGGTCCGTTCCTGGAAATCGCGCGAGCTGATCAGCTCGCACTTGGCCCCGGCGCGCAATACGCTCACCACGCCGTGCTCACTGGCCAGGTACAATTTGCCGTCGCCGGCCGCGGGCGAGGAGTAGTAGTTGTCGTTGCCCGCCAAACGGACCTGCTTGAGCATCCGTCCGCTTGCCGCCTCCAGGCAGGTCAGGATACCGCCGTTCTTGACCATGTAGAGCAGGTCTCGATAAACCAGCGGACTGGGTACGTAAGGCAAACCCTTGTTGTATTCCCAAACGACAGCCGAGCCGGTCAGGTCGCCTGTGCCTTGCGGCCGGATGGCCAAGAGCGTGTTCTGCGCCAGCTCGAAAACGCGGGCATACTTCTTCCACTCGGCCTCGTCCAGCCCCTTGTCTTGATTGAGGTCGATGCGAAAGAAGCGGTCGAGCACCTCCGCGTCCGGCACCTCCTCGCGCACGAGCTTGCCGTCGCCGTTCTTGTCCCACTTGGCGACGGCATCGGACCAGGGGTCCATCGCCAGCCGCGCGTCGGTATCGCCGCCGGGCGACCAGGTGGCCACGTACAACAGCCCCTGGGACTGCGCGGGAGTGGTGTTGACGATCCGGGCCAGCCCGTTCAGCCACCACAACTTGCGTCCGTCATCGGCGTCGTAGGCGACGAGTTGCAGGGCGCCGGCCACGACGATCTGCTTTTCGCCGTCGGCGTCCCAGACGACGGGCGTTGAATAGCTGCGAGTGAAGCCCTCGCGGTCGGTCTTCCACAGCGTGTCGCCCGTCATGCAATCGACCGCCATCACGAAGCTATCGATGTCATGGTCGCCGCTGATAATGAGCTTGCCGTCGACCAGGATCGGCGAGCTGCCCGCGCCGAACTCGTCCTGGAACGGCCCCATCGGCTTGGCCCAGACCAGCCCGCCCTCAAGGTCGTAACAGAGCAGCCCGTAGCTCCCGAAGAAGATGTAAACCCGCTGGCCATCGCAGGCCGGCGTCGCGGCGGCCGGGCTACTGGTTTCGTGGTACAGCTCGATCCGCTCGGTCGGCGCCACCTGCCGCCATTTCGTCCGGCCTGTGCGGCGGTCGAGGGCGAGCGTGGCCAATTCGTCGTTCTCGAACGTGGTCAAGTAGATCGCGTCGCCGTGGACGCATGGTGTCGAGTGGCCCGGCGGCAGGGGCACGCGCCAGAGGAGTTGTTCGTCTTCGAGTTTTCCGACAAGCGGCTGATCGTCGTCGGCGGCCACACCGCCGCCGTGGCGGAAATAATCGACTTCATCGGCTTGTACAGCGAATGCCACAAGTACCAGCAGCGTCGGACCGGCGAGCAGGGCAAATAATCGGGCGCGGTTTGTGATCATGGCAAGAAAGCGTCCTCACGGGCAGTTGCAGTTTCCAGGTGACGATTGTAACCGCCAGGCCGGCCGGATAACAGCATGCGCCATGAAGTAGCGGAGCTCGTGAGAGTTCCGATTTGGCCGTGGGGCAGGTTTCCAACCTGCCATACCTGCTTTTTTGGCCCCATGGAAACCCGCCCCGCGGCCAAGGGTCCCTTGCTTCCCGCGCGTCGGCGCGGGATGTTGATGGACATGGCCAAGCGCTTTGCCCTGCTGAGTTTGTCAAGGATATTCTATATTCTGGGATTACAGCCAGCGTTTACGACAGCGTGTTCCACGGTGGAGGGCCTCCTTTGAGCGACTTCGACAGCCCCTGGAAAGAGGCGCTGGACGCCTATTTCGAGCCGTTCATGGCTTTTTTCCACCCGACGGCGCACCGCGAGATCGACTGGACGCATGGCTATGAAATGCTTGACAAAGAGCTTCAGCAAGTCGAGCGCGAAGCGGAAGTAGGTCGGCGCGTGGTGGATAAGCTGGTCAAGGTCTGGCGTGTGGACGGGCAAGAGGAATGGGTCTTGATCCACGTCGAGATCCAGAGCCAGGAAGAGACGGCGTTTGCCACACGGATGTACGTCTATAACTACCGGCTGTTCGATCGGTACAATCGAATGGTGGCGAGCTTGGCGATCTTGGGCGACGAGCGTCCCGCCTGGCGACCCGATCGTTTCGGATACAGCCTCTGGGGCTGCACCGTCGGATTTCAGTTCCCGGCGGTAAAGCTCCTGGACTATGCGGAGGACGTGGCCGCGCTGGAAGCCGATCGGAACCCGTTTGCCGTCATCGTTTTGGCCCACCTGAAGACTCAGGAGACTGGCCATGACGTGGAGGCGCGGCGCGCCTGGAAGGTTCGACTCGTCAAGGGGCTTTACGAGCGTGGACTGCATGCCGAGGACGTTCGCCGGTTGTTTCGGCTCATCGACTGGATGATGGACCTTCCCATGGCGCTGGAAGGAATGTTCTTACAAGAGATTCTTGATTTCGAAAAGGAGAGTCAAATGCCCTACGTCACGAGCGCGGAACAAATCTTCCGTGAGGCAGGATTGGAAGAGGGCCTGCAAAAAGGCCGACAGGAGTGGCTGCAAGAAGGCTTACTTGAGGGTATCGAGTTGGGGTTGAAGCTCAGGTTCGGCGCGGACGGCCTGGTGCTTATGCCTGAGATTCGAGCGATTGCCGACGTGGACCTGCTGCGAACCCTCCGAATCGCGGTCGAGACGGCCGCGACGCCGGACGAGCTGCGCCGGTTTTGGGCCTGACGACTTTGCCGTCGCCCGGTATGAACGCCCAAGGAGAACCGCATGAGCACGTCGCACAAGCCGGGCCGTCGCCGCCGTTGGCTGATCGTGCTGGCGTTGACGACGTTTCCGGTCGTGCTCGTGGCCAGGCCGGCCTGGCACCTGGTGCGCACCATTCGCGGTGACAAAAGCACGGCGGAGCCCTTGTCGCCCGGCGTGGTCGACGACGCCAGCCGCCTGAACCGCACCGAGGTTGCCGAGATCTGGCCGGTGCCCGCCGATCCACACGAAGCCGAGCGGCAACTGGTGAAGCTGCTTGACCGCGCCAAGCGCGAAGGACGACGCGTCTCGATCGCCGGCGCCCGGCACAGCATGGGCGGTCACACGATCGTTCCCGGCGGCATCGTGCTCGACATGCTCTCCTTCCATCAGATGACGCTCGACGAGAAGGCCGGCATGCTGCGCGTGCAATCCGGCGCCCGCTGGTCGGAAATCATACCCTACCTGGACCGGCGAGGCTGGTCGGTCGCGGTGATGCAGTCGAACGATTCCTTCAGCGTGGGTGGGTCGATCAGCGTCAATTGCCACGGCTGGCAGCACAACCATGCGCCCATAGCCTCGACCGTCGAATCCTTCCGGCTGCTCAAGGCCGACGGCAGCATCGTCCGCTGCAGCCGTGGCGAAAACGAGGAACTCTTCTCGCTTGTGCTCGGCGGCTATGGCCTGTTCGGCGTGATCCTCGACGTCGAATTGCACGTCGTACCCAACCAGCGGTATCGGGTGCAGAGGGTCTTCGTCCCGGCCGACGAGTACGTTGCGACGTTCGAGCGCGAAGTCAACGCCGCCGGCGGCGCCGGCATGGTCTACGGGCGGCTGTCGGTCGCGTCGGACCGTTTTCTCGAAGAGGCGATCCTGAACGTGTTTCGCACCGCCGCGGCGCCTGACGGGCGCTTGCCGGCACTGACCGATCCGGAGTTGACCCGTCTGAAGCGGACCATTTTTCGTGGCTCGGTCGATAGCGATTACGGCAAGAAGCTGCGCTGGGAAGCGGAGAAGAAGCTACAGCAACTGCTCGACCACAAGTTCTTCTCTCGCAACCAACTGCTCAATGAGAGTGCCGAAGTGTTCGCCAATCACAGTGCCGAGACGACCGACATTCTGCACGAGTATTTCGTCCCGCCCGCGCAGTTCAACGCCTTCCTGCGTCGGCTCCGCGAGATCATCCCGCGACACGACGGCGACCTGCTCAACGTCACGGTCCGAAACATCCTTCGCGACGACGACGCTTTCCTGCGCTATGCCGACCAGGATCTCTTCGCGCTGGTGATGCTCTTCAACCAATCGCGGCTGCCGGAAGGAGAGATGCGGATGGCCGAAATGACACGCGAATTGATCGCGGCGGTGCTCGATCTGGGCGGACGTTACTACCTGCCGTACCGGTTGCACGCCACGCAGCGGCAATTCGAGCGCGCTTATCCGCGCGCCCGGCAGTTCTTCGAGCTGAAGCGCCGCTACGATCCGGACATACTGTTCCAGAACCAGTTTTACGTCCGGTACGGCCAGCCGCAGTCGCCATGACGCGGTTCCCCCACGATGGGGCTTGCCCGTGTCTAGCGATGAGAATCGTTTTTATTTTTTATACGATCATCGGCTCGAGACTGTGCTTGACGCGATCGGCCCGGCCGCGTGGTTGGGCTGACGCGCGCATTGCCGCGTTGGGCCGAGGGCGCGTGAAGCAGCCGGCGATGATCCGCTCCGTTGATTGGGACGACTGCGGCGTTACAGTTTCACTTATGCAACGTGGGGGAGTTTTCCAAGGGCCGTCGACGTTTTTACGGCCCCTTGGAAACCTGCCCCACGGCCCGGCGTCCCTTGCCTCCCGCGCGCCGGCGCGGGATACTGCTGGACATGGCCAAGCGCTTCGACCAACTCCTATTGTTCCTGACACCCAAGCGCCGTTGGCTGCAGTTCCGCCTCGCCACGCTGCTCGTTGTGGTCACCTTCTTCTGCTTGTGGCTGGGCGACTATGTGAACCCGATTCGCCGGCTGGAGCGGCAACTTCGCGACCCGGACGAAGAAAAACGTGTGACGGCCGCCGAACGCCTAGGGTATCTGGGCCCTGAAGCGCGCTCGGCGACGAAATCGCTGCTCCGCGCGATGGATGATGACAGCGAGCTGCTTCGCGAGAAGGCCGTCTGGGCCGTATCGCGCGTGAGCGGTCGCGCGGCACTTCTGTTGCCGTTCCTGGCAGACGCCAAAGACGAGGTCAAGCTGGCGGCGGTGGAGGGCATCTTGTGGGCCGGCGGCGATGTCGATGCGGTCCTGCCCACATTGTTGGCACTCCACCAGGATGGTGCATATTCCGATGAGGTTGAAAACATCCTCTCGGCGCTCGGTCCCGATCAGGCGGCGGCCGTGATCCCGCTGTTGTTAGACAAGTTGGCCTTCGTCAGTATTCCGCAAGAAAAGTCGGCAGAGAAGGTCGAGGAGGTACAGCAGCAGGCGTACGAGGCCGCGCACTGGTTGCAATGTCTCTCCGTTCCCGCTTCGACGGTTGTGCCCAGCTTGATCGATCGATTGGATCACAAGCGGCCGGAGGTCAGGAAGGCGGCCGCGGAGCAGCTTCTACGGCTCGGAGAATCGGCGAAACAGGCCGCGCCTGCGCTACGAGCTCGATTGCACGACGCCGATCCCGCAGTTTCGGCGGCGACCGCCGCGGCCTTGGGCGCCGTCGATCCTGAAGACGACGAATTCCTTGCTGTCCTGAAACATGCGCTCCATTCGGATGATGTCTACCTCGTGCATCGCGTCGCTTGTTACGTCTGGGTGCTCGGGCCGGTCGCGGCCGGGACCACGGACGACCTGGTGGCAATTCTTTACGATCCGAGATACGAAATGTCGATGGGCGCCGGTTCGATTGAGAGTGCCCTCTTGCGACTTGGCCCATTGGCGGTTTCCTCCCCGGACCGCACGCTGAGGGAAGCATGGGCCGACCGGGAGCGATCGTTGGTGCCGAAAGTGCTTCGAGAGCGGCTCAAAACGGGTGGCCGCGCGGCAATGGGCGTCATCTGGAATGCTCTGACACGTGCGCGCGGCAGCTCCAGTCCCTATGCCCATTCGAGGGCGGACGTAACCACTGTCGACGGCGACACGCCGCACGCGCGCGAGCGACTGGCAACGATTCGCGCCTTGGAATGGGCTTATGCACAGGCAACGTCGCTGGTTTTGCCCGAACGGCGATGGGCAACGGCGAGCACGTTGGGAATGCTCGGCCCGCCCGCACGAGCCTCGGTGCCAACGTTGATCGCCGCGCTCGACGACGCGGTATACCGAGACAGTGCAATCCATGCCCTGGGTGGCATCGGCAAAGACGCGGCGCCGTCGGTCCCGCGGCTGGCCCGGTTCCTCGACTCCGACGATCGGTTTCTGCGACATTCCGTGTTCTCCGTGCTGGAGAAAATCGGCGTCCCGGACGAATCGGCGCGTGCGTGCATACGTCCCTGGCTGTCGAACAGCGATCTGCACGAGCGCGCGGAGGCCGCACTCGCGCTGGCTGCATGCGGCGAGCCAGCGGAACAAATACTCCCAACTCTCATCGAGCTGGCAATAGACCCACATTTCCCCGGTCAAGGCCGGGATTTTGATCTTAGTGATCGAGCGGTAGAATGGACATCTCCTGGCATGCGCGAGACGTTGGTGGCGAGCATTGCGTCGCTTGGCGCGGCGGCAGTGCCAGAACTGATCGACACTATGCACGGCCGCGATCCAAAAGTGCGCCGCGTGGCCGCCCAGGCCCTAGGCGGGATCGGCCCCGCGGCCAGCGCCTCGGTCCCATGTCTGATCGAGTTGTTGGACGACGACCAGGTGTGGGATGCGGCCGCCGAGGCGCTCGGCGGCATAGGCCGCGAAGCGCATGCGGCGGTTCCCAAACTCGTCGAGGCACTCCAAGAAATGCGCTTTCCGCTCGACCCAAGCGAGTCCGACGCGGACGAATATGACCCGAGCGAATACGTTTCGCGCCTGCATGCGCTGGGCGGCATTGGGGCGCAAGCGCGCGCCGGGATCCCCGTGGCACTCAGGCTCGCGAATTGTATCGACCCGGAAACCAGGCATGCGGCCGTCTTGGCCCTGGCCACGATGGATCCTACCAGCCCTTGGCAGATTGCCCAATTGCGGGGTTTGGGGGTGGTGTGGGGGAGAGAATCGTTGTCAGATGACGATTGGTTTGGAAGCGGTCATTCGCTGCCTGAGGACGGGCTTGCGCAGATCGCGGACGCGGTGTGGGAACTTGGTCCGCGCGCGGAGCGATTGATGCCGGACTTGCAACGCATGGTGACGACGGCCCCGTTGCTTGACCCGCGCGCGCGTTGCTGCGCCGCGTTCGCGCTGGCCAGGTTCCCTTCGCATCGGCAGGCGGCGGAGGATTACCTCGAAAAGGTCACAAAATCGTCGTTCCCACCATTAAATGTTTTTAGCGGCCCGTCCGTATACATACCCCTTGCGCACGCGCAATTGCAGCGGATCAGGGGGGTTCCGCAAGGCGAGACTCGTCCCATTGCGACAATGTACGGCATCGGTCCCTAGCGCACCGACGTGGGCGACTGTGCCCAACAGATCGGCCTGTGGTACTCGATCTGCACCGCGGCGTGCCTTGTTCCCTGCGTGAACTATGTTGCCGGTCCCGCCTCGCTCGTGCTGCTGATCATCTACCTGGTGAAAGTCATGGGATTGAAAAACCAGATTCCCATGGGTGCGACCAGCTAAGATCTGTCGTTCAGTGCGCTTTCCGGCAGGCCGAACCATCGCAGGGCGTTGTCGCGCAAGATCAGCCGCTTTTGCGCGTCGGTCAGGTCGGCCTGATCGATTCGTGTACGTTGCATGCCGCTGTGGTAGAGCGGCGTGTCGGAGCCGAACAACACCCGTTCGGCGCCGACCTCGCGCACCGCCCACTCGATCAGATTGGGTGTGATCGAACGGGCGCTTGAGGTGTCGGCAACGACGTTGCCATGCCGGCTTTGCTGGATAGCGCGAACCTGGTGCGTGTAGTCGCCGTCCCAGCCGCAACCGATGTGGGCCAGGATCAGCCGCATTTCGGGAAAACGGTTCGCGAAAACCACCAGGTCGGCGGCCAGGCTGTTTTTTTCGCTGGAATGCTAAAGCACGACCGCCTTGTGCCGGGCGGCGAATTCGAAGATCGCGTCGCCGTACTCCTGGATCGGGTAGATGTGCTCCTCCGGATGAATCTTGATGCCGACGCACGTGGGCAATTCAAGCATCTCCGCCGCCTGAGTGTACGTTTCCGCCTGGCGAGGATCAATCACCACGTACTGCAACAGCCCCGGTGTTTCGGCGCAGATTCGCGCCGCGTTCCGGTTGCCGCCGGCGGCGTTTCCATGCCCGCGGGGCAAGAGCGCCTCCAAGGGCGAGACGATCGTCAGCGCGATATTGGCCCGCCTTGCCCGGCGGACGACGACATTTCCGTCGCCCGTCATGAATTCGTTGACGAGGTCCTCGCCGCCGCGCTCGGACTTGGCGAGATGGCCGTGTACGTCGATGGCTTGGATCACTTCGGTGGTCATTGGGTTGATCGCCTTGCTTGCGCTGCGGGTTCGTGTCGCGGCCGCCGGCGTGCAGTATAGACGTTACTCTTCGCCCGTGGCGATCGGAACCGGCCGGGCGGGCAATGCGACGATGATCCAACCCATCGCGAGAACCAGCACGCCCGCCGCGGCATTGAAGCTGGCGACGAGACCAAACTTGTCGGCGATCCAACCATACAGGTACGACGCGACGCCCACCAGCGAGCCCAGCAGGCTCAGGTAGGCGATGTTCAGGCGCACCCGCGATTTGGCCGACGCCGTCGCCACGTAGTTGGGGAAATAGGCCCCGAACAACTCGCCGGAGCCAAAAATGCCGAAACTCGCCAGGTACCACCAACCGTGGGAATTGAGCGTCCAGGTCATCGCCAGCAACAGGATCGACGTGGTGGCCAACAGCGCGGCCTTCGGATTGGTCTTCGCCAGCAACCAGCCCAGAAATGCGCCGGTCACGGCCTTGCAGCCGAATCGCAGGAATTGCTGAATCCCCTGGGTATCCGTCCCACTTTCCAGCACTTCTTTCGCGTAGAGGGAAGCGTTCTGCATGATCGCGTTCCCTCCCGAGTAGACCAGCAGGTAGGCGACCGCCCCAAAGACCAATGGTCGGTACGTAAAAAACTGGCGCAGTCCGCCGGTGATTTCCGCGAGTCGTATGGTGCCGGGCGGTTCGTGCGCCGCGCGCGGAACGACGAACGACGCGGCCAACGCGGAACACCCCAGCAAGATGGGAACCGCCGCCGCGAAGAGCACAAAATAGTTCGTCGGGAACGTGTAAGGGTGCCCGAACGAAAATCGACCGATCGTAATCTTCGAGAATAGCGCCAGTTGCCCGAGCGACCCGACGCAAGCCAGAAGCGGACCGATCCCGAAAGACAGTCCCAGAGCGTAGCCGCGGCGCGACGTCGACACGCCGCGGCGGACCAATTCCCACATCGTCGTCAACACCACGCCCCCCGCGGCGCCGAAAATCGCGCCGTGGGCGATCACGCCCGCAC
>VFSW01014600.1_pt1 | contig 10846 bp, 9 predicted proteins | sample 5358111 | NCBI WGS metagenome assembly VFSW01 (sample SAMN11554181, study PRJNA540505) | mine drainage metagenome | isolation source: sediment from site ElyBrook_90M | place: USA: Ely Copper Mine, Vershire, VT | collected 2017
GTGGCGGCGGTTCTCGCGGCCCCAAGCGCTGGTAAGAGCGATATCGCTTGATCGACCGAGGCCGCAGTGATGCGGCCTCGGTTCTTGCGCCTCAGGGTTTACCCTGGTGAGCGCATTGCCTATAATCGCGGCCCTCGACGGGGGACCGTGGTTTTGCTCACGCTCCTGCGGATGATCTGCGACGGATAGTGCGCGGCTCGTTCGGAAGAACGCTTTGGTGTAAAGGCCCCCTCATAGGGGCTTTTTCGTTAAGAGAGGGGGCCGATGGTCCCCTTTTTTATCCGCGAAGGGATTTGGATATGCGCGACGATTTATTGCGGCTGTTGGAGCCGCCGGTTGCAGCGCTGGACTTCGAATTGATCGACGTGGAGTTCGCGCAGGCCGGCCGCGGCGGGGTTCTGCGCTTGTACATCGATCGTGCACCGGGTAGTTCCGCTCCCGGCATCACGGTCGACGACTGTGCGCGCGTGAGTCATGCGGTCAGCGAAGTGCTGGAGGCGGCTGATCCGATCAAGGGTCATTACACGCTCGAAGTGTCGTCGCCGGGTTTTGACCGTGTCTTGCGCAAGCGGCAGCATTTCGAGAGGTTCGTCGGCGAGCGCGCATCGGTCGAGTTGAAAGTGCCGCAGGACGGGCGGCGGCGGTATGTCGGTATCTTGAAGTCGGTGGCCGAGGGGGCGATTGTGATCGAGGCGGACGGGCGCGAATACAGCCTGCCGCTCGATCGAATCCAAAGGGCCAAGTTGCGGCCGGTGTGAACCGCGGGGCGCGTCACGCGTTGATCGAGCCCGAGCTGATCAGGAGTCGGAGTACATGAACAGAGAAATTTTGATGGCGGTCGACGCAGTCTCGAATGAGAAGGGAGTCGACAAGGAAATCATATTCGAAGCGCTCGAGGCTGCGCTGGCGTCGGCTACCCGCAAGAAGAACGGCGAGGAGCTCGACGTGCGCGTCTCGATCAACCGCAAGACGGGCGCTTACGACACGTTTCGCCGCTGGAAGGTATTCGCCGACGACTCGACCGAACTCGAAGTGCCGCAGCGGGAGTTGCGCCTCGACGACGCCCGCGATATCGACAAGGACGTGGAGCCGGGCGGATACGTCGAGGAACCGATGGAGTCTGTGCCGTTCGGGCGGATTCTTGCGCAGACCGCAAAACAGGTTATCGTGCAAAAGGTCCGCGAGGCCGAGCGCGCGCAGGTCGTGGACGCCTATAAGGACCGGGTCGGAACCTTGGTGAGCGGCATCGTCAAGCGAGTCGACCGCAACGGCGTGTTCGTGGACCTCGGCGCGAATGCCGAAGGATACGTGCCGCGCGAGGAATTGATTCCGCGCGAGCCGATCAGGTCGCAGGATCGCATCAAGGCTTATTTGAAGGAAGTGCGCTCGGAGCCCCGTGGACCGCAATTGTTCATGTCACGCACCGCGCCCGAATTCTTGATTGAGCTCTTCAAGCTCGAGGTTCCGGAAGTCGGCCAGGGGTTGATCAATATATTGGCGGCGGCCCGCGACCCGGGCGTGCGCGCGAAGATCGCGGTGCGCAGCAACGATCAGCGCGTCGATCCGGTCGGCGCCTGCGTCGGCATGCGCGGCTCGCGCGTACAGGCGGTTTCCAACGAGATCGCCGGCGAGCGCGTCGACATCATCCCCTTCGACGACAATAGTGCGCAATTCGTGATCAATGCGATGGCGCCCGCCGAGGTGACATCGATCGTCGTCGACGAGGAGTCGCACTCGATGGACATCGCGGTTTCCGAGGACAAGCTGTCGCAAGCCATCGGCCGCGGCGGTCAAAACATCCGCCTCGCGAGCGAACTCACTGGCTGGGAACTGAATGTGATGAGCGAATCGCAGGCCGAGGCCAAGAGCGAAACGGAATCCGTCGCGCTGCGCGAGACGTTCATGAAGCAGCTGGATGTCGACGCCGATGTCGCGAACATCCTCGTCCAAGAGGGATTTTCGACGATTGAAGAGATCGCCTACGTGCCCGCGGGCGAGTTGAACAGCATCGAGGAATTCGACGAGGAGATCGTCAAGGAATTGCGGACGCGCGCGCGTGACGTGCTGCTCACGCAGGCTATTGCGACCGAGGAGTCCGCTTCGGGCGGCGAGCCGACCGCGGATTTGATCGAACTGGCCGGCGACGCCCTCGCGTCGCGGCTTGCCGGCAAGAGCGTTCGCACACGCGACGATCTGGCCGACCTCGCGGTCGACGAACTCGTCGAGATGGGCGGCGTCGACGAGAAAAAGGCGGCCGAATTGATCATGGAAGCCCGCAAGCATTGGTTCGCGGACGAAGCGAAGGCTGAAGAAGCGAAGGCTTAGGAGCAGATTATGGCCGATGTAACGGTTACCCAATTCGCCGAGGTGCTGAAGGTTCCGGTCGACCGGCTCCTTCAGCAGCTCGATCAAGCGGGAATCAAAGTCGCTGGCGCCGAAGACATCATCAGCGAGGACGCGAAACACGAGCTGCTGTCGCATTTGCGCCGCAGTCACGGCCGCGATGATGTCCAGGCGGATGCCGCGCCGCGCAAGATCACCTTGCGGCGCAAATCGCAGTCGGAACTGAAGCTCGCGAGCCCGCAAGGGCGTGCTCGTACGGTCAACGTCGAAGTGCGCAGCAAGCGCACCTACGTGAAGCGCGAGGTCCTTGAGGATCAGGCCCGACATCAACAGGAAGAAATCGACCGGCAGCGCGAGACCGAGGAACAGGCGAAGGCCGCGTTGGAACGAGAGGAGAGCGAGCGGCTCGAACGCGAGCGCCTCGATCGCGAGCGGCTGGAAGAAGAGAACCGGCGCAAGTCCGACGAGGAAGCGCGCAAGCGGACCGCCGAGGAAGAAGCCAGGCGCCAGGCCGAGGTGACCGCCCGCGAGGCCGCGGAGCGCGACCGCAAGGCGGTGGTGAAGCCCGTCAAGCCGGCGCGCGAGGTGGTCGACGACAAGGCGACCCGGTACGGCCGGCAAGAATTGCACATCGTCGGCGACGTCAGTTCGCGGCATAAAAAGAAAAAATCACGTGACGGGCGGCGCCGATCGGTCGGCGACAGCGACACCAAGCATGGCTTCGAAATGCCGACCGCGCGCGTGGTGCGCGAAGTGGCGGTCGGCGAAGCGATGACGGTCGCCGAGCTCGCGCAAAAGATGGCCGTCAAGGCGACCGAAGTCATCAAAGTCATGATGAACATGGGCGTCATGGCGACGATCAATCAGATGATCGAGCAGGATACCGCCGTGCTCGTCATCGAAGAAATGGGCCATACGCCCGTTCTGCGCAACGAGAACCGGATCGAGACCGATTTGCAGGGGGCGACGGACAGCTCGCTCGAGCTGCTGCCGCGGCCGCCGGTCGTGACCGTCATGGGCCACGTCGATCATGGCAAGACCTCGCTGCTCGACTACATTCGGCGCACGAAAGTCGCTGCCGGCGAAGCGGGCGGCATCACCCAGCACATCGGCGCCTACCACGTGGAGACCGCCAAGGGCATGGCGACGTTCCTCGACACGCCCGGCCACGCCGCGTTCACCGCGATGCGCGCGCGCGGCGCCCAAGTCACCGATATCGTGATTCTCGTGGTCGGCGCGGACGACGGCGTGATGCCGCAGACGGTCGAGGCGGTCCAGCATGCACAGGCCGCCAAGGTTCCGATCGTCGTCGCGGTGAACAAGATCGACAAGCCGGAGGCGGATCCGGAGCGCGTCAAGCAGGAGCTGACGAAGTACGGCGTGATTCCCGAGGAATGGGGCGGCGAGAACATCTTCGTGCCGGTCTCGGCGCGCACCGGCCAAGGCGTCGAGCAGCTGCTCGACAGCGTGCTGCTGCAGGCGGAGGTTCTCGAACTCAAGGCGCCGCGCGACGGCTACGCCGCGGGCTACGTGATCGAGTCGAGTCTCGAGAAGGGCCGGGGTGCGGTCGCAACCGTACTGGTGCTGCGCGGCACGCTGAAGCTCGGCGACGCGATCCTGATCGGCCAGGAGTTCGGACGCGTGCGCGCGCTGTTCGACGAGTCTGGACACCCCGTGGAGTCCGCCGGGCCATCGATTCCGGTGGTTGTATTGGGCCTGTCCGGCTCACCGAACGCGGGCGACGAGCTGCTCGTCGTCGAGAGTGAACGCAAGGCGCGCGAAGTGGCGATGCACCGGCAGGCCAAGTCTCGCGACGTCAAGCTCGCGAAGCAGAGCGCCAACATGCAGGACGTGTTCTCGAGCATGGGCGAGAACAAGCCCGACCTCATTCAAGTGCTCATCAAGGCGGACGTGCAGGGCAGCGTCGAAGCGTTGCGCGATTCCTTGGTCGGCTTGTCGACCGGGGAGGTCGGGGTCAACGTGGTCGCGTCGGGCGTCGGCGGGCTCACCGAGTCGGACATCACGCTCGCGGCCGCGTCGAAGGCACGCATCATCGCGTTCAACGTGCGCGGCGACGCGGCGGCGCGCGCCGCGATCAAGGACCACGGCGTCGACGTGCACTATTACAGCATCATTTACGAGGCGATCGACGACGTGCGCGCATTGCTGACGGGAATGCTCGCGCCCGAGGTCAAGGAACAGATCGTCGGGCTCGCGGAGGTTCGAAGCGTATTCCGGTCGAGCAAATTCGGCACGGTCGCGGGCTGCATGGTCATCGACGGGTATGTCCGCCGCAACTTCCCGATCCGCGTTCTGCGCGACAACGTCGTGATCTTCGAAGGGGCGCTCGAGTCCTTGAAGCGATTCAAGGACGACGTCGGCGAGGTGCGCGCCGGCACCGAATGCGGCATCGGCGTCAAGAATTACAACGACGTGCGCGAAGGCGACCAGATCGAATGCTATTCGCGCGTAGAGGTGGCGCGCACGCTGTAGGTTGCGGCGTGCGCGGACGAACCGATGCGACGCGACAATCCGCGCGCCAAGCGAATGGCGGGAGAGATCCAACGGGAGCTCACCGAGGTCCTGCGCCGCGACGTCAAGGACGCGAGGATCGGCAACGTGACGATCACCGGGGTGGATGTCACCGGCGATCTGCGCACCGCGAAGGTCTATTACCTGATATTCGGCCGTGAGGGTCCGGATGCCGGCGTACAGCGGGGTTTGGAGAGCGCCGCCGGATATCTGCGCAACGCGTTGTCGCGCGCACTGATGGTTCGCTACACGCCGACGTTGAGCTTCGAACTCGACACGTCGATCGAGCGCGGCGTACGGCTGGCGCAGCTGATCGACCTGGCGAACAAGCCTGACCGCGACGGCGGGACTGAATGATGGCGGCGGATGTCGACGGCATTCTGCTTCTCGACAAGCCCTTCGGCGCGACCTCCGCGGGCGCGGTCGCGCGCGCGAAGCGCCTGTTCGATGCGCGCAAGGCTGGCCACACCGGCTCGCTCGATCCGCTCGCCGACGGCCTTCTTCCGGTCTGTTTCGGCGAGGCGACGAAGTTCGGCGCCCACATGCTCGACGCAGACAAGACCTACCGCGGGATTGCGCGCCTCGGCGAACGCACTGCGAGCGCGGATTTGGAGTCTCCGGTGATCGAGAGGCGCGAATTGCGCGCGATGTCGGCGGCCGATATCGCGGCGGCGCTTGCGCAGTTCCCGCGGGACTATCTGCAGACGCCGCCGATGCATTCGGCGATCAAACAGGGCGGCAAGCCGCTGTACGAATACGCGCGGGCGGGCATCACGCGCGAGCGCGCGCCGCGCCCCATCGTGATCCACGAGCTGTCACTATCGGCATGGCGCACCCCGGATCTGCATTTCATGGTGCGCTGTTCCAAAGGCGCGTACGTGCGCGTGCTCGCGGAGGATATTGCGCTGCGTTTGGGTACGATCGCGCACCTGACGGGCTTGCGGCGGCTCGCGGTCGCGCCGTTTTCGGATCACGCGCCATGGACCTTCGATGCGCTGGAAAAGATGAGCTTGACGGAGCGCCGGGCGGTACTGCTGCCGGTCGATGCGGCGCTCGGAAGCTGGCCGCGGCTCGATCTGCCGGCCGGGGGTGTTGCGGCGATTCGTCGGGGACAAAGCGTTTCGATACCGACCGATGTGCCGGGGACCGTCCGTATCTATGCGGCGGGCTTGGGATTTTTGGGATTGGGGGAGATTCGGGACGCCGGCCGCTTGGTGCCGCTGCGTCTGATTTCATCGCTCGCGAATCGTGCTTGAGGGCGAGTGCCGCGGCGCGTACAATGCGCGCCTTCTTAAAGGGTCTAAGTTATTGATTGAGGATTGATTTCAATGCCACTCACTCGAGATGAAAAGACGGGTATCTTGGTCAAGTTCCAGCGCAGTGCGCAAGACACCGGATCCCCGGAAGTGCAAATTGCCTTATTGTCCGAACGGATCAACGGATTGAGCGCCCATTTCACGGCGCACAAGGCGGATCACGCCTCGCGTCGCGGGCTTCTGAAGATGGTCAACCAGCGGCGCAAGCTGCTCGACTATTTGAAGAGCACGACGCCGGAGAAGTACGCCGAAGTCGTCGAACGTCTCGGGTTGCGCCGCTAGTTGGGCGTCGTCGCAGGCCGCCACCGCGGCTGCGCATACACATATTCACCGAATACAAAGAGGCAGCCGACGTGAGCGCTACGAAAAAGAGCTTTAAGTTTGGAGACCATACGGTCACGATCGAAACGGGCGAACTCGCGCGGCAGGCGGACGGCGCGGTTCTCGTGACGATGAGCGAAACCGTCGTGCTGGTCACGGCGGTCGGCGCGAAAAAGGCCATTCCGGGCCGGGATTTCTTCCCGCTGACGGTCAATTATCAAGAGAAAACCTACGCCGCCGGACGCATTCCGGGCGGCTTTTTCAAGCGTGAAGGCCGGCCGACCGAAAAAGAGACGCTCACCTCCCGCTTGATCGATCGGCCGATCCGGCCGCTGTTCCCGGAGGGCTTCATCAATGAAGTCCAGGTCGTCGCCTCCGTTCTCTCGGTCAACGCCGAGGTGGACCCGGATATCGCGGCGCTGATCGGCGCGTCGGCCGCGCTCGCGATTTCAGGAATGCCGTTCCTCGGGCCGATTGGCGCGGCGCGCGTCGGCTACATCGGCGAGAAGTACGTGTTGAATCCGACCGCGACGCAATTGCGCGAATCGCAGCTCGACCTCGTCGTCGCCGGCACCGAAGAAGGTGTGCTGATGGTGGAATCCGAGGCCGCGGGCTTGAGCGAGGAAGTCATGCTGGGCGCCGTGATGTTCGGCCACGAGCAGATGCAAACGGCGATCAAGGCGATCAAGGAATTGGCCGCCGAAACGGCGAAGCCGAAATGGAGCTGGGCCGAGCCGGCGGCGAACACGGATCTCAAGGAGGCCGTGCGCGCGGCCGCCGAGAAGGCTTTGACCGACGCGTATGCGTTGACCGAAAAACAGCAGCGCCACGCGAAGATCAGCGAGATCAAGCATGCCACGCTCGCCGCATTGACGGCCGGCGACGCCCCGAAATTCACCGCCGATCAGGTTGGTACGGAATTTTTCAACTTGGAATATCGCTTGGTGCGCGAGCGAATCCTCGCCGGGCTGCCGCGCATCGACGGGCGCGACACGAAGACGGTGCGGCCGATCAGCATTCGCACGGGCGTCCTCGCAAGAACGCACGGTTCGGCGCTCTTCACCCGCGGTGAGACGCAGGCCTTGGTCGTCACGACCTTGGGGACGGGGCGCGATGCGCAAATCATCGACGGACTCACCGGCGAACGCAAAGAGCCGTTCATGCTGCACTACAATTTCCCGCCGTTCAGCGTCGGCGAGACCGGAATGATGGGATCGCCGAAGCGCCGCGAAATCGGCCACGGCAACCTCGCGAAGCGCGGCGTTAAAGCCGTGATGCCCGACGTCGGCACCTTCCCGTATGTGATCCGCGTCGTTTCCGAGATTCTGGAGTCGAACGGCTCCAGTTCGATGGCATCGGTCTGCGGATCGAGCCTCGCACTGATGGATGCGGGCGTGCCGATCAAGGCGCCGGTGGCCGGCGTCGCGATGGGACTCGTCAAGGAAGGCTCGCGCTTCCAGGTTCTGACGGACATTCTCGGCGACGAGGATCATCTAGGCGACATGGATTTCAAGGTCGCAGGCACCAAGTACGGCATCACCGCGCTGCAGATGGACATCAAGATCACGAGCATCACGCGCGAAATCATGCATGTGGCGCTCGACCAGGCGCGCGACGGACGCATGCATATCCTCGGCGAAATGAATAAGGTACTGTCCAAGCCGCGCGACAATATGTCGGAGTGGGCGCCGACGATCATCACGCTGAAGATCGACCCGGAGAAGATTCGCGACGTGATCGGCAAGGGCGGTGCCGTCATTCGACAGATCACCGAGGAAACCGGCACGTCGATCGATATCGAAAACGACGGCACCGTGAAGATCGCCTCGGTTCAGGGTGCGGCTGGGCGCGAAGCGCAAAGGCGCATCGAATTGATCACGGCCGACATCGAAGTCGGCCGGATCTACGAAGGCAAGGTCGCGCGTTTGATGGACTTCGGTGCGTTTGTGACGATTCTCCCCGGCCGCGACGGCCTCGTGCACATTTCGCAAATTTCGGAAGAGCGCGTGGAGCGCGTCGGCGACAAGCTCAAGGAAGGCGATGTCGTACGCGTCAAGGTGCTCGAAGTGGATCGCCAGGGGCGCGTCCGCCTGTCGATGCGGAACGTCGACGCGGCTTGAATGAACGCCCGCCGCATGCCGCGGCGGGCGCAAATTTTCGCGGCGCGCCACCGCAGGCGCCGCGCCTGCGGGCTCGCTACTTCGGCTCGACCCGATCCTTGTCGGTATCGCGGCCCAATTCACGCGCCAAATCCCGGCCGGCCTCGCGCATGCGCAAAGCGATAGGCATGCGCTGCATGCTCTGATCCCCGCCGGCGATCGCGTTGACGCGCTCGCGCACCTGGGCGTGGTGACTCATGAACTGTTTCATGCACTGTTCCAGGTAGGCGGCCACCAGGTTCTGGAGGTTGTTTCCGTGCGAACGGATGACTTGGATCATGAAATCCTGGGTCAATATCGGCTCGACTTGCTGTTCTTGTTCGGATATCACCTGTAGCAGGATGCCGCGTGTGATGTCCGAGTTGTTCTTTTTGTCGACGACGACGAAGTCGATTTTCTCGATGACCAGGCGCTGCACGTCGGCTAACGTGATGTATCTGCTCTCCACGGTGTCGTAGAGGCGCCGATTGGGATATTTTTTAATCACTCGCGGTTCGCTCATGTGGCTCCTCGCTCGTGCTAAGCCGGCCTATGGGCCGACGAATGCCGGTTACCGCTTGAACACTCGTGCCCGTTGCTGAACGTGCGGATCAAGGATAGCGCAATGCAGCGGTAAGGCAAGTCGGGCTTCCACGTATGCCGGAATCGGCGATTCAGGGGGGTACAGGCGTCGCTGCACGCCGTGGAACGCGGCTCATGGCCCAATTGGCGGCCGCCCAGCGCCATGCTTCGGCGACGGTCTCGCGCCCTAGGGCTTCCGGCGGTTCGAGCCCCAGCAAGCCGAAGACCCGATGAAGCTGCCGAGCGGCGGTTTCTGGATCGAGGCGGACGCTGCGTTCGGATTTGGCGAGTTTGCGGCCGTCCGCTTCTACGAGCACGGGCAAATGCGCGTAGCCCGGCGTCGCCAGCCCGAGCAGTTGCTGAAGGTAGATCTGCTGCGGCGTGGCCGCCAGAAGATCCGCGCCGCGCACCACGTCCGTGACGCCTTGCGCGTCGTCGTCGACGATGACCGCTAAAACGTAGGCGATGATGCCGTCGCGCCGTCTGACGATGAAATCGCCGGCGCTCGCGGCGGGGTCTTGCTCGACAAAGCCTTGCACCCGATCCGGTACGACAATGCCGCGTGATTCGACGCACACGCGCAGCGCAGTGGGTTCGCGGCGCGCGGGCCGCTGTGCGGTCGGCACGCGGTTTCTACAGGTGCCGGGATAGGGGACCTCGTCGTTGACTTGGCGCCGGCTGCAGCTGCATTCGAACAGAAGAGCGCGCATGCGCAAGGCATCGAGTGCCGCCTCGTAGCGCTCGAGGCGCCGGCTTTGGCGGGCGACGGCGCCGTCCCATTCGAAACCGAATGCGTCCAGAGTGGCGAGGATGCGGTCGGCCGAACCCTGCACCTCGCGCGGCCGGTCGAGGTCCTCGATCCGTAGGAGAAAGCGGCCGCGGCGCGCGCGCGATTCGAGAAAGGCCGCCGCCGCCGTGTATAGAGATCCTAGGTGCAGATCGCCCGTCGGCGACGGCGCGAACCGGCCGACGTAAGGCGCCGGCTCAGCGGTAGCGGTCGTCGCGGTCGCCGTACTGCTTCTCGCGGCGCTCGCGCCGCTCTTGGGCTTCCACTGAAAGCGTAGCGACGGGCCGCGCTTCCAAACGCTTGATGCCTATTTCTTCGCCGGTTTCCAAGCAATACCCGTAGGTGCCGTCTTCGATGCGCTTCAGCGCTTCGTCTATCTTTCGAATCAACTTGCGTTCGCGGTCGCGCGTGCGCAGCTCGAGGCTGAACTCTTCTTCCTGGGTAGCGCGATCGTTCGGATCGGGGAAATTCGCCGCCTCGTCCTTCATGTGCAGCACGGTGCGATCCACCTCGACCATCAAATCGTTTTTCCAGTTCTGCAGGATGCGGGCGAAGTGTTCCAGCTGCTCCTTGTTCATGTACTGTTCGCCGCGCCGCGGAATGTACGGCTTCACATTGCGCGGACCGGCCAACAGACTGGCTGCTTGGCCTTCGAACTCGAGGTCTTCGTCGGTGGCGCCGCCGCGCGGACCAACGAGCGGGCGAACGTCGAATTTCACCGTCGCTTCGGCGGCCGCTCGTGCCGGTGCACTCTTGGCGGTCGTCGTCTTCGCGCGCGGCGGTTTCGCCGCAACGGGCTTGGCGATTGCGGGTTTCGCGGCCACGGG
>VFSW01014601.1_pt1 | contig 10845 bp, 9 predicted proteins | sample 5358111 | NCBI WGS metagenome assembly VFSW01 (sample SAMN11554181, study PRJNA540505) | mine drainage metagenome | isolation source: sediment from site ElyBrook_90M | place: USA: Ely Copper Mine, Vershire, VT | collected 2017
TAGAAAGTTCAATTGGACACTTGCAGCCCTCAGGGCTCAATCCCGGAGGGATTTGGAGGGCCCCACCCAGGCTCCTGAAAGGTTCCAGGACTTCTCGGCGCAAATCGATCGTAGAGATAACCAAGAAGATATCCAGCGACAAGAGATGCCCCGATAGAGGTGACAATGCTCACCACATCAAAGGAGCCAAGCAGGAACTCATAGACCACCCAGAGAATGGCGCCGAATGCAGCTCCTCTGATCGGAAGAGTTTGGCTAGAAAGGAACTTTAACGCAATTCTCGCAAATATCACCCCAAAGATCAGCCCAAAGAGAACTCCGATGAAAAGAGGCAATATCGCTCCCACTTCCAGAGCGAGATTGTACGCCTGCTCAGGAGTGGTCCCGTTGATTGTGCCACTTGCAATTTCCTGCTGGACAATGGATTCGAACGCGGCCTTGTCCTGCATCAAGCTGATGACACCAAATAGCGCCATCATGCCTCCCCACGCAACGCCGGAGATGAGTCCAGCCTTTGCGCCCCTCATGTTGTCAGTCAAAACTCAACTAGCTCTTGCGATGTATTGGGCCTTCTCGCAGGAAGTAGATATACTGTGTACCGGCTTGTGTGAGCGAAGAGCTCCTCTCAAAAACGATGAAAGCGATAGTATTCGCACACGCAGAGAGCTATGCCGTAATTAGTTTAGAAAAACGAGCTTCTAGAGAATTTCAATGACCCTCTTCGATCCCCACACCGAAGAAGAGCCGTTCGGAATCCTTCCAAACTGCTTGAAAGAGTTTGAGAGGTAATCCCTTCCCTTTTGAGTTGTGACGTACCGGCGAGTAATTCCGTCCTCAAAGTACTTTTTCAAAAGATCCATTTCCTCAAGCATCTTGAGGTACTTCTCGGCTTGCTTGAAGCTCAAGTTCGCCCTGTAGAGAATCTCTGTCTTTGAGATCGGGTTGTCTGCAATCGTGAGAATGTCTGCAATGATGTCAAAAGACGTTCGCTTGCTTGATTTGGAAGTCTTTGGAACCTCTTGATCCACGCCGTTTTTCTGTATCATTTCGCCAATTCTATTCCAAAGCATTTCAAGTGCGAAATCAGGAGTAGAAGCTTCAAGTGTCACGATTCCATAGGAGTCTGCGAACTTTTTCGCATCCAACTCAAGTTTTGGCACCGCGACCAAAATCCTGCTCTTGACTCCGACGTCAAGAGCCTTTGCAAAAAAAGTGAGCAGTTGCGTCTGGCTCACCGTACGGGTAGAAGAAACCAGTTCGGCGACGATAAGGTGGCGGTGAGGATTTTTCTCAGCGTCCAATGGAGAGTCAGAGGCGACAAGAGAAAACTCGTGTTCAATTCCAGATTTTCCGAGTAGGCTCTTGAAAGGCAAAGCAAACCAGCTCCTCGACCTGATCTTCCTGATTAGAGGCTCAAGATTCGAAGCAGAATAGGGAACTGAATGCGAAGCGCCGGCTTCGCGACTTGATTTCTTCAATCCTGCCCCAAACGAATGCAGCCCAAGATCCTTTGCACTAGAGTATCCGCACGAAGGGCACGTGAAAAGGGCGTGGGGCTCCTCCACGAAAGTGGAACATCCGAGGCACTTGTAGTGTTCTCCACGAGAAACGAAATCAATTGAAAGTCCTTGAGAACTCTTCCCGCACTTTGGGCAGGACACACCGTCATGAGTTTTGAAATTTTCCTCAAAATCATAGTGCGAGCATGCAAGGTGCTCCAACACCTTTCCGCTTTTCAATTCCATCGAGTCGCAGTTCGGGCAAGAAAGTGCAAAGAAGGCAATCTCGGCGTTGCATGAGGGACACTCAAATCTTGACTCTTCGTACAAAGAGGTCTTGAGGGCTTTCGAGTCCATCTTAGGCTGGGAAGAAATTATATCAGCTGCAGTTTCCTTCGCGCGCTGCATTCTATTTCAAACCTTTTTTCGCGGAACAGATTCTCTTTCATACTCTTGTGAATTATTAAAGATCAATTCGAACTCATTCAAACAATGCGAAGTTCCCAAAACACAATCCCCAATTCCTTGATCTAGCTCGAAAATGGGCGCCGAAGTTATATAAGGAATTATGGTTTTCTCAATGATTCTTCTTTATGCGACTATGCAATTTATCTCAAGCAAGAGATTCTAAATCTGACTTGTAAGAAATATCAACGTTTCGCTTTGGCAGGCCCAGTTCTACTGAAACCCGATAATCCGGCCCGAAAACCGGATTCTTCAGAGCAAAAGCACTCTCGCGTCCTAAAAATGCGCGCAGAAAGTCGACATATGATCGCTATGAGATCTTGTACTGCATCAGGTACATCTTTGAAAAGATGCCATCTCTTAGAGCCATGAGCTCATCGAAGCTACCCTCTTCTACGATTCTTCCGTTCTCAAGCACAATTATCCTGTCCGCGAGCCTGATGGTGGAGAGCCTGTGCGCGATTACGATCGCAGTTCTGTCCTTCAGCATTTCCTGAAGAGCACTCTGGAGCTTAACCTCGGATACGGGGTCTAGCCCCGACGTTGCCTCATCAAGTATCAGAAGCTCTGGTTCCCTCAAAAGCGCACGCGCAAAGCAGATCATCTGTTTTTGTCCCATTGAGAGATTTGTCGCTGATTCATTCACAATGGTATTGTAGCCCATCGGAAGCCACTTCATGAAATCATCAAGGCCGATCTTCTTTGAGATCGAAACCACCTCCTCATCGGTTGCATCTTCAGTACCGTACCTGATGTTTTCCATGATGGTCGAGAGAAAGAGAAACGGATCCTGTGAAACCACACTCAGCCTTTTTCTAAATTCAGCAAACTCGAGCTCTCGAATATCTACGCCGTCAAACAATACCGAGCCCTCCTGCGGATCGTAAAAGCGAAGTATGAGATTTACAATGCTTGACTTTCCGGCTCCTGTAGGTCCTACTATTGCAACGACTTCATTTGGATTTACCCTCAAGGAGAGATTATTCAGCACTGGCAGGTTTGGCTCGTATCCGAAAGTCACATTTTGGAATTCTGTGCTCGCAGCTTTGCTAGAATAGATCTTCTTTGCCATTCTCTCCTCGGGCGCTCTTACTTCCACAGGGGTGTCAATCACCTGTAGAATCCGGTCAAGACCAGTCACAGCGGACTGGTAGGAATTGTAGAACGTTGTCAGCTGGATAATCGGGTTGAAGAACGCGTTCATGTAGAAAAGGAACGAGACCAAGAGCCCGACGCTCAGGTCTCCGCTCATGATCCTCGTAGTACCGTACCAGATTACGAGGGCGATTCCACAGGCCTCGATCACCTGCACGAGCGAGTTGAAAAGTGAGGTGAGCTTGTTCGCGCGCAAGTTGGCCTGGAGGTTTTCAGCATTTGCGCTGTCGAAATCCTCGTTTACACGTTCCTCATTCACAAGTGACTGGGTGACTCGTACTCCTGAGATTCCCTCTTGGAGCTTTGAAGTCACAAGAGCAATCTTTCTTCGCGTCTCGACAAAGCTCGTCTGTATCCTGCCCTGAAATGCAAGTGTGAGTATCACGAGAGCAGGGACAACGCTCAGAGAAACTAGAGTAAGGCTCGGATTGAGAAAAAGCATGATCGGAATGACTGAAACTATTACCGCGATGCCAGCCAAAACCTGGGGGATCTGGAACGTGACAAAATCGGAGAGCGCATCGACGTCATTTGTGATGTAGGACATTATCCTTCCAGTTTCTCTCTTTGAGTAGTAAGAAGGAGAAAGCTCTTGGAGTTTTGCAAATCCATCGCGCCTAATATCACGGATTACATTCTGGCCAAGCAGTTGCATGTGGTATGTTCTTCTGTTATCAGTTGCATAGTTCACTGTATAGAGCGCGAAGTAAATTGCAAGCGAGCTGATAACCGCAAGAAGATTTCTCGCATACATATCATTGACCGAGATTCCAAGCAGATAAGGGCCGACGTCGCCGACCGCCGCAGTGAAAATCAATGATGAAAACACAAGAACAAGGCTTCGCCTGTATCTAATCATGTATGAGGCGAGCCTTTTGACAAGAATGCGGTCGGAGTACTTCCTGTACTTGCGCTCGTTTGGATCAGCTGTTGAGAAGACGCCGCCTGCGTAACCCATGCAACTCACTTCCGTTTAGATTCTATGATTGGATCCGGCTGAAGTGACGAGGCTACAATCGAGCCCATTTGTTCTTGGGGCGCAAGCTGAGAGTGGTAAAGCCGTGCGTATGCCCCGTTCTTTGCAATTAGTGTCTCATGCGTTCCATCCTCTGCAATCATGCCATTTTGAAACACTAGGATTCGCTTTGCAAGTCTGAGAGTAGAAAGTCTCTGAGTAATTATGACAGTCGTCCTTCCGACAACAACGGCCTTCAGAGCGTCCTGAATTGCGAACTCGGTCTCGACGTCAACGCTTGAGAGTGAATCATCAAGTATCAGTATCTTGGGATCAGTGATCAAAGTCCGGGCTATTGCAATCCGTTGCTTCTGCCCTCCAGAAAGCGTAACGCCCCGCTCGCCTACGAGCGTGTCATACCTGTCTGGGAAACGATCGACAAATTCGTGGACCTTTGCAATTCGTGCTGCAGCAATTACGAGCTCTTCAGAAGCATCAGGTTTCCCGTACTTGATATTGTCCCTAATCGTAGCAGAAAAGAGAAAAATGTCTTGGCTCACGATTCCTACGTTTGACCTCAGTGACCTGAGTTTGAGGTCGCGGATATCGACTCCATCTATCATGACTCTCCCAGAAGTGACATCGTAGAACCGCGGAACCAAGTTCGCAAGTGTTGTTTTTCCGGAACCACTTGTCCCGAGGAATGCGACTATTTCTCCTGGTTTGATCTCAAGGTTTACTCCTCTTATGATCAATCCATCCTTTCCGTATCCAAATTCCACATTCTCAAACACAATATCCCCCTTGACACTTTCGTGATCTAGTTCAGCTGAGTTAGGTCGATCGGTTATTTCGACCGCAGCATCAGTAATCTCGACAACACGCTCAAAGCCTGCCATTCCGTTTTGAAACAAGAGTATCAGTTGACCCAAAAATCTTACCGGTCCCGAAAGTTGTCCTACTAGCAACCCCGCAGCAACGACGTTGCCAACCACTACCTCAAGGGAGGCTGTAGATGCAGCAGAGGATTCAAAACCTCCTAGCAAGTAGATTGCTCCAATTGCTAGGCTCACAACCAGAGTGAGAAGCGGTGTATAAAACGATCTTATCACAGCAGCTCCGACTAGATCGTCCCTGTATGCCTGGTTTTTCTCTTCAAATCTCTCAATTTCCCTTTTCTCGGTGGAAAACGATCTAACAATTTTCATCCCGGAGATGTTCTCTTGGAGGACTGAATTGATCTCACCATAGTCTTCCCTAGATTTCTTCCAAAACGGAGCCTGGGTTTGGCTAAACCGCCAGCTAATGTAAATTAAAATTGGGAGAATAATGGCAACGACAAGAGTAAGCTCAGCGCTCAGGAAAAAGAGAGTGACGAGTACCCCTCCCATTAAGAATACGTTTCCCAGAAGCTGCGCAGAGCCAAAAGAGAGAAAACGTCTCACCGCTTCTACGTCTCCAGTTGCTCGTGCCATGAGCTGTCCTGTCTGATTCCTGTCGTGGAAGCTAAAGGACTGCGCCTGGATAGCGGCGAATATCTTGTTTCTCATGTCGTAAATTATCTTTTGACCTAGATACTGACCTCCGTAACCCAAGACGAACTGACACACGGCAGCAAGCGCGCTGAGTCCTACTATCTCGACGGAAATCATGAGGACTAGCTGAAGCGAATTGCTCGCAAGGATATCTGTCACCGCATTTCCCGTCAGAACCGGAACCAACACTCGAAAAAGAGTGAGAAATACCACGCTAGTTAACATGAGTGTTACTGTTGGCCAGTACCTTTTCCCGTAAGCGGCTAGCTTGAGGTATCTATCAAATTGTCCTTTCTTAATTAGCATCTTTACCTACGACCGGATCTTCCTCGAGAAAGTAGCAAAATATGTTGGCGCAAGTTATTGGAGGCGTTGCAAAGCAGATTTTAGTTTAGCGATTAGAAAGCATTTTGTTTCGGACGAGTTCTTAAGGAATATTAAGTAAGATATTCCCAAGAGTTCTGGTGTCTTGAACGGCATGTCGAACAACAAACGAGTCTCAAACCATACTCTACGAATAAAGAAGGAGAAAATGTTCATCGACGGCAGATGGACTGAATCCCAAAGCGAGGAAACAATCAAGGTAATCAATCCAGCTGACGAGCAGGTGTTCGCGACGGTCCCGAGGGCAACTCGCGAAGAGGTGAAGCATGCTCTCGAAGCTGCGCAAAGTGCTCAGAAAAAATGGGAGGACATATCGCCAGTACGTAGAGCGAAGTACCTCTTTAGTATAGCAGATCTGATTCGACGGGATAGAGAGCGCCTCGCAAGAATCCTGACTTCTGAGCAGGGAAAGCCTTTGTACGAATCAAGGCTCGAGGTGGAAGGCGCCGCGCAGAATTTTGAATTCTACGCAGAATATGCAAGGAGAATCGAAGGCGATGTGCTTCCAAGCGACTATGATCATCAAACCATCATGATTCTCAAGCTTCCAATAGGGGTGGTCGCTTCAATCACTCCCTGGAATTTTCCCTCAGCCACGGTCGCTCGAAAGCTCGCTCCCGCACTCATAACTGGAAACGCAGTGGTCACAAAGCCATCAAGCAACACTCCTCTATCCACGATCGAGCTCGTGAAACTCGCAGATGAAGCAGGGCTCCCGAGAGGCGTGTTAAACGTCGTTACCGGTTCTGGCTCGGAAGTGGGCGAAGAGCTCGTAACCAACAATATCACTGGACTCATTACAATGACCGGAAGCACCGAAGCGGGAAAGAAGATCATGGAAAACGCATCTGGGCATGTTGCAAAGGTTCTCCTCGAACTCGGTGGTAAGGCACCGCTTATTGTATGGAACGACGCTGACATGGAATGGGCACTGAAATGCGCAGTATGGGCGCGCTTTTGGAACTGCGGGCAAACATGCATCTGTGCAGAGAGAATGTACCTTGATAGGGAAATCAAGGAAAAGTTTCTCTCCGCATTTGCAAAGTCAGTAAAGGCACTCAGGATAGGAGAACCACAAAGCCCTGGAACAGACTTGGGACCGATGGTCAGCCAAAACGAAAGAAAAACTGCTGAAGACTTCGTACAAAGAGCAAGAGATGAGGGAGACAAAATAATTGTCGGCGGGTCGGAACCATCTCGAATGAAAAAAGGATACTTCTATGAACCCACGGTGATCGAGACAACGAACCAAAAATCCTCATTGATTCAAGAGGAGATATTCGGCCCAGTCGTTCCTGTGATGGAAGTGGACAACTTTGATACAGCAATCGAGTATGCAAACGATTCGATCTACGGGCTTGCCTCGTACGTCTTCACAAAAGACAACGGTCGCGTGTTCAAAGCAATGCACAGGATAAAATTCGGTGAATGCTACGTGAACCAAGTAGGCCCAGAACAGCTGCAGGGAGCTCACACTGGATTCAGGCAGACTGGAATAGGTGCCGAGGGCTCAAAGTATGGGCTTGAATGTTACACGCAGCTCAAGACATGCTACCTGGATTGGAGCGATAATCCAAGTCTTCCTTATCTTTTCCCCTATAGGGGAAAATGAAGACATCACTCGACTAGTTACCGGCATCTCGCAAGGCAACACCGCCTCGACGATCACTCAACAGTCCTAGCAATAGAAAAATTCCACCTATAGTGCCAAAGACGATGCCATATAGAATCTCGCCTTGAGCGCCCAGTACTTGTGAGCAACCGTCAGAACAGGAACCAATTGCGAAGAGTTTGATGCTTCCATCGACAAGAACTATCAGTGAGAAAAAGAATATCGTGAAACCAACGATTGCAACTCCTTTCCTCATATGCGGACATCCTGAAAGATTAGGCTAGCTTAGTTGAAGTTTTGGGAGATTAAGGAAAATGCATAAGGGATGAAGTGGGATTGAAGGTTGCAGTCTAAAACATGCGAAATGTTATTCAAATGATGTTCTGCTGCAAAAGCTACGCGTGATGCAAAATGGGCACCATAGATGATGGAGCAAGAAATGCAGTAGAAGTCTGCATGGGTCTAAGGCACGGAGAGAAGGTGCTGATAGTCACTGATAGAGCTCAGCTCATAGTGGGGAACGCTCTCAAAAAAGCTGCTGAGAAAAGCACTCCGCCCAAATTAGTTAAAATGTTGGTACTTGAGGATATTGCGAAAAGACCCCTATCTTCTTTGCCCAACGTAATCGAGGATGCGATTCCATGGGCTAACGTGACTTTTTGGGCGGCGAACAGCGAGCCCGGTGAGCTAGCAGCCCGCGGCCCGTTTATCAAGAAGGCAAAGCAATATGCCCGCCATGGACACATGCCAAATGTCACCAGGATTCTTATGGAGCAGGGCATGTGCGCGGACTATGGAGAGGTCTACAAGTTAACGCACAGGGTCCACGACATTTTGAAGAAGGCGAAGGTGATCGAAATCACAAATTCACTCGGAGCCAAGATTTCGGCTGAATTCGACAAGTCGTGGCGCTGGGTCGCAAGTGATGGCCGGTATCATGAGAAAGGCCGCTGGGGCAACCTTCCTGAGGGCGAGACTTTCACTGCCCCAAAGAACCTGAACGGAAGACTGGTGACCAACTTGCTAGGAGACTGGTTTTCGGAGAAGTATGGCAATCTTAGAGATCCGTTGAGTTTTGAAATACACGACTCGAGAATAGATCTTTCAAGTCTTGAATGTAGGAATGAGAAACTCAAAGCTGAGATCCTGGAGTACCTGAAGACTGATGAGAACAGCAACCGAGCGAGCGAGTTTGCCCTTCCAACGAATCCGCTGCTCATTGCCCTTCCAACAATTGGAAACCTCTTGCAGGATGAAAAGGCAAGGCCTCACATCGCATTCGGCGACCCCTATCAGGACGAAACTGGAGCTCCTTGGAGCTCAAGAACTCACGTTGACATGTTGCTTGAAAGGTGCGATGTCTTGGCTGATGGAAGGAAGATCATGAGTGCCGGACGGTATGTCATCTAGACAAGGTGAATAGCCTTCTTTAAATTCTTAAATAATTAATGCCACACATCCAGATATACAAAGCTCCAGCATGATGGAACAGTTAGTCCTTTCCGCGGTTCAATCGCGCATACTTTTAGCCCTTCTTCTAGAAGGGCCTCTAGGGTCAAGTTCCATGCTTGATGTTGTTGGCATCAGCGGTTCCTCTTGGGCCAAAGAAAAAAGGTTCCTTGTGAGTTCTGGTCTTATGGAATGCAGGGTTAGCAGAGAAATCACTGAAAAGGGAGTGGTACGAAAGATGGAGTTCTTGCTCACACGCCGTGGGAGGCAAGTTGCTCAGAATCTTCTGGTGATCTCTTCTTCGATGGATGAAAGCTCACACAGAAGGTTTGAGAATGTCTTTCCTACGGTCGTCTGAATAAGTCCCAGCACCGCCCTTCAGCCCAAGTATTTTTAATCGCCGGATTGTTGCCAAGAGCCCACGTTGGTCTCCAAAGTCCCAGATAAGATATCAGATCTCAGGGCCATCCAGGTACTTGATTCAAGAGGCAACCCAACTGTTGAAGTTGACCTTCACACAAGGCTAGGTTCTGTGGGGCGGGCGATTGTTCCCTCTGGTGCCTCAACTGGAATTCATGAGGCGCTAGAGCTTCGCGATGGCGACAAAGATACCTACGGTGGAATGGGCGTCCTAAAGGCAGTTTCAAATGTAAATCGGAAGATCAAGCCGAGAATCCTCGGACTTGATTGCACAAAGCAAGAAAAGATAGACAGGATCATGATAGAGCTTGACGGCACTGCGAACAAGAGCAAACTTGGGGCAAACGCCATCCTCGGGGTCTCTATGGCACTAGCGCGCTCTGCTGCCCTGTCCCAAAACATTCCTCTTTACAGATATCTCGAGGACAGGAAAAGGTACAGGCTTCCGGTTCCAATGATGAATGTGATAAACGGAGGAAAGCATGCCGGCAACAAACTCTCGGTGCAGGAGTTCCTGATCGAGCCTGTCGGTGCGAAGAGCTTCTCTGATGCTTTGCGTTATGGCACTGAAGTCTACCATGCTCTCAAAACAGTGCTCAAGGAAAAGTACGGACCAAACGCGACAAATGTCGGAGACGAAGGCGGATACGCTCCGCCAATTGAATCGACCGAGCAGGCTCTTGACGCAATCACGTCTGCTGTATCAAACGCAGGATACGGAGACTCAGAGATCATGCTCGGGCTTGACGCTGCTTCCTCTAGTTTCTACGACGGCAAGGGAAGGTATTCAATCGATGGAAGGTCTCTTTCCCCTGAGGAGCTCCTTGAATACTATGAGGATATTGCTTCAAGGTATCCAATACTCACGCTTGAGGACCCCTTTGATGAAGACGCTTTCTCTGACTTTGCACGCATCACTTCCAAGATCGGTAAGAAAGTCAAGATCATCGGAGATGACCTCTACGTCACGAACAAGGAGAGGATAGAGCGAGGAACCAAGGAAAAGGCCACAAATGCTGTTCTAATAAAACTGAACCAGATTGGAAGTGTGAGCGAGACGCTTTCTTCAATCTCGATTTCGAAAAAGGCTGGCTTTGAGGTCATTGTCTCTCACCGATCTGGAGAAACTGAGGACACTTTCATCTCCCACCTTGCAACGGCTGTTGAAAGCTCATTCATCAAATCTGGAGCTCCCTCACGAGGTGAGAGGACCGCAAAGTACAATGAGCTCCTGAGAATTGAGGACGAGCTTGGAAAGGATGCTCTCTTTTCAAATCTCTGAACCATTTTGATATAATGGCATCTCATTCTAGTGTTGAACCTCTCCTGAAATGCTATGAAATGAATGAATCATTTGAATTGAATATTCCT
>VFSW01014602.1_pt1 | contig 10845 bp, 7 predicted proteins | sample 5358111 | NCBI WGS metagenome assembly VFSW01 (sample SAMN11554181, study PRJNA540505) | mine drainage metagenome | isolation source: sediment from site ElyBrook_90M | place: USA: Ely Copper Mine, Vershire, VT | collected 2017
GGCGTCGGGAAAAGAACGTCGTGGCGCTCATGCCGGCGTCGAATCGAGCCGTGTAGGTGTGGGCGATGACGTAGCCGCTGAGCATGAAGAAGAAGTCGACCGCGATGTAGCCGCGGAAGGGCAGGCTCCCGAAGCCCAGCACGGCCGTGAGATGGTATGTGAAGACGATGACGGCGGCGGCGCCGCGAAGCCACTCGAGGGTCGCGTTGCGTTCCGCGGGCATCGGCGGCGTCCCTAGAGGATGGCGGCGTGGACGAAGTTGCTGCCCACGTCGAGGCGCTCGCCGTGCCCGGGGTCCGGCACGCGGGAGTTGGTGAGATAGGCGAAGGACACGCCGGACTCGGGATCGCCCCAGCAATAGGAACTGCCCACGCCGCCATGGCCGAACGTGCCCGGCGAGGCGAAGCTGCCGAGGCCGCGGATGGTGGGCGCGGTTCCGCGCAGATGCGGGCCGATGCCGCGATGCATCGCCATGCCCACGGAACCGTCCACCATGTCGCCGGTCCAGTCGCGGATGGCGTAGGCGAGCGTGCGCGGTCCGGCGAAGCGTTTCCTGCCGAGCGCGCCGCCGGCGAGCAGCGCCTGGTAGAACGCGGCCATGCCGGCGGCCGTCGCGTAGCCGCCGCCGCCAGGAATCCCGGCGCTGCGCCGGGCGGCGGTGTTCGCCTCCGCGAGCGGGCGGGGACCGCTTTCGCCAGGCTCGTGCATGTCCGCGGCCCGGGCGTGCAGCTTCGGCGCGAGGCCGACATGGATTGCAGTCTCAAGGCCGAGCCGGCGCAGCACGCGATCGCGGATCACGTCGCGGAAATCCTGGCCGGTCAGTGCCTCCATCAGCACCGCGGCCGTCCAGTGCGCCGAGGCGCCGTGGTAGTGGACGCGCGAGCCGGGCGTCCATTCCAGGGTGAAGTCGCACACCGCCTCGCGCAATAGAGTGTGATCCTCCCAGGCGGCCTGCGGCACCTCCGCCGAGGGGAAACCGCCGCGATGGGTGAGCAGTTGCAGCACGGTGACCTCGCCCTTGCCGTTGCGGGCGAACTCCGGGACATGCTTCGCCACCGGATCGGTGAAGCGAAAAAGGCCCTCCTCGGCCAGCGCCCAGAGCGCGGCGGCGGTGATCACCTTGGTGTTGGAATAGAGCAGCCACAGCGTCTCCGGCGTGGCCTTGCGGCCGCGGGCGGCATCTCCGAACACCGCGACCCGCGCCAGCTTGCCGTGCCTGGCGATCGCGAAGCTGGCGCCCGGGTACACGCCGTCCGCGATGTGGCGCTCGATCAGCCGTTCCAGGGCGGCGATCGGTTCCTCGCGCAGGCCCGCGTCCTTGAGGCTCGTTTTCGGCAGCACGGTGTCGGCCATCGTCCCGTCTCCTCCCGGTATGGGCGGCCATCTTGCACCGCGGTCGCGAATCCGCCAGCCTCCGGTCAATCCAGGGAGGAAACGATGATGCGCAAGACGCTTCTTGCCGCCTGCGCGCTGGCGGCCATGGGTTTCTTCGCCGCCGCCCACGCCGCCGACAAACACGTTCAGCTCAAGCTGTCACACTGGGTACCGCCGTCGCATCCGTTGCAGGCGGCGATCCAGGACTGGGCCAACTCGATCAAGACGGACTCCGGCGGCACCATCACCTCGGTCATCTTTCCGGCCGAGCAGCTCGGCAAGGCGTTCGACCATTACGACATGGCACGCGACGGGATCGCCGATGTCGCCTTCGTCAATCCCGGCTATCAGCCGGGGCGCTTCCCCATCATCGCCGCGGGCGAGCTGCCGTTCCTGTTCAAGGACGGGCACACCGGCAGCGAGGCGCTGGATGCCTGGTACCGCCAGTACGCCGCGCGCGAGATGCCGGACGTGCACTTCTGCCTCGCCTTCGTGCACGACCCAGGCACGCTGCACTCGCGCGTGAAGATCACCGTGCCGAGCGACATCAGGGGGCTGAAGCTGCGCCCGGCCGACGGCACGCTCGGAACCTGGGTGACGGACCTCGGCGGCACCAACATCCAGGCCTCGGCGCCGGCGGCGCGCGACGTTCTGGCGCGCGGTGTCGCCGACGGCATCTTCTTCCCGTGGGGCTCGACGGTGCTGTTCGGCATCGACAAGGTGGTGAAGTACTCGATCGACGCGCCGATGTACGTCTCCACCTTCGTCTGGGTGATGAACAAGGCGCGCTATGACTCGCTCGCGCCCGACCAGAAGAAGGTCATCGACAATCATTGCACCACCGCCTGGGCCGAGCGCTTCGCCGGGCCATGGGCGTACTTCGAGCACGCGGGCCGAGCCAAGATGGCGGCCGAGCCCGGCCACGTCATGACGGAGCTGACGCCCGCACAGCTCAAGCTGTGGCAGCAATCCGCGCTGCCGCTGCACAAGGCCTGGGCGGTGGCGGTGCGCCGGAAGGGACTCGATCCCAGCAAGGTGTGGGCCAGTCTCCAGGAGGCGATCGCCAAGTACCACGCGGGCTATGCGAACTGACCGCGCTGCGGAGCGCGCGGCGTGAAGTCGGCCGCCGATCTCGTCATCACCGCGGCGGAGCGTTTCGCCGCGGGCCTGCTGGCGCTGGTCACGGTGCTGACCTTCGTCTCCGTCGCGCTGCGCTACGTGTTTCATTGGGCGATCCCGGACTCCTATGACTATTCGCGCCTGTTGCTCGGTATCCTGATTTTCTGGGGGATCGCGGTGACGGGGTTCCGTGGCGAGCACATCACGGTCGAGCTGCTCTACAACGCGCTGCCGGCGCGGGTTCGGCGCGGGCTCGACCTGCTGGGCACGTTGTTCACGCTCGGCTGCATGACGGCCTTCGCGCGCGCCATGGGGCTCAAGGTGCTGGACGTGCGGGCGAGCGGGGAGTCGACCTTCGACACGCACACACCGATCTGGCCCTTCTACCTCGTCGCCTGGGCCGGCATCGCGGGTTCGGGGCTGCTGCTGCTGATCCGCCTGGCGCGGCAGTTGCGTGGCGCCGGGCGCGACGAGACGCCGGTCGCGACGCATTGATGGACGCCTCGGTCGTCGCCATCGGCGGGTTCGTCTTGCTGTTCACGCTGATGCTGCTGCGCATGCCCGTGGGGCTTGCCATGGGCACCGTGGGCGTCGTCGGCTTCGGCCTGATGTCGGGTTTCGGTCCGGCGCTGCACGTGCTCGCGGAATCGCCGATCCGCACGGCGACGGATGCCGGATTCGCCGTGATCCCGCTGTTTCTGCTGATGGGCACGATCGCCTCCGCCTCGGGCATGAGTGCCGAGCTGTTCCACGCGGCGAACGCGTTTCTTGGGCACCGGCGCGGCGGGCTCGGCATGGCGACGATCGCCGCCTGTGCCGGCTTTGCCGCGATCTCCGGCAGTTCCGTTGCCACCGCAGCGACGTTCTCCGCCGTCGCCTACCCGGAGATGCGGCGCTACAACTACCCGCAATCCTTCTCCACCGGGGTGATCGCGGCGGGCGGCACGCTGGGATCCATCCTGCCGCCCTCGATCGTGCTCGCGGTCTATTCGCTGATCACCGAGCAGGATGTCGGCAAGCTCTACATCGCGGGCATCATCCCCGGCCTGCTCGCGATCGCGATGTATCTCGCGACCCTCACGGCGCTCGGGGGCGTGCGCCCCGGCTTCCGGCCGCGCGGCGAGCGCGCGACCTGGCCGGAGCGACTCTCCGCGGGGCGCGGCGTGTGGGCGATCTCGCTGCTGTTCCTTTTCGTCATCGGCGGCATGTATGGCGGCGCATTCACGCCGACCGAGGCGGCGGCGATGGGCGCGGGCGGTGCCTGGCTCATCGCGGTGGCGCGGCGGCGGCTCTCGTTCGCGCAGACGCTCGACTGCCTGCTGCGCGCGGTGCGTACCTCGGCGGCAATCTTCGCGATCCTGATCGGGGCGCTGCTGTTCGGCTATTTCCTCACCATCACCAAGACGCCGCAGGAGGTGACGCGGTTCCTGACGAGCCTTGGGCTCGGCCGCTACGGCGTGCTCGCGCTCATTATGCTGATGTACCTGGTGCTGGGCTGCGTTATGGACGCGATGGCGATGATCATCCTCACTATCCCCATCGTCTTTCCGGTGATCACGTCGCTCGGCTTTGACCCGATCTGGTTCGGCATCATCATCGTCATGACGGTGGAGCTGGGGCTGATCCACCCGCCGGTGGGGATGAACGTGTTCGTCATCAAGTCCGTGGTGCGGGACGTGAAGATCGGCACAGTGTTCATCGGCGTCATCCCGTTCGTGATCACGGATATCCTGCGTCTGATCATCCTGATATCCTTTCCTATCCTGTCCACCTGGCTGCCATCTCATATGTGACGGCGGCCACCGTAGCGAGAAGAAGATGTCCCTGATCGAGGATCTGCGCGGCGCCATCGGCGCCAACGGCGTCGTGGCCGGCAGCGAGGCCGAGCCCAAGCATTTCGGCGACTGGCACGTGCCGATGCGCCAGGGCGAGCTGCCGGCCGCCGTCGTCTATCCCACCAGCACCGCGGAGGTGGCGGCGGTGTTGCGTTACTGCAACGAGCACGGCATCCCTGTGGTGCCGCAGGGCGGGCTCACCGGCCTGCTCGGGGGCGCGACGCCGGTCGAGGGTTCGGTGGCGCTGTCGCTGGCGCGGATGCGGGGGATCGAGGCGGTGGATGTGGCGGGTGCCACGCTGACCGCGGAGGCCGGCGTGCCGCTGCAGGCGATCCAGGAAGCAGCCGACGCGGCGGGAATGCTGTTCGGCCTCGATATCGGCTCGCGCGGCACCTGCACGATTGGCGGCAACGCCTCGACCAACGCCGGCGGCAACCGCGTGCTGCGCTACGGCATGGCGCGGGAGATGATCCTGGGGCTCGAGGCGGTGCTGGCGGACGGCACGATCCTCTCGAGCCTCAACACGATGCTGAAGAACAACGCCGGCTATGACCTCAAGCAGCTCTTCATCGGCTCGGAGGGCACGCTCGGGGTGATCACCAAGGTGGTGGTGCGTCTGCATCCGAAGCCGTCGAGCCTGGCGACCGCCTTCGTGGCCCTACCGTCGCATGCGGCGCTGCTGGAATTTCTCGGCCGCGCGCGGCGCGAACTGGCCTCGACGCTCGCGGCCTTCGAGGCGCTATGGCCGGATTTCTACCACCTTGCGACTCATGAACATGGCTGCCGCGCCCCGCTGCCCGAGGGAGCGGCCTGCTATGTGCTGATGGAGGCGATGGGCACCGACCAGGAGCGCGACGACGCGGCCTTCGCGGGCCTGATCGAGCGCGCGCTCGAGGACGGGACGGCGAGTGATGCGGTGATCGCGCAGAACCTGCGCGAGGGGCGGGAGATGTGGAGCCTGCGCGACTCCGTTGCGGAGTTTCCTCGCACCTTTCCGCATGTCGGCTTCGACGTCTCGGTGCCGATCGCGACGGTGGAGCGCTTCATGGCGGATACGCGCCGCGCGATTGATGCGCTGCACCATGGCCTGCCGATCCTGTGGTTCGGGCATCTCGCGGACAGCAACCTGCATATCTGCGTGCGGCTGCAGGAGGACGGGCCGGGCAAGAAGGTGATCGACGCCGCGGTCTATGGCTGCGTCAAGGCGGTTGGCGGCTCGGTCTCGGCCGAGCACGGGATCGGCATCCTGAAGAAGCCATATCTCGGATACACGCGCTCGCCCGCGGAGATGGAGGCGATGCGCCGGCTCAAGCTGGCGTTCGACCCCAAGGGCATTCTCAATCCCGGCAAGGTCTTCTGAGCGGCGAGCACCTGCCGGGATCAGCGTCGCCAGCCTGAGTTCGCGGCAGCGGTCGCCGCGAGCGGGCCGCCTGGAGAAGAGGCGGCTAAAGCCCGAAGTTGAATCTGACCATCAAGATGTTGTCGTCGTAGTTGCCGCCACGCGCGGTTTTCGAAACGTGGTCGAAACTACCGACGATGTGCAGGCGGCGGTTGGTCAGCCAGGTCACCGAGGCGCCGCCGCCGGCGAAGACGGCGGTGCCGCCGCCGTGGTTGTAGGCGAGATTGTCATAGGTGGCGTTGGCGCCGAGCAGAACGTCGCGCCGCAGTTCGTGATCGACGGAGAGGCGGGCGCTGGTCAGGGTATAGCTGACGAAGCCTTCCTCCGCGGCGTCCTCGATGCGGCGGTCGAGCGTGCCGGTGAAGGTGGTCAGGCCCGTGGGCTGCCAGACGATCCTTACCTCGGCGACGGGCGCGACGTCGCTGCCGTAGGCGGAGCTCGCGTAGCTGCGGGCCTGCACGCCGGCGAGTGCGCTGATGTTCCAGCCCGCGGAGGTGGCCAGGTTGAACCCGGCGAGCACCGTCACGCCGTGGCTGTCGGTGCTGGGGACGCCGGCTGGAGCCTCGGTATGGCGGATCTCCGTCTCGCGCAGGGCGAGCACCACGCTGCGGAGGGGGGCCACCTCGTAGCGCAGGGTGAGCGAGGACTGGAATTCGACGCGATCGCGCAGCGCCTGGGACGTGGGCACGCCGGCGATGCTCACGTCCTGGAAATGGTAGTCGCTGATGGTGAAGGCTGGGATGAACGTGAAGCGGCCGGAATGGAGGGTGGCGTCGGTACGCACCGTGTCCACGGTGAAGGCGCCGGGTGCGTCGAGCTGCGGCGAGTCGAGGGTGCGGGCGGTCTGGTTGAGGGAGAGGTGCGAGTAGCCCGCGGTGATGCGGTCGCGTCCGATATCGAGGGCGCCGCCGATGGCCGCGGTCCAATCCGTGTAGTTCTGTCGCGTCTGGGCCGGGTAGCGGTAATCGTTCACCGAGAAATAGGCGCCCAGCGCGTTGCGTGACCACAGCGAGTTCAGGGCAACGGAGGCAGTGGTGTTGAAGAGGGCGGAACCCTTGCCGGGCGTGGCGCCCGTGGTGTTGTTGTCGTAGCCGACCCCCTCGCCGAGGCGCGGCTGGATCAGGAAGCCGCCGGCGTGCACGCCCTGGTAGTCGGTTTCCGGCCGGGCACGGGTGAGTACGGTGACGCCGATGTTGTCGCCCGGGCCGAACAGGCCTTGGGGGAACAACTCGCTGATGTACTGGGCGCGGGCACCGGTGAGGAGGAAACCGAGGGCTGTGACCCCGGCGGAGCCGAGGATGGCGATTCGTATTTTGCGTCGCGAGTTGCGACGATAATTTCGGAAAATCCGCCGTCGCCTCACGCGCCGCCTCCACGCCAGATGCGGATCCAAGGGAAAATGCGGTGATTCCCCGAATCGGCGAATCGCTGTTTAGTGGAACGCCGGTTGCTGCGCGCCATGGAACGCCCGGTGCCGGCGAAGGAGATATGGCCTGTTCCCGAGCGCGGCCCATGGGGGAGACGCGGTGACCGGCGGTAGCGAGGGGGTGAAGAAGTTGCCAGCGTTGCGTCCGCCGTCGTGCCCCTTGCAGGGGTTGCCTGAGCGTCGCGGCGGAGCCCGGTTCGGCTGATGTCGGTTACCCATCCCGGCGAACTGCCGGTCCCCGAAAGCACCAGGCCGCTGCGCGCGATCGATTCCGTTTCGCCGTGGATGGTGTTCGACGTGCTGCGGCGGCGGAAGATCACCTTCGCCGTCGTCGCCTCGCTGGTGCTGGCGGTGGGCATCATGTTCATCATGCGCATCGTGCCGCAGTACGAGACGCGCGCGCTGGTGCTGGTCGATACCCGCAAGAACACGCTCTCCGACCTGCAGGCGATCTCGTCCGGCGCGCTGCAGTCCGATGCCGTGCAGGTGCTCACGCAGGTCGACATCATCCGCGCGCCGGCGCGGGCCGAGCAGGTGGCGAGCCAGCTCGACCTCGCCGACACACCCGAGTTCAAGAATGCGATCGACGGTCCGCCGGGCCTGCTGCAGCGCCTGACCCAGCGCGTGGCCAGCCTGCTGGGATACAAGCCGCCGCCGCATCCGGTGCTGACGAGGGCCCAGCGGACCCAGTTGGCTGCCAGCATCCTGCTCAACAACAAACTCTCCGTCATCAACGACGGCCGCTCCTATGTCATCGGTATCCAGGTCCGGGCCCTGGACCCTGTCCTCGCCGCGCGCATCGCGAACACCTATGCGCACGTCTATCTGAACTTCAACCGCGCTCTTAAGGAACGCGCCATAACCCGTGCGGATGCTTGGCTAGCCGAGCGCGTCGCGCCGCTGCAAGACAAGCTGAAGACGGCCGAGGCGGCGATCGCCAATTTCCGCGAGGCGCACGGGCTGATCGCGGATCGCTCGACGACCGGGAACAACCAGGGGCGCGTGACGGTGGCCGGCCAGCAGCTGGCACAGATTAACGCGCTGTTGGTCAGGGCGACGAGCGAGCGGGTGCAGAAGGAGACCAGCCTCGCCCAGATCGAGGCGGCGCAGAAAGGGCAGGGCGACCTCAACAGCGTGCCCGAGGTGGTTGCCTCGCCCCTGATCCAGCGCCTGCTGGCACAGCAAGCGGAGATCGCCGCCCGCATCGCCGATCTGCGCACCACCCAGCTCGCGGCCAGCCCGCAACTCGTGGCACTGCGCGCGCAGGAGGCGGCGATCGGCGCGCGCATCAACACTGAGATCGGCAAGATCGTCGGCTCGATCCGCGCCGAGGCCGCGGCGGCGGCGGCGCGCGAGACCTCGCTGAAGAAGCGCCTGGCGGCGGCCGAGTCGCGCGTCGCGCAGCAGAACAAGGCGGAGATCGAGCTGCGCGCACTGGAGAGCGAGGCAACCGCGGCGCGGCGCGTGTACATAGACACGCTGAACAAGGCCGAGCAGACCAGCAACGAGCGCAACATCCAGCAGCCGGACGCGGAGCTGATCTCGCTCGCCGCCGTGCCGCTCTCGCCGGCGCCGCCGACACGCATGGAGTACGGGATGATCGTGGCCCTCGCGGCGATCGTGCTCGGTGTCGTCGCCGCCTTCCTGCGCGAGCGGCTGGAGCGCGGCTTCCGCAGCGCCGAGCAGCTTGAGGAGGAGACCGGCCTGCCCACGATCGGGTTCCTGCCGGTGGCGCGCAAGCCGGAGGCGGCGCTGGCGATGGAGGAGCAGCGTTCCCCCTATGTCGAGGCGATCAACGCGGTGCGCGGCTCGCTGTTGATGTCCGATGCTGCCGGGCACCCGCGCGTCGTGCTCATCACCTCAGCCCTGCCGCGCGAGGGGAAAACCTTCTTCGCCGTCTCGCTCGCGCGCTCGGTGGCGCTCGCCGGCGGGCGCAGCCTGCTGATCGACGCCGATCTGCGCCGCCCGTCGGTGGCGCGCACCGCGGGCATCACCGTGCAGTCCAGCCTCAACGCACTGGTCGGCACCGGCGGCGACCATGACGCGATGCTCGACCGGCTGATCCAGCGCGACGACGTGACGCAGCTCGACATCATCCCCGCCGAGGGCAACGGCAATAATGTCCAGGATCTGGTGACCTCGGACGCGCTGCGCGGCCTGGTGGATGCGGCGCGCACCCGATACGACCTCGTCGTGATCGACGCGCCGCCGGTGCTCGCCTTCGTCGACGCGCGGGTGCTGGCGACGGTAGCAGACGCGACGGTCATGGTGGTTAAGTGGCGCGACACGCCGCGCACCATGGTCTCGGGTGCGCTCAAGATGCTGCGCGGCTACGGCACCAGGGTTGCGGGCACGGTGCTAACCCAGGCGGACCTGCGCGCGCTGACCGCCAACGAGGGCAGCCACGCCTATCTCTACCGGAACTACGGCAGCTACTACCAATAACCATTGACCCAATACCACCGGCTGGGCGCGGGACTGAGGGCGGGCCCCGATGCATGTGACGTTGTTCGGCTTCATCCTGCTGCCGCTGTGCGTGCTGTGGTTTCCGCGGCCGGAGCGGCTGCTGGTTCTGATCTTCGTCATGGGTGTCTTTGGCGCCGCGACGCCGATGGTGATCGGATCGCTGGGCCTGCCGCCGATGGCGCCGCCGGCGGCGATGTTCGTTCTCTACGTCATTTTCCAGCTCGGCTTCGGCGTGCAGTTCGAGGGCGCGCGCACGGCGCTGCGTACCCTGGAACCCTATCTGCTGGCCGTCGCCTATGGCCTGATGTCGGCGTACGTGATGCCGCGGGTCTTCGCCCACGCGGTGCAGGTCTGGCCGCAGAAGGAGACCATATTCTTCGGCACCGTGCCGCTCGTGCCGGGGCCCGGGAACGTGACGCAGAGCTTCTACCTGTTGATGGATGGCTCGGTGCTGCTCGCGGCCACGCTCTACCTCGCGCGCCGCGAGGTCGACCTCATGAAGCTGATCCACGCCTATCTCTGGAGCGGCGCGCTCGCGATCGTCTTCGCCTTCTGGCAGCTTTCGCACAGGATCGCCGGCGTTTGGTTCCCCTATGCCTACATCTCCAACAATCCCGGCTTTGCCCTGCTCAACAACCAGTCGCTCGGCTTCGTGCCACGTATCAACGGCTCGTTCGTCGAGCCGTCGGACCTCGCACACTACCTCTCGGGCCTGGTGTTCGCGAGCGGCTGGCTGGTATTGCGCGGCTTTCCCTCGCGGCTGGCGCGCTTCACACTGGTTGGCGGCGCGATCGCGATGGTGATCTCGACCTCCACTACGGGCATCGCGATGCTGGCCCTGGGCGGCGCCTTCAGCGCGATGATTCCGCTGCTGCGCCAGCGGACCACCGTGGCGCGCCGTGTCCTGAGCGTCGGCGTACCGCTGGTGCTCGGCCTGGTGGTCACCGTGGGCGTGGTCATCACCCTCAAGCCCAGCGTCGGGCGGTCGCTGTCGGTCGTCTATTCCTCGACGCTGGCGAAGCAGCAGTCGTCGAGCTTCGCAGATCGCACGACCATGGACCTCGATGCGCTGGCGACGGTGTTTCCGACCTTCGGGTTCGGGACCGGCTGGGGCAGTTTCCGCTCCTCGAGCCTGCTTCCCGGCATGCTCGCGGGGCTGGGTGCCTGGGGTACGGCGCTGGTGTTCTGGTTCGTGCTGCGCGTGGTAAGGCTGTTGCGCCGCGCCC
>VFSW01014603.1_pt1 | contig 10843 bp, 14 predicted proteins | sample 5358111 | NCBI WGS metagenome assembly VFSW01 (sample SAMN11554181, study PRJNA540505) | mine drainage metagenome | isolation source: sediment from site ElyBrook_90M | place: USA: Ely Copper Mine, Vershire, VT | collected 2017
TTCTCCCTTGTTTTCTAGGGCACAAGAGCGAGACACAGATTTCTTTACACTACCCGTGCAATCGCTCTTCGCCAGACGCCTGCCACAGCGCATCCAGAACCGGCCGCAGGATTACGTCCGGCGGCTGTGACAGGTCCTCGACAAGCACGTCGGGGAGGAAGAGCGTGTCGCGGTCAATCGCCGTCCCGTGCGGGCCCATCCAGTCCGGGCGTACACCGACCGCGAGGTCACGCACCCCGAGAAGTGTCAGCATCACGACCACCGGCGGCGTGATGTCGGAGGCCTGCAGGAAGGTCAGACACCGCCCCAGCGCGCTGAGCGTTTCCTGCTCGACCTCGGGGAAGAGAACCTTCTTGTTGCGCCCAGCCTGGATCAGGTACGCCTCGACGGCTTCGATCGCACCAGGTGCGGAAGACCTGGAGGTAGGTCTGCCCGCGGTTCTCCTGCGGATCCATCGCGCTGTAGGTGAGCAGCCCGTCGATGTTGAAGCGCGTGTTCGAGCCCGTGCTCCCCGAAGCATAGATGGGGCGGACCCCGCCCGCGAGCCGCAAGGCCGCGAGGTCGAGCCGCGGCCGCCCGTCGATCGCGGCGACGGGCACGAGATGCAGGACGATCTTCCCGCCGTCCATGAGCGGCACGGGCGTCTCGCCGGTGACGATCCGGCCGAGTCGCTCGTCCCGGAACTGGCGGATGCGCGTGGCCAGGTTCTCCTGCAGGGTGAACGCCGCGCGGAGCTCTTCGACGCGCATGAGCAACTTCTGGGTACCCGTGCGCACCCAGAACTGGTTCGAGTCGCCGTGGGTCACCATGTGGGGCGTCACCCAGCTCCGGGGCACGCGCACGACCACGACGGGTCCCGACGGAAAGCCGTCGAACGCCTGCACCTGGCATCCCGGGATCGCCGGAGCGACGCCCGTTCGGATGATGCTGTCGAGCCGCCGGGCCGCTGCATCGCCGTTCTCCCCCGCCAGGCCCGGTGCGTCACGGGGCAGCCCCGTAGGCTTGTTCGCGCTGTCCCGTTGCTCGCGGACCCCGTAGATCAGGTCTCCCCCGAGCGCGTTCGCGAACGACGTGACGTCGCGAAGGAACTCCTTCTTCTCACTGTCCGTGAGCCCCGGGAGCAGTTCCTTGTAGTCCAGTGTACGGCCCTCGGAGACTGCATTGCTCACGAGACTGTCGATGTCAGCGCGCGTCACCTGATCCAGTCGTCGTGGAATCATTGTGGCCGACATGATACCCCAGCTTTGGTTTCACGCGACCTGACCGGAGAGCCGACGGTCAGGTCTGCGGGAGCGTCACGCGTGCTGCGGGATCTCGATGCGCAGCTTCACGAGCTCCGTGCAGAGCCGTGACCACTGCGTCCGTGTGTACCCGTCGAACGCGGTCCTGGGTGGTGCGTGTGTGATCCAGCGGATGACGCTCCCGTCGCCGCCGTCGTCCTGCACGAGCGTGATGAAGGTGTGGCGCATCGCGTGCTGATGGCGGTGCTCGATCCCGATCCGCTTGCAGTCACGTCCGAGGTCACGGTTGTGGCGGTTGGTGTTGCGCACTTTTCCGAACTGGTTGGGCACGACGAGATCCTCGCGCTCGGGTGGGCGGCCCCTGTACTCTGCCCACCCCGTGGCCTTCCAGGTGTCGAGGATGACCGCGAGAGTCGGGTGCACCGGGACGAGCTTCACCGCCGCCGTCTTCGTCTGCGCCTCGCGAAAGGAGACACTCTTCACCGCCCGCGAGATCGTAAGCCGCCCGAGCGGCTGCATCGTGGCGTCGTAGTCCTTCCAACGCAGCACGGCCAACTCCCCCACCCGCAGCCCGGTCAGGAACTGGAGCGCATAGGACATTCGCCGCACGGGGAGAATGCACGGATCGGTCACGAGTCGCACGATCTCGTCGCGTTGGTAGAGCCAGCCCTGGCGCGCAAGCGGGTCCTTGTCCTCGATCGCCGGGAGCCGTCCCCGGATCGGGGCGCATGGGTTCGCGGCGAGCAACTCCTCGATCACCGCGGCGTCGAGCGCGCGCCGCACGACGTCGTAGACGTTCCGGACCGAGCGGGGAGCCAGGGTGCCGCCACGCTCGGACGGCCGGTCCTGAAGCCAGCGGATGAAGGCGAGGACGTGCTTTGGCTTCAAGTCCGCGACAGGCATCACCGCGAGGGGCGCGGGGGCCAGGTAGTGCTCGATGATGCGGGCGTCCTTCGGCGCGGACTCGTACCGCTGGGTCGCAATCCAGCTTCGTGAGAATTCGAGCACCGTCACCCCAGGCAGGCGTGCGGCCTCACCGGTGCCCAGCGGCTCCGAGGCAGAAGCTGCGGCGGACGTGGTGGCAGGAGCTGTGGGTGTCGCGTTCGCTGCGCTCGGGAGACGTACGTCACGCTCGGGGTCCCACTCGCCCGCGTCGTAGCGCCGCTGAAGTTCGGCGGCGACGGCGCGCGCGTGTGTGTGATCGGTGGGTACACCGTCATTGCGCGGCGGGCATGGATGGACCCACCGCTCCTTGACAGCACCGGCTCGAAGCGAGATGGCGATGTAAAATACACCGCGTTTGAGGTACGCGCTGCCGGTTCGCGGGCGAGTCATCGACGGGGCCTCCGATTGCTCATGATGAGGTCCGCCACGGCATCTGCCACCGCAACGCAAGCGGCCCTTGCGGCGTTCGGGCGAGGAGCAGGATCGGCGGAAATCCTAGCGATGGCCTTGTCAACTTCCGCCGGGGACACCCATCGCAGTTTGCCGTCTGCGCGGATGGGGACCCCGCGTCTCCGACACCATCTTCGAAACGCGAGTGCGTTCCGAAAGCCTCGGGCGCGAGCCTCCACGGCGAGCAACACGTGGCGCGGCAGCCCGTCGGCGCCGATAGGGGTCGTCGCCATCTCAACTGACGCCGCCGTGGACGGGCCGTTCGCGTACGGACCTGACGCTGAGCGTGCGAGCACCGTCGGATTCCCGGATGTTGTCGCCTCTTCGGGGTCGCCTGGGCCAGCTTGCAAGGTCGCCATGGAAGAACCCTGAAAGTTCTTCATGACGGGCCTCTTGTCGCCACCCCTGCTCCGACACGAGCGCGGGCTGTCCGACCGTGTGCCGGATCGAAATCGATGCTTGCGATGCGGAACCTATCGAAAGTCGCTGTGCGACCCGGTTTGCAATACCAACGCCGGAAGGCCAGTACGTTGCGGAAGCCGCGGGCACGGGCCGCGTTCGTGAACGGAACACGGCGCTGAGAGTGTTCAGCCGCGGGAGATGGCGTTGGATCGTTCGGGCTCGTGGTCATGGGCGTGATCTCCTGGCGCGACCGTGAGGCGTAGGGGGTGCTTGTCGAGTCTTTCGGGCGACGGCGTAGGGCATACGTGTCCGCCCTCTCCATCGCGTCCACGGCGCGGAGACCATGCCGGTGCTGAGTCCATCGTTGCTCCAGGCACCTTGTCCATCTCGGGGATAGAAGAGGTCTACCGACCGCCGGACGGGGTGCGCCAGACGATCCGAAGATCGCCGCGCTCGGGAACCCGGACGACATGGACACAGGATCCATGCGTCGTCGTGGTGCAGCGTTTCACGGAGCGCTGAGAGCTCTGGCTCAACCCGCGTCCCCGCCCGGCGGATCAGCAGATGACACTCAGCGTGTGGCAAGGTGCGTCGTCCGAACTCCAGCGACGTCAGTACCGGGCGTGCACCCAGAATCCGAGCCGCGCGACCTTCTCGTACCAGTCTGGGAGTTTGCGGGCCGACGTGATCGCCTCGTCGAACTCATCGGCCGACCAGCCGAGGACCTCCGCCCCGAGTTCTGATTGTCCCTCCGACGAGCGCGCTTCCAGTTCGGCGTGGTGCCAAGCGTAGGTCGACTCAGCCTCGCGGAGGACCATCCGGACGAACGGCGTCAGGGAGTGGATGTTGCTCGTCTCCAGGCAATCGCGCACGATTCTGGCGACGCCCGCCTCTCCGAGTGCGTCGAGCGTACGGTAGGCCCGCGTGGCGTCCATCGAGCAGCAGGTGCGACCAGCACCGAGCGGCAAGCCATCGTCGGCAAAGGGGCAGGGAGTTCCGGTGGGGTGGGTCATCCCCGGCAAGAGTTCGTCCCGTGGTTCGAGTTGCGAGTCTTGGCGTGGGAGCAGGATGAGTTCCATAGAGTGGGTGGTGAAGAGTCAGTTCGTGGGCCGAGCTGAACCCTCGCGAGCACTCCGGGAGCGCCGCTCCCTGTCACACCTCCGGTGTGACCTTGTTCATGCCGTCCGGACCGTCCGCGTTACACGAACAGCGACTCCCCCTCCGAGAGCGCCAACGCCGTCGCGAGCACTGCTTCGAGGAAGGCTCCGCCGCAGGTTCGCATCTGTCAGGTGGCGGTCGAACCTGGCGAGTAACCGCTCCTACCGCGGCGCCGAGCGCTACTCCCAGCGATCGTTCGGTCGCAGGCGCACGTGGTCGCCGTTGAGCTCGTAGGGCAGCACGCCGATCGTGAGGCCATCCGGCTTCATGGCGGTCCGCAACCACGCGAGCGGCGAGTCGGCGCGATCTCGAACGAGGGGGTGAGTGTCCTGCACGAGGAGCCACATCGCGATCCGCTCGGCGCGGCGCACGACATCCATGGCGGGGCCGCCGCCCGTGACATCGCCGCCGCCCAGGTCGCGCGTCCGGATGCGGTGCAACAGACGCGCGTACCAGAGTGCTTCGGGGAGGATGCCGACCTTGCTATTGCCTGCGGCCTTGAGTTCGAAGACGTGCACCGTGCGGCCATCGCGCGTGGGTGCCCACAGGTCGATCTGGCTCTTCCCACCGGGTCCCCATCGCGTAGTGGCGCTGACCGCGCCGTCGAACAGCCCCACCGGGAGTTGGCGCTGGAATCCATCGACCGCATCGATCGCCGCGAACTGTGCGGGGATGTCCTTCTGCCGCGTGAACGCGACCTCGATGGCGTGCTCCCCGCCTCGCTCGGGCCGGGCCCCCGCGTCCCGGTCCTCGATCGCGGCGTTCAGCATGGCCTTCGCGGGCCAGCGCACCTGCACCGCGGGCGTGCACTCGAAACGGTCCGGCAGCAGGTGCGCGAGTTCGTGCAGCACGAAGGCCGCGCGCCGCCCGTGTAAGGTGTCCGGCACCTCACCGTCAATCACATCGACACGGGCGCGTACCGTGCGACCCGCGAAGAGTCCGAAGCGCTCGCACCACCATGCGAGGCACAGCGCGAAGAAGGGCGCTGCGGCGGAGTCGTCCTGCAGATTGCGTTCGAGGTCGGCCGCGCGAACCTCCGCGACCACGACCGGCTGGGCGCTCGCGTCGAGGCGCCACCGCGCCGAGGATGGCACGGCAATCTGGCGCTGCATGTGAACGCGCAACTCGCGAAGGCTCTCCTGAAACTGGTCGGCGGCGTTGAGCATGGTGTCTTCGCGCGGGACCGTAGCTACTTCTGCGGCGTGACTTGCCCGCGCGCGAACAACGCGCGGACTTTCGGAATCGCAATGTTTGCGCCGAACGGGTTCGTGGCAGCCCCGAGAATCGCGACCAATGCATCGTGCTGCGATCCCGTGACCGTTGGAGGGAGCGATCCAATGAGCGTCGTCTTGTCGGTGTCAGTGAAGGGAGTGGCCTCGATTGTCGCGACACTCTTGCCTGTGTAGTCACGTGGTGTCTGTGGCTTGCTGCGTGGGGGTGGTGTCTTTGCTTTGTTCATTGGGTCTCCAGCCGAGGCAAGGTGACCACAGACTCGCTAAAGTCAAGGGCCGCTGCCCACCCGACGGCATGACGCCTACCGAGGGCCGTGCCTCTTTATCGCGCGATGCGCTGACACGACGAGCGTATATGCTCGCCGCGATGTTTCGCACCCTGGAACGGACTGAAGATCTCCCACCCATCGGGAAAACCAACGAGCGGTTGACGGTCGACTTCAAGAAGCAGGGCTCCCAGGACGCATTTGAGAACGCCAAGGACGTCGCGGCGGGGGCGAACGCCCCCCGCGGCCCCCCGATGCTCGGGGCGGCCCGCGCGGGCGGGCTCCGCGCGCGCGACGCCCCGCGGGCCGCCGAAGAAGCGTCGACGACCCAGCGCAACGTCGAGCAGGCAGTGAGGGATCGTTGTCGACCAGGACCGGTCGTCTCGGTTTCGACGATCGCCAAAGACGCTGGGTTCGTGGTCGCAGTGAACGTCTGGCCGTTTCCCGGTCAGCCCGTCGGAGTCGAGATCAAGCCGGGCGAACTCTCGTGCGGTCAAAGCGGGAAGCAGCTTCTTGGCGTCTTCTACTATCCGTTCAGGGTCGCAACGCACACGAAGTCCATCAGCCCGGAGCAACTCCCCATGTTCATGGATGCACGCGTGCGCAGGGTCGCCATCAGCCTCGAACGCGCCGTCGGACAACCAGTGATCATCACCTCGTCACGCACCCGCAATGGCTTGTGGTTCGCCACCGGTTCGATCGTCAAGGTGGATGTGTTGGACAACGCCGCGACGTTCACTGTCAACATCCCAGGCGGACCGAGGACGGGCGGAGTCGTTCCCGCGTCCATCGCACTGCCGTTTGATGTCATCGACGCTGTGTGGCGCGACGGCGAGCGCTGGCACGTGATGATCCGGGGACAGGTCAAAGAGGTCGAGTGGAACGCAAAGCCTGACTTCGACGACGATCACGAACTCCGAGCGAAGAAGGTGATCTTCGACCCGCTGCCATGACTACCGGCGATGACGTCGGGGAAAAGGTGATGCAGAAGGCTCCGTCGACGGCAGGTGAAGCCGGCCAAGGCACGACCAACGGGCCAGGCGAGTCGCGTGGAACGCGCGAGTGAGTGGCCCGCATCATGAAACGCGAGATGGTACCGCGGTGACGGTGGGTCTTCGCCCGCGCGGTGCTCGAAGACCGCTTGCCCACTACGCCCTGCGGTCTGACGGCCGAAGCGCTCCCGGAGATCGCGGACAAACAGCCGGGGCGAGCGGTCCACCTAGAAGTACACGCGCGGCGAGGTCGAGCGTCTGCTCACCGACGAACAGGTGCCGGAGGATCGTCGTGTCCTCTACGTCATCCTCTTCTTGACCGGCTGCCGACTCGGCGAGGCCGCCGCGCTACGGTGGCGGGACTATGACGACCCGAAGCAGTCCCTGGGGGAGCTGGTCCTGGCCCGCTCCATCGAACGGGTGACCCGCCGGGAGAAGGGGACCAAGACCGTAGCCATCAAGTACGTGCCGGTCCATCCCGAGGGATGGGATTGGCGGCGCGGACACCCGCGTCGCTGTAGCAACCTCAGTCGCAACCGTAGGCAAGGACGGTGATCTCCTCCCCCTCTCCTATCCATGCCTCGATCACAGGCAACGACAGTTGGATCGTCTTCTGCCTCACTTCCAATGCGTAGTACCCCTTGGACAAGAAGGCCGGGTCGAGAAAGCCCGCCTTCATCAGGCCTTCGATGCACTGCTCGCCGGTCGTGAGCGAACCGATCTCTGCCGTGAGGATGCTGCCGTCGCGTGGGTGATTGAACCGGACCGTGATGCCCATCGTCGTACTTCTCCTTCCATGGAATCCATGCGCTCCGTCGCGCGCCCGTTCCAGGGTTCGCAAGGGGGTCGTTCGCGAGGCAGAGTCCATCGCGCGGGAGGCGCTGGACGATCACGCGATCGTTCCGGCGTGCGGGAGTTCCAGCCACGGTCCTTGGCTTGCGGCGCGATGGACGGCGTTGCCGTCGGGCGCAGCGAGTGGTCGGCGAGGCGGTGATCCCGGGCACTGGTGGCGGTGGCGTCGGCTCGGCCCGCGCTCCCGCGCGACGGTGGTCCCGTGGCACGATCATGGCGGCGGAGGGTCTCGGGCCGGAACCCTCGCTACCACCAGGCGTCCACGGCGAAGCCCATCGTCCCAACCCTGTCGAACCAACCCGCGGCGTGACGGAGCGTCACAAGGGCGTCGGCAAAGGTCGAACTCCGCGAGAACGGCCAGACCTCTCGGTCGTCCCCCGCCGTGTCCTGGTCCGAAGTCTTCCGAGCGATCCTGCGTGCGGGATGCGCTCGTTCCATGTTGTCGGCGAGCTGTCGGATCTCTTCGCCGAACGCAATGGCCTCCTCGCACGTCATGTCGTCCCAGATCAGGCAATCAAGGTGTTCGGCACGCAGTTTTCGGAGGGCCGCTGCGACGGGTCCGCCGGGGAGGGCACAGCACGTCTGCATGAGTTCGTGTGGAATGGCTTCGATACCAAGGGGGCAGGGGTCGCCGTGGAGATGGGTCATGCCGTCAGGAAGCTCCTCGCGGTGACGATGGCTGTCGTCGGGGCATTGTTGGGGCAAGCAGATGAGTCCCATAGGGTGTGTCGGTAAAGAGTAGGCAGGCCGAGCAGGCCGCGTACGCCACCAGCATCCCGGAAGCCGTCTCCCTCCGTCGTCGTGACGTGCCATTGAGATCATGCTGACAGGGGGCCCGCCGTTACGTTTCCCCAACGTAGTTCGACCGAGGGTGTGCCGACGGACGGTTGGACACGAGCAGGAGCCGGGATGGGACAAGTTCGCGGCGAGTCGACCGGGCGGCGTGAAACCGTCCGAGACGGGCAGCCTCCACGCGACGGGCGACCCAGGCCGCGCGGAGCGCAGGCGGGGTCGAAGGCGTCCCGAGGGAGGCGTGCTGCGCCAGGCATCCGGGCCCACGGACCCGGCCGACTCGCTCACGAAGGAGGTCTCCTCGCGCACCCTCACGCGGCCTTCAAGCCCTCGGTTCTCCAGGGGAACGTGATGCGGTTAGCGACCTCGTCCAAGGTCATCTTTCCGAGCACGTCCGCCGGGAGTCCAAGCGCTTTGATCTCCGGGCGATCGGCGTAGTCCTGGGCCGGAACTGGTTGGTGGATCACGCCGCGCTTGAACTGTTCGACCGCGTCACGCTGACGGGCGAGGTACTCGTCCAGACAGTGCTCGGCGAGGTATAGCCGTTGGTGTTCGAGGCCATCCTCGTCCAGCGCCGCGACCCCGTTCGCGAGGGCGTGGTAGTCCGCGATGAGGTAGTCGCCCTCGTCATGGAGCAGGACCTTGGCCTCGGGCAGTCGCCGCGAGATCCAGGTCATGAACCGGGTGATGAGGACGGCGTTCCAGTCATCGCCGGCGACCTTGGTGAAGCCCTCCGCGACCGGGGCCGGTGGGCGTGGACGGCGGACGGAGTCGTCCTGCCGGCGGAGCCGTTCCCATTCGTCGAGAAACTCCAGCGAGGGCCACTCGCAGGTCCAGGTGAAACGGTAGATGAGCAGTTCTTGCGCGATGCGAATCTCCTTCCAGGCGTTCCGGAAGTGCCGGTCGGTGTCGAAGACTTTGTAGTGCAGGGTTCGTCCCATAGTGGGTGAGCTAGAGAATCAGATGGGCCCGATGCTCTGGGCGCGCACGCCTCCACGGAAACGACCTCCGACCACCAGCCCGCAAGGGTTGGGCGAGGAACACCTCCACGTTCATCATGCGGACAGTGCCCCTTTCGTTACGCCCGCCGGAGATTTCGGAGACATCGCCGGCCTCGGGGCCCCTGACCGCGCCACCAAAGACGGGTGCGAACGATCGAGCAACGTGAGAACATCGTGCCGTGTCTGACATGGACTGGAGGGAACTTCTCGAGCGAAGCGATTTCATTCGAAAAATCTTCATCGCCGCGAAGGTGCCGCTGAAGCCCGGCGAGGGCCTTGAGCGGTCACTTGCAGAGGCGGACGCTCTCGCTCGCGGCGACAAGCTTCTTGGCGAGCCAAGTTCAGAAATGCTAGCCGCGATTGCCCATGATGCCCACGTGATCTGGGCGCTGGTTGACACCATGAAGACCCGCATGGCGGCGGGTCTGAACATCGTGCCGCACCTGAAGCAGATCACGACGGGTACGACGGACTATGGGACTCCAGCATCTGGAACCGAAGCGAAGCGGATCTACTTCAAGGACTTCGAGTTCGAGTTGTTCGTCGCTGCGGCGATGATCCGGGCGAAGCTCCAAGTCGCGCTTGCCGATCCGCCGACCGATCCACGAGGCGGCTTAATCGTCGGACCTATTCGTGTCGAGGTGAAGCACCCCAACAGCCTGAAGCAACTGCTGAAGCTTGCCGGCAAGTTCCAGAAGACTCTCACGGAGAACAGCATTTTCGGGGTGTTCGCGGCGGGCATCGAGGATGCGTTCCTCCTCGGCGATCAGCCGTTGGAACCGTCCCACGAAGACTATGTCCAATGGCTCGAGCGAAAGCGCAACGCCATGGAGCACTTCGGCCGCGCGTTCATTCACGGAATCGCACGCTTCGACCGGATCCTGGCCGTGATCCAGACCACGTCCGTCGTTGAGCGGTATGACGGTTCCACGCGGCTCAGGCGACTTGGCAACTCCCTGATCTTCGATGACGGCCGCTGCACCGATCCGGTCGCGTTTGAACAGGCGGAGAAGATCGCCCAGGTTTTCAACCCCCATCCGCGGCGCTTTTCTGAGGTGCCGAAGCCGTAGGGTGCAAGCTTTTCACGCTCCCGGCGCCACGGCAGTTTGCTCCCGTGAGAGGAGGCACGCTGATCATCTGCTTTGCGCCAAGGTGAACTGCCTCCTCGCAGGTTCGCCACGTGTTCCTTCGCGGCCAACTCGAACTGCCAACCATGTGCGTGCGATGAGTTGCGAGAGAAGTACCCCATGTTCATCACGCGCGGCGATCTGTTCGATACGGCCTTTGGAAAATCTCGAGATGCCACCAGCTTGTTGGGAGATGCCTCCAGTTGGTCGGGTCGCGCGATCCGCGGCGAGGACCCGGAAACTCGCAAGCTTCTGGAGGACGATGATGGTGAGGGCAGCGTGACGCTGTGCGAGCTACCGTGCGCCGGTTCAGCAGCGCAAGGATCACGGCCATCAACAAGGTGGGGAGCCGCCCGAGCGGGAGGCGTCGGACGATCACGCGATC
>VFSW01014604.1_pt1 | contig 10843 bp, 9 predicted proteins | sample 5358111 | NCBI WGS metagenome assembly VFSW01 (sample SAMN11554181, study PRJNA540505) | mine drainage metagenome | isolation source: sediment from site ElyBrook_90M | place: USA: Ely Copper Mine, Vershire, VT | collected 2017
AAGATCATGGAGAAGCTCTCCTGCATCTGGGTGTGCTTGTAGAGCTGGTTGAGGACGATCTGTGATTCGGCACCGCGCTTGAGTTCGATGACAATGCGCATGCCGTCGCGATCACTTTCATCGCGGACGTCGCTGATTTCTTCGATAATTTTTTCGTTCACAAGAGCGGCGATGCGCTCGATCAGGCGGGACTTGTTGACCTGATACGGAATCTCTGTGACGATGATGGCCTGACGACCCTGGGTGATGTTTTCTGTCGCGACCTTGGCGCGCATCAGGAAACGACCGCGACCAGTGCGGTAGGCCTCGACGATGCCGGAGCGACCGTAGATAAAGCCGCCGGTGGGGAAGTCGGGGCCTTGGACGTGGCGCATGACTTCCAGCAACCCGGCCTGTGGGTTGTTAATCATCTCAATGGCGGCGTTGACGATCTCCGTAAGATTGTGGGGTGGAATGTTGGTGGCCATGCCGACGGCGATGCCGCTGGAACCATTGACGATGAGGTTCGGGATGCGCGCGGGCAGGACAACCGGCTCGGTGGTGCTTTCGTCGTAATTGGGGACAAAGTCCACAGTGTCCTGATCGATGTCGGCGAGCAGTTCCCCGGCAAGGCGCGTCAGGCGCGACTCGGTGTAACGCATGGCGGCTGGGGGATCGCCATCGACGGAGCCGAAGTTGCCCTGGCCATCCACCATGGGATAGCGCATGGAAAAGGGCTGCGCGAGGCGAACGAGCGTGTCGTAGATGGAGGAATCGCCGTGGGGATGGTATTGGCCCATGGCCTGACCGACGATCTTGGCCGACTTGTTGTATTTTTTGTTGTGCTGCAGGCCCATCTCATGCATCGCGTAGAGCACGCGGCGATGCACAGGCTTGAGGCCGTCGCGGACGTCGGGCAGCGCGCGCCCGATGATGACCGACATGGCGTAATCGAGATACGAGTGCCGCATCTCCTCTTCAATGTTGATGGGAATCAGGTTGGCTGCGCCCGGGCCAGTGCTGCCGGGAGGGTTGCCATCATTGCCATTACCGAGAGGGAGCTGAGGGTTCTGATCGTCTGCCATGTGCCTTTTCTTGTGCGGTTACCGGTGGGTAAAAGACCGGGGATGACCCGTAAAATCAACACTCTTAGGATATCGCGTTGGAGCCTGTTCCGGGAGTGAAATTTGAAAATAAGACGAGCGTGTAAGCCGATGAATTGAAAGGTTTACTGGACGAGCAGGGGGAGGCTGGCGAGACAGAGCGCTGCCTGGGTGAGGAGAATAGCCCCGGCGAGCCAGCGAAAGGCGCGCGCTTGACGGGATTCCAGCAAGTCGGCGAAGACGCCGCCGGTGAAGGTGAGCACAAAGGGGAGCGCCCAGACCCAGGGTTCGGCGCGGATGCCGGTGGTTACGAGGCAGAACAAGAACGCGCCGACGAGCAAGGGAACGGTGTTGCCGAAGTATCGCGAGCGCCGAGAGACGACATACATGGCGAACGCGGTGGCTGCTGCGATGGCGATGCCCGCATGGGGAAGGCTGGTAAAGAGCAATCTGGCTCCGTCGAGCGAGAACCACATGCGCCCGGCGGGGCCCTGCAGCACATAGCTGAAGGCGTCGCGATTGAAGGTGTAGGACGCGAAGAGAATGAACACGGCGCCTGCGCTGCTCAACGCGAGCACCTGCAGCACGCGAATCTTGCGGTCTTCCGCAAGATAGAGCATGAAGGCAAGAGCCAGCAGCAAGCCTACGATGGCCGCAGCCACATGGGCCATGGCGGTGAGGCCCAGCGCAAGCGTGAGCAGAGCGATGCGAGGACGCCAGCGATGCGGCGGCCCCTGCATGGAGTGGGCTACGCCGATGGCGGTATAGATGAGGCCATACATTCCCCACGCTGCCAGAATTTCATTGTTGGGCTGCAGGCTGGTGCGGATCATCTGCGGCGAAAAACAATAGAGCGCGAGCGCGAAAAATCCGCCCATATTGCCGTACATGCGACGCGACACCCACCAGATCGCTCCGCCAAGCCAGATGCCGAAGAGGACAAAGGGCAGATCCAGCAGCAGGTGAACGGCATGGAGGACGTGGCGCGACTCCCAGGTGGAGGCAGCGGTTGGCTCCCCGGCCACGAGGCGCTGGCGGGGGAGCGGCAGACCCGCCAGGCGATAGGCAAAGGGGCCAGCGTGCAAATTGCCGCAGGAGGTGAAGTAGCCGGAGATGGGCGAGGGACGTTCCCAAATCTCGCGACCGCAACGCGCATATTGATAATCGCGCGCACTGAGCGGCTGGCGTTGGATGACCCAGAGACACTGTATGGCAAAGACGAAGAGAAGGGCCGCGGCGTAACGCTGCGGGCGTCCGATTTCAAGGGAGAACAGGCGCATGAGGTGTCCAGACTGAGTTTACCGGATGGTAGATGCGAAGGGTGGGAGAAGCCCACAACTCCCCTGAAAAAACCCTAATGCATCGCCGCTTCTGCGCCCGCAGCAGGTTTTTTCATAATAAACACAAGCGGAATCATCAAAGCACAGCCCGCAGAAAGCGCCGCAATCACGTCGAGATAGGACAACATGCTGGCCTGCCGCAGCATTTGGTTATAAATGCTTGCCAGCGCCAGCTTTTCTGCCTGAGCCGGAGAGGCCGTCAATCCCCCTCGCCCCTGGAAATATCCCTTCAGCGACGCAACCGCCCCGGCAAGAGCAGCATTCTGGCTTGCCATATGCATCGTCAGCCGGTCTTGATGGAATTGCGCACGCCGCGCCAGTTCTGTTGTCAAAAACGAAGTTCCCACGCTGCCGCCAATGTTGCGCGCCAGATTCGTCAACCCCGACACATCGTTATTTTTTTCTCGAGGAATGCCCGTGTAGGAAATCGTATTGATCGGCACAAACAGAAACGCAAGTCCCGACGCCTGGAATACACGCAGCATGGCGATATATCCATAACTCACCTGCAGGTCCAGCGTATGCATCAGCGCCAGCGCTGTGGCCGAGATCGCAAATCCAAACGCAATCAAATATCGCGGGTCCACTCGACTGATCAAAAATCCTACCAGCGGCATCAGCAGCATGATCATAAAGCCGCCCGGAGAAATCACCAGGCCAGCCCGTTCCGCTGTGTACCCCATCAACACCTGCACAAATTGGGGAATCAGCACCGTCGTACCAAAGAGCGCGAATCCTAAAACAAACATCAAGCCAAAGGAGGTGGCAAAGGTGCGATTCTTAAAGAGCGTCAAATCCAGAATCGGCTTCTTCCCTTGGTGAATCTGCCACAGTTCATACACAATCAACGTCACCAGGCTCACTACGCACAGCACCATCGCAATGGCGATCAAATGAGAACCCAGCCAGTCATCCTCCTGGCCCTTGTCCAGCAATAGCTGTAACGTGCCAAAGCCTACCGCCTACGATCCAAAGCCCATAAAATCCAGATTCAGGCCGTTCTTGCGGTTCTCCTTTACCTGACGCTCAATATGTGGCGGGTCTTCCACCAGTCGCGAGGTCAAGAAGAGAGACAAAATGGCGATCGGCACATTGATAAAAAATATCCATCGCCAGTCGTAGTTGTCGGTGATCCATCCGCCCAGCGTCGGGCCAATGGCGGGTGCCGCAACCACGGCCATGCCATAAATCGCAAAGGCCTGCCCCCGCTTTGCCGGGGGAAAGGTGTCGGCAAGAATGGCTTGTTCACTTGGCTGCAGACCGCCGCCCGCTGCCCCTTGCAGTACCCGAAATAAAATCAACAGCGGCAGACTCGGCGCAAGACCACACAACATGGAACTCATGCCAAACAACGCGACACAGATCATGTAGAAACGCTTGCGACCAATAAATGTCGTCAGGTACGCGCTGGCTGGCAAAATAATAGCGTTGGCCACCAGATACGACGTCAGTACCCAGGTCGCTTCATCCTGCGACGCACCCAAACCCCCCGCAATATGCGGCAACGCCACGTTCGCTATGGAGGTATCCAGCACCTCCATGAATGTCGCCAGCGTCACCGTCAGCGCAATAATCCACGGGTTATGCTTCGGCCTCCAGGCAGCGTCGGCGGCAGCAACGGATTTGGCGTCAGAAAGAGTTGTCGCAGTGCTCATGGTGGATTCGCGGATTTCCCGTGAATTTTTTTAGATTCCTGGATTTCGAAAACGATTCGCGAAAGTTCGCGATGAATATTTCTGTAAGATGCAAAGCGCACCTGTCCTGCCTGGACGCGTGAGAATTGCTCAACGAGCCGTGCTAGACTGCGCTTTGCGGCCCTATGCATCCAGAACTTGAAAAGCTCGTTCCCTTGCAGCATACCGAACAGCGCATTCTCACGCGTTCCGGACAAATCGCCTCGTACCCTAAAAAAATTAAGGAGCGCGAAGCAGCGCTCGCCGCCGCCGAGTCCGAACTCGCCGCCAACACGCTCACCATCGCAGCCGAAGATAAAAACCGCCGTAATCTGGAGGCAACTGCCGACGATCTCCGGCGCAAAGCTACTCGCTACCGCGCGCAAATGGATACCGTCCAGAATCAGTCGCAGGTGGAAGCCTTGCAGCATGAGATTGAGTTTGCGGAGCAGGAGGTGCGCCGTCTGGAGGATGAGGCGCTCGCCAGCATGTTGCACTCAGAAACACTCGAAGAAGAGAATCGCTCCGCCGTGTCTATCGTCGAGAAGCGCAAGCTGCAACTCGCCGACGAAAAATCTCAGGCGAAAACCTGCCTGCGAGCCGACGACGCCGAGCGGCTTGAACTTCAAGCCCTGCGCCAGACTATTCGCGCCACAATTACGGAAGACATGCTGTCTCTCTATGACCGCTTAGCCGTCTCTCGCAAAACCGCTGTGGCCGAGGCAGCCGACCATCGCTGCTCTACATGTCAGATGGTGATTCGCCCGCAAAAGTGGAATGAGCTGGACAGCGACACTCTTACCTTCTGCGATTCCTGTGGAAGAATTTTGTATTACAGCGCACCCGTCGATCTGACGCAGGACATTGCCCTGCCGCGCGGAAACCCTCCCCAACGCTAGCGTACGACCCCTATTCAAAACCCATAAGTGGACTTCGGGTGCCTCTGTCTCGATTCGTGAGACATGGGAGTTGGCTGGACGACCAGTCCTGGCCCATCCTTCGCGCCTTTGCGAAGAGTGCACGATGCTTGCGCAACCGTCAACACACTAAAAGAATCTCTATCGTGCTGATGACCGGCGGACTGTTTCTGGGTTCGTCCCAGCCGTTTCTGCGTGGGCACCTGGCGGTGAAGTTTTCGGACGCGCCGCCTTCATGACCAGCGTTCCTGTCTCTGCTACCGGATTCGTATGGCCGCTGCTATTACTCTTCGGCATCGCCGTCACGGCGCCATTCCCCCGCCCGTTCGCTGCGCCCGCCTGGTTGCTTACCGCCGAATTTGCTGACGGGTGCCCCAGATGCTGCCCTTGATGCACCGTCACAATAATCGCCGTTGTCGGTGTCTCCCCCCCACAGCGATAACTGTGCGGCGTACTCGCGTCAAACGAGACAGCGTCCCCCGAATCAAGCACATGGCTTTGGCTTCCGTAATGAATTTCCAGCTGGCCGTTGAGCACATACAGAAATTCAAATCCCGCGTGCACATGCGACCGCACTTCCATATTTTTTTTCAGCGGAATAAATTCGGCGAGATAAGAATCCAGACTGCGATCCGGCAGCGGAAATCCCAGACTCTCAAAGTAATAGGTCGGAACTTCAACGCCGCTCTGCGGCATCCGCGCGCGTTCCTTTTTGCGTTGAATGCGAAACACTGTATTCGTTTCTGATTCAAAAAAATACGCCAAGTCCTTCGCAAACACGGCAGCAATGCGAGCCAGATTACGCAGCGTCGGTACCACCCGGCCCGTCTCCAGCTGCGAAAGAAAGCTGGCGGACAATCCTGTCTGCCGGCCCATTTCCACCAGGCCCATGGAGCGCTTCAACCGCAGGCGCTTGATCCGCTCCCCGATCTTTTTTTCCGAAATGTTCGACTCCGCTTTTTTCGGGTCGATTGCCGGTAAGCCCGACACCTGGAGTTCCATCGCGCACCACACCTCTTACATACAGATGCGTTACGCGAAACTTATGTTGCTACCATGAAAACCATTCGCTCCAACATTGCTTATGGTTTGTGTGTATACACGCTGCATCCCATACTACTTAGAGGGCAGTATCCTCCTATGAAAAATTCATCAGAAAATTCTCCGCGTGTTCTTCTCTCCGGCGCTTCCGGTTTCATCGGCACGGCATTGTCTCGCGCTCTCGTTGCCCACGGGCTACAGCCCGTCCACTTGCAAAGAAAAGACCACGCTTCGGACGCTTCTCACGTTCATTGGAATCCTTATGCGCGGAGTAGCCCCATCGTAGCTTCCGCAGATTTGATGCGTCTGGAAGATTCCTCCGTTGCGATCCACTTAGCGGGGGACAATGTGGCAGAAGGACGCTGGACGTCTGAAAAAAAGAAGCGCATGTGGGAGAGCCGAGTGACCACAACCACTGCCCTTTCTCAACTTCTGGCTGGCCTCAACTCCCCGCCATCTCTGCTCATTTGCGCCTCAGCCATTGGCTACTATGGCAATCGCGGCAATCAGGTACTCACCGAAGCCTCCCCGGCAGGCCTTGGCTATCTATCTGGGTTATGCGTGGCTTGGGAGCAGGCCGCGGATGTCGCACGTCAACGCGGCCTGCGCGTTGTCCACCTGCGATTTGGCGTCGTTCTCGGACCCGGCGGTGGCGCGCTCGCAAAAATGGCCCCCCTGTTTCGCCTGGGGCTCGGAGGCAGACTCGGGGGCGGACAGCAATGGGTCAGTTGGATTTTCCTCAACGATGTCCTCCAGGCCATCCTCCACATCTGCGCCCATCCCAACGTGACGGGCGCAGTCAATCTTGTCTCTCCCCACCCCGTCACCAATCTGGAGTTGACGAAAACTTTAGGCCAGGCCCTCCATCGACCCACGCTGATGCCCGCACCCGCCTTCGCGCTTCGCGCCGTGTTGGGAGAGATGGCAGATGCCACGCTGCTGGCCAGTGCACGCGTCCTGCCCACAGAGTTAACCAACTCTGGCTACATCTTTCAGCATCCCACGCTGCGGTCTGCGCTCGACGCAGCGTTTCAGTCCTCGCCTCCGGCTCTGCTAGGCTAAATCTCGCATGGCAATCGGCCTTCGTACTGTGGTCAATCTCAGCGCCGCGATGCTTTTTCCTGCTGCCCTGTGGCTGCAGGGCTGTGGCATGGCCGCAGCGCCGCAGCCTCCGTCGCTGCACTTGCCCCGGCCCGTGCATGACCTGAATGCAGAGCGCATCGGCAATCGCGTTCAACTCACCTGGACGATGCCCAAGGAAACTACCGACGGCCAAAAAATCATTCGTCCTGTCTCCGCGCGAATCTGCGTACAGACCACTGGCAGTGCCTGCACCACAGTAGGCATCGTGGACGCTGCTCCCGGAAAGCCTGCCTCGTTTCATCCCATTCTCTCCTCGCAGCTGGCACAAGGGCCTTTGCGTGTGATCTTCTACCAGGTCTTTACGCTCAGTCCGCAGCGTCGCACCGCCGGTGCCTCCAACACTGCCTCCACCCTCGCAGGCATAGCGCCCTCCCCGGTCACAGGATTGACCGCGACAACCGTACCGCAGGGCGTCCTGCTGCAATGGCATCCTGCCTTCGCGCCTTCCGCATCTGACGCTGGCGCGACATATCAGATCGTGCGCACGCTGGTAGCACCCGCCCCCGCAACCGAACCAGCTTCCACTTCGACAGCCACACACCGCGACTCCCTCGCTGCGAACCTCCGTTCCAGCAAGCTGGCATCCCCAACGCAGCAAACATTCGTCGTCAACACTGGCACCACAAACGCAGCACTCGACACCTCGATGCAATGGAATGCGACGTACGCCTACACGGTCGCCCGCGTCCAGCAACGCACGCCAGCCCAACCCGGCACCTCTCCCGTTCGCATTACGGGAGAACCCAGCGCCGCCGTCACCCTGCTTGCGCGCGACACCTTTCCGCCCGATGCACCGCAGCGTCTGGTCGCCGTCGTTGTTTCTGGAACTCCGCCGCTGGTCGATCTTTCCTGGTCTCCCAGTCTTGCATCCGACTTCGCGCACTATCAGGTGGACCGGCGCGATCTCTCTTCCACCGCCGCGCCAACACCGCTCGCATCGCCAGTGTTGGTTACGCCCGCGTTTCGAGATACATCCGTCGTACCGGGCCACCGTTACGCCTACTCTGTTCGCGCCCTCGATACCAGCGGCAACGCCAGCGCTCCTTCTTCCGAAGCGCTCGTCAATATCCCCACTCCATAATTTTTCAGCAGGAGTATCGCCCATGCAGCTCTGTCGCTTTCAAACTCCCGATGGCCCCCAGTACGGCGAAGTCGTCACGCGCGACAATAAATTCTGGGTCACGCGCATTCTTCCTCCGCCCGTCATCGACCATTCCGTCCGCCCATTCACCGGGAAATTTCTTGAGCAGCCTCTGGCAGCTCTGTCGCTGCTGCCGCCGGTCGTGCCGACAAAAATCGTTTGCGTCGGCCTCAACTACAAAGACCACGCCGCAGAGATGGGCCACGAACTCCCCAAGGAACCCATTCTATTTTTCAAGCCGCCTTCGTCCCTCTTGTCTCCGGGCGGCACCATCCTGTTGCCTGCCCGTTCCCAGCAGGTGGATTTTGAAGGTGAACTTGGTGTTGTCATCGGTCGCACTTGCTTCAACCTCAAACCGGAGGACGACGTCGCGCCCTATATTCTCGGCTATACCCTTGTCAACGACGTCACCGCGCGAGACCTGCAACGCACAGACGGCCAATGGACACGCGCCAAGGGCTTTGATACCTTCTGTCCCGTCGGCCCGATCGTCAGCGATGCTGTCAATCCGCACCCGGGACTGCAACTCACTACCACGCTCAATGGCGTCCAAAAGCAGTCAGGCTCCACCGCCAACCTCATCTTTTCCGTGCCTGCGCTCCTGCGTTACATCTCCAGCATCATGACGCTCAACCCCGGCGATCTAATCTCCACCGGAACCCCCTCCGGCGTCGGCCCTCTCGCGCCCGGGGACGTCGTCGCCGTTTCCATCGCCGGGCTGGGAACTCTGTCCAACCCCGTCCAATCGCGGGAATAACCGCTCGCCCCGCTGATTTGCCCTCATTTTTGGCATCTCATCTAAAATAGCCTTTAGGGCAGGAACTGCCGCATCCTCCTGCTCATGGGGAACCATTTCAGTCCGATAGAGTACGAAGAGACCCGCCAGGAGAGGTGTATGTCGAAGACACAGTTGGAGCAACTTCGTGAAATGACGGTCATTGTGGCCGATACCGGCGACATTCAGGCGATTGAAAAAGCCAAGCCACAGGATGCCACCACCAACCCGTCGCTGATCACCACCGCCACGCAGATGCCGCAATACCAATCCATCATGGATAGCGTTCTGCTCGATGCGAAAAAGCAACTCGGAGCCAACGCCAAGGATAGCGACATCGCGAACCTGGCCTTCAAAAATCTTGCCGTGGAGTTTGGCAAGCGCATTCTCAAGATCATTCCTGGCCGCGTATCCACGGAAGTTGACGCGCGCCTGTCGTACGACACTGCCGCCACGCTGAAACAAGCCCGCGAAATTATTCAGCAATACGACAAGGCTGGCGTCTCGCGCGAACGCATCCTCGTAAAAATCGCCTCCACGTGGGAGGGCATCCGCGCTGCCGAGGTTCTAGAAAAGGAAGGCATCCACTGCAACCTCACCTTGCTCTTCGGCCTGCATCAAGCCATCGCCTGTGCGGACGCGGGTGTCACGCTCATCTCTCCCTTCGTGGGTCGCATTCTGGATTGGTACAAAAAAGATACGGGCAAGGACTATCAAGGTGCAGACGATCCCGGCGTGCAGTCCGTCACCAAGGTTTATAACTACTTCAAGAAGTTCGGCTACAAAACCCTCGTCATGGGAGCCAGCTTCCGCAACATTGGCGAGATTCAAGAGCTTGCAGGCTGCGACCTGCTCACCATTTCTCCCGCGCTCCTCGCCGAGTTGGATTCCAAGCAGGAACCACTGCCGCGCAAGCTCGATCCCGGCAAAGCCGCCTCCATGCAGATTGAAAAAATCACCGTAGATAAAGAAACCTTCGACAAGATGCATGCGGCAGATCGCATGGCCCACGACAAGCTGAAGGAAGGCATTGAAGGCTTCAGCGCAGCGCTCGAAAATCTTGAAAAAATTCTCGCCAAGCGACTCGCCGAACTTGGTGCCAGCGAAGCCAAACCCGTCGGCGCGCACTAAGCAACGCCAACGCCCCAAACACTCTCAAAAGTGCAACGGCCTTCGTCGTTGCTCTTTTTTCGTGAAATTGAAGGTGCCCATTCAACCCGTCTTTTGGCTTGAGTGGGTGAGAGATTCCCTTTTTTCTTTTCTGTCTCCTTTTGGGCAAACCTTCGTGCAAAAAATCTCATCTGTACGAATAACTTTTTTATTTCTGCCGATGGAATCAACAGAAGCCAGCAAGATGCAAACGAATCTCCAGGCATAGCGGTCGCATCCAAAGATTGCTAACTGATTTTGAAAGGAATGTTTTTTTCTAGAAAAAAAATCGCATTCACATTAACGTACAAACATCGCCCCACTTGTTCCACGGCATTCATGCTCGATTGCACGGCCCGATAAGAGCCAGCGGTCACTGCCAAATACCTATGACACGAACATGGCACCGCGGCCTACCGACAAGGAGGAACTGCCATGACTCGGAAAGATACGACTCGCAAAGAAAATCCTCTCCAGCATCTCTTTGAAGAAGTCATCACGGAGTGCTATCAGCGCGGCCCGGAATTAAACGACGGCGAACTCACCGCTTACGTGGCTGGCATTCTGACAGACTTTTCTGAA
>VFSW01014605.1_pt1 | contig 10843 bp, 7 predicted proteins | sample 5358111 | NCBI WGS metagenome assembly VFSW01 (sample SAMN11554181, study PRJNA540505) | mine drainage metagenome | isolation source: sediment from site ElyBrook_90M | place: USA: Ely Copper Mine, Vershire, VT | collected 2017
CTATCACACGGATATCCGCAAAAGCGGCAGCGGAAATATCGGCACGATGAATGCCCTGCGCACCTTGGGTGCGCCGGGGGCCATCGCCGTGTTACTCCTCGATGTCGGCAAAGGCGTATTACCGACGTTGTTCGCGACGCATCTCAATGGCGCCGCGTGGTTGGCCCCGAGCTGCGCAGCACTTTGCGTTCTGGGGCATTGTTACTCGCCGTGGCTGGGCTGGAAAGGCGGGAAGGGCGTTGCAACATCGATTGGCGCCATCTTCGCGCTCTCGTGGCAAGCCGGACTCATCTGCGTCGGCGCATGGCTGCTCGGCACCCTCCCCACGACGTATTCTTCCGTCGGCTCGATGCTCGCAAATATTGCCGCACCGTTCGCGCTGTATTTCATGACGGGAAGTCTGGCCAATGCAGCCTACGGGATTTTCGTTGCTCTCTTCATTCCATACGCACACCGCGAAAATATCGAACGTCTCCGCAACGGCACCGAATCCGGCATCTCGTTCCTCCGCCGCAAATCCTAACAACTCCACCCCGTCACCCTCCAGGAGCGCACGCAGTGCGCATCTCGAAGGGCGTACTGTCACCCTGAGGAGCGCACACAGTGCGCGTCTCGAAGGGCGTTTTGTCACCCTGAGGAGCGCCCGCAGGGCGCGTCTCGAAGGGCGAGACGCTCGCTACGCTCGCTCCTCAGCATGACAGGATGCTGTCACCCTCCAGGAGCGCACGCAGTGCGCGTCTCGAAGGGCCGTCGGGCCGTCGCGTCATTGTTCCACGCTGCGGGTGCTCCGTTTAGTTGTGTCCTCCTGTGGAGGGCCCGCCGGGCGCGTCTCGAAGGGCGAGACGCTCGCTTCGCTCGCTCCTCAGCATGACGGGGCATGACAAAAGCCCATCGTGCCGGAGCACGATGGGGTTTTGAGTTCACGCGCGAGTGCGTGCTAGTACGGAAGTGAGGCTGGCAGTTGCGCTTGGAGCGGTTCTCCCATGCGCAATCCCATCGCGGACATCACTGGCATCTTGCCTCGGACGGCTTCATCCGCTAACGCTGCCAGTGCGCTCAGGTGTGCGCGCGTGAGCGAATCGATGCCAGAAGCATTTGCGCCGTTGCGTGCAATCTGGGCAATCTGCACCAACGACTGACGAGCCAAGGCCCGCGCGTCGCCCGGGGTTCCTGATGTCGGAATGACCCACATACGGGCCATGCGTTGCATGAAACGCATCTGCAGATCACGACGAACCATTCCGGCTTTGGTGACATCGCCGTAAATCGATGCGACGGACCAATTAAAGAGATCCGAGATCGACATCGTTTTACCGTGGCCATATTTTGTCGGCAGCGAATCGATGCGTTGTAACGTCAGCGGCGCGTAGAGTTGGTTCAAAACCGTCTCTTGAGCAGCCGCAGCGTATCCGGCAACATCGACATCGTGTCGCGCAGGTGGATTATATGCCCAGGTCCCACCACCGGTGAGCGAACTCACTTCGGAGTAGGTGAGGTGCGTGAGGACGTACGGATTGAAATTCCACGCCGCATCGGAGAACAGGTTCTTTGCCAACATTCCCCAGGCGCGAACTTCTTGCGAACGTGGGACGGCAGTCAACGGCGCCCACGATCCGGGATCGCCTTGGTGACTGCGCGAGAGATATTCGCCTCCGATGGTGTTCGCCGGCATCATTGCACAGCGCATATAGCTGCGCATTGGATACAAGAAGGCCATACGCGCTTGATCGAACGCACGACCGCGCAGCGGGAAGCGCTGCGAGACATCGTTCATCACGCCGTGGAGCATGGAGACCTGCGTTTGGCACCACGTTAATGGATGATTGGTGAGATCGAACTGCGCAACGCGCGGATCGATCGCGTGACCTTGGCCAAAGAACACATCTTCATCGGATGCGAATCGGTAGGTGGGATTCGACCATTTCGATGCCAGACGATTGAGCGTCGGAACTTCTTGCTCCGGCGTCGTCGCGTTGGGAATGGCCGTGTACCCGTAGGAAACCGCATAATAATCGTATGGTCCAAGGACGAGTTGACTATAATCCCCTTGGCGCGTTCCTTTGGGCCACAAGTTAATCGGCGCGTATTCCATTACCGATGAAGCGACGCCGTACTTCGAAGTAAAGGATGTGCTTTGCAAATTTTTCGCCGTATAGGCTTCGGATCCGATGAAATTGTGTTGCAATCCAAGATCGTGGCCGGATTCATGCAAGACCGTCGCTCGCAAGTATTCTTGAACGAATGCATCTTGCGCCTGAGTGCTCATTGCAAGCCCGCGCGCCGGAGCGACGATGAACTTGTAGACGTTCCCGGTCATACCTTCAACCGCATCGACGTTCACGCCGACATTGAGATCTTCTCCGGTAAGCGGATCGGCCATAATGAGGGCCTCAGCACCGTATTGTGGTGAGGATGTCAGAATCCAACGAACCATGTTGTGCGAAAGATCTTCCGGATCCCATTTGGGATCGTTCGGTTGGTCTTTAACTTGCACCGCATTGAGGATTCCGACTTTGGCGAACGCGTCGTTCCACGTGAGGAGTGCCGCCTTGACCGTCGCGCGATATTTGAGTGGGACGTCGCTAGCGATATAAAACACCAGCGGATGCGTCGCAATTGACGGCTTGCCCGGAGTCTCAGGCGCAAAATTCCAACGGTTGATGTAATTGATGTTGCGAGTCTCGTGTGAATCGTTCGCAAAATCGAGGACCGGTTGCGAAAAATACCCGACACGAGCGTCGGAGATACGCGGCATGTAGTGATCGTTCGGACGAGCAGCGATATTATACGTTATTTGAACGTCGACATTACGCGCATCCGGCACATTATCGATCGTATTCGGATCGAACGACGACCAGGTTTGGCTTACGTGCAAAATGTCGTTATCCGGAAGCGCTTTTACACTCTTAAAGAAGCTCTTGGTCGGATCGAGGTGATAACCATGAGCCGGGTTCGGAATTACCGCTCGAAATTGCGATGTCATGTCGGCAACGTCGCCTAAAAAGGCCGACGCGGGGAACACGATCATTCCCGTTTTTGCGTCTATCGAGACAATCGGAACAACAGAAATAATCGATGACGGGAACGACGTCTTTACGCCGATAGCTTCAGGCGTATTGGGATTGACTTTATAATATTGCGCGGGCCAGCTCATGACTATCTTGTTGTCAACTCGCGAAAAACGGAAAATGCGGGCGGGCGCAACGTACGGCTCACCCGCAGCTGGGCCGAAACCACCGAGGCCGGTTGCCGGCACCGATGACTCGATCAGATCTTCATCGAGCTGCTTGGGAGAGATGCCGAAATAGACATTCCCGAATTTTTTAATGATCGTGATGAACCCGCTCTCAACGGTCGCACCCTTGACGAAATATTCGAACGGGGCGGGAGCTGGAGCCGGGGGCATCATTTGAGCGCTGGCCACGAGTGGCGAGGACAACGCAAGAGCGCCTGCAAGTGCAAGCGCGGCACGACGTAACACGCGTGTATACCTCCGAGCGATGTAGATGAGGGTACTAGCTACCTTCTGGCGCCCTACCTTCGGCATCGAGCCCACGCACCCCTAACGAGCGAGCTGGCCTCGTCGAAATGCAAGCAGGAGGCCCTTCTTCTGTGGTTTTACGAGGGCTCATCGAGGTACTCCCCGTACTTGGCCGGGCAATGATTTCATCGAACGACTTTCGTAACGGCGTCACCATCATCGTCGACGGCCAACTTTGGACCGTCATCGAGTTTCTCCATGTCAAACCCGGCAAGGGATCCGCCTTCGTCAGAACGCGTCTGAAGAACGTGAGAACGGGGACCACCCTCGAACGCACGTTCCGCGCCGGCGAAAAGCTCGAACGGGCGACCGTAGAGAACCGCTCGATGTCGCTCCTCTATAACGACGATGACGGGTTCCATTTCATGGATCAAGAATCGTTTGAGAATGTGACGATTCAGCGCGAGCTTATCGGCGGCCCCGCTGACTTCATTAAAGACGGCATGATTGTTGAAGTGCAGTTCCACGACGGCCTCCCGATCGGCGTCGATCTCCCCTCGCACGTCGAAATGAAAATTATCGAAACCGATCCCGGATTCAAAGGCGATACGGCGACGAACACGTTTAAACCGGCGACGCTGGAAACGGGAGCGGTCGTCCAAGTGCCCTTGTTCGTCGAAGCGGGCAACGTCATCCGCATCGATACCCGCGATCGGCGTTACATCGGCCGCGTCAATTAGCCCGTAGGCAGCGAGATGTCGCGACGCATTCGGCAATTTCTCCTCTCCGGATCGGTTGCCGTTGCAGTCAGCATCATCGCCGTTCTCTTCTATTCGCTTCCGTCGGTTGGCCGGAACCTTCCCTTTTTGCAGCGCCTCGGCGACTATGCGATCCATCTCAATATCTTAGCCAACCCCTCCGTCCTTGGATTCGTCAACGCGCCGTCCTATGATGAGCCGAATCCGAATCTTGCGCTCATCGACATCGACGACTCATCGATCGGAAACACGGCAGCCGGGCTGACCGCATGGCCGTTTCCCCGCGCGGTCTACGGAAAGTTACTAACGCGCCTCGCCAAAGCGGACGTAAAGGTCGTGGCCTTCGATGTGAACTTCCTCGAGGACAAAGTCGGCGACGACGTTTTCGCCAACGGTCTTCACAAAGTGAATGCTGCGCTCGCATTCCAGATCACCACATCGTCGACTGGAAATCTTGGCATTCTACCAGTCGTCCCGACGCTCGCGAATGCAGCCAAAGCCGTTGGGTATTCGACGGTCGATACTCCCGGTGGGTTTGTCATCGGTCAGCCCCCGGCGATCGTCGCACGCGGAGCCAACGGCGAACTGCAGCGCTACAATTCCATTGCAGTCGCAGCGACGCAGTTATTTCTCGGACATGCCATTCCGGTCCGACAGCTCCCGACCGTAGATGGACGATTCATCCTCCTACCACCTCACGTCGAAGCCCGACAAGCGCTGACGGAGCGCGCCGGATCTCAAAAACTTTCCACTGATTTTGCGGGCGGCGGTCGCCTCTCATTTGCCGACGCCATGACCATCCCCATCGACCAATTGCGCATCTTCGCAAAGAATCGCCTGATTTTCATCGGCTCTACGGCGCAAGCGCAAGGCGACCGCGTTTCGACGCCTATCGGAATTATCGGTGGCGTCTACGTAAATCTTCGCCTCGTCGATCAACTGTTAACGAATACGTTCGTACACCCGGCGCCACCCATCGTCGATATCGCCCTGATGATTCTCCTACCGCTGCTTGCCGCTTCGATTATCGTCACCGTGCGCCCGCTGGTGGCCGTGCTTGCGACGTTGAGCATCCTCGTTGCATTCGTCGAAATCAATGCGGGGCTCTTCGTCTATAAACTCATCTGGCTAGATCTCATGCATACCGCAGGGGCCATTGCGATATCCTCGGCCGCCCTCATCGCAGTTCGCGTTGTGCGCGAAGGTGCCGAGCGACGCCAAGTAACGAATCTGTTCGGTATGCACGTGAGCCCCGCCGTCGTGCAAGAGATTCTTAAATCCGAGGATCCGGAAAGTTCGCTCGCGCTCACGGGCAAACGCGTCAAGGCCACCGTGTTCTACAGCGATATTCGCGGCTTTACCGCAATGTCCGAGACAATGAGCCCGGAAGCCATCTACGGACAGCTCAATGAGTACTTTGAAGAAATGTGTCAACTCATCTTCGATCACGGCGGGTATGTCGATAAGTTCATCGGAGATTGCGTTATGGCGGTCTTCTCGGCGCCCTACCAAACGCCGGAAGACGCGCTCAAGGCCGTGCGCTCGGCCGTAGCGCAGCAATCGCGGATCGACGATCTCGTCGAGCGCTGGAAAGAAACCGACAAGAAAATTTTTACCGTCGGCATGGGCATCAATACCGGCGAACTCGTCATGGGGAATCTCGGTTCGAGTAGCCGCATGAACTATACCGTCATCGGCGATACCGTAAACACCGCAGCTCGCCTCTACAACGTAGCAAAGGGCGGCCAAATCATTATCAGCCAATCGACGTACGACGAAGTCAAGGATTTTGTCGAAGTCGAAGAACTCGAGCCAGTGAGCGTCAAAGGCAAAGTAGAACCGATCCGCATCTATCAAGTGCTAGCCATGAAGGACGAATCATCGCAAACCTAACGCTCTCCCTAGAACTCTTTTTCGCGGCACTCGGAGCTTCTATTTTCGGATCGATGGTTGGCCTGGGAGGCGGTTTCTTACTCGTCCCGTTTCTGCGACTCTTTATGGGCTTTAGCCCGGCTGCCGCAGCCGGCACATCCCTTGCGTTGGTTGTGGCTAACAGCGGAAGCGGCGCGTTTACATATCTCTTGCAAAAGCGCGTCCACATCAAAATCGGCCTTCTCGTTGCGCTCGGCGGCTTGCCCGGCTCGATACTCGGCGCCTACGTTGCCCATCGCATCTCCCCGCATCTCTTCGACTGGCTTCTTGCCGGGCTGCTCATCATCATTGCGACGGATATGATGATCAATCGTCACAAACGCGTTGGTTCTCGCGATGAAACGGCGGATGTGCGACGCATGAAAGGCATGTCCTATCGCATGAGTGTCGCGGCGGGCTTTTTCGTGGGCTTTCTGGGAAGCCTCTTCGGCATCGGCGGCGGTGTGGTACTCGTTCCCGCGTTCGTGTATTTCTCCGAACTCCCGGCGCACGCAATCAGTGCGACCTCACATTTCGGCATCGTTCTCACTTCGCCGGTTGGTTTAGCCACGCATATCTACCAGCACGACGTTCGCTGGGCCGACGTGCTTCCGCTGGTCGTCGGAGGTTTGATCGGCGGCCCGATCGGCGCGCGCCTTTCGCTCAAACTCAAATCCGCTCGGCTCCTGCTCTTCGTATCCGGCGCACTTTTCCTCGCCGCAATCTCACTCGTTCTTCGGCATGTGATCCACTAACTCGCAAACAGCGGTGCCCGCCGATTCCACCACGGACGTGCGATTTCGAGTTGCGACGCGAGTCGAAGGAGCGTGCCCTCATCACCAAGTCGAGCGGCAAATTGCGTACCGATCGGCACGCCATCGCCGTTCCAAAACAATGGCAAAGAAATCGCCGGCTGCCCGGTAAGATTGTAGACGGGTGTATACGGCAACCAATCGAAGAGGCGCGATGCAATTTTCTCCGCAGCAGCGCGAATGAGCGGACGCGATTTCAAACGGCACAATAGTTCGATTTGCATCGTTTCGCTCTTCGTTAAATGCAACTCTCCGAGGCGAATAGGCGCGGCCGCAAGCGTCGGCGTGAGAAGAACGTCGTAGTTCTGCATGAAACGCGCAAAGGCGGCCGCAGCAATGCGTTGCTCGGCTAGCGCGGCGGTCAATTCGGAGGCCGAAAGCACATCACCGATGACGCTCATCGCCCACGTCGCGGGCTCTAGATCTCCGGCGCGCAGGCGCTTGCCACGCAATGGATTCCCCGCACCGAGTTGCCACGCTGTATTACTTGCAAAGATCACGAGCGTTGCAAACGCCAAGGCTTCATAGGAGATGTCGCGCGGCTCGTCTTCGTTGACGATATGTCCGAGCGATGCACACAAGCGAGCGGCATCATCCAGCGCAGCGGTTGCATCACGTGAGACTCCGTGCCCGAGCCAGTTTCCACGCACGACGGCGATGCGTAAACGCCCAGGATCGCGCCCAATTTCTTCTCGATACGATCGCTCGGGTGCCGGTGCCGCGTAGAGCGCACCGGAATCGATACGAACGACATCCAGCATGGCCGCCGTATCGCGCACGCTGCGCGAGACACAGAGATCGACGTTCGCATCACCGGCCGCTCCGCCCACGGTCGCCATGCGAGCGCGAGAAGGTTTGAGGCCCACGAGGCCGCAGCAACTCGCAGGAATACGAATCGATCCGCCCATGTCGTTCGCATGCGCCATGGGAACGATTCCCGCGGCAACTGCCGCCGCGCTACCGCCGCTCGAGCCGCCGGGCGTGCGCGTCAAGTCCCAAGGATTTCGCGTCGGACCAAACAGTCGCGGTTCAGTATAGGGAACAAGTCCGAATTCCGGCGTATTCGTTTTTGCGAAGACGACCAAGCCCGCCTCGCGTGCGCGGATAAAATACTCGTCGTCGTCCGTCGGCGTATACGACGCGAAATAGCGCCTGCCACGCGCCCTCGGTACGCCGCCCACCGCGGGCCCGAGATCCTTGGCAAGAAACGGCACACCGGCAAACACGCCGTTACCGACGCCCGCAGCAATCTGCGTGCGCGCTCGATCGAAGCACGTCGTAATCATTGCATTGATCTGCGGATTGACGCGTTCTGCGCGCTCGATTGCCGCTTCGAGTAACTCCGTCGGCGAGACGTGCTTGTTGCGGACTAGCTCGGCGAACCCGAGTGCATCGACATCATCAAACGACATAGGGGCCGCATTACTGCGACCCGTATGTCTTCCCTCTGTTGCGCCGTTAGCGCAGCGCGGCCGAATTACTTCGGATACGTCATTTCTTTGGGAACGACGAACGTATCGAATTCCGCACTGGTGACGTAGCCCAGACCGACTGCGGCCTCCTTGAGCGTGCTGCCATCGTGGTGAGCCTTTTTGGCGATTTCGGCGGCCTTATCGTAGCCGATTTTCGGGGAAAGCGCCGTGACCGTCATCAGCGATTCGGCGAGATACTTGGCGATCACCGTTTCGTTTGCTCCGAGATGCTCGACGGCATGTTCGCGGAACATGGTACAGGTATCGCGCAACAGATGACACGAGTGCAAGAAATTCGCGATCATCACCGGGTTAAAGACGTTGAGTTCGAAGTTGCCTTGCGAGGCACCAAACGAAATCGCCGCGTCGTTTCCGAACACTTGCGCAACGACCATCGTCATCGCTTCCGATTGCGTCGGATTGACTTTGCCCGGCATAATCGAGCTACCCGGTTCGTTTTCGGGGAGAATGAGCTCACCGATGCCCGCTCGCGGGCCCGAAGCCAACCAACGAATATCGTTGGCGATCTTCATCAACGCGACGGCAAGCGTCTTGAGCGCGCCGGAGGCGAAGACGAAGTCATCGTGCGATGCAAGGGCGGTGAACTTATTCGGATGCGAACGTAGCGGAAGACCCGTGAGTTCGGCGAGTTTCTTGGCCATGCGCTCGGCAAATTCCGGATGCGCATTGAGCCCCGTGCCGACGGCCGTTCCGCCAATGGCCAGATCGTGAATTGGATCCAGGGCTTTTTTAATTGCCGCCATTGCGCGGTCAAGCTGCGTCACATAGCCGGAGAATTCTTGACCTAGCGTCAGCGGAGTCGCATCTTGAAGATGCGTGCGTCCAACTTTGACGATGTCTTTCCAGAGTTTCGCTTTCACGTCGAGCGCATCGCGCAATTTTTGCACGGCAGGCAACATCGCCACAACGGCCTCGGCTGCAGCCATATGCATCGCTGTTGGGAACGTATCGTTCGACGATTGCGACATATTGACGTGATCGTTGGGATGAATCGGTTTTTTGCTACCCATCTCACCACCGGCGATCTCAATCGCGCGGTTCGAGATCACTTCGTTGACATTCATATTTGTCTGCGTGCCGGAACCCGTTTGCCAGATACGCAGCGGGAAGTGCTCGTCGAGTTTGCCGGCGATGACTTCATCGGCAGCGGCAACGATGAGTTTCATTTTCTCGGCATCAAGTTTTCCGAGATCGTGATTGACAAGTGCGGCAGCTTTTTTAAGTTGCGCCATCGCAACGATCACTTGCTTCGGCATGACATCGCGCGGCCATGTGCCCTCGCCGATATCGAAATGGATCAGCGAGCGCGCCGATTGCGCCCCGTAATATTTGTTGGTGGGAACCGGGATCGGGCCCATGGAGTCGGTCTCGGTGCGCGTGGAAATCGCGCCGTTTGTATGCGTAGCAGTCATGCCACTATCTTGGCCCCCCAAGCCCCTAGAGTGCCTGGACCAAGGTCGCAGCTATGGCAAAAGCCCCAGCTCATCCACGATGGGCGGCCCTGGAAATCTCGATCGTGGTGCCCACGGGCCGCATTTCCACGATTTCGTAGATCGTCAGCGGAAATCGGATGTCAAAACGCCGAGCATTGCAGCGAGCGCAACTCATGGGCTTTCCCGGACGTTTCCGCCGCAACACTTCCGTGCCGCAATGCTCGCACCGAAGAACATACCGTTTCGAACTTTCGGTGAGCGGGCGCGCCGTCCCTAAATCATGATAGATCGAGGTCAAGCCAAGCTCTTTCATCTTCTTGCGAAAGCGCGGGCCGTGGCCAGCATCGCCAAAATGGCCGTAACACCATGCGTGAATCATTTCGTGCAGCAACGTTTCATCCAGGGCTTCGGGATGTGCGCGAAAATGTTTTGGCGAGAGCTCGATGAGATACGGACGCCCCGTATAGGTGATACGTCCGGCAGAATTCGAAAAGCGCTCGTTATAAGCAATACGACAGTCCGGAACGCTGCCGTTAAAGTGCATATAATTTAAGCGCGCAAAAAGTAACTGCAGATCGGCTTCGGAGGGCAACACAATGGTTCGATTCGCCACACGTCAAACGGGGTCATGGTGAATCACTCAGGATTACCGCGCCGGATCGTTATCCCGCTCTTCGGACTCTTCGCCGTCGCCTTCATCGGCATCATGGGCTACCTGCTCTGGATCGGCTACGGCCAATCCGGGTCGGTCTTCGGATCGGCCGTGGGGGCCAAACCTGGTGCAGCGGCGCCCCAAACCGGCGCAAACGCCGTACAGGGTGGTGGGCCGCCACCGCAGGTTGCAGCCGCCTTGGCAACCTTACGAGCACGAATCGCCGCCCATCCCAACGACGATGTCGCACTCACGCAACTCGGCGATATGTACCTCTCGGTCCAAAAATTCAGCCAGGCCATT
>VFSW01014606.1_pt1 | contig 10842 bp, 14 predicted proteins | sample 5358111 | NCBI WGS metagenome assembly VFSW01 (sample SAMN11554181, study PRJNA540505) | mine drainage metagenome | isolation source: sediment from site ElyBrook_90M | place: USA: Ely Copper Mine, Vershire, VT | collected 2017
ACTAAAATTATCCAAACCTTTTTCTTTCCCATATCTTTATTTTTTAATTTTCCCGATGATAATACTTATCCTATTCCTTCCTCCCGTTCCACCTGTCCAACTTTCTTCGAAAGTATCCAAAATTGTGTACTTGCCCGTGTTCAACTTTTCTTTAACAGCGTCGAGTTGAGTTACCGTTCCACCTGCGGTTCCTCCAATGGTATATATTTCCAAATCGTAGAAAACCCTCGTTTTATGCCAACTCTTTACGGAAATCACTAACGCCGCAGCACTAATAATCAACGCGGGTGCACTATTCAAAAACCAATTCCATATATTCTCCCAAGTCATGAATAATAAAATTTTTCTTTTCCCACAAAATATGGTTCGAGCCGATGTTAGGAACGGGTTCTTTGGCGGTCTTTATCGGTGCGGCTCCGCCGCGTCGGGCGTTTCAGATTTAACCTCGGTGGGGGAAGAAAAAACCGTTCGAGCTATCTCAATTGTCCTGCACAACGTAGGAAATGGCAAGTTCACAAGGTTAGCCGCAAGCGGCTCGGCGGCCAGTTCGTATTGTAATTTGGGGGCAAACGAGAATTCGCGGTTTCGACTGGGAAAAGAAAATTTTTGATCATATGAAATACATAATCTACGCGAGGAAATCAACCGAAGAAGATGACCGCCAAATACTGTCCATCGAGGCACAACTGGTTGAGCTTCGGGAATTTGCCGCCAAAGAAAAACTTGAAATTGTCGCTTCTTTTGAAGAAGCAAAGACCGCCAAAGAACCCGGCAGAGTTAAGTTCGCTGAAATGTTGTCATTGATTGAGAAAGGGAAAGCCGAGGGCATAATCTCGTGGCACCCCGACCGCCTCGCAAGGAACAGCGTGGACGGAGGCCGCATAATACACTTCGTAGATCGCGGCCTGATTAAGTCCCTCAAGTTCCCGACGTTCTGGTTTGAACCGACGCCACAGGGTCTGTTTATGCTGAATATCGCGTTCGGGCAAAGTAAATATTTTGTGGATAACCTGCGAGAGAACGTGAAACGCGGACTGCGGCAAAAGATACGGAACGGTGCTTGGCCTGGTTGGGCACCCGTGGGCTACCTCAACAACCCAAAAACGCGTGGCGTGGACATTGACCCAGAGAAAGCCCCGAAAATGCGGAAGGTGTTTGAGCTGTACGCCGCGGGGAAATATCCGTTTCACGCTCTCGCAAAGTGGTGTCGCGACAACAACCTCAAGGGCAACACTGGCAGTTATCTGCGCGTCGCGAGCATTCAGAAAAATCTGCAAAATATTTTCTATATCGGCTTGATGAAGTGGAACGGCGAAATTTTTGAGGGAAAGCACGAACCATTAATCTCAAAGAGACTTTTTGATAAATGCCAAGAGGTTATGGAGAAGCGCGGCAAGACACGCCCTGACGAACACCACCATTTCCCACTGCTCGGCCTTATGAAGTGTGCCACCTGCGGCTGTTCCATTACCGCCCAGTACGCGAAAGGAAACGGCGGTATCTATACCTACTATCGCTGTTCCAAAAAACGGGGCGTGTGTGCCGAGCGGTACATCAGCGAAAAACAACTGGTCGGACAAATAAAATCGTTCCTGCAAAAAGTTTCTTTGTCGGACGGCGATACCGAAAAAGCTCTTGCAATGTTAGACGCGGAAGAAATGCAAGCAAGAGAAAACGCAAAGAGCGAGGTCGTGGCTCTCAAAGCGGAAATCACGGCGCACGAGGCCAAGCTCGAAAAATTGTTGGACGCCTTTCTTTCCGGCGACCTATCCAAGACGGAGTACGCCGCGAAGAAGAACCGCATCGTATCTGAAAAAGTGCGGCTTGAGGAAAAAATATCTGACATCGAGCAGAAAGGGGCGTCATGGCTCGAACCAGCCCGTGAGTTCGTTTTATCGCTCAATCAAGCCACTAAACTGGTCGAGAGCAGAGATACGAAATCAATGACAACATTTCTCAAAAACATCGGCTCGAACCATATTTTGCGAAACCGCGAATTCTCGTTTGCCCCCAAATTACAATACGAACTGGCCGCCGAGCCGCTTGCGGCTAACCTTGTGAACTTGCCATTTCCTACGTTGTGCTGGGGGTGGGACTTGAACCCACAAGCCTTGCGGCGCTGGCTCCTAAAGCCAGTGCGTTTGCCATTTCGCCACCCCAGCTTTTTAGTAAAACTTTATTTTCCCGCCAACTCTTTCTTTAACCGCTCGATTGCATTAGCCATTTCAACCCCTTCCTTCTGAAAATCGGCTAGTAGTTTGTCGTCGGCATTCTTTTTTGCAATCGCTTCTTCAAAAAAAACGGTAATAATAACGTCTTGCGATTCTTTTGGAAAACGTTTGATATTGGATGTCAAAAATTCCCGCACTTTTGCTTCATCTCCCCTTTCTACCAGCTCAAAGAATTCGCGGACCAAATCTTCAGAGATCATAGTATCTGCCATAAAATTGATGTGGTTATTTAATCATATTTTCAACGCTTGCCATGAAGAATTGCTTCCAAATCATCGCCCAAAAACCTTTTTTTCCCTTACTTTTCTGTGAAGTATAATCGCGGGCAACTTTTGCGCTAACATCCGACTCAGTCATCCGGCCCGCATTAAGATCTGCTCGGTACTTTATACGGTATTGGGCACGCATCTGTTCGACTTCTCCCTTGTCCGGTCGCTGTTCCATTTCCGACTTTGCATCAGCAAAGGACATCCCCTGTTCTGGCTTAATCGACTTATCCTTTCTTATCTCAGCGGCATACGCCTTGCGTAACTCATCGTTATCCATCAAGGAAGATTCTATTGATTGGCCGAGTCGCTTCATATTACTTTGAGCTTCCGCCATTTGACGCTCGAAGATAAGAACGTGGCTTTTCGCAAGTCCTCGCAACTCTTTTTCAATGTCGCCCTTCGAGTTGAGCAGTGATCGCACAAAACTCATATCCTCTTTGATCTTCTCAACAATTTCGCTTATGTCGCCTCCGCGAACAATCTTCACGATTTCGTCATCGTTTAATTCATACTTTTCAAACGTCTTCTTGACGGTTTCCTCCAAGCTTCCCTGTTCTTCTATAAATTTTGCCCGCGCCACTATAAGTTTATCCAATCCCTCAAATCGCGTACGATCGGTAATCGCCATCTTAGGAAGATTGTTTTTTAACGCCGCGCGGATACTTTCCGACCCGCCGACCTCAGCTAATTTCTTGAGGTCCGGAGATGATTCAATGATTTCTTTTAAGGAATCACTGTCAAGCAATTCGCTTGCATTCTCCGCCCTCTGCAAAATCTCCAGAAATCCCTTTCTTTTTTTACTTAATACATCAATATCCCCGCGGTCCGGTTCGCCCGTCAATAATTTTTCGCCGAGCTCTTTATCTCCCTCGTTAAGCAAATATTCCCCGAACAAATCCGATTTCCCTTTATCGGCAAGGATTTCTTTTACGGTCGGCCCTTCTATCTCTTTCTCCCTATTCGGATGTTCCGCGGCGGAAGCATCTTTCACATCCTGCGCATATTTCTCAAATAAGTTTGGCATTGGTTAAAGCATATCACGAGGCCACTACGGCGCAAACATTGACATGTTTATTTTATAATGCTATAATTGGCGAAGCTACCGCAGTGAAGATCTATTCAAAAAGATTCCCACTGCCGCAACAATTCAATCAGAAAAGGAGTTCCAATGGCTACGGCTACCGACGGAAAGGATATAAAGAAAGAAGCAGCGTGGGCCGTTCTTCTTGGTATCATGAGCGGCGCTATCGGCGAGTATGCCGCCAACAAAGGCATGGCACTTATGGCGCAAAAAGGCACCGAGTTTGTTAAAAAGGTGATCGCCGAACGATACACGCACGAAGATGTGCGTGGTAACCTTCTCACCGACCTAGCGACCATGTCTGCAAAGGGAGGCGAAGAAGCGGGATCTGCCAGAGTTTTTCATGCTCGGCTGATAGAGGCCGAGGGGAAATACTTAGAGGAAAATATGGCGCGTCTATTCTCCGGCGTGCCCCGCAACGAACAAACCGGGTGGTCTACGGTCATCAAATATATGGCTGCCCTCCCTCCCGAAATGTTCTGGCCGAGCATCGACGTCTTCACTGACGACGATCTTGCCCAGGCATGGGGAAAAATTATCAAGCGGATCCGGGAAAAAGGAGTTGTTTCCAAGGCGGAACGGGATGAACTGCGCAAGCTGGTCTCTACCGACTGGAAAGCTCTTTCGGAGCAGGGCCTTGCGGTTGCCGATTATGCAGCCGGGACACTGGCCAAGGGAGTTGGGTTTGCTGCCGATTTCCTCGGCGCATTTACCGGAAATTCCAAGAACAAGAAGGAGGTTTTCAATGGACGCTGAACTGCAAGGCTTCAAAAAACTTTCGGAGGAATCCATACGGCTGAAGGACGAGCTCAAACAGCTCGCTGGAAAATTCGGCAGGATTCCTGCCGAATTCAATCGGGCGGTAAAAAGAACGCACAAGGTGATCCGCTTTATCCTGTGGGCGTGGATACTGGGGCTGATATTGGTACCCCTGGCGGCACTATTCACCCCCACGACTTCAAAAATCCTTGTCCCATTGATAACCCTGCTATGGCTGGGGACAATCATTGGAACGCTCATACGGAACCATAGCCGCATCATGGTGGTAGCGTCGTTCGCAGCATCAGCCGCCATCCCAGTGCGCAAACCTACGGAACGCATCACGGAAACCAAAGTAACCGGCCAAACAGGAACTGTGATCCAAGAAAAGTTATCAACCGACCGCGAACATCCCTTGATTACCCGCGCCCACAGCTTGGCAAAGAATCTTTTTTTGGCTGGTTGGGTGGCAATTGGGATCGGATTTCTCGTCGGTCTCTATTGGACATTTCTCCCTATCTACAACGACCGCCGATTGGTATTTCCGATTATCCTGGCTATGATGGCCATGGCCTGGTGGGGGAAATCGCCCGTTACGATCTTGCCGGCATTTGTATTCGCTGCCCTGACGATCATTTTGATCTTGGGCGGCACAGACAAAGCATTTGCCACGGCAAGCAATGCAATTCCACAAAATACCGCATCGCTAACAAAACCTGCGCCGGAATCCACCCAGGAGATCAAATCTCTGCAGGACCAAATCTCCGAGGTAAGCAAAAAAATAGGGGATCTGGTTTCAGCAGGATCCTTTGGGCAGAATGCGGGGCGGCCGAACGATCTCAGTCCGGAAAGCCTTGGCATGCAGAACAACAATCCGCTCGACATCATGTTCACGCCTCTCGTCGCAAGGATGTGTAACGGCCAAGACAGCGGCATACATCCACGGGATGTAGACGGGAGACCATTGGACACAACGCTCGCCACCTTCGCAACATCCGATGACGGCATACAATGCGCATACACCATGCTCACCAATCCGGCGTTTGGCTATGTGAATTTAACGGTGGATGCAGCACTCCACCAATGGAGTCGCAGCCGGAAAAGCCCGGGATATGGCGCAGAGATCGTGGCGGATATTCCCGGGAATACCATCGTCTCTCAACTTACGCGACGCCAGCTCTCAGAGTTGATCGTCGCTATGGAGAAGAGGGAGGGCAGTTCACCGGTCGGACAACAAGAGATACAACTGGCAAACAATACAAGCCCATTGGACTCAGGTCTGTTTGGCAAAGCGGAGACAGAATGGCCGCAAGAGCCAACCGATTGGAATCTGGCACAACGGTTCAGTGCTGGCGAATATGTCTTTGAAATGCCGCCGTGTACCTTTCGGGGAGCAAATCTGTATTGCCCTTTCAGGGTTAAAAATCAGAGCGATGAGGATTTTTTGATCCTCTACGGTTCGCCCAACTACCCGGAAACCCGGCTCCTTGATGGAAACGGAGGAGAATACCACGCTGAAAACGTCCAGTTAGGGACGAAAAGAAGCGACTGGGTGGAGCTAGCAATTCCCTCGGGCGTCCCCGTCCTCGGATCATTCACTTTCACCAACGTTCCATCTACCGCATCTCGCGCTGCGCTCATCGAAGTTGAAGCATCTCATGGACCAAGCGCTGGCACGGTAACTCATACAAACTTTACTATCCACCTGCAAAATGTAGCCATCAGCAGGTTGGGCAGCTAATCTTTGCCGGCGTGCATTGCAGACATTCTGCAGTGCCCGCCGGTTTTTGTTTTCTGTAAAATCTTCTAAAACTCAAAAGGGCCCTGCGGCCCTTTTGAAATCCTGTTCTGAAATTGACTAACAACCAGTACTTCCCAATCCCCCGCCGATAAAACTTGAAACGATGAGAGGAAGCCCTTTTGCGATCAATGCCACCACAACCGCAACCGCCGCATAGATCAACGTACTACCCGCAGCGCTCACTTTCTCCGGATTTCCTGCTGCGGTCAAATATTGGAACGCGGCATAGAGCACAAAGATGATTGTGAACACAATGAGAAGCCAGAATATCCAATTGATGACCGTACAGAGCAATCCTGCCGAACCAGTGATCTGATAGATATTGTTGAAGTTGTTCGGTGCTTGTACTGGCGGCTGCGAGATCTGCGCCGATGCAAACACAGGAAGCGCGAGCGCCAAAACCGGCGCGCCGAACTCCATAACTAACTGTTTGAATTTTTTCATAAGATTACGTAAGGTATTCGACCTTTCGATATCATTGTGTGGAACAATTGTTAAAGCTGCCAGCCTGGGTCCCTACAATGCTCCATACGATGGTAGGAAACCCCGCCGCAATCAACGCTACGACCACCCCGATAGCCGCATAGGTAAGTGTCCTCCTTGCTCTTTCTGTTTTTTCGGTATCATCGCGAGCAGTCACATAATTATATGCGGCATAGAGGGCCATGATCACCGACAGCGTCATCAATATTGAGAAAAATACACCGCTGATCCTATTCAAGATTTTATAAACATCGCAAGAATTGCTAGCGATGGATGGCGGCAAGGTAGCGGCAGCAGCGCTCGCAACCCCCACAAAGAACTTTGCCGCAATCAATGCCGGAGCTCCGAAAGTCAATATTCTTACTATCTCATTCTTTATCTTTCCCATGACATTAGCTGTTTTTATTTAGCCATCTCGGCTTCTTTATTATATCATACTGATTATTGGCCGTTAAGCAGATTTTGAATGAAGGTGGTGATACCTGCAGCCATGAGCGCCACCACGAATCCTATCGCCGCATATAAAAGCGTCTTTCTGCCTGCACTGAACTTTTCCGGATCACCAGTAGAGGTGATCATCTGAAATGCTCCCACAAGCACCATAATAACGCAAAGCGGTGAAATGATGTCCCAGAATAAAAATCCCATAAAGCTGTTGAGGATGCCTGCAAAGCATGTCCCGCCGCTTGAGCCGCCGGGGCAGTTTATGGGATTCGTAAGCATCTGGGCGGAGGCGAGCTGGGTGCGGGCCATAAAGAGTCCCGCCGCTGCGGCGATTCCCGCAAGCCATGTCTTCCCCTGGTTCTTCATATCTTGTATGCAGTATAGCACATTTGCGCCATGCTTACCGCCCCGACGGGCAGAAACTCAATCCATAGCCACTGCCTGAATATGCCGCGTCAACGCCCGGCATGGTGCTCTCCCTGACGCTCAACTTGCACGCATCGCCCCGTGAAACGCCCAAGATCTGTAAAAGTTCCGTCTCCGCCTCCTGCCGCGCGGCTAGGAATGGCGCCGTGGTGATAAGGAGATTGAAACTGCTATCCGGAATGTAGTATGTGATGTTGTACGTACTTGTTTGCACGATCAGAATGGAAGTGTGGTCCGTGCTTACACTTTGGGCAATATTATAAAAATTATTCACGGTAACGTTCCCTGATGGTGTTCCAAGCGTAAACATATTTCCCGTTGGCGGATGGCAAGGAATCGTTGCTGCGGCGATGGAAGACGTTGACACGTTTGCATTCTCCTGTATATTTCCGGACGAAGCATTGTTCCATAAGGAAACCGCAACCATAGCGATGCCGGCAACCGCTATGACGGCCACTACAAAAATTATCACACGCTTTACGGGGATGTTCATATTAGAAGCATGACCCTTTCCAGTACTGCCAGTTGTTGCCGTTGCTGGAATCCGCGCACGTGTTCGCAAGGTTTGTGGCCGGATCCATCATGGCCTGCACGCATTGCTGGTATAACGCCTGATTCACCACCTGGCACGTGGGATTGCTCACATCAGCACTGGTGAACGAATGGTTGAACGCCGCGGGACAGTTAAGCACCTGTCCGTTTGCATTCGTTATCCTTGCCGCAGAAATATTGATCTGGAAAAGGCCTATGGAAACATGATTCCCGTCCGCACATTGGTCTCCCTGCGCATAGGTATTCGCGCCGCTCTCTTCATTGCAGATCGCGGCCGCCATTGCGGCGTTTCCTCCCAAGCAACTATTTCCTAACTGCGCCAGACTGCACGGGCCGGTATCCGGCGCCACGCATCTTCCTGCATTGGGATTGGTCCCGCTCCCGCCCGCACCGCCCGTTACCGCATTTCCGGGATTCGTTGCGAAAATATTGATTGGCTGGAGCGTAGGCAATGTGAGATTCAGCAACGCAGGATTCACGATATCCAAAATAATGTATGCGCCTGCAAGGAGCGCAAGGCCGATGAGCGCGCTCTCTATCCATTCCTTCCCTTCGCCTTGCCGCGAAGGATTTCCCGCCGATACAAGATAAAGAACGCCGCCATACACTACGGCACCGAATGCAAGAATACCGCCTATGAGCAACGCAAATTGGTAGAAGTTTGCGATCACTCCTCCCGGCGCACCCTCAACCACCGTTGGCTGATTGGAACCGGGAATCTCCGCACTCACCGTAGAACTCAGATTGACCTGTGATTGAGCAAAAACGATCACCGGCGCCGCCACAAACACCACTAACAAAGAGAAAATAATGGATAACGCCGCCCTTCTCATTGCCTCAATATTTGCACCATCGCTATCCCGTGAAAATTATCCGCAGCGGAACTGTTTGGCGAACCGCAGCTTGCATTATTGAATCCCCCAATGCCCGTAATGTTCAGCGCATACAGGAATGTGGAAATAATGACGTACGAACACAGAATAATGACTATACCGATGACGGTGCTCGTGATGGTCTTTTTGCCGTTCTCTAACATCCCGGGATTCGCTCCGGCAAAAATGATCATGATTGCGCCCACCATCACAAGGATCGGCGCCACGATGAACAAAGCCACGGACATCACAAAGTAGATTATGTTCACGAATGTCTGTACAAGATCGCAGAGATTTGAGCATGTTTTAGGGACCGAGGGAGGGTTTGGATGGGGGGGCGTAGCGTTCGTCATATAATTGCCCTCACAGGAGACGAGCGGCCCCCAGAAGCCGGGCGGCACGCCCCAGAGGTTCGGCGCCGAAACGGCCGACGCCGCGAACGGCACGGCGATGAGGCCAAGGGCAACAATGGCGCCGGCGACGGCAGTGGTGCGGGCAATATGCGTGCGTGGTCTCATGTTAAGGTTGGCCCATGAGGGCAGTGACGGCGGTTTGCGCCTGAGTGAGGGCCTGCGTGGAATCGGCGGCATTCGTGAGCACGGTCACGATCGCCTGGTTCAGAATACTGTCCACCTGCGCGGAGTCGGCTTCATACCACGAACGCGCGGTCAATGCCTGCGCCGCAAATACGGAAAGGTTTGGATCCGTGGCGTCCGCCGCAATGTCCGTGCGGAGCGCGGACGGCGCGCCGGCCGCGGCCTGATACGCCTTCCCGGCGCCGGAAAGTTGGGTCAAGTATAAAATAAAGCTCCACGCGGCCGCGGTCTGCCCCGCCTTTGCCGCAACAAAACCGTAATAGTGCGGGTAGTTCACCGCCACGGATGCGCCCGTAGGCTGCGGCATCGGCGCAATGCCTATATTTAGATACGGCGCCTTGGCCTTCAAAGCCGGAAGGTCGGAAGCGTAAGCAAAGACCACCGCCGTCTTCCCCGCCGCAAAGCTGTCAAACGCATTCCCCATGCCGTCGTTCCATGTATAATACGGCGAAGCTGGGTTGGCGAACTGCAAGTAGAAATTGAACGCTTTTACCCCCACGGATTGCCCTGCGAACGTTGCTGCCGCATGGTTCGCGTCCGTCATCTGCGTACCGTTCTGGAGCATAAGGAGGGAAAGGATGTCCGGCGCGTTGGGAATGCTTGCTGCCGACCCGCCGATAGCTGCCGCGGCCTCGGCGATCTGGCCCTGCGCGTTCACTGCGCGGAGCTTGGGCACATCGCCGTCAAACTGGTCCCACGTGACGGGCGGCGTGGCAATGCCCGCGGAATCAAAAAGGTCCTTGTTATAGATCATAACGAGCGTGTCCAAGGTCAGCGGCAGGCCGTAGACCTGCCCGCCCGCAACAAAATCCTGTCCGACCACTTCCGGGAACTGCTGTGAAAGCTGCAACAGTCCGAACGCAGTGGATGACGTGGGAAACGGCGCCAACGTCGATTGCCAGAGCGGAAGGTCGCGATTGCCTATTTCAAAAACATCCGGCCCGGTTCCCGCTGCGAGCGCAGCCAAAACCTGCGAACGGTAGTTTGCCGGGTCCAGCTGGGTATAGGTCACCGTGCCGTACGGGTATGAAGCGGCAAGCGTGCCGAACGCATCCTTTGGCTCCACGCCCCATACGGAGATCTTTATGGCTGCTGCATTGTTTGGCGCCGGCCGCAGGTTCAGGAAGATGACAAAGCCGATCACAATGACCAGCACGATCCCGCCGATAATGATGATCCCTTGTTTTTTGGAGAACTTCATGTTTGGGAAATTTTTAATTTGCAATTTTCAGTTTTCATTCAATTTTCTCATTTTCAATTTTTAAACAATGCTCACTTTTGAAAATTCGTAAATTGAAAATTGAATGAAAATTGCAAAATTAAAAATT
>VFSW01014607.1_pt1 | contig 10842 bp, 9 predicted proteins | sample 5358111 | NCBI WGS metagenome assembly VFSW01 (sample SAMN11554181, study PRJNA540505) | mine drainage metagenome | isolation source: sediment from site ElyBrook_90M | place: USA: Ely Copper Mine, Vershire, VT | collected 2017
GTCGATCGCGACGGCCGCGTGATCGATTCTCCGCTCGAAGTTTCCGGCCGCGAGTATCGCATCACCGCCGTTTCGATGGGCAATCCGCATTGCGTGGTCTTCGTCGACGACGACAGCATCTTCGCTCTCGACGACGCGGAGTTCGCCCGGCTCGGCCGCAAGTTCGAGCATCATCCGTTCTTCCCGCGCCGCGTCAACACCGAGTTCATCCTGCCGCTCACGCGTAATCGCCTGAAGATGCGGGTGTGGGAGCGCGGCTCGGGTGAGACGCTCGCGTGCGGCACCGGCGCATGCGCCGCGCAGGTCGCGGCCGTTCTCACCAACCGCGCCGATCGCAGCGCGACGGTCGAGTTGCGCGGTGGTAACCTTGAAATCGAATGGCGCGAGCGCGGGCCCGAGCCGAATCACGTTTTCATGACGGGCGAAGCGATCGAAGTCTTCAAGGGCGAAGTCGAAATCGCCGACTCCGAATTGGTATCGGCCGGCGAGGCGGGAGGCTAAGGGCATGTTCAACGGCGCAATTTCAGGGATTATCACTCCGTTTCGTGACGGCGCGGTGGACATGAAGGCACTTCGCGACCTCGTCGAATGGGAGATCGCGTCGGGCGTTGACGGTATCGTGCCGTGCGGCTCGACCGGCGAATCGGCCACCCTCACGCACGCTGAGCACGAAGAGGTGATCAAGCTCGTCGTCGAGCAGACCCGCCGTCGCGTGCCCGTAATCGCCGGCACCGGCTCGAATTCCACCGCCGAAGCGATTCGCCTCACGACCTTCGCGCGCGAGGTCCGCGCCGACGGCGCCCTGCTGATTTCGCCCTACTACAACAAGCCCACGCAGGACGGCATCTACCGCCACTACAAGGCGATCGCGAACGCCGTTGACCTCCCGCTGATCGTTTACAACATCCCCGGCCGCACCGGCTCGAATATCGCACCCGAAACTTTCGCGCGCCTGTGCGAGGTCAAGAACATCGTCGCGATCAAGGAATCATCCGGCTCGATGGACCAGTGCTCGGACATCCTGAAGCTCTGCGGCGATCGCCTCACGCTGCTTTCCGGCGACGATCCCCTGGCTGTCCCGCTGATGGCGATCGGTGCGAAGGGCGTGATCTCAGTCGTTACCAACGCGATGCCGCGCGAGGTCCATGAGATGGTCGCTGCCGGCCTCGCGGGCGATTTCGCACGCGCGCGCGAGCTTCATTACAAATTGCTGCCGTTGACGCGCGCGCTGTTTGTCGAGACCAACCCGATCCCGATCAAGCAGGCCTGCGCCTTCATGGGCAAATGCACCAATGAGATGCGCATGCCGCTCGTGCCGATGACGCCGCCGGCCGCCGAGAAGCTGCGCGCCATCATGAAGGACCTGCGCCTGATCTGATTCATGAGAAGACGGTCCGAAGCCGGGATGCGCCCACGAAAAGTCTCAACGACGCGATCCGCATGACCTACCTACGTCTATTCACTGTGGGAAGTGTGAAACCTTTCAAAGGTTTCACGTCTCTTTCAGCAATAAAGGTTTTGCGTTCTTCGACAACTCTCCCGTTCTCTCTGATCCGAATGGAGTAGTGAAATGATCGACGAGACCACTCAGCACGTCGACGAGAAAAATCGCTGGCGCCTCGAAACCCCCGGCCACGACGGCTGGCAGCGCACCGCGCATCCCGACGATCCCAATCGCTACCTGATGATCTCGGCGGACTGCCACGTCAACGAGCCGAGCAAGCTCTGGTGGGAGCGCATCGACGCGAAATTCCGCAACCGCCTGCCGCACATCGAAATCGACGAGAAGGGCGGCAAGTGGACCGGCGGCGAGGGCTACCAGCGCTCGCGCGTACGCCCCGTCTCGAAGGACGACGCGCCGAAGGGTGGCGAGGATCGTCTGCGCGGCAACGCCGGGCGCGACCCGCTCGATCGCATTCGCGATCAGATGCGCGACGGCATCGACGCCGAGATCGTCTTTCCCAACAAGGGCCTCGCAATGTTCGCGACGCAGGACCCCGAGTTCGGCGCCGAACAATGCCGCGTGTGGAACGATTGGGCGTGGGAGATTTACGGTCCCTACAATGATTTCATGTCGCCGATGGCGGCGATTTTCACCGGCGATCTCGACCTCGCGATGGCCGAGATCAGGCGCGTCGCGAAAATCGGTTTTCGCGGTCTGACCCTGCCTTGCAAGCCGATCTGGGGCGCGCACGATGCGCGTCACGCCAATTACAATCTGCCGATTTTCGATCCGATGTGGGCGCTCATCCAGGATTGCGATCTCCCCGCGACCTTCCACGTCTCGACCGGCCGCGATCCGCGGGCCGCGCGTCACGACGGCGGCGCGGTCATCAACTATGCGGCGCATTCCCTTGCCCCCACGATCGAGCCGGTCGCGAGTCTGTGCGCGTCGGGCGTGATCGAGCGTTTCCCGAAGCTGCGCTTTGCCGCGATCGAGTCCGGCATCGGATGGGTGCCGTGGGCGCTCACTGCGATGGACGAGGCGTATCGCAAACATCACCTGTGGGCCTTTCCCAAGCTCAAGCACCTGCCGAGCGAATACTTCCGCAGCAACGGCGCCGCCTCGTTTCAGGAAGACCCGGCGGGTCTCGCGCTCGCCGAGCGTTTTGATCTCGTCGATAACTTCCTGTGGGCCAACGACTATCCGCACGCCGAGGGCACCTGGCCGCATTCCGCCGAGGCGATCGAACGTGAGATGGGCCAGCTTAAGGAAGATCAGCGCGCGAAAATCCTCGGTCTGAACGCAGCGCGGATTTTCAAGTTCGACATCGATCTGCTGCTGAAACGGCGCCAACAGACACATACCGCCGCCCACTGAGGAACCTCTGCACTAGTCAAGCTGTCAGCGCCGCGTTGATCGTTGGCAACCACTTTTAGACTCTTGGTCGAGCTTGCGAGCCGAGCTAACGAGTCCGCGAGGTGCGTCGAGATACTAGTTCCGATCGGTTTCAGAAAAGAAATCGAAATTCCGCGCTCCTCATCGACTCTCGGCGTCTCTGCGCCGCCGCTTCAGCCAGCCCTCCAGGATGATGCTCGCGGCGACTGCGTCGATCCTTCCTTTGTCGCGCTTTCCTTTGTCGCGGGCGCGCGTGCCGGACAATTCCCGCAGCCGTTCCTCCGCCTCGAAACTGGTGAGGCGCTCGTCGAATAGATCGACCGGCAAACCGCACGCTTCCCGCAGGCGTGCGGCGAAGGTTTCGGCCGCTCGGGCGGCCGGACCGGCGCTGCCATCCATGTTCAGCGGTAAGCCAACGATCACATGGGACACTTCAAATTCGACCAGGCGCGCGCGAATTGATTCGAGGTCGCGCACCAGCGAATGGCGTTCGAGGGCGCCGATCGGATGTACGGCGAGGCCCTCGTCATCGGCGATTGCGATACCAATACGGCGTGTGCCGAGGTCAAAAGCCGCTATTGCCATATATCAGCCGTCTTTATATCCAAAAGCTCCTGAAAATACCTCAAAATGAGTCTCATTTTCTTGTGGATAACCGCTCCAGGCTGGTTGATTGTGACACACCTGTGCCGTAGCCTCGAAACTGATGCGGTGGGGTAACCCTCAAAACTTCTGGCCACGGGCGGTGACGGGGATGACCGTCGCATTTGTTGCGACCGTGCTGCTGGTGCGCCTGTGCATTGTTGGCCCATCCGACAAATCGCAAGATGCTGTTAAGCGGCGCCTCATCGCTGCTGCTGGGCGGATCGAGCCGGAATACGTTGACGAGCCCGCCGTCGTCAGCCCCGCGCCCGAACCGATCATCATAACCCTCACCATCGACCGATCCGCCTCCGTCCTGTCATACCTTGAGGAGGCCGGTCTCGATCCGAATGAAGCTCAAAAGTGGGCCTGGTTTTTCACCAGGTCTGCGGCGACCGATTATCTCCAAAGCGGACACGCGCTGACCCTTTACAAAGACCCGGAAGACGGCAGCCTGCGTGAACTCAAGTATAATTTGAACGAGCGGGTCGCGGTGCGCGAGCAGACCTACGGCGACGGCGTCATCCGGTCGTCGCAGGAATTGATCACGTATGTGATCCGGCCGGTGGCGGTCGCGTTCAAGCTCAACGGCGATTTCTCGAAGGAGGCCCGGCGCAACGATTTGCCGCAGCCGATCGTCGCAACCTTGGCCGAGGCCTTCAAGGATGAGCATCCGCTGACCGGTCTGCCGCGCGGCTCCGCCGTGAAGCTCATCTACCAGGAACGCGTCAGCCGCGACGGCACCGCGCATATGGTGACCGGGCTTCAAGCGGCGGAGATTAGTTTCGGCGACAAGACCCTGTCGGCCTTCGCCTTCCGCGACACCAAGGGCGAGGCGCATCTCTACAACGCCGAGGGGGTCGCTCTGGAACCGCAATCGCTGCGCTTTCCGGTCGAGTTCAAGTACATCTCATCGGGCTTCAGCTTCCATCGCTATCACCCGCTGCTGCACGAATATCGCCCGCACGTCGGCATTGACCTCGCGGCGCAATACGGCACGCCGGTCAAAGCGATCGCTGACGGCCGCGTCCAGACCGCCGGATGGTGCGGCGAGCTTGGCCGCTGCGTCAAGATCGATCACGACGGCGCGATGGTCAGTATCTACGGCCATCTCTCCGCGATTACCCCGGGTCTGCAGGCGGGAAATCAAGTTCACGTCGGCGAATTGATCGGGCGGGTCGGATCGAGCGGCCTTTCGACCGGATCGCATCTTCACTTCGCCGTCGAAAAGAACGGCCAGTTCGTCAATCCGCTCACCGAGGCGCTGGGAACTCACAACCACGTCTCGCCGCAGATGCGCGCTCTGTTCGACCGCCTGAGGGTGAAATACGTCGCGATGTTGAATCGTCTGCCCCAGATGGGCGGCCATTTTACCGCCCCGCACTCCGCAATTGCGCACGCTGACAGCGCCTCAGCGCTGGCCCGTGCCGGTAGCGGCTGGGGCGCTTCGGGTTCCGGTATGGTCGCTGCAGGTACCGGTAACGGTTCGAGCGTGAGCACTGTCGCCACCCATTCAACCGCAGCGCATGCGACCGCCATTCGCACCATCGCGATCGTCCGCTCCGGCCTCGTCACCCACTAGGCCAACCCGCTACGAGGAAGAAACCCTCGCCCAAAGTCTAAACGAGGCGAAACAAACCCAATTTCCACCGCCTTCGTTCCCGTTGGAGGCCTTCGTGGTGTGGCTTTTCACCTCAGGGCCGCATCTGTTACCATTCCCGCGCTCACGACGAATTGACGGAGGCCATTCCCGATGAAGCTTGATACCACGCTCACGACCCGCGACCTCAGCGAAGTTCCGGCTGCGGCAAAGTCCGCCGAGGCGCTCGGCTTTGACGCCATCTGGTCGATGGAGGCCGGCAATGACGGCTTCCTGCCACTCGCCCTCGCCGCCGAGCACACCAGCCGCGTCAAGCTCGGACCCGCCGTCGCGATCGCCTTTCCACGCAGCCCCATGTCGATGGCCTACCAGTCCTGGGATCTCGCCGCGCTCTCGAAGGGCCGCTTTATTCTCGGCCTCGGCACCCAGGTCAAAGGCCACATCGAACGCCGCTACGGCTTCAAATGGGAACCGCCGGTGCCCAAGCTGCGCGAGTACGTCCAGGCCCTGCGCACGATCTTCAAATGCTGGCAGGAGGGCGGCAAGAAGCTCTCCTTTACGGGCAAGTATTACAACTTCTCTCTGATGACGCCGTTCTTCGCGCCCAAGCCGCACAACTACGACATTCCGATTTACGTTGCGGGCGTCAACCAGATGGTCCTGCGAATGGCGGGCGAACTCTGCGACGGCCTCCATGCGCATCCGTTTACTTCGGCCAAGTACCTTCGCGAATTCCTCGGGCCGCACATCGAGGAAGGGCTCAAGAAATCCGGCCGCGCGCGCAAGGATTTTACGATTACGACGACCCCGTTCGTCATCGTCGGCCGCAACGCGGACGAAATCGCGCGCGCCAAAGATGGCGTCCGCCAGCAGATTTCCTTCTATGCCTCGACGCGCACCTATCAGATCGTACTTGAGACCCACGGATGGGCCGACGTTGCGCCGAAGCTGAACGAGATGGCGGCCAAGGGCGACTGGGCGAACATGCCCAAACTGATAACGGACGAGATGCTCGAAGTTTATGCGGTCACCGGCACGTTCGAGAATATCGGTGAAAAGGTCCGCGAACGTTACGACGGCCTGCTTGATCGCGTGAACCTTTACGTTCCGTATAAAGCGGCCTTCGACGACGCGACTTGGCGCCGCCTCTGCCAACAGCTCAACGGATGAGCGTTAGACGGTCCCGTTAGTCGCTTATTCGACGCGCGCCGTTCCGGTGCGATTGCGGGCGGTGCGGCCGCCAAGGGCGCGCGCGAGCCGTAACGGCATGAAGGTGCGCGCAAAGCGCATCGCGGTCTTGAGATCGAGCGGCCGCTCGCGCAAAGCGCAGATGAAATGCCGCCTCGCGGCAATGAGGTCTCCCGCGCGCATCGCTAGCAACCCTTCGTAGCCGAGCGCACTCGCATAGGCGCGTCGCGTGCCGCGAATCAAGCCGCGCGCCGCGGCGCCGTAGCGTTCGGTCACGCGACAGAGAAAGACCTCGCGTGAGCGCAGGTATTTCTCCATCCGCACACCGGGCGATTCGTAGCGATAATAGACCAGGCGCTCCGGCACGTAGGCGAACTCGCCATGTTCGCGCGCGACCAGGAACAGAAACGGATCCTCGTAGGCGGCCGATCGGAATTCCTCGACGAAACCGCCGATCGCCTTGAAGGTCGTCGCGCGCATTACCGCGGTGCTGGGGATTATCGGCCACCACCGGTCGAGCATTTCGGCCATCGCCGGCGCATGCGCGCAGTCCGGCGTCACGTAGGATTCACCAGCGGGCGCGCCGTTGGCGTCGATCGGAATCGCGTCGGAGAAGACCAGTACGACGGCCGGATTTCGATCGAGCAGCGGCACAGTGGCCGCGAGCTTTTGCGAGAGCCAGGCGTCATCGGCGTCGAGGAAGGCGAGGTACTCACCTTGCGCGACGGCCGCACCCGCATTGCGCGCGGCCGCGGGTCCGCGATTCGGTTGATCGATCACGCGGATGCGGGCGCCGAAGCCGTTGAGAATTTCAGCGGTCGCATCGGTCGAGCCGTCGTTGACGACGATTACTTCAATCTGGTTTGCGAGAGCATGATTGGCGTCGGCGCCGTTCGCCGCCGAGTCGCCGTCGAAGCGTTGCGCGAGCGCGCTCGTGATCGCGCGCCCAACTGTCGCCGCGCCATTGAAGACCGGTATTACGACCGACACTCGCACCATCGCGAGCCAGCGTAGCATATCGATCACCTGTGCCCGCGACGCGCGCGCGCCGGCCTCCCCCGCATCCTTTGGTCCATTGCATCTAGCGACCGCGATCGCCAGCGCGCGCCTCGCTCGGGCCGAATCCAAAATGTGTCACCAATGGACTGAACGAGTACAGTCGGTTGGAAAATCAGCCGGCGCCCATTAAGCTCGCGCGGGGAGAGCGGCCGATGGCAAATTCCACGATACCGGTTGAATTCGACGCCGCACGAGCCAATCAGCGCGAATGGCCGCGTCGCTATACAGTCGTGGTGCTCTTCGCGCTGGCGACCGCGCTGTGTTACATCGACCGCGTCAATATCTCGATCGCGATAATCCCGCTTGCCCGCGCCAAGGGTTACGACGCCGCTGCCAAGGGGCTGGTGCTGTCGTCATTCTTTTGGGGCTATCTGTGGTTGCAATTGTTCGGCGGGTGGGTAGCTGATCGCTTCGGCGGCAAGCGCGTGCTCGCGACGGGAGTCGCACTGTGGTCGGTCGCCACGTTTCTGACGCCGCCCGCGGCCTCGATCTCGTTCGGCGTGCTGTTGATGATGCGCGCGTTGCTCGGAGCGGGCGAGGCGCTGAATTTTCCTGCCGTCCATAGTATCGCCGCGCGCTGGACGATCGGCTCGGAGCGGGCGCGCGCAATCTCGCTCCATTTCAGCGGCGTCGCTTTCGGCACGATAATCGCCCTCCTAATTAGCCCGGCGATTGTGCTTTCGCTCGGCTGGCCGTCGGTGTTCTACATCTCAGGTGCGCTCGGAATCGTCTGGCTGATCGCATGGCAGCTCAAGGCGGCCAATGGCCCTGAGGAGTGTTCCGGAGTCTCGCCGGAAGAATTGGCGCTGATCATGTCGGAGCGCGCGGCCGAGGTGGAACTTGCCGATCGGATTCCGTGGAGACGTATTTTGCGCGAACGGGCCGTTTGGGCGATCGTGATCGCGCACCTGTGCAACAACTTCGGCTTCTACATCATCCTGCTGTGGCTGCCGAGTTATTTGACCAGGAACTTCGGCGTGCCGATGGAGCGCCTCGGCGCTTTTTCAGTCGTCCCGTGGGTCGTCGCGTTTATCATGCAAAATTCCAGCGGATGGTTTGCTGACAGTCTTCGCAAGCGCGGGATGCCGCTCGGAACGGTGCGCAAACTGATGCAAGGGAGTGCGTTTACGATCGGGGCATTGCCGCTGTTGCTGCTGCCGATGGCGCGATCGCCCGAAATGGCCATCGCCCTGGTAACCCTCTCGATCGGCGGTACCGCGCTCGGCGGCGGCGGCTTCGTCGTCAACCATTTCGACGTCGCGCCGCGCTACGCGGGTATTTTGATGGGCCTCTCTAATACCGCCGCGACTCTGCCGGGAATAATCGGCGTGGCGGCAACCGGATTTATCCTGCAGGCGACGAACTCGTTTTCGGCGGTCTTCTATCTGACCGTGGCCGTCTATGCGATCGGCGCGGTGTGTTACCTCGCGATGGCGAGCGGCGATCGCAAGATCTGACAAAATCTGATCGGAAACTATGCCGCGCCGCCCGGAAATTGGTTGAAGACGCAAAACCTTTAGATTTCTTTCCGGAGACTGAAACCTCAGTTAGGTTTCAGTCTTCCCTTCTGTAAAGATACGGGCTTCGCCCTGAGGCAAATAGCGATGGTGCACTACAAATTGAGTGGCGAGGTATTGACCATCACAGTCGATGGACGACTACTAGAGTTTCAGCGCGCGATTCTGACGTTCCTTGATCACGGAATGACGGACGTGTTCGGTCAGAAGAACAACAAGACGGTTGAGGAAACTCTTGCGCGCAGGCGATACGCAAAGCTCAGCGGTGTTGTGGCACGTCAGTTCTCAGGTTCGATGCGCGAGCCGCTGGGTGACTTCCTGTTGAGACTAAAGCGGTCGGGCGATCCAATTTACAAGTGCTTCCTCAATCCATACGGAGATGGTGTTTACTGCAGATTCCGATTAGAGCGCGGGCCGCTCTCCTCGAAGAAGGGATTGTACTGCTACTGCCTTCGCAGCAGTCTCGTATACGTTGGACGAAGTATCGACCCGTTCGAAAAGCGCATCAATCAGGGTTATGGCGCGATTCATCCAAAGAATTGCTTTTTGGACGGACAAGCGACGAACTGCCATTTGAACGCGTTAATCGCTGAGGATGTTTCCGCGGTGTCCTTGTTTGTCCTTTCTTTGAGCGAGGATATAGAAATCGACCGACTCGAACGACGGCTAATCCAGATGCTGCAACCGCAGTGGAACATCGCGTTGAAGTGACGAGTGCACCTATGAAGGGTGAATACGGATCGCCGATGCGCTAAACCGTTACGGCTGGGTGTGTAATTCCCTGCATCGCCACCGTCAATTGTCTCCGCTCATTCCGCAGACAATCGAGCATCGCGAGCGTCAATCATGATGAGGTTTTTACAGCGCAGCCCGCATCTTAACCAAGGGGAAGTCCGTGAGGTTTCAGTGTCCGGAAAGAAACTAAAAGTTTTGCGCTCTTCAACTATTTTGTGCGGTCGCGATGCGGCAGCATGCGTTCGAGTTGCGCATGCAGATGGCCGTTTGACGCGACAAAGCCCGGCGTCTTGACGTCGCGCCGATTGAATTGAATCGGCGCGCCGTAAAGATCGGTCACGCGCCCGCCCGCAGCGATTATCAGTGCGACGCCCGATGCAATGTCCCATTCGCTTTTCGGCGTTAACGTGAAAGTCGCATCGGCCTGACCGGCGGCGACCAACGCCAGCTTATACGCCACGCTGCCGATCGGCCTGACGGTGACGCGGCCCTCGTAGGCTTTCCATTCGCCGCGTGCGGTTTCGCTGCGGCTCGCCAATATCGTCGAATGTTCTAGCGTGTGGGTGTCGCTCACGGTGACGAGTTTGTCGTTGAGGTGGCATTCGGCGCCGCGTACGCCCCAGAACAACTCGTCCTTGATCGGATTGTAGCTCACTCCCATGACGGGCACGCCGTGCTCGGCGAGCGCGATCGCGACGACGAACTCAGGGATGCCCTTGATGAACTCCTTGGTGCCATCGAGCGGATCGACGATCCAAACGCGTTCGGCGGTCAGGCGATCATCATTATCGACGGTCTCTTCGGAGAGCCATCCGTAGGTGGGGAAGGCCTCGCGCAGGATTTGCTTGAGTTCGCTGTCCGCCTCGAAGTCAGCCGTGGTGACTGGATTGTTCCTGCCCTTGGAATCGATCTGATAGCCGCCGTCGCGAAAATAACCTTGCAGAATTTCGCCGGCCGCGATGGCGGCGTCGCGCGCCACCTGGAGCTCGCGATCATAAGCGTGGGATGGCGGGTTGTTCGCGGGATTCGCTGCGGATGTCAGTTTGGTCATTAAATTCGGGTGATTCTCCAATTGTACTTGATGCGCGCGGGCAAAGCTCAGGATTTTTTGCTCCTGGCGCGCTGCCGCAGAACCTTCTCGTACGCACCCTTCAATTTGGCCATCATCGCGTCGCGCTGCTCGTACAGGCGGCGCGGTTTGCGGGCCTTGCGCCGCGCGAGTGCATAAGCGGTGATCAACGGCAGCGCGACGGTCGAATCAA
>VFSW01014608.1_pt1 | contig 10841 bp, 1 predicted proteins | sample 5358111 | NCBI WGS metagenome assembly VFSW01 (sample SAMN11554181, study PRJNA540505) | mine drainage metagenome | isolation source: sediment from site ElyBrook_90M | place: USA: Ely Copper Mine, Vershire, VT | collected 2017
TGCGCGACGTGAATGCCGTACGATTTGTCCGCGCCGCCGCGCACGATCTTGTGCAGGAAGACGACGCGCCCGCTCCTGCTGGACGGCGCGGGACCGGCGGCTTGCTCCAGCACCGCGACGTTGTAATTCCGAACCTTGGGTAAATAATTTTCCAGTTCGATCAGTTCGTGATAGTGCGTCGCAAACAAAGTTTTCGCGCCGAGCTGCGGATGGTTGTGAATGTGTTCGACAATCGCGCGCGCGATGGCGATGCCGTCGTACGTGCTGGTGCCGCGTCCAACCTCATCGAGAATGATCAGACTCTTGCGCGTGCTGTGCGCCAGAATGTTCGCGGTTTCGACCATCTCGACCATAAAGGTCGATTGCCCGGCGGTGATCTCGTCCTGCGCGCCGATGCGCGTAAAGATGCGGTCGACCAAGCCAATCGTCGCGGATTCCGCCGGCACGAACGAGCCGACCTGCGCCATCAGGACGATGAGCGCGACCTGACGCAAAAAAGTCGACTTGCCGCTCATATTCGGTCCGGTGATGATGTGAATCAATTCGTCAGCGGATAGCGTCACGTCGTTCGGGACGAACGGTTCGTCGTGCAGCGTCAACTCGACAACTGGATGCCGCCCGGCGACAACGCGGATCGCGTCGGCGTCGTTCAACTGTGGGCGCACGTAGCGATAGCGCATTGCGACTTCGGCGAGCGCGGAGTACACGTCGATCTCCGCCAGCGCGCGCGCGGTGGCGAGCAGGCGCGGCGCGGTGCCGGCGACTTGCGCGCACATTTCTTTGAACAGCGTCGTCTCCAATTCGACGATGCGCTCTTCCGCGTTCAGGATGAGCGATTCGTACTCTTTCAACTCGGGCGTGATGAAGCGTTCTGCATTTGCCAGTGTCTGCTTGCGGATGTACTCCGGCGGCGCTTGCGGCAGGTTCGGCGTTGTGACTTCGATGTAATACCCGAATACTTTGTTGTAGCCGACCTTGAGCGATTTGATGCCGGTGCGCTCGCGTTCCTTACGTTCGAGGTTCGCGACCCAATCTTTCGCGTTCCGCGACGCGCTGGCAATGCCGTCGAGTTCCGCGGAATAGCCGGGCGCAATGACGCCGCCGTTGTTCAGCGTTGCCGGCGGCTCGGCGACGAGCGCACGGGCGACGAGGTTTGTGATGTCTGGACAATGGTCGAGCCAGACGGAGGACGGACGACGGACGACGGAAGCGGCGTCGGTCTTCCGTCCTCCGTCTTCCGTCTGTCCGAGCAATTCAATCAACTTGGGTACAACTTCGAGCGACGCGCGAATCGCGACCAGATCGCGCGGTCCGGCGACGCCCTGCACGACGCGGTTGGTCAGCCGTTCCAGATCGGCGATGCGTTTGAGCGAATCGCGCAGTGACTCGCGCCGTGCGGTGTCGCGGTAATACGCTTCGACCTGATCGAGACGCGCGTTCAGCGCGGTGAGGTCGAGCAGCGGCTGGGTGAGCCACTCGCGCAACAATCGCGCGCCCATCGCCGTGCGCGTTTCGTCGAGCACGCCGAGGAGCGAACCTTTCACCGCGCCGCTGCGAAGCGACTGCACGAGTTCGAGATTGCGCCGGGTGGCGGAATCGAGCGTCATGAACGCGTGTGTCGAATACGTTCGTAGCGTGGTGAGTTGCGTGAGCGCGGCTTTTTGATTGTCCTGCAAGTACTGGACGATCGCGCCGGCGGCGCGCGTCGCCAGCGGCAGCGCGGCAAGCCCAAAGCCGTCGAGCGACGCGACGCGCAAGTGATCGAGGAGCGTTTGGCGGGCAGAGTCAAAGTCTGGGATTTGGAAATTGGAGATTGGAGGAAAGAATTTGGATGACGCAGCATTTCCAACTTCCAACTTCCAATTTCTATCATCCAGCAACACTTCCGCGGGATGCAGACGGTCCAATTCCTGTCGCGCCTCAGCGGCGGCAAGTTCTGTCGCGGCGAATACGCCGGTCGTGATGTCGGCGTAGGCGATGCCGGCGCGGTCTTTATCGAAGACGAGCGCGGCAAGGTAATTGTTGCGCTTTTCTTCGAGCAGGTTCGGCTCGACGACGGTACCCGGCGTGACGACGCGCACCACTTCTCTCGTCATCAAGCCATGGATCGCTTCGTCACTCGTCTGCTCGACAATCGCGACCTTGTGCCCGGCGTTGATGATGCGCGCGAGGTACGTGTCGAGCGCGTGGTACGGCACGCCGGCGAGCGGCACCCGCTGCCCGGTGCCCATGTCGCGCGCGGTCAGCACGATGTTGCATGCGTCCGCGACCTTCTTCGCGTCGTCGTCGAACGATTCGTAGAAATCGCCGAGACGGAAGAAGACGATGGTGTCGGGGAATTGTTTCTTGATTTGAAGGTATTGTTGGCGAAGTGGAGTAGTCATCGCGGGCAATAATATCGCATTTTGTCACGCCAAGCAAGTAGGCTGGGGAACAACATGAAGGGATGAATCAGTGCACGCGGTTTGCCAAAGACCTCAGTCACAGTATTTCGATTCGCCAAGTAAACGCTTGGCGAAATGATTGGCGGCGCGCATGCGTAAAAGTTTGAAGAACAACCACCCGCTCAAATTTCGCAATTGACGCCTGGGGCGACAGGAGATATAATGTGGCTGGTGGTGGGTCCCGCCCATGAAGGGTAAACTGGCGCTACCCACCACACATATCAATCAGAATCGACAAAGGACTATGCCTGCGCCTCCTGAACGGTGTGCGAAGGTATTTTTGTTTGCGGAGAGGAGAAAATCATGTTCAACCGAATCCTCCTTCCCATGGATCGCTCGCCGCTCGCCGAGTGCGTATTACCCCACGCTGTAGCCGTCGCCCGCGCCTTCGAATCCCAAATCTCGCTCGTGCACGTAATGGACCCGCCCCATCGGGCGAACTGGCGCCGCGCGGCGGATCCGCTCAATTGGCGGATCAGGAAAGCCGAAGCGGAGAGTTACCTGGGTGACCTGGCGCTTCGCTTGCAGAAGGGCGGACTAGCTGCCGAAAAACAAATCCTGGAAGGTCAGGCAGCCGATCGGATCGTCGAGTTTTCGCACAAGAACGATGTCCCGCTCATTATGCTCAGCAGCCACGGGCAGAGCGGCTTGAGTGGCTGGAACGTGAGCAGTGTTGTACAGAAGATTATCCTGCGTGCCCATACTTCGATCATGATCGTCCGCGCCTATCAGCCGGCTTCGACTGATGTGATAGGACTGCGCTACCATCGGTTGCTCGTTCCCATGGATGGATCACAGCGCGCTGAATGTATTTTGCCCGCGGTGGCAACTCTGGCACGCGCCCACGAAGCTCAAGTCCTGTTAGCGCATATCGTCCGCCGCCCCGAAATGCCCCGGCGGACACCGCCCACCGACGAGGATGTCGAATTAGCCGACCGGATCGTGGAGCGCAATCGAGCAGAGGCGATCCAATATCTGGATCAACTGCGCTCGCGGCTCTCCGGGGATATTCAAGCGCGCGTACTCGTCGGCGACCACGTCGCTGCGACGCTGCATGAGTTGGTCGATCAAGAGAAGATAGACCTGGTCCTCTTGACCGCGCATGGCTATTCCGCTCTCACGCGATGGCCCTACGGCAGTGTGGTCATCAGTTTCATCACGTATGGAACCACCCCGTTGTTGATCGTACAAGACCTTCCCCAGGACAAGATAGAGCCCACTAGGGCGGAGGTGGCGGCTAGGAGGAATGGAAGTTGACCAAGTTCACCTCGGCGATAACGCATGGCAAATAATCCGGTCGATCCGAACCCATCAGCGAGCCAGGCTCACGTCGATGGTGCGACGAACAACAGCCCGCTAGAGAATCTGGCACACCAGCATTCCGAGACGCGGGTCGTCGCGCGTTACCCGGCTCGCAAGCTCTCGCTCCTCGCCCATTTGGGAGCGAGGGAACTGCTGATACGAGACGCGACCGCGTACTTTAGAGAATCATCTGCGAAGGAACCTCTCTCGCCAGCGGCGGAGTGGATGCTGGACAATTTCTATCTGGTGCAACAATCCTTGCGCCAAATCCGCGAGGATATGCCGTCCGGCTTCTACCGCCAGTTGCCCAAACTTGCCACCGGTCTCTTAGAGGGCTATCCGCGCATCTATGCCGTCGCACAAGAGCTGGTTGTGACGAGCGGGGCGCATCTCGACCTGGATCGTGTAAAGCGCTTTGTCCACCTCTATCAAGACATCACGCCGCTGACGATGGGTGAGCTGTGGGCGTTGCCAGCCATGCTGCGCCTGGGCATCCTGGAGTGCTTGGCTCAAGCCGTCGGCCGGATCACGGGCATCGAAAGAGAAAACTCACTCCCCGCTATAACCTTCCCCCACGCGACGACGGACGATGAGGTTGTCGCCAACTGCATCATCAGTTTGCGGACTCTGGCAATCCAGGACTGGCAAGTCTTTTTTGAGAGCGTCAGCCGGGTGGAGCAGGTGCTCCGCGACGATCCGGCGAACGTCTACGCCAAAATGGATCGCGAGACGCGCGACCGCTATCGCAAGGTAGTCGAAGAATTAGCGCTCGCCATCGGCAAAAACGAACAGCACGTCGCGCTCGCAGCGATCGGACTGGCTCAAGCCAATTCGTTGCCAGCGACGCCGCGCGCGACGCATGTCGGTTACTACTTGTTAGATGCCGGGCGCGCGTTGCTCGAAGCCCGGCTGGGCTACCGCGTTCCTTTGGGCGCGCGCGTGCGTCGCTGGGTATTCGATCATCCGACGCTGGTGTACCTGGGCAGCATCGGGTTGTTCACCCTGATTATTTTGCTGGGTGGAATGGGTTACGCCAGAGACGCCGGCGCGACTTTTCTCCAATGGATTGCGACGGGCTTACTCCTCCTCATACCGGCGCTGACCGTGTCCGTCAGTCTGGTCAACTGGATGGTTACGCTTGCCTTCCCACCCAGAGTTTTGCCGAAAATGGACTTTGAAGAAAGCATCCCCGCTGAGTGCAAGACTTTGGTGGTCGTCCCGTCGCTATTGTCCAGTGCCGCCGAAGTCAAGTCATTGCTCGAAGAGTTGGAGTTGCACTTTCTGCGCAACCAAGATCCGCATCTGTACTTTGCCCTGCTCACCGATTTGCCCGACACACCCCAACCGCGTCAGTCGGGCGCTGACACGTTAGTCGAACAAGCCGCGTCCGGCGTGCGCGCGCTCAACGAGAAATATCACCGCGAAACGTCCAATCCATTTTATCTGCTCCATCGCGATCCCAAGTGGAATCCGCGCGAAGAGCAATGGATGGGTTGGGAGCGCAAGCGCGGCAAGCTGCACCAGTTGAATCTTTTGCTGCGCGGCGGCGCAGAAACTGCCTTCAGCGTGCAAACCGGCGACCTCGCCGTCCTGCGCGAGATCAAGTACGTGATTACCCTGGACACCGATACGATCATGCCGCGCGAAGCGGCTCATCGGCTGGTCGCCACGCTGGCGCACCCGCTGAATCGCGCGGAATTCGATCCGCGCAGCGGCGCGGTGATCGCCGGATATACGGTGTTGCAGCCGGGCATCGAGATCACTTCGACCAGTGTGAACCTCTCGCGCTTTACGCGCATCTTTGCCGGCGATGCCGGTTTGGATCTGTACTCGCGCGCCGTGTCCAACGCGTACCAGGATTTGTTCGGCGAAGGGGTTTATGTTGGCAAGGGGATCTATGACATTGACGCATTTGAACGGAGTCTGGCGGGACGGATGCCGGAAAACGCGTTGCTCAGTCACGATTTGATCGAAGGAATCCATGGGCGCGTCGCGCTGGTGACAGACATCGTCCTATTTGAAGAGTATCCCCCGCATTACTTTGTCTACCTGCGTCGCGAGCGGCGCTGGATTCGGGGCGACTGGCAGTTGTTGCCCTGGCTGCTCCCGCGAGTTCCCTCGGTAGGAAAGGGGGTGATGCCGAATACACTCTCCGTCATCGCCCGGTGGAAAATTCTGGATAACCTGCGTCGTAGCCTGCTTTCGCCTGCCTTGTTCGTTCTATTTATCGCCGGCTGGTTGTGGCTGCCCGGCTCGCCGGCAGCGTGGACGCTCGCTGGGCTGCTGACACTCGCCGTGCCGGTCCTCACCGGCTTGGTGATCGGTTCAATTCAAGCGGTGAAAGGAAATCCTTGGCGAAATGTCTTTCACGCATTCCAAAACGGCGTGGTGCGCTGGATTTTGGCGCTGGCGTTTATTCTCTATGAAACGTTGGTCACACTCGGTGGAATTGCGACCACGCTTTTCCGATTGTTTGTCACGCGCAAACACTTGCTGCAGTGGACGAGCTACGCGGATACGGTGCGGGTGTTTGCCGGCGGGGTGACGGGGCAGCAGATGCTCACGGCAACGCTTTCGTCAGTGGCGCTCTCCTTGCTGATCGCCTTGTTCAACCCCGCCACGCTATTTGTTGCCATGCCGCTCTTGATCGTGTGGCTGCTTTCGCCTGGGATCGCCTACTGGATCAGTCGTCCGATCCGCCACACGCCGGTGCCGCTTTCTGCTGAAGAGCGTCAACGGCTGCGCCGCCTGGCTCGGCGCACCTGGCTTTTCTTCGAGCAGTTCGTCGGACCCGAAGACCACTGGCTGCCGCCGGACCATTTTCAGGAAGCGCCGCGCGGCGCGCAGCGTGTCGCGCATAGTACATCGCCTACGGACGTGGGGATGCTACTTCTTTCGACATTGTCGGCGTATGACCTGGGTTACATTGGTTTGTGGGACCTGTCTGCGCGCTTGCGTGATACCTTTGAAAGTATGGAGCAACTCGAAAAATATCAGGGTCATTTTTTGAACTGGTACGATACGCGCAATCTCGAGCCACTGCTGCCACGCTACGTCTCCACCGTGGACAGCGGCAACCTGGTCGCGTGTCTGCGCACGCTTTGGCAAGGATGTCAGACCCTGCCTCACCTACCTGTCCTGCGCTGGCAGAACTGGGAGGGCTTGCTTGATACGGTGAGTCTCCTGGATGAAAGCGTGAACGATCCCAAAGAGACTCTCAGTCATGCAGCTGACCTCAATCCAGCCCTCGTACCCCTGCGGGCGCACCTCGCCCAAATGCGACAGCAAGTGCTGGCAGCGCAAGACGATTCCAGCGGCTGGGTGTTGCTGCTGAACCGATTAATCGGCGCAAGCCGGCAGGAACTCAATCAATTGCTGATGTCGCTGGTCGAATCCACCGCGCCGGCGCTGGACGCCGAGACGTTGGGTCGGCTAAGTCTTGCCGCCGATCAAGTGCAGAATCACCTGTACGGCATGCAGCGCGAGATCGATAAATTCTCCCCCTGGCTGTTGTCGTTGAGTCAACCTCCCGCTCTCTTTGCGCGCTCCGATGCGCCTCCCGCCCTCCGCGATGCTTGGCAAGCGCTGCAAGACGTCTTGCCGACCGCGCCAAGTTTGGAAGAACTGGATCAAGTCTGCAAAACCGGACTGGCGCGGCTGGCTGAACTACAAGATCGATTGGACAAGGATGCTCTGCGTGGATCACCCGAACAGGCGCAAGAAGCGCGTGAATGGTGCGCTCGCCTCGCCGAGAAACTGGAATCCGCCGCGACGACCGCCGGCACTCTGTTGGCTGGGTTTCGCGACATGGGCGAAAGATCCGAGCGGTATTTCCAAGAAATGGATTTCGGCTTTTTGTTCGACCCGCAGCGCCAACTGTTTCACATCGGCTACAACGTCACCGCAGAAAAACTGGATAGCAACTATTATGATTTACTGGCGTCCGAAGCGCGGATCGCCAGTCTGGTGACCATCGCTGAGAACCAGGTCCCTCCGAGCCACTGGCTGCATCTAGGTCGTCCGCTGACCCAGATCGATGGCAGGCAGGTGCTGTTATCCTGGGGCGGGACGATGTTTGAGTATCTGATGCCCGCTCTGATGATGCGAAGTTACGAGGGGACGTTCTTGCACCACAGTCGTCTTGCCGCCGTGGATATCCAAATCGCTTACGGCAACCAGAAGAATGTGCCGTGGGGCATTTCCGAGTCGGGCTATTATGCATTTGACGCGAACCAGAATTATCAATACCGGTCGTTCGGTGTGCCCGGACTAGGATTCAAGCGTGACCTAGATGAAGATTTGGTGGTTGCGCCCTACGCTTCGCTGCTGGCGCTCTCGCTACGCCCGCGCAAGGTGATGGAGAACCTCGTACGCCTGAACAAGTTGCAGATGCTGGGCACGTATGGCTTGTACGAGTCCATTGATTTTTCGTCTGCCCGACTAGGGCTGGGGGAGAAATTTGCCATCGTGCGTTCGTATATGGCGCATCACCAGGGGATGATCTTGCTGTCGCTCGTCAACTATTTGCTCGATGATGTGATGGTGCGCCGCTTCCACGCGGATCCACTCGTGCGGAGCGTCGAGTTGCTCCTGCAAGAAAAGGTGCCAAACGATGTACCCGCCGAATCCCCGCAACCGGGAGATGCGCGTGGCGCACGCGGCGAGCCAGTCCAACGTCAGAACATCGTTTCCCCCTGGAGTGTGCCGGCGCAGTCTCCCGCACCCCAGGTTCATTTTCTGTCGAACGGTCGTTACGGCGCGCTGATAACGAGCGCGGGTGGCGGGTATAGTTGCTGGCAGGACATCGACCTCACGCGTTGGCGCGCCGACACGACGCGAGAGGATTGGGGAACCTGGGTCTATCTTCAGGACGTGGAGAGCGGCGACCGGTGGTCTGCCTCTTATCAACCTACCGCGGCTCCGTCGGAATCTCAAGATGTTCAATTCTATCCCCACATGGCAGAGTTTCGGCGCAACGATCACGGGATTGGTCTGACGATGGAAATCACCGTCGCGCCGGATGACGATGTCGAGATTCGCCGCCTCTCGCTGACCAATCACACGGATCGCGTCCGGCGCATCGCGCTGACGAGCTATGGCGAGATTATTCTTGCGCCGCAAGCCGCCGACGCGCGCCATCCGGCGTTCAACAAAATGTTTGTTGAAAGCGAGTACGTTCCGGAAACGAACGCGCTGATCTTCCGCCGCCGTCCGCGGTCGACGAGCGAAGGACCGATCTATCTGGCGCACTCGGCAGTGGTCTCGCCGGGGCACAAAACGACCGGCGCGCGCGAAACCGACCGTGCCCGCTTCCTGGGTCGGGGACAAACGCTTCGCGCTCCGGCGGCTACGAATCCGAACGGCGACGGGCTGTCTGGAACGACGGGCGCGACGCTCGATCCAATTATGGCGCTGGGTCAAGAAATCGAACTGCAACCCCACGCGTCGGCGCAAGTGAGTTTTCTTACATTGGCATCCAGGTCGCGTGAAAAAGCGTTGGAGTTGGCGCGCCGCTATCGAGACGGACGCGTGATCGTGCGCGCGTTTGAGCAAGCCCGCGATCGCGCGGAAGCGGAACTGCGCCAACTCGATCTTACGGCGGTAGACCTGGAACGCATCCAACAACTCTTGGCGGCTCTGCTCTTTCCTTCCGCGGCGATGCGCGCCGAACCAGCCACGCTGGCGGCGAATCGCAAGGGACAGTCGGGGTTGTGGCCCTTTAGTATCTCCGGCGATCATCCCATTCTTCTAGTGCGGATGGACAAATCGGAAGACCTGGTTTTGGTGCAACAGGCACTCCAAGCGCACGCCTACTGGCGCAATCGGCACATCCAGATTGACCTGGTCATTCTCAACCAACAAGGCACGACGTACGGTCAGGAATTGCGCGGACAACTCCAGCGTATCCTCATCGGTCAGAATAGTGAGGACTGGTTTAATCGGCGCGGCGGCATCTTCATTCTGTATGCGGACCAACTGAGCGATCCCGACCGCGTGCTGTTGGAAACCGCGGCGCGCGTCGTGCTCGACGGGTCGAAGGGTTCGCTTGCTGAACAGTTGGAAGCGCTACGCAAGCAACCGACTCGCCTGCCTCCCTTGGTTTCCGCCACTTCCGATTCGAGAGTGGAATCAACCCCACCAGTTGCTCGCCCCAGCGGTCTTCTGTTTGATAACGGACTGGGTGGGTTTAGCGCGGACGGGCGCGAGTATGTCATCTATCATGAGCCAGATCAGTGGACTCCCGCGCCGTGGATCAACGTCATCGCCAATCCTGATTTTGGATTCACCGTCTCCGAGACCGGCGCGGGCTATACCTGGTATGGCAATAGCAGCGAAAACCGGCTCACGCCTTGGTCCAACGATCCGGTCACCGATCCGCCGGGTGAGGCGCTCTACTTGCGCGATGAAGAGACGGCGGAGGTCTGGTCGCCAACGCCGCTGCCATGTCGCGCGCCCGCGCCCTACTTGATTCGACACGGCGCGGGTTATTCAGTTTTCGAGCACAACAGTCACGGACTCGTCCAGCGATTGCGGCTTTTTGCAGCACCCAACGCGCCAGTCAAAGTCGTGCAGCTGCGCTTGGAGAATACGTGGAAGCGCACGCGACGGATCACCGCGACCTTTTATGTCGAATGGGTGCTGGGCGTCACGCGCGACGCCGCGCAACAATATGTGGTCTCCGAATTCGACGGCGAACACGCGGCGCTCTTGGCGCGCAATTGCTATAACACAGAATTTGGCGAGCGTGTCGCGTTCGCGGCGGCGAGCAAGCCGCTGCACGGCTTGACGGCAGATCGCGCCGAGTTCCTGGGGCGGATGGGAAGCGTTAGTCATCCGGCTGCGCTGGACCGCATCGGACTCGCGAGCGTTGTCGAGCCGGGTCTCGACCCGTGCGCCGCGCTGCAACTTCACATCGACCTAAAACCGGGCGAATCGGAGGAAATCTTTTTCTTGGTCGGCGAGGGCGCGAACCGAGATGAAGCGTTGAAGCTCATCGAGCAACATCAGAAACCGGAACAGATCGAGTCCGTATGGAACCGGGCGAATGAATCCTGGGATAACCTCTTAGGTTCTGTCCAAGTGCAGACGCCCGAT
>VFSW01014610.1_pt1 | contig 10840 bp, 24 predicted proteins | sample 5358111 | NCBI WGS metagenome assembly VFSW01 (sample SAMN11554181, study PRJNA540505) | mine drainage metagenome | isolation source: sediment from site ElyBrook_90M | place: USA: Ely Copper Mine, Vershire, VT | collected 2017
CCCCCCCCCCCCCCCCCCCCCCCCCCCCCCCCCCCCCCCCCCCCCCCCCCACTCTAAAACGATGTCATCATTTGAAACGTGCTTGCACACTGTTGCAGCAACATTTTGATCCGCAACACCACGCTCTGGGCCGTCTCGGAGCTGACCTCTGACGAGACCCTCAAAGTCAATCAAGCGATGGGGATCTACGTAGAAAGAAGCCTCGTCAGGGGCTCGCAAAATAATGCCATCGACTACGTGGGAGTGCAGGTGTGTGTACTTAAGTATGTGTGTGCCAGGCACAGATTATGAACTCTGAGTGACGTCCTTGACACTCGTACTGCACGCAGTTCGGCCACATCCTCGGCTCCGAGGTGTCTAATTCGGACTACTGCATCTACTTCAAAGGAGGATCAGCGTACTTCATCGTGTCGGGAAACACCATCCACAACTGTGGCACAACAGGCTTCGGAGCAGGGCAGAGCACCGGCTTGCAGGTGCAGAAGCAGATTATTAACAAACAGCAGGATCCGCCGAAGGCAGGGGATAATCCTTGTCCTGTCCCGGATCTCAGCCATTTCCTTCTTACAGTACCCCTCTACCCCACTCAGTACACGGTGCCCCCGTGGTTTCACTTTGAGGCGTATGACGTCAAGTTTGTCAACAATGTTTTACACGATATCGATGGAGCAGGTGGGCAGATGGGGATAGGTCGCCCTAATTGATGCTGATTCTCTTCCTCTTCTTCAGCCTTTGGCGCCTGGGGAGGCTACAATATCCTCATGGCCCACAACACGGCCTACAGGTAGCTAGGTGGGCTGTTTTCAAGTGTCTTTCCTTTGCCCTTCCTTGTCCTCTTCAAATGACAGGGTCCAATGCCACTGCAATCATATCACAGGGTTGGCAGACGTAGCCACACGGTTGAGGTCATCTTTGGTTATCGCACATGCGACGGCGACGCCATCTCGTACAAGTGCAAGCAAGACGTTGACGCAGGCGCTTGGGGCCCAGCGGTTGTGACCACTGATCAGAACAAGGTAGGGACTGAGTGCCAAGCTTCGAAAAAAGACGTACAAATAACACATCAAAGTATTCAGGCGTCAAGGATCCCCAACAAACATGTTCTGGTCGCGAACAATCTCATCTTCAACCCCACGGGGTATCAGAGCCAGTGGCAACAGATCTCAGTTGATGGCGCCGGGCTGTCGCAGGTGAGCTTGGGTTCCAGAGAGTACGAATAACAACCGCTGTCTGATCCTGCCGCCTTGCTAACTACTCCCAGGCTGTTAACGAGCCCAAGACCGTCAACGCCGACGTAGATCTCGTCATGTCGGGAAATCTGTTTTGGAACGGGGGCCCCAACATGCCGCTTGGTGTCGGCGACTCGACAGGGTGCCGTAACTCCAACCCCTCCTGCAACGCCACTCAGCTCCTTCGGTCCAACCTCTTCAACAAGATTCAGCCTCAGCTAATGAATCCAGGGACGGGCCTCTTCCAACCCGTGCGAGGAGGAAATCTTTACGGAGCTACCGTGCTGGTGAGTAACTGTGCTCGATCAGAGCCTGCAGCAGCGGTGCACCTTGTCCCGCCGTATTGACAGGAAGGCGAAATGTCCAACCTTCATTCATTCACCCACAGGCTCCCGGCGTGCACCCGCTGCCCCCCTTCCAATGGGCAGATATCCCTGGATCAGAGCCCGCGGGCGTCTCCTATAACCAACAGTGGGTCGATCAGGACTTCAACGGCCTATCAAGAGGAGTCTCATCGCCACCGGGGGCATTTGCATGAAAGATACAACCGGCGTACTACTCATCGACGTCAAGGCTAGGACGATTGATTAAGAGAGGCTTAGGTCGTCGTCTGGGAACCTCGTCCTCATGTACTCATTGGGCACGTAACACCCGTCCTTGAAGGCTTGAAAGTACATGCCGAGCTCCGGATTCGAAACGGATGCGTTTGACAGCAGCTCAACGTTGCACTGTGAGAGAAGATAGAGACACGTGGTGTGATTGTGCATGGCCATGGTGCTACGCCAGAGTCACCTGAGCCACGTAGGTGTTCTGGAAGGGTCTGTCTCGTGTGTCAGCGAGGACTCGGTAAAACGGCTGAGTTCGACCGCCGGGGAGCGTGTCAACCTGAACAAGAACAACACATCTGCATTTTAGAAACGACCCACCGTTACTGGCAGCTAATGATAATCTCTCCTCACCCCCATCCTCAGGATCAAGTGCTCCTCCACGCTGCAGACAGGATCCCAGTCGAATATCACCCCACGGTAACGATGTTGGCGGTGGCGGATCACCTGAAAATTGCAATATAAAGATGGACTGGAAAGACAATCCAAGCCTCCCCACGCAAAATCTGACAACTCCAATCAGTCGTCACCTGGCCGATTCGATAGAGAACATCAGGCGTCCGCTGCACCGTCCGCATGCAAGCTTCCCTCCACTTTGCCTGCTGCTCCCGGCTCTTGTCTCGCACCTGCAAAAGTGCAGCTTCAGGCAACGTATCGCCACAAGCAGCAGGCCAGAAGATATTTGCTTTAATTTTCACACCATATTCATATGAGCATCCAAATAGGGCCGCCGATCAATAGGCGTCTCGTCCATGAGGACCCGTCTCATCTCCTCGAGAGCGCGAGCGGCACCATCAAAGTCCCTGACAGCTAATGCGGCTGAACGTACAAGCAAAGCAAAGAGACATGTGTCATCAGAGCAAGAGGCATGTATTATCAGAGGAAGGCCTTTGAAAGGTAAAAACCACTCTCCTCAGAGCAAGAGATTGTCACCTCTGTGTTTGTGGCTCAGATAGTCCCTCGCGCGAGGGTTTGCAGCGGTCAAGAGCTCGAGCGTTGACAAAAGGGTGGCGTGTTCTTGTCTGCTACTATAGATGGAGGCGAGATTGGCGCACATGCGCTGGCATGCCGCGCTGGGCCACATGCGCTGGACAGAGTGTGGCGGGGAAATCCCCAGGCTGTTTGTCATGAAGACCCTGCATTCGTGAAAGTGCACATTGTGTGGGAGAGAAGGCAAGGGAGAAAGAGCAGCCCCATCACAAACCTATCATGATAGGGCATTGATTGCGACCAATGCAGACCACCTTCCTCACCCGAGCTCATCACGGTCCATGATGTGGCCGGCATCGTAAGAATCGATGTATAGGACCTGACCTTCCTCGCCATCACAATCAAGCCCATCGGAGGCGTCAACTGCAGAAACGTCAGCGGGCACGAGTTCGTCCCCGCATTGCATGCTGCTGACGACGTGCATCGGCATGTTGACCAGCTCTATAGGCATGCCCGCCCGCCTCCCCACTGCCATGTGTACCACCGCGAGGCTGATGGGGATTCCGGCGCGCATGGACAGAACACATGGCAGCAGCGAGTTGCGTGGGTTCTGATAATCATCCCGATTTCCCTGAGCGCAGTGGTTCAGAGGGAGCAACACGGATACATGCAGACATGGCCATGAGCGAGTCTCCCCTCACCTTTAGTCCCAGCCCGTATCCTGCTGCCGGCACAGGCGCCAAGTTGAAAAGGCCCTTTCCAGTATCAGATGAAGGGGCCTCTACGTCCTTCAGTGTGCATCGGCCCCAGACTTCACCTCTTGATCCACATAACTCACAGCGGATCTTAGGCTCTTCCCCACCCAGGAGGCCAAGAGCCCATCGCCTCGGGCCATTCAATCTTGGACTATTTCTTTTGTTGCCAGTTGAAGTTGTGAATTCCGGCATCTCCACAGAGGATTGGAGATCGATTTCGGAGATGGAATTTGCAAAGAGAAGACCGTTGAGGATTTCCAGAGCCTATGGTACAAGAGAAGGAAATTGAGATCAAGGAGAGGAAAGCCTCACAATCAGGCACATCCGTTCTTGGTGAAAAGCAAGAACTCGATGCTGGCCCTCGAGGCGAGGAACCTCGTGAGTTATGGTTCATTTTTCCCCAGGTGTGATGCTCACCTTCCTCCCCGCTCTGCGCACCCCCTTCTGCTGCAGCCTGGACCTCAGTTCAGCGCCCAGGTTGTCCAGGTGCCTAGAGATTGCCTCCATGTCCGTGCCGGGGTAGTGAATCTGCGCCTGCCAGGAAGGCGCAACGTGGTTCGAGGCGATGGTATCAAGCAGCCAATGAGTTTAATACTGCAAATGCAATCGCTAAAATGCATCGTGTCGGTCGTTCAGGAGGCTTTTCGACTCACTATGAGCAAGGCACCCCTCTCTATCACGTCAGCCTCGTTGGACGTCGGGCCAGCCATCATCGCCCGCATCCCGGCGGTGCAGTGAGCGACCTGCATCCGCCTCAACGCATACCATGACCAGAAGCGCAGGCCGAGACCCGGCTCATTCTGCCCGCCGACCTCTTGATTCTGCGATGACTTGTCTTTGAGGGAGCATTTGCATGGCGCATCCTCGCCGCGCTCCCCTGATCCCGAGTCTGCGCAGCTGAGCAGCAGATCGATGCAGCCTCCGCCCAGGGCTACGAGACGGCTCAGCGCGGCATCGCGCCGCAGGGGCCATGCCAGGTCGGACAGCGCGGCAGCGGCCTCAGCATCGATCTGCATGGCCAAATGGGAGAGTGGATGCGCTTGCGATGATCAAACGAGCTGCCGCATCACCTTGTGCCTCGCTGCGTACGCTCTCAGGTGGCTTCCTTGGCAGGCTGGCGAGATTGTTTCCCAACCGAGCCGCCACAGCATCTTGCATCTCTGCGGCCACTGTTCGACGGCGATCGACCGCCACATTTTGCTGACGCATGAGGCTGCGCACAGCTCCCTGACGTCGAGCTTTTTGAAGGCATCGCGCAAAAAATCGAGGGGCAGCTGTTCACCGTTCCCTTCTGTGCTCGATGCATCGCCTTCGTTCACCATTTTTTTTTTGAACACAAATCAGGAAGCCGCTCTGATGCTCCTGATTTCTGCTCCTGATTTGCGATGCACCCCCTCCTGCAGCTGGACGACGACTTGCTGGCGCTCATACTCGTCAAGGCCGGCTGCTGGTGGATTCCCGGTTTCCTAGACCCAGCAGATTTCACGATCTACACCTCGGCGCTCGGAGTGTGCAGAGGGTGGCGGGACCTCCTCCTTCAGTGCCCCAACAACCTGGCAGCTCTCCTGTCGGAAGCGCATGGGCCCAACGAGGCGCTCATGCATGCGGTGGTCTGCACCAGCCATCGCGTGGACAGAGGCGCTCTTGTGCGTGCGGTGCTCAAAACGGCCAGGCCCGACCACCTCGATGGAGCTGCTTTGATCGATGCTGCTAAACATGGTCATGAGGACGTCGTCCGGCAGCTGCTGGAGTGGAAGGAGAATGCTCCTAGAGCCGATTGCCAGAGGGGCGAGGCGCTTCTTGTAGCGGCCAGGGAGGGCCACGAGGGCATCGTCAAAATGCTGCTCGAATGGAAGGAGTACGCACCTAGAGCCGATTGCCAAGGCGGCGAGGTGCTGCTGGTGGCAGTGGAGCATGGCCATGTCGCCATTGTGAGGCTTCTGCTCGAGAGCAAAGCGCACACACCTCGGGCAGACTGCCGCGACGGTATTGCGCTCACCGTGGCTTCAGGCTTAGGTCACGAAAGCATCGTTCGGCTGCTGCTAGACTTCGGTGGACGCCTGCCCGATGGAAATTTCAGAAGCGGACGGGCTTTGGTTGAGGCAGCCAGGGGTGGCCACACGGCGATTATTCGGCTCTTGTTGGAAGATGGTCTGCATGCCCCTCGTGCCGATTTCCAAGATGGCATGGCCCTTGTTGCAGCAGCTGAGAGCCCGAGTGTTGCTGCGGTCCAGCTCCTGCTAAAGTGGAGCGAGCATGCACCCAGGGCAGATTGCCAGGAAGGCCGTGCTTTGGTCAGCGCAGCTGCAGAAGGCAGGGAAGCTGCTGTACGTCTGCTGCTGGGATGGAGAGTCTCTCCACCGAGGGCCGATTCGTGGAACGGGCTCGCTCTGATTCAAGCAGCCGAGGGTGGACACAAAGCGGTTGTCCGGCTGCTGCTGGGATGGAGAGAGCATGCGCCGAGGGCCGACTGCCAGGACGGTGAGGCTCTTGTGCGGGCAGCAGTGAGAGGTCATTTGGCCATCGCCCGGCTGCTGATCGAGTGGAAGGAGCACGCGCCTCGTGCCGACTGTCAGGACGGTGCGGCTCTGGTTGGGGCGGCCATAAACGGCCGTGAGGGCATGTTCCGGCTGCTCTTGGATCAGAGCAAGGGGGCGTGGGACGCTGTTCACGTCGAAAGGGCCTTGGAAGCAGCACGATGGAATGGCAATGAAGAAATTGCGGAAATGCTTGAGTCTTATTCCAATGCTTACCTTCAAATTAGGTAGATCAATCCAGTCCAGAATACTATATTTTAAGTTTGTAATCCTGTAATTCGCTGACGGCTCTGCCCCCACATGACATGACTATGAGTATGCGCCATCCCGCCATGCTGCTCTGATGCTCCAGATCAGATCGCGAAATTGATTCAATGAACGTCCCCGCGATCCTGCACGGCCTGGCCGACTCGAAACACATCGAGCGAGAGAAGGCCTACAGCCAGCTCGAAGTCGCTTTAAAACTAGCTCGTGAGCTTGATCCTGTCTGCACAACGATCTCGCATGCTGAACCTCATGCATGGCATCCAGACTCGGCGCCTGAAGCGGAGAAGGATGCGCTGATGCTCGCAATTGAAAAGGGATCTCAAGAGATGCTGCAGTCAGAGTCTTGGGAGGGCCGCGTGGGAGGATTGAGGGCTGCCAAGGTCTGTGCTGAGATATGAACCTCCTGAGATATGAACGAGTGACTGCACTGCTCCATGCAGGCCGGCATGCTGTTCAAGCGCAGCTTGCAGCTCGAGGGTGCGGTGCAAGAGGCATGCATGAGACTCCTAGAGGACGAAGAGGTGCGGCCTTGGAGCTGCGGAAGATCTTTTATATAATGCTGTTGTTACGTTGCCACACCCATGCTTGCAGGTGCGGGTGCGAGTGGCTGTCGGAGACTGCCTACAAGTGCTGGCTCAGCTGAGAGGCGCTACGGTGTTGGAGGAGTGCGCTGAACGCGTGCTGTTCAGCATCCACGAACACTACGTGAGTGCTTAGCATTTGATCTGTCGCACGCGCTGTCTTGCATAGCAACGGATCTGTTCAGGGTCTTGATTGAAACCTTACTCAGGATCGTGATGGGGAAGGCTCTCGGTTGCGCAAGGAAAGAGAGGGTGCCGCCGCAAGCAGCAGTGGAGAGGCAAGCCCGACCGCAAGCCGCCCCAACAGTCGCAACTCGAGCTTCGGCGACCTGGTCGGCATGCTTCTTCAGAGCAGCTACAAGTGAGAGGGGCTCTCAAGAGGGGGAAAGCGAGGATTAAAATCTCAAATAAAGGAGTGGGTGGATGTGACTCAGTCCCTGGCCCGCTCTATTAAAAGAGTGACCAAGCCTGGCACTGGCGAGCTGCGTCATGGGACCGAGGGCTGGGGGCCGCTCGAGACCAGCTGCCGGGCTCTGGGGCAGATGCTCGAAGGCTGCGGGCCGAGCTGTAGGCAGTTCCTTACTCCGGATTTCATCGAGCTGGTGTCGAGGTGGGTGGGCATGGTGGGGCTGATCGAGGGGCGCCCTCACTCTGTTGGCGAGGCTGTTTGGATCGCCTGATCCAGCGCATGGAAGCTGAAAATGCCTCAGAGATATGAGAGAGAGAGAGAGGGATGTGACCTCCTTCACTTGTGCGCTATTCCAGATCGCAGCTGCATCCCAACCGGTTTGTGCGCGAGGTGTCGCACTTCATGGTCGCGACCATCAGCCAGGTGCTGGCGGGCCCCGACCTGGCAGACGCAGGCGCGGCCTTCGCGCAGAAGCTGGCGGACGGGCTCACCGACAATTGGAGCCAGGTGTGACTCGACGTACGCTCATCACCATCCATATTTCTCTCTTATATGTATTTTGCTTTCTAACTTCCCGATCGCCAGGTGAGGTACGCAGCGAGCGTCGCCACCCGTGCTTTCTTGAGTGGCGTGCCGCAAGAGCGGCGTGACGAGTTTCTGCCGGTGCTGCTCCCGCCGATGTGCCTCAACAGGTTTCCAGGGAGGGCAAGGATCTGTAGCCTCGAGGGAAATGTGTGTTGGGAAGACCTTGACTCAGGACTGTGTTGGAGAGGAGAGAGGATTAATGCGGGCCTCTGCTCCTCCGTCCCATGAGGTACTACGAGGCTGAAGGCGTCCGGCTTTACTCACAGCAAACATGGCGAGACGTCATGGGACAGGGAGGGAGAGAAAAGGTGGCTCGGTTCGTGCGGGAGGTTGTTGCCTACTACGTGGCCCAGGCAAAGTCGAGCAACCACGCCGTCAGAGAGGCAGCCTGTGCATGCATCGCGGAGCTCATGGAGAAGGTGCGTTTTCAGCGCGGCATGTTATTCCTTCTTCTTTGCTTCAGACTGCACGCCCCCGTTGCCGCAGGTTGATCGAGCTGCCATCTCCCCTCACGTCGAACAGCTGCTCCACGCCTTGACGCTCTGCTTCAAGGACATGGGATGGCCGGTCAGGGATGCCGCTTGCAGCGCATTTGGAAGGTGAGGAGCCCTCCACAAGCTTGGATGCCTGAACCCGTAGCATGACAGCCTGGCGGGTATCGCCCTTGTTGACCGATTGTCAGGTGCGTGCTGTCGCACCCTGATGAGACGTGGCCTGTGTTGGAGAAGGAGCTGTGGGCATTGTGGTTCGCGCACCTCTGGGACAACATCCCGACGGTGGGCGTATATGAATTTCGTATAATATGAAGGGTCCTTGTGCTCTGCTTCTCTTTGGGTGAAAGAGTGATGCTTGCCTGATGATCCTCCTAATCGCTTTTCTGCAGGTTCGCCGCAACTCTGCCGTGGCCATTGGCAATGCTGTCAGGAGTTTCGGCCAGCCGGCTCTGGACAGGGTGCTTCCGGTGCTCAAGTGAGTGGACAAGGATCGGCTTTTTCATCGCAACGAGGCTGCCGTGACTGAAGTCCCTGCAACTACACTCTTCAGGGACCTTCTGCCCCGAGCCAAACAGCAGCCAGCGGATCAGCAGCAGCAGCCGGCCGTCAGCCACGGTGCCGACGATGCCGCAGCGACTGGCCCCTCGTCGCCGACGGGCGGCGGCGGCCGGAACAGGCAGTGGCGCGACGACAACGACCGGAAGCTGCACTCGGACCAGGAGATGTTCTCGTGCACGGCGCTGACGGGCCGCATGGGGCGCGACTACTACATCAAGAGCGACGGCTGCATGGACTACGGGTTCAACAGGTGCCAGGGAGAGGCGTGGACAGGGCTGTCAAACTGAGAGGGGACAGAGGACAGTTTTCAACTGATGACCAGCGCATGAAGACGTCGTGCATCGACCATGATTCTGTGTGTGTTCAGGGAGAAAGAGGCGTGGGAGGCATCAGACGGCGCCCTGCACTTGATGGAGCAGCTCCTGGTCTCTTCACCAAAGCAGCCAGGTGACGTGCACGCGACACCATCCAGGCATTACCAGGCAGTCGCAGCGGGCGCGTGGGTGGACGCCGTGTGCGCGCTGCTCCCGTCCCTGCCTGACCTGGCGGAGCTCCGCAGCTTCCGCAAGGCCCCGGCGCTCAGGGAGACCCTGTGGAAGTGCCTGCCGGGGGTGGCGCAGGTGGGGAGAAGGACGGTCAAAGGATCACCACTTTCACGTTCGTCGCTTGCCGTCTATTTATCCTTCATCCTCTGTACCACTCTGCCCCGCCCCTGCGTAGGGTGTGCGGAAGCAGCGATTCAAGCCGTACCTGGAGCCGCTGCTTGCGCCCATGCTGTCTGACCTGACGTGCGGCCACCAGCTCACAGAGGCGGCAGCGGGGAGGTGAGGAAGAGGGCAGCAGCTGCCTGTTTTGGGTGAGGAAAGGTTTCTTGCCTCTTTGTTTTGATCTCTCAGCCCCCGATGACAGGTGTGTGGTGAGCATGCGCAACCTCCTGGGCAACACGATATTCATGGCACGGCTAGATCCCTCACAGCAAGACCTTGTCCGGAGCAACACAAACGTTCTCTTTGCAGAGAAAGAGGTATCAAAAAGGAGTTGAGATGGAGCTGATTGTCAAAATGGGCTGTTTGACATTTTACAAGGTTGAGAAACGTAATTCAGCAATCAAGCTGCCTTCCCAGACTTGGAGAACGCAGCCGTGAGCTCATCCTGGATAGCAGATCAGAGGAGTGAGATCAAATCTGCTCAGACTTTCAGCATCCAAGGCACAGGAGGGCCTCCGACCCTGCCCCTCTCACCTGCAGGTCCTTGGTGACCGGTGAGTGGTGGCTGTAGGCCATGGAGTACTCGCCCTTGCCCTGCGTGTTGGACCGCAGCACGCTCGAGTAGCCAAACATCGAGTTAAGCGGTACCTGCGGGGCGGCGGCGTGGGGCGATGACTTGGAACTGGAACGAGACTGGATCAGACTCAGTCCTCAATCAACGTCGCAGATTTGCCTGCGCCCACCTCTGCCTGGATGACGCAGTCGTCGCCGTGTGTCCCCGAGTCCATGATGACCCCCTTCCTGCGGTTCAGATCCCCGATGATGGTCCCCTGGTACTCCAACGGGATGGTCACCTCGACCTTCATGATGGGCTCCAACACCTGGGCGCCCGCGTTCTTATAGGCCTCGCGGAAACCCTAGAGGGGGAGTGGGGGGAGTGAAACAGTGAGGTAAGGAGTGTTGAACAAGGGTAGGTAGACAGCTGCGAAAGGCGGAGGCTTGGACATGATACGACGATGGTATGGTGTATGCAAGGAATAGGCACCTGGATGGCAGCGACCCTGAAGGCGAGCTCATTGCTGTCGACGGGGTGCGAGGCGCCGTCGGTCAGCACCACGCGTACGTTCTCGACCGGCGCCCCTATCAACGAGCCCGAGTTGGCCGCCTCCACGAAGCCTTTTTC
>VFSW01014611.1_pt1 | contig 10840 bp, 7 predicted proteins | sample 5358111 | NCBI WGS metagenome assembly VFSW01 (sample SAMN11554181, study PRJNA540505) | mine drainage metagenome | isolation source: sediment from site ElyBrook_90M | place: USA: Ely Copper Mine, Vershire, VT | collected 2017
GACGCCGGGGAGTTTTTTGCCTTCGAGGAATTCGAGGCTGGCTCCGCCGCCGGTGCTGATGTGGGTGATCTGGTCGGCGACGCCGGCCTGGTTGATGGCAGAGACCGAGTCGCCGCCGCCGATGATGGAAATGGCCGCCTTGTTGGCCGCGACGGCCTTGGCGATGGCGTTGGTGCCGACGGCGAACTTGGGAAACTCGAAGACGCCGGCCGGACCGTTCCACACAATGGTCCGGGCCGTTGCCACCACGGCTTCAATGGCCGCAATGGACTTGGGGCCGATGTCCAGCCCCTGCCAGTCGGCGGGGAAGTTGACCGAGGTGTCCCAGGGCTGGGTGTTGGCGTCGGGCGAGAAGCTGTCGGCCAGGATGTTGTCGACGGGCAAGAGCAGTTCGACGCCCCTGGCCTTGGCCTTGTCGATGGCCGCCTTGGCCATGTCGATCTTGTCTTCCTCGACCAGAGACTTACCCGTAGTTACACCGAGCGCGCGCTGAAATGTGTAAGCCATGCCGCCGACGATGACCAGGGTGTTGACCTTGTCCAGCAAGTTATCAATCACATCGATTTTGCCGGAGATTTTGGAGCCGCCGATGATGGCCACAAAGGGTTTTTCGGGAGCTTCAAGAGCTTTGCCGAGGTAAGTGATTTCCTTTTCCATGAGCAGGCCGGCGACGGCGGGCTTGAGGAAGTGGGTAATCCCTTCGGTGGAGGCGTGAGCGCGATGCGCGGAACCGAAGGCGTCGTTGACGTAGACGTCGGCCAGCGAAGCCAGAGCCTTGGAGAAGGCCGGATCGTTGGCTTCCTCTTCGGCGTGATAGCGCAGGTTTTCGAGCAGCAGCACCTGGCCGGATTCAAGCTGACGTGCCAGCTCCGAGGCCGCCTCGCCGATGCAGTCCGGCGCGAAGGCTACGTTGACCTTCTCGCCCAGCGCCTTGTCCAGCAGCTCGCGCAGACGGTCCACGACCGGGCGCAGCGAGTATTTTGGATTGGGCTTGCCCTTGGGACGGCCCAGGTGCGAGGCCAGAATCACCTTGGCCTTGTGCTGAAGCGCGTACTGGATGGTGGGCAGCGTGGCCACAATGCGGGTGTCGTCGGTGATCGTTGAGCCGTCTTCGGTGAGCGGAACGTTGAAATCGACGCGGATGAAGACCCGCTTGTTGGCCAGATCGATGTCGCGAATGGAGAGCTTGGGCATGATGCGAGAACCTTCCTTAGAGGGTGATGTTACTTTACCTGCGTCTGAAAGCCGGAGTTGGAAAAGGATAGTTAAATGGGAGTTCCATCGCTTATTACGGCTTCCATCTCGATTTCGGCGCGCCAGGCGGGATTGAGCAGCGTGGCGACAACCATGGTGGAGACAGGCCGAATGGCGCCGAAGAACTCGCCGTGAACGCGACCGACGGCCTCCCAATCCTCGACGCGGGCCAGGAAGATGCGGGTGCGGACGACGTCGCTGAAGGAGGCTCCCGCCTCGGTGAGCGCCGCTTCGGCAATTTCAAAGATGCGGCGAGTCTGCCCGGCCGCGTCCAGATATTCCGCTCCAACCGGGCCGGTTCCGGAGAGGTGAACGGTGTTGCCGACGCGAACGGCGCGGGAGAAGCCGATGATCGGCTCGTAGGGTGAGGTGCCGGGAATGTTTTTGCGCATGGCTTTCTCAGGTTTCAGGGACTGGCGACCGGGGACCAGGGTTTGGCGGAATCAGCCGATGCACCTTAGCCCTAGTCCCTAGTCCCTTCGTTCCTAGTCCCTGTCTTTACTTACAAACCCTTCTCGACCAGGAAGCCGATCAGATCGACGACGCGGTTGGAGTAGCCCCACTCGTTGTCGTACCAACTGAGCACCTTGACGCTGTTGCCGACCACCTTGGTGAGCGGCGCATCGACGATGGAGCTGCGCTTGTCGCCCTTGAAGTCGGAGCTGACCAGCTCGTTGGTGTCGTAGCCGAGGATGCCCTTCAGCCCGCCTTCGCTGGCAGCCTGAAGAGCTGCGTTGACGGCCTTGGCGTCGGTGGTCTTCTCGCTGATGATGGTGAGATCGACGATGGAGACGTTCGGCGTGGGAACGCGGATGGCGAAGCCGTCCAGCTTGCCGGAGGTCTCCGGAATGACCAGCTTGAGGGCCTTGGCGGCGCCGGTGGAGCTGGGGATCATGCTGAGAGCAGCGGCGCGGGCGCGGCGCAGATCCTTGTGCGGGGTGTCCAGAATGACCTGATCGTTGGTGTAGCTGTTGATGGTGGTCATGATGCCGGAAACGATGCCGCAGTGCTCCAGCATGACCTTGACCACCGGCGCCAGGCAATTGGTGGTGCAACTGGCGTTGGAGATGATGTTGTGCTTGGCCGGGTCGTACTTGTCCTGATTGACGCCGAGGACCAGGGTGATGTCTTCGTTCGATGCGGGAGCGGAGATGATGACCTTCTTGACGGTGGAGCCGAGGTGAGCCTTGGCTTTGAGCGCGTCGGTGAAGAAGCCGGTCGATTCGACCACAATCTGCGCGCCGACTTCGGCCCAGTTCAGCTTGGCGGGGTCGCGCTCGGCGTACACCTTGATCTTCTTGCCATCGACAGCGATGAAGTCTTCGCCGGCAACGACTTCGTTTTTCAGGTTGCCGAGAATCGAGTCGTACTTGAGCAGGTGGGCCAGCGTGGCCGGGCTGGTCAGGTCATTGACGGCGACAAATTCAATCTCAGGATTGCCAAGAGCGGCGCGAAATACGTTGCGGCCAATGCGGCCGAAGCCATTGATACCAACCTTAACTGCCATGCGTGTATTCTCCTTTTTAGTCGATGGGCTGTGGTTTGAGCTTGTTCCGGCTTGTTCTGCCGTGTTCGGGTCGGACGCGTTCGGCGTCTGGAAACCTTCCAGCGGGCAATTCCACCAAACTCATGATCGTAGCATTGCTGTCAACGGAGACACAACCAAAACTCGTTTTTTCGTCTTTTGTGCAAGGTCTCCTGTATCCATAGTATGCCCTTCCCGAAGCGGGGCCGTATGTGACGGTGTGCACACAATTTGCAGCACCCGCGGCAAGTATGGTATTCCCATAGGAGTACGCACCATCAGTTGGCCCCACCGCAGGTGGTTGGACGCACCGCAGGTGGTTGGACGCACCGCAGGTGGTTAGACCCACCGCAGGTGGTTGAAGGCGGCATGAGAAGACGCTCCAGACGCACTCCCAACACTTCCGAATCCACGGGGAAGATCGGTCAGGAACTCCCCTCGAATCAACTTGCTCCGCTGGTCCCGTTCTACCCGGACGAGGTTCCCGCGCGGATGGCCGCACAGCCGCTTCCGCAGCGGCCTCGAGAACCGGCACGAGAACCTGCAAGGGAACCGGCGCAACGCCCTGCCAAGCAGGCCCAGCCAGCCAGGCAGCAATGGAATGAGCCGGCCGGCTCTGGGCGCTTCGAGCTGGAGACCCAGCCGGAGATGCCTTCAGCGCCTTCCAGGGAGCCGCAGGCCGCCGACCGTTCGCCGCAGGCCCCCAAGGGCTATGTGGTGCTGGCCATCGGCCTGCCCGGCTCGGGAAAAACCACATGGTTCCGCCGCCGCGGCGTCACCCCGCTGTCCAGCGATCTGCTGCGCAACATCCTGTTCGACGATGTCGAGGAACAGCGCTACCAGGGGCTGGTTTTTTCCACGCTGCGTTCGCTGTTGAAGGCCCGGCTGATCGCCCGCATGCCGTGGAATTACGTGGACGCCACCAACCTCTCCAGCCATGAGCGCAGCCAGTGGATCAAGATGGCGCAGAGCTTCGGCTACGAGGTGCAGGCGGTCTTCTTCGACGTGCCGCTGGATGTTTGCCTGGAACGCAACAGCAAGCGCGACCGCTCGGTGAGCGAGGAGATCATGCGCAAGATGGCGGAAAAGCTGAAGCCGCCGGTCTTTGAAGAGGGCTTCGCCAAGATCACCGTGGTGCGGGTGAAGAGCGCGGGGTAGGGGCGGAGAAAAGCGGCGAGGTCGCGGGCCTGAAGGCCTTTTCAATTTTGCACTTTTCCAGGGGGCTGAAGCCCCCTGCTCCCTCCTGAATCTTCTATCTGCAACTGCAGTACTATTTCCTATTCCAGCCAGCCTTCCTTGGGCGCCAGGGTCAGTCTGGCGGTAAGCACCACCAGCGAGGCCCACAGGGTGTCGGCGGCGAGCAGGTGCGCTACCTGGACCCACAGGGGAGCCAGCAAGACCACATCCAACACGCCCAGCGTATAGACGCAAGCCAGCAGCGAGAGCACCAGCCCGGAGAGGCGGCGGTTGTCCCAGTAGCCGCCCACCGGTTCGGTCTTGGCGTCGTGGCGCTGCGCCGCGTAGACCAGCAGCCAGATCAGGAAGATGCTGGCCACAAAGGCGAAGGCCGGATGCAGCCAGCGCCAGTGCACCAGCCAGCCGCTGGCGGGAGAAAAATCCTGGGCCAGCGCAGAGCTGAGTGACGAGGCCGGGAAGAGCGTGTCGCCGAGGGCGGCCAGCGAGCCGGTGACGCCCACGATCATCACCACCACCACGCAGGCCACGGCGCTGAAGGGCGCGGTCAGCCGGACGCTGCCGCGCTGATAGCCGCGCTTGCGTCCGAGCAAGTGCGCGGTCAGGGTGAGCGCGGCCAGGAGCAGCAGCGTGTTGGTCAAGTGCAGCGCCAGAAAGGCCGGCCGCCCCGGCGCCGGGCTATCGGCGGTGTAGCCTAGTTTGACCAAGAGCGCGCCCAGAATCGCCTCCACTCCGGTCAGCGCCACGGAAGCCGAGGCCGCCCAGCGCGCCAGATGATCGCGCGGCGTGGTGCGCAAGGTCCATACCAGCAACGCCACGACGGGAAAGAAGGCGAAACCGCTCATGATGCGATGGATGTACTCGATCAGTGTGCTCACACTGGCTGAATGCTGAACAATGACCCCGTTGCACAGCGGCCAATGGCCGCCGCAGCCTGCGCCGGAGCCGGTGGCGCGGACCAGCGTGCCCCAGAGGATGACGGCGATGAAGTAGGCCAGCACGCCCCAGGCAAAGCGGCGCAGGGCGGGCGAAGGCAAGCGGAGGGCGCGAACAGAAGCGGCTGCGAAAGGCATAAAGAAAGACTCCAGATGGAACGTACCAGTGTAGAACAGGCAGGTCCCGGCCGGTTCGGCGTATTTGATCCGGGGACGCGACGGCGTACGATATGTCTTACTTGGAGGTAAGGCGTTATGACCTCGTCGGCGGTGATGAGTTCGAATCACTACGCAACTTATTGATCCGGCAAGAAAACAGTGACATCGCATTCCCACCCAATTCCGCAAAAAGACGCGGAAATGGATGGTGCGCCCTGACAGTATTTAGTTGCCGGATCAATATTCGGCAAGCAGCCGGACCACATGGTTCACAATCATCAAATCTTCGGCGGGCGGGATGACGCGCACGGTGACTGGGGAATTTTGGGCGGAGATGACCGCCTGGCCGCGGACGTTGTTGCGCGCGGGATCAAGGACGATGCCCAGCGCGCCCAGGCCGGCGCAGATTTCGGCGCGGGAGGCGATGTCGTTTTCGCCGATGCCGCCGGTGAAGACCAGCATATCCAGCCCGTTCAGTTCCGCCACGTAGCTGCCGATCCAACGGGCGATGGTCCAGGTGAATTTATCTACGGCGAGGCGTGCCTTGGCGTTGCCGGTTTGGATGGCCTCGCGCAGGTCGCGCATGTCGTTGGAGAGGTCGCTGACGCCGAGCAGGCCGGCCTTTTTGCTGGCGACGGTCTCAAGCTGGTCGGCGGCGGCCGTGGCGCTCGCGGCGGTTTCGGCAATCTTGCGCAAGATGAACAGCAGCACGCCGGGATCGATGTCGCCGGTGCGGGTGCCGCTGATGATGCCGCCAGTGGGCGTCAAGCCCATCGATGTGTCCAGGCATTGGCCGTTGCGGATGGCGGAGATGGACGCGCCGTTGCCGAGGTGGGCGACGATCAGCTTCTCCGGCACGCTGGGCTGCAACTGATACACGATCGACTCGTAGGAGATTCCATGCGCGCCGTAGCGGCGCACGCCCATGGCGGAGTACTCCTCTGGTATGGGCATGTGGGTGACGACTTCCGGCATGGTGCGATGGAAATACGAATCGAGGCAAACGAAGTTGGGCACGCCGGGAAAGAGGCGCAGCGACGCGCGCATGATGTAGACGGCGATGGGGGTATGCAGCGGCGCGAAGGCCGTGTAGCGCTCCATCTCGTCGATCAGCTCGGGAGTGATGCGCTGGTTCTCCTGCACGGTGGGGCCGCCGCAGACCATGCGATGGCCGATGGCCACGGGGGCCGGAAAATCGCCGGAGTGCAATGCGTCCGCCACCAGCTTGAAGGCCACGGCGCGGTCGGGCAGGGGAGGGGTCTGATCGACCAGCTTCTTGCCCGCGGCGTCCTTGATCCAGAACTTGCCCTGATCGGTTCCGATGCCGTCGACCGCGCCCTCGTGGAGCTTGGCGCGCTGGCCGTCGCCGGTTGCATAGACGGAAAACTTGATGGAAGAAGAACCGCTGTTCAAAACCAGGACAGGCAAGGAAGCCATGAAAAAACCTCGTGGGTTGGGGCTTAAGAAATCAGCAAGCGAATACTCGACTTTAGCCGCCGCGGAGCTGCAAGCCAATAACAATGCTATCCGCAGGGCTAAAGCCCGGATTTAACTTTGAACATCAGGCGGCACGACTAACGTCGCGCCCTGACACATTTCTTAACCTGAATGAGACTTTAGCCACTGACACTTAAAGCCTAGCAGCCGACGGCGCCGGGCATAGGTGACTTCGATCACAACAAATCAAGACGATGGACCACTTTGTGGAACGGACCTGCCCGATATGGTGGAAGGCGAACAGGGCCTACAATGAAAATAGACCGGATGACGATGACCCCCGAGAGAAACCTACGCCGCACCGTACTGCCCAACGGACTGATCGTATTGACCGAACGCATGGAGCATATGCGCTCGGTGGCCATGGGCGCATGGATCAAATCCGGCTCCCGCTGCGAGCCGGCGGAGACCAACGGCATCTCCCATTTTGTGGAGCACATGCTCTTCAAAGGCACCCGTTCCCGCACCGCGCAGCGGATTGCGCGGGAGATGGACTCGATCGGCGGCAATCTGGACGCCTTCACCGGCAAGGAGACCATCTGCTTCAACGTCAAGTCGCTGGCAGAGCACGTCCCGATTGCATTGGATGTGCTGAGCGACCTGGTGCTGAACCCGGTCTTCGAGCAGCCGGACATCGAGCGCGAGCGCGGCGTGATTCTGGAAGAGATCAAGATCGACGAAGACAATCCGGATGTGCTTGTCCATGAGCTGTTCGTGCAGTCTTTCTGGAAGGGGCACCCGCTTGGCTGGCCTATTCTGGGCACTACGGCCACTGTGGGCAAACTCGACCGGGAGAGCCTGGTGGCCTATCATGGCGACCGCTTCCACGGCGGCAATATGATCTTCTCGGCAGCCGGCAACCTGGACCACGACCGCTTTGTGGAGGCTGTGGCGGAAAAGTTTTATCCCCTGGCCGGCGGATCCACACTGCATGAACTTCCGGCGCCGGAGGCCGAAGCGCGCATCGTGCTGCGCAATAAAAAATCTCTGGAGCAGGTGCAGATCTGCCTGGGCGTTCCCGCGCCGCCCATCACCGACGAAAACCGCTACGTCACGCTGATTTTGAATACGGTGCTGGGCGGCGGCATGAGCTCGCGCCTCTTCCAGACCATCCGCGAGGAGCGGGGCATGGCCTACTCCATCTACTCCGATCTCAGCCCCTACCGCGACACCGGAACCCTGTGCGTCTATGCCGGCACCTCGGTGGGCAAGGGTCTGGAGGTGGTGGAGCTGATTCTGGCCGAGTTCCGCAAGCTGAAAGAATCGCCGCTGCACGAGGAAGAGTTGAACCGCGCCAAGGACCAGTTGAAAGGCAACATTTTGATGGGCCTGGAAAGCTCCAACTCGCGCATGGCCAACCTGGCGCGCCAGGAGATGTACTTCCATGAATTCCTCGCCGAGGAAGAGATCATCGCCCGCATCGTGGAAGTGGATGCCGGCCAGGTGCAGGCCATGGCCCAGCGTCTATTCGACCCCGCGCGCATTGCCGTCACCCTGCTGGGGCGGCTGGATGGGGTCAAACTGAAACGGGCCAAGCTGGTGTGTTGAGGCTGGGAGCCTCTTAGAAAACAGCCCTCTGTATCGTTTCTGTACAGTGCGCCGGATACTCCCTCGTTGCCGCATCATTGTGCGTTTCAAATGACCGCTGGCGCCAATCTCGTGCCTTCTCCTTAACGCATTCTGAGATTTGCCCGATAAGGTAAGCAGCAACTTAGAATTGCGGGCAGATGCACTGAGGGAGATCGGCGGATGCGGGTCCAGCTCGACGAACAATGCGTGATCAATGCCAACTCTCAGTTCTGGGAGCAGATGCTGGCGATGACTCTGGACACGGTGCCTTCTCCGGGTGAGATGAGCGTGGGGGCGGGTCATATGCTGGGCAGCGTCCATCTGGGAGGCGTCTGGACCGGGCGGATTGAGGTGCGTCTGAGCGAAGGCCTGGCCTACCAGGCGACGGCGGCGATGATGATGCAGCCTTTGGAGTCGGTGGGCGTGGCCGATGCGCTGGACGCGACCAAGGAGATTGCCAACATGATCGCGGGCACGATCAAGTCGTCCCTGCCCCGGCCCTGCACGATGACCGTTCCGGAGTCGGGCGTGGAGGCCGAGGGATTCAGCGGTCCGGCGCAAACCGCGGACTCGATGACGGTATCCTTCCGTCACACAAGCGGAGAGTTGATGGTACGCATTTGCGAGCAGGAATGCCCGTAATCCGGGACCCGAGAGGCGCTCAGGGAATCAGGGCCGACGCGCAGAAGTTCACTGCCATTGCTTTTCAACGGCCATTCGTCTCCTGAGACAATTTCTCTGACCGCGTGATTTTGTTCCTTCCGCGCGTGGGCGCCCATTGTTAATACAACTTCAAGCGGTCACAGACTGAGGCTGCAAAAAATAGTTCACCCCAGCGAGCTGTCTTTTGCGCGCTGGGGTGAAGCGAAGGGTGATGGTCATCGCTGGGCAGGAAGCTGCCTTCCTCCTACTGCACGAAAGTCGTAATGCTCTTTCCAGGCAACGTATATGTGAACGTGTCGCCAGTCACATTGACGTCGCTCTGCGGCGCCAGTCCTCCAGCGGATGTTGTCTGGTAAGGCGTCACCGTGGTCACGGTTGCGTTCTGAATGATGAAAGGCTGGCTCACCGCGGTAGCGCCTGCATTGATGGCCACTATCACATAGTGCTGCACTCCGCCCTGCGTCCCGGCGTATGCCGAAACGTACACGGCGGGCAAAGGCTTAGCCGTGGCGTTGTAACGGTAGTAGCCAGGCTGGACGAACTTGGAGTACTGGCCGATCCCGTAGCCATAATATGTCGGAACGGGGCTGGTAGTGCTGGAGTTGATCAGGCCATAGGTGACGCTGTCATTCGGGTCGTTCCAGATCCACCACCAGACATAGGCGTTGAATTGGCCCGTGACCAACGAGTTGTGAAGCTCCTCGGCCGACCCGATCGCGTCAGCAACGGAGGGGGCTGGGCAGCCGCCCTCACAAGTTGCGTGCTCCGTCATCCACACCTCTTGCTTGTTGGGTGACGACTGGGCGAGGTTGTAGTAAGCAGGGGATGGCGAGACTCCATAGAGGTGGCCGCCGAGGATACTGATGTTGGGCTCTGCATTGGTGTCTTGCATGGCTTTTTGGGCCTCGGCCAGACTGAAGTTCAACGACTCCGGCATAATAAGCTTTGTGGTGAGCACAGAGGCGTTGTTTGCCACCCAGGTATCCATCTGCAGCGGAGACCAGACGCAGGACTCATAGGTGGTGTTCCAGTCCGGCTCGTTCTGCATGGAAATGGCGTAGAGGTTGAAGCCTGCGTTGGCATTGAAGTAGGTAACAAAATCCTCCAGATACGCGGCGTAGTCGGCATAATGCGTTGGGTCCAGATAGCCGCCACAATACCCGGCTGAAGGACTGCAAGAGCTAGCAAATGACTCATTATAATTCGTAGTGCTACCAGGATCGGTATAGGTAGCGCTACCGTTAAGCTTCCAAACGGCGGGCGGTGTCCAGGGACTCGCGAAGACGATGGCCTTCGGGTTGGCCGCGACGGCTTCCTGAGCGTTTGTCAGCTCGTTGTCCCACTCACCGGTTTCATATGGATCCCCATATTGGCCGCCGCCCGATGCGGAGCCGGTGGGATCGATGCGCATACGCAGGATGCTGAGTCCAAGACCATTCACCGGATCGAACAGAGCGGTGGCCTGTTGTGTTGAAAGCGCTCCCAGCCAGGCCGTCGAGCCGCCAAAGCCGCGGATAAACTGCTCCTGGGTTCCATAATCGACCGTTGACGCCGGTGCAATGGTCGTAAACGTCCATGTGTAGGCGGAAGCCAATGCGAGACCCGCCGTGCTGGTTGCTCCGGTGGTGATCGTCGCCGTGTAGGAGGTGTTGTTTGCCAGCGATGCTGAGGGCGTAAAGGTTGCAGTGGGCTGGCATACGCCACAAGTGCCGAGGGCATAGGTGACGGTTCCGGTGACCGCTGCGCCGCCGGTGACCGTCAAGGTGAACGTCGAGACGGTAATCGTGCTCGCATTCATGGGCTGGCTGAAGGTTGCCGTCAAGGCGCTGGCAACGTCAACACCCATTGCACTGCTGGCAGGAACCGTTGCGGATACCGTTGGCGCGGGGGCCGCTCCGGTGGTAAATGTCCAGGTGAAATTCGCCGCCAGCGCCGTGCCGGTCGAATTCTGCGCTCCAGTGGTGATGGTGGCCGTGTACTGGGTGCTATAAGCCAGATTTGCCGATGGGGTAAAGGTGGCCACCGAGTTGGAATAGGTGACAGT
>VFSW01014612.1_pt1 | contig 10840 bp, 13 predicted proteins | sample 5358111 | NCBI WGS metagenome assembly VFSW01 (sample SAMN11554181, study PRJNA540505) | mine drainage metagenome | isolation source: sediment from site ElyBrook_90M | place: USA: Ely Copper Mine, Vershire, VT | collected 2017
CAGCAGCAGGAGGCAGCATGTTCGACATATTCGATCCTTCGACATGGGGTATGGATTGGGGCGGAACCGGCGATGCGGTCGGCAACGCCGTTGAGGGCGCTGGCTCGGTAGGGACAACACTCAGCCCTGGAGGAGCCGGAACCGCAGACTGGTGGGGCAACGTAGGAGGTTCCGATTTTGGCCTCGGAACCAGCCTGTCCGATGCCGGGGGCGGAATCCTCGATTCGCTGAAAAACCTGCCGTCAGGTGTGCAAAACATCGTCAAGTCCTTGCTTGGCTCGGGTGTGCCGACAAGCTCGCTCGGCGGAATCCTTAAATCCCTCGGACTCGACCCAAACGGAATTCTGGGGCAGGGGCTGTCTCTTGCCGCCCGTGAAGCCCCGGGCCTGATGGCTCTCAATTACGCAAACACTGCGGGCAACCCGATGCAGGGCATCCTCGACCAGCTCTCAGGCAATCAGAACGCCGTCATCAAAGCTGCTACAGATCCTTTGCAGGCGAATATCGCTGCGGGCTACGGCGATCTCGTGCAAAGCCAAGGGGTGAGAGGCATCCGGGGATCGAGTTTCGGCGATACCGACATTGCGAACTACCTGTCGAGAACCGGAACGGCGCTGGGTAACGCGGGTGCGAACGCCGCGGAAGGCTCGCTCGCGCTTCAAGGACAGTTGACGCAGCAGGCGCAGACGGCGAAGAACAACCTGTTCGGGAAGGCATTCGACATCCTGGGGAGAGGACTGACGCCCCAGGGGTTTGGAAACACACTCAGCCTAGCGGGGCCATGATATGGCGGGCTTACTAGAAGACTTCGGGCGCGGCCTTCAGGGGGCCGGCGCTATTCTTTCCGATCGCGTCTACGACACGCAAGCCCGGGAGCGGGCGAACGAACTGCCGAACATGATGCGTGCGCTGGAGATCAAAAAGGCGCAGGACACGCTCCAAGCCGATCAGGACTTCACCAAGGCGATCCGCGAGGCAAGCGGCGGGCTACAACCCTCCGCGATGAAGGATTCAGGTTCAATGATGGACATCATCAACAAAGTTCCGATGGACCTGATTGCCCGCAGCCCGATTGCGCACCAGACGATGCAGATGGTGGGGCAGCAGCAGGCGCGCGAGGCGCAGGCCGAAGCGAGGAAGGAAGCGATCAACGCCCGCTATGAGCAGATTGAGATGCAGCGGGAAGCGGCTGCGGAACGCGCAGCGAATACGACCTTGAGCATTCAGGAGCGTGCCGCCGCCGATCGCAGGCACCAGGAATTGCAGGCCGAAGCGATCAAGACCCGGCAGATTGCCGCGCAGCAGAATATCGAGTTGCGCCGAGAGATCGCGCAGGGCAATCAGGCGTTGCGCAGGGACGCTCTGGATGCTGGCGGTAAGCCCCCCGCCGGATATCGCAAGACCGCAGACGGGAATTTGGAAGCCATTCCGGGCGGGCCAGCGGATACCAGGGCCAAGGACAAACAGGAAAAGGTGGTTGCTCCTGTACAGGATTTGGTTGCCGATATAGATCAGGCGATCAAGATGATTCAGGACAATCCCGGCGTGGCTGGAGCGCACGGGATTTACGCTAGGGGCAAGGAGTTAGTCAGTACCTCTCTCAGCGGTGACACAAATACCCCTGCGAACGACTTCCGTTCCCAAGTCCTTCAGATCCAGTCGAAGTGGAAGAAACTGCCCACGGTTGCGGCGAGCCGGTTCAAGGCCGATGTGGAAAACATCGACAAAACCATCCAAGGCATCGGACTTGTATCAAACGACGCGATCGCAATCAACAACCTGACGCAGTTGAAAAACAACCTGAACAGGGGGATTGAGGCACGGGAAGGCGGTCCACAATCGGCGTTGCCTGCCGGCATTCCCACCGGATCGAAATTGATCGGCAAGTCTCCGGAAGGGAAAGACGTGTACGAGGACTCTTCGGGTAAGAAATGGACTCCGTAAGTGGCTGAAGAGTACACAGGCGAAGTCATTACCGCGAAGCCCTATGAGGGGCCGGTGACGCCTTTGCCAGAAGGCTACCAGCCCCCGTCTGCTGCCGTGATAGCGCGTTCTGCTGGGCCGCTTGGGCGTAAGGTGGCCGGTGCCGCCGCCAAAGTCCTGCAACAGCAAGATCCAGGTGTTGACTACTCCGGAATAGACGATCCCGGCAAAAGGGCGACATATTCGCTCCTTTCGACCCCGGAAGAAAAGCTGTCGTTTCTCAAGAAAGAGTACGGGGCCGACAAGGTATCGACCGACAGTTACGGACGCCCGGTGGTCAAACAGGGCGACAAGACTGTTTCGTTTATCCCAAGGGGCAAGGACGGGTCTTGGGCCGATCTGGCGGGCGACGTAGCCCCGGTAGCCGGGATGGTGGCTGGAGGCATGGCCGGGGCTCCTGGGGGCGTTGCAGGCTCACTGGGCGGCTCTGCTCTGGGTGCCGCGGGCGGGGAAGCGATCAACAAGATCATCAAGAATGTGATGGGGTTGAATCAGCAGACCGCCGGCGAAACCGCCACCGACATTGGCATGCAAGGGGTGACGGGGGGCGCAGCTGAGGGTCTGGGACAGGTTGCAAGGCTGGCTGGGCGCACGCTACTGGCCCCGTATGCGGAAAAGTCCCTGTTGGGGCCGAACCGGGAAGCGATCCCGAACTACAGAAAACAGATGCAGCAGGTAGACGAAGCCCGAGACATGGGACTTACCCCCAGGGTCGGTACGTTCGCCCCGGGAGCCGGGTTTGTGCAGCGTGCGCAGAATGCCGGTGCGCGCCTGTTCGGAGATCCGATTGCGCTGCGGAACGAACCCATCATCAAAGCCGGTCAGCAGGAACTTCTCGCGCAGGTAGGCAAGACAGGGGAAGTGTCGGAAAAGGCGCTTGCGCAACAAGGCGAGGATACCAGCGCGAAGATTTCATCCAAGGCCGATGTCTCCATTCAGGTCGCAGAGCAACGCGCTACCGGGGCCATGAAAGACGCAACCGACCTGTTGAAGCAGGCGCGGGACAGAATCACGGCCAAGGTGGGAGCCCCCAGCGGGAAGCTCGCCACCAGCGTGGCGTCCGACATTGAATCCGCCAAAACAGCCTTCAGCGCGAAGGCGAGCGATATGTATGCCCCGGTTGACGAATTGATCGGCAAGTCCGTGGTTCCGACTGCGGGGCTCAAAAAAGCCATGCAAGACATCCTCGCTTCCCTCCCGCAGAAAGCCGAAGGCGGGGCGGCGCTGACTTCAGAAGCCACACGGGCTTTTGCTGCTGGCGTGAATAGCCTGGGCGAGTTCACGACGTTCCAGCAGATGCAAAACGCCCGCATTCTGTTTCGCAACAAGTCGGCGGTGGAAGCGTTGAACGCCGGGTTGTCGGAAGGCCAAGCCGCGAGACTTGCCAGCGCGGCGGATGCGGCATTCGATGATGCGGTTTCCCAGATCACGACAAAGCGCACTATTCCCGCGGGCAAGATCGTTGGTGAAGGCGGGGCACCACTTTCGCCTGCCACGACAGTTACGAAGACCGAACCGATTGCCGGTGTTGACAAAGCGATTCAAGCCCTGCGCCGAGCCGACCAGTTCTACAAGGGCGGGATCAAACGCTTCAACGATCTGAACGTAGAGGCTCTGGTCAAAGACGCCTCGCAAACCGGGTTTATCCAGCCCGAGAAAGTAGCGCAATACATCGCCGCCCCAGGTCAGACAGACAAACTGCTGCGTATCAGGAAGGTTGTGTCGCCTGACACGTTTGCGGAAGTCGGCAAGGAAAAGTGGCAGCAGATGCTTGGGGCGTCCGCAGACAATCTGACCGGGGAAATCTCCGGGAAGAAGCTGGCGGGACACCTGGAAAAGATGGGGCCGTCCCTCGAAGTTCTGTACGGCGTACAGGCTGGGCAGATGCGCAACTTGGCGAAACACTTGGCCGCATTGGACGGGAAGATCGACACGGCTGCACTCGCCCAGAGCGGCAACATGGTGGACGCGATCGAAAAGGCCGTTGCCGCGCAGACGCAATTCGAGAAGATGGCGAGTACCAACTATCTCGGACTTGTCCGTGAGGGAGGTCCGCAATCGCTCAAGGCTGCGGAGTGGCTTACACAACCGTCTCAGCGCCTTCAATTGAAAAACGCCATCAAGACGTTCGGGCCTGATTCAGCAGAAGCGCAATCGCTCAAGGAATACTTGGCGCGCAAGATCATGTTGAGCATGGAAGTTCCTGCCGCCGACACGGAAAAGAAATACGGCAGTACCGTGTTGATGGGCGAGCCGCTGAAAAAGGAACTCGCCGCCTATGGACGACCGTACCTCGAAGACGTATTCGGCAAGGAGTGGTCGGACAAGGTTCACAAGTTCGCCGATGTCGTCGAAGTAGGAACGCGAAGGAATCCACAGGACTCTGGCGGTCTGGCTGCTGCATCTATCGGCCTCAAATGGCTGCATCACCTGACCGACCTTGCCAAGTATTATTCAGTCGGTTGGGCAACAGCCAAGTCCCCGACGATCACCTGGATGACCAAGGGCACGCCCGGATTTCAGGACACGTCCGCGCTCATGGAGAATCTGCGCGGGTTGGCGGCTAATGGCACGCGCGCCTATATCGGCACGGAGATGGAAGAGATTCCAAAGAGCACGGCAGAATATGCACGCGGGGCCACTAAAAAAGCGCAAGGGGCGCTTCAGTGAATGTCCTCATCGTGGACGCTGACGGCATCGGACTGGATTTTGCGATGCGCTGCTCTGAAGCCGGGCACTCGGTCAAGACCTTCATGCGCCGACACGAGGGGGCGCGCGACCGGGCGGGTGACGGCATCATCGAAAAGGTGCCCGACTGGGAGAAGTGGATGTCCTGGGCGGATCTGGTAGTCCCCACGATGAACACGGCCTACCTTGACCGGCTAGAAGATTTCAGAAAGCTACGGTATCCGATCTTCGGGCCTTCCAAGCAATCCGCAATGTTGGAAATCGAGCGGCAGTACGGGATGCAGGTATTGAAGAAACACGGCATCGACGTGCCGCCGTACAAGATGTTTCCGACCTTCGATGCCGCCGAAGCGCATTGCTGGAAATCCGACCGGCGCTACGTGTTCAAGACGCTGGGGAGCGAAGAAGACAAGGCGCTCACCTACGTTGCAAACGACTGCGCGGACATGATTTCCACGATCAGGCGGTGGAAAAAATCGGGGAAGAAGCTGAAAGGGGCCTGCATGCTCCAGGACGTGATCGACGGCATCGAGTTCGGCGTGTCGCGCTGGATGGGAAGCAAGGGCTTCATCGGGCTGTATGGCGAGAACGTGGAGCACAAGAAGCTGATGAGCGGGGACTACGGGCAAAATACCGGCGAGACCGGGACGCTGATGTGGTACACGGCGAAGTCGAAACTGGCGCGCGAAGTGCTGAATCCGCTCGAAGCGTTTCTGCTCTCGATCGGGCACCGCGGCGACTTGGACGTGAACTGCATCATCGACTCGAAAGGCAAGGCGTGGCCGCTTGAATTCACGGCGCGGCTCGGATGGCCCGCCTTCAACGTGATGTGCGCGCAACACGCCGAACCCTGCCAGTGGATGCAGGATGCCCTGCACGGCAAGGACACGTTGAAAGCCTCGGAAGATGTGTTTGTCGGCGTCTTGCTCGCCATCCCGCCGTTTCCGAACAAGAACGGGCTCAAGGCAGAAGTTACTGGAATCCCGATCCGTGGCGTGACGGACAAGAATTGGGGTAATCTTCATCTGGCGCAAGTGATGATGGGCAAGGACGTGGATACCGTGAACGGCAAGCCGGCGCAAAAAGAGATGTTCGTCACCACAGGAGAATACGTGCTGGTGGCGAGCGGGGCAGGAGAGACTATCCGGAGCGCCCGCAAAGCCGCCTACGCAACGGTTGACGAAATCCACATGGCGAACGTTATGGTGAGGGATGACATCGGATTGAAATTCATTGACCAGTTTCCCGAGCTGCAAAAGCACGGGTACGCGCAAGGAGTGAGAGCGTAATGGGCAGTCCCTATGTCTCGCAGGCCAGCAGCGGCTATAACAGCAGCCCGCCCCCGGACGACGGTTCCACCGTCGCCGCCAACAAGGAAAAGTGGTCGGACGTAAAGACCAAGCTGGGCGATCCGGTCAAGAACCTGGCCGATGCGATCAACACGCAGCTTCGCACGGCGCTCGACGTATCGCCCACTACAACGGCGAGCAACTACACGACCCAAGCTGCCGATCATCTGAAACCCATCGAAGTCACCGGAACGACGACGATCAAGCTCGGGGACTGCGCATCCATGATCGCGCAGGCGATCGGATATCAGACCACGATCTACAACAAGGGCACCAATACAGTCACGGTCGGTGTCATCACGGCGACAGACACGCTGGCCGGGACGGTGAACGGAACCGTCACCATTCCGCCGAAAGGTGCTCTGACCTTCTGTGCTGCGCAATCCGGGGTCGGATACGAGGTCATTTCTGACGGTGGTTTTTCTATTGTTCTTCTGACCGGACAGGCAGGCACCAACACGATTACTGCGGCTGCGCCCTCAACCTTGGCGTCGCTTTACCCCGGGTTGATTGTTTCCCTGACGCCAGCCGCAACCAATACTGGGGCGACGACGCTCAACATCACGCCGTCTGGCGGTTCTGCTTTGACAGCAAAGAACGTGTTTGCTTCCGGTGTGGCCTGCGTTGGCGGGGAGCTTCTGATTAGCGTCCCAGTGCTGCTCCAATACGACGGAACGCAGTTCAACGTGCTCGGCAGCGTCCCTACGGCATCATCCGGCGGTTCCTTGGTACTGATCCAATCGCAAACTGCCGCCAATTCAGCAACGATTGACTTCACCACCGGCATCACGAGCGCCTACAACGAGTACATGGTTACGTTCACCGACATCGTGCCCGCATCGAACGGTGCCAATCTGAACATGAGAATTTCCCAAGCAACGGTGTTCAAAACCGGGGCTAATGATTACCTAGGACTATGGTTCGGATACCAAGCGACTCCTGCATATTTCCAAACCGCAGCCGCTGGAGGTAATGTCATTGCTATTGCTACTGGTTTGGGGAACACAAGCACAGGGATGAACTTGTCCGGAGAACTCCACATTTCCAATCCTGCCGGAACAGCACGAGTGAAAATGATTCGGCATGTGTTCAGCTACGTGGATACTTCCAATGTACTGACCAACCTTAACGGGTCTGGATACTACATTGGTACGACCTCTGGCACGCCAACCGCCGCAATCGACGGGCTACGCTTCTTCATGGCCTCTGGAAACATCACGTCGGGCGTGTTCTCTTTGTACGGGATACGGAAAACGTAACACAACATGATTCAGGGGAGCACCAGTCAGGGAACAACCAGGAGAATGAAATGAAACTGCTACTGAAGCTGCTGCCGCTGTCGTTCCTCGCGTTCGCAATGCCCGCGTTTGCTGCTTTGAACATCAGCATGCAAGGGCTGGTCGAGATGGTTGTTTACTTGCTGGTATTGGCGGCTATCGTGTGGCTGCTGCTGTTCATCGTCAGTAAGTGGGGACCGCCGGAACCTTTCAACAAGTTCATTCCAGCGTTCATCTACACCGTGGCGGCGCTAATCTTGATCGTGCTGCTCCTGAACTTCGCCGGTATGCCGGTAGTGACGCTGCGATAGGTAAAAGGCTGGTTCCGTATGGCGGTGACCGAACTCATTTTGGTGATGATGGTCTTGGTATTAGCGTCTGGAATCATCATCAACGAGGGAAAGTCGTGGCGCAAGATGGATGAACTGGTCAAGCAATGTACCGACCTGAAAAAGTCGGAACAGGATTGCTTGACTGCGCTGAACAGCATTATCCGGCGCATTGAGACTATGGAGCAAAGCCAAGTCGAATGTCAAAATGAGCGTTCCGAGTTTCGCCGGACATTCCGCAATCCTGACCCGGACGCGACGATCAGATGACCGATCACATCCCATTGGAGGAACTGAAGCTACGCCGCGTGCAGGATACGAGCATCGTGGCGCTTGCGAAGCGAATCGAGGATTTGGAGGCAACGCTTGCCAAGACTTCGCCGGACATGAAACTCATCAGCGAAGCATTGCAGGCGTTGCGCTGGTTCATCACGGTGGGCAAGTGGCTAATGGGCGCTGGCGCTATCGCTGTCGGTGCTTACCACGCGGGCGGCGAACTCGTATTCCAAGGCTGGAAGTTCCTCAAGGGGGGATGATGGAAGATCACCATGATGTCTGAATCGCCCGCAGTTCAGAACGCCATTTCAATCGTGCGCAATCGCCGCACCGATGCGATGTTCGTCTGCGCGTATCTAGCAGCGGTCGGCCTTGCGTGCGTTGTGATCTTCGTCCCAGACATCAACCAGTTCGCGCAGGGCGTCGTCGTTACCGTACTGGGCCTGTTCATCGGCGTGCTCAAGGATATGTACAGCTTCGAGAACGGGACCACGCGAGCATCCCAGTCGAAGGACGCGACGCTGGCAGAAATCGCCAAGACGGTTCCGGCGCTGCCGCCGGTGCCGAAGGTCGAGCCGTGAGGCACATCAGCGAATCGGGGCTTGCGATGCTCAAGGGCTTCGAGGGCTTGCGGCTGACCGCGTACCCAGATCCCGGCACCGGCGACAAGCCCTGGACCCTTGGCTACGGCCACACGGCAGGCGTGCATCCGGGCGATACCTGTACCGAACAGGAAGCCGACCAATGGCTGCGCGAGGATGTGGCTTGGGCTGAACGTTGCGTAGAGCGCGCGATCGAGCCGGTCGAATCCGTCACCGACAACGAATTCGATGCGATGGTTTCGCTTACGTTCAACATCGGCTGCGCGAGTTTCCAGCGATCGACCGTGCTGCGTCTGATACTGGATGGCAGCGAAAACGATGACCTGTTCCGCCATGCGTTCAAGCTGTGGAATCGCAGCGGCGGGCATGAAATGGCCGGGCTGACAGCGCGCCGGTTGAAAGAGGCCGAACACTTCATAACCTAGGAGCTACCAATGAAACGCTTCATCGCTGTTGTCATCCTGACGTTCGTTCCCGCCTGCGCGACCGTCACCACGACCGACCCGGCTACCGGCGTCACGACGACCAAGGTTGACGTATCGACCAGCCAGCTTGCCGTTGCAACGCACAACGACCTGTTGGCGGCTGCGAAGTACGCGAGCGACCACGGCTACCCGGAGCGTGCTGCGGTGCGCATGGCGATGGACACCCTGCTTACCGCCGCCGAGGCCCAGGTCAGCGCCTGCGCAAATGCCATCAGGGACGCGCTGCCAAAGGCTCCGGCTGTGACTGGCACCGTGGGTCCAATCCTCGCTGCCGAGATCGCTGAAGAGGCGCTAGGCAGCTTTGGCGGCATCCCGGCCAAGGTAAAGACCCTCTGCGCGCCTATCCCCGTGCCCGCTCTGCCGGTGCCGAAGCTGCCTTAAGTCAGCGCCCTACATTGACGGCGCTCGCATATGTTGCCACTGTCGGGCTTGACAGAGTGGCCTGAAGAGAGCGCACCCAATCATTTGAATCCTGCGTCTGTTTGGCTAACTGCTGATTGGCTTTAGCTTGTTGCCCCTGCTGTCCTGCCGCCACCGCAGGAGGGGCGATTAAAAAGGCCGCAGGGCAATCTCCACGCGATCAAGTTTGTCAGTAAAGCTTTCGGGGATCTCCCGCGCCGCCAGCATCATCGCTTCTTTGTCATTGTTCGACAGGACGCGCGTAACGTCAACGATCAACTGCGACTTCGGTACTTCACCGCGCTCCTTTTCGTCTTTAGTCGGCAGCGGATTGTAGATCACGGCATATTCATACAGTTTCATGCTCATCTCCTAGTTGTGCGCCCTGAGAGGCGCGGTAGTCACGCGATCAGCCTGCCTTGGCGCTTGTTTTCGGTTTATGGGTAATCGGATCGTGTTCCCATCTTCGCATTCCAGCAACCTCTACGATGTGCGAGAACGCGCCTCCAGTAAATTCCCGGCATGCGATATACCAAGATCCGTCGCATTCAAATAACATTTCTACGTAATCTCCGGAGTTTCGCAACCATAGTCCAGTCACGCCGATGGGGATTCGTTCTGATGGCATTTTATAGGCCCTATGTTGATTCCATGTCTTGTTCAGCCGCTTCGCATGAGAAACCGCATGAAATTTCTGGCTCGTCTTGGTAACGACCCTTGCCGATTGGCAATTGCCGCAACGAAAATCGCGCGCCAGTTTTGCGATCACGGAACAGATTGGCACCGGGTCCAATGACCTCTTGAATGTCGGCAATCTCATTAAACCTATCTGGAAAATCTACGCGGATTTTGTTCCAATAACCTTCCCCACCTTTGACGCAACCAATACAGTTCGCGTTGTTATAGCCGAGCGCGTACATGGCCGGGAGTCGAATGCCCGCGCGTTCAATAATGGCGAGACAATCCGCCTTCATTAAGCCACGCTCGATCAATGGGGCGCGAGCTTGTGTATCCGCGCCACGGTCAAAGAAACGGTCAAATCGTTTTTGCTCCTCTGCTGTATAACCGATGACGGCGATATCACCTGGTTGCCGGAAAGCATCCAGCAAATCGCCCTTTAGGTGTTGGCTACACGGGGCCATACCACGACCGGACATATACCGCTTGCGTTTCCAGACCTCGCGTGGCGATGCGCCGTATTTCTTATCGCGCAATACAGTAATCGGATGCTCAAACCACGTTTCACAATCGACTGCAAAACGCCGGTTGTCCGGGTGTTCATCCTCGATGTAGGCGTTGATAATCACAACGCGATCCTTTGGGTACTCCGCAAGCATCAGCTTGGCTGCGACCGCAGATGCAGCGCCACAAGAGAATCGGCACACAATTCTGCCGCTGATTTCCGTCGCATCCCCGATGACCTCCCTGCGCGTCCACGGATCAGCCATCGCG
>VFSW01014613.1_pt1 | contig 10839 bp, 10 predicted proteins | sample 5358111 | NCBI WGS metagenome assembly VFSW01 (sample SAMN11554181, study PRJNA540505) | mine drainage metagenome | isolation source: sediment from site ElyBrook_90M | place: USA: Ely Copper Mine, Vershire, VT | collected 2017
TTCCACACGTCGATTGAATGTAGCCACGCTGACGTTATTGATCACCGCTTTGGATATGCTGGTGTCGTACTGCGCTTGCAACATCAGGCCATACAATTCTTTCCACACGGCCTGCGTCTGCTCAATTTCGGAAAACAGCGCGTCTATGCTCATGGTTTCTCCCTGATCTGGCTTTGCTACGCCACTTGAATTTTTCCGGTTACCGCATCCGTAATGGTGGCAGCGCGGAGCTCTTGCAACAACTTGATTTCGTCCTGGACATGCGCAAGCAGCTTATCAATGCGGGCGGTTTCACGGTCGAGGTAGGCGGCGATTGCTTGCTGTTCTGAAAGCGGCGGAACAGGCAATGTAATATCTCGGAACTTATCTTGAGCCAAATTCTGCATACTCTCGCTGCTGCCGCTACAAGCATTTTTCACTTGATCTGAATAGCCTAACGCATTCGTGAACCAGTAAACGTAACTCGGCACTGCCAATGCCCGATCTAACACAACCTGCCACAACCGATCAGGCAAGAATACGTTAGCAGGTGCCTCACGTACCAAACCAGCGGCTCCCACCAACTCGGGCGTATTCATTCTACTGACAATTAGTGCATCGAGGCGCAGCGGACAAGACACTAAATGTTCCTCTTGGGGAACAACTGTTTTGTTTTCCTGCGGACGGAAACTGCGGGTGTAAACACAACTTGTCTTGAGAACGCCAAGTTGGTAATCCATGGCTGGTGTATCAGCTGCGTTGACACTCTTCCCTGATTCGATAGTCGTTATGAGAAATCGTAATCTGTAAGTATCCCAATGTGCGGGCAACTCCCTGAGCCACGGCACACCGCTGGGCTTCTTGGGTGCGGCTGGGTCTAGCCCTTGGGTGACGACTTCAGAAATGGTGGCCTGCCGATACTCGCGCAACGTGTCGATCAAGCGTCCCTTCTCAGCAAGCAGCCTATCAATGCGGGCGGTTTCGCGGTCGAGGTAGGTGGCGATGGCTTGCTGTTCATTAAGAGGCGGACTGACAATATACGTGGACAACACCTCGGCCTGATCTATGGTTGTCATGGTTGTTGACTTGGAGCGTGAAATAAGTGATTGCCGCCCGTATGATGAGTTTAAGAAAAATGCCATAAACCTCGAATTGCACAAAGAAGAGTCAGGACGCAATCTCACAACATGACACTCGAATACTGTTGGCTCAATAATATTTCTCGCTACTGCAAACATAGCAATGCCTTCAAGTTTTAGCGAAGATCGAACCAAAAAAAGATCGCCATCACAAACCTGATATTGATTCAGCTCTTGCTCCGAGCATCTGACTCGTTCAAGCGAAGAACCATCAACAAAGAAATTATCTGAGAATAGATCGGTCACGTTAACCAGTGGCGCTCCATCCCCAAATTCGTCATTTTTCTTGAATATGCCATTCATTGCGAGGCCATCAGTGACACGCCTAAGAGACTTGATCGCCCAATGTGCTGGCATCTCCCCCAGCCACGGCACCCCGCTAGGCTTGTAGGAAGGGTAAGGCTTCATCCCGCCACTCCGCGCAGCATGTCCATGAAGCGTTTTTCCATCGCCTCGATTTCTGCGCGTATTGTTTCGCGGCTACGCGGTGGGGTGTAAGTGTAGAACTCGCGATTGAAATTGATTTCAGTGCCGACCACGCCGACCATCCCATCCTTGTCATCCTTGATGTCGCGGTTGATCCAGGCATCCGGCCAATGCGGCACGACCTCACGATCAAAGTAACTGTCGATGTCCTCGCCAAACGGCACGTACTCGGCATCGCGCAATTCGGAATCGCTCAGCACCTCGCCCTTTTCGTTGGTGGTGGGTGATGCAGCTTTGTCACGAGTCGCAAGATATTTGCGCGCAAGCTCCAGCGGTTTCACTCCGAGTACCTTCTTGATGCCTGCTTTCTTTGCCGCTTTCTGCAAGGCTGCGCGGAAGGTATCGGCATCGGTATAGATGGCCGCTGCATCCAGTTTGGCTACGGCAGTTTTCAGCGCGTCACGTTGCTCATCGGGCAATTTGGTATATGCCTTGTCGGCCAACAGTGCGGCCACAGCCTCGGCAGTCGCTTGAAACCGGCAGCGCAATGGACGTTCGATGGTCAGTTTGCGGTAGAAGAAATGTTCGCGGTCGAACACCTTGGCCTTCAAGGTGCGCCCGGAGTTGGTATCACGCCAGTTCACAGCTTTGAATCCGGCGTAAGCCTTCGCAATACGTGCGATGCAGTCCTCGGAAAACTCGCGGCGCTTCTTGCCCAAATTCTTCTTCATCAAATGGCTCATGCCGCTGGCATCAATCAGCAGCACCTTGCCTTTGCGTTCTGGTGGCTTGCGGTTGCTCATGAACCACAGGTAGGTGGCGATGTTGGTGTTGTAGAACATGTCCGTGGGCATGGCCACGATGCAATCCAGATAGTCATGCTCCAGAATCCAGCGACGTATCTCGCTCTCGCCACCACCTGCATCGCCAGTGAATAAGGGCGATCCGTTGTGTACCACGCCAATGCGCCCGCCGCCCTTGCCCCCAACCACAGGTTGCATCTTGGACAACATATGCAGGGAGAACAGCATTTGCCCGTCACGAATGGCGGGCAATCCGGGAGCAAAACGGCCAGCGGCTCCCTTGGCGTGTTCTTTTCGTACCGAGTCCTCGGCGGGTTTCCATTCCACGCCGTAGGGAGGATTGGCGGCCTGGTAATCGAAGGTCTGGTGCGGATGTTTGTCTTTTTCCAAGGTGTCGCCATTGGCAATGTTGGCGGGGTCTTGCCCCCGGATCAGCATGTCGGCTTTGCAGATAGCGTAGGTTTCGTCTTCCAGTTCCTGCCCAAACAATTTCAGCGTGGCGCGGTCGTTGAATTTGTGCAGATGCTCTTCGGCCACACTCAAAATACCGCCCGTGCCAGCAGTGGAGTCGCCCATGGTGCGCACCACGCCGGGAACCGATAGCACATCATCGTCACCCTCAAACAATACAGTCACCATCAGCTCGATCACATCGCGCGGCGTGTACTGTTCACCTGCCGGAGACACGTCATTGAACTTGCGCAGCAGTTCTTCAAACGCCTGCCCCATGTCGTGGTTGGTAACGACCGGTTTTCCTTTTTCATCCAGTGCGCGCAGATCAGTCTCGGCAAAACGCTGCACCACGAGAAACAGACGATTCTTTTCCGCCAGCTTGTCGATAGTGGCGATAAAGCCGAATTTCTCGAAGATGTCGCGCACGTTTTGCGAGAAGCCGTTAATCATCGCTTCCAGATTGTCGCGCACGTCATCCGGCGTTTCCGCCACACCCGGCAGGGTGAATTTTGAAGTATTGAAAAACGGGTAGCCGCTGGTTGGCGTAAGGAACTTGTCGAGGTCGTAGTTTTTATCTTTGACGGCTTCGTATTTGATACGCACAGCCTCGCGGGTGGGGGCGAGCACACAATCCAGCCTGCGCAGGATTGTGAACGGCAGGATCACTTTGCGGTATTCATTTTCCTTGAACGCGCCGCGCAACAGCTCGGCGTTCTTCCATATCAAATCAGCTAATTTGGCCATCTATCTATCCAGTAAAGTTCTAAGTGCTTCAGCTTGCTTTGCGAAGTCTGAAGGGCGATTCTCCTGAAATTTCTTCAAGTTGATCAGCTTCCAGCGCAATCCGGGCAAACTTTCCGCGTGCTCGCAATCAAGAAGTGACCAATCAGGATGAGCTTCGGCCAACCCGATCAAAAAATCTCGATGTTTTTCTGTCAGGCGCTGAGTAATATCAGCGCGCAACCTGGTCCGAACATCCAGCAGCATTTCAAGGCTTGGCGATTCTTCAAAAGTCATGCCCACGAAGCTGTTTGCATAACTTGTGCCGATATCTTTGTCGGTTCCAAAAAGTACCTCGTGTGTTGGGCGGTTATGTCCCGCCAGATAAATCACGATTGCTTCCAGAATTTCCGGCGTCAGATCACCTTGCTCATAGAACTTGAGCACATCAAACAGGTCACGCGGATGCTGGCGATCCAAGGCAGCAACGATCTTGCTCCCATATAGTTCGGCTTCGGCCAAAACAGGAGCCTCAACTGTCGTACTGAACATCTGCGCTGTTTTTGCGGTAAGCGACCGGTTTACGACCGGGAAAATTGTTCCCCGGAATACCACGTTCACTTCGACCTTGACTTGGCTGCGATCATCTTCAATAAGAAGCTTGGTTTCACTATCAGAATTGAGCTGATTCAAGCGCACTGACAAACCCGATTTCTCAAGCCGTTGCCGAATTGAATTGATCTCATCTGAAATCGCATGAAGTGCTTCCTCCCTTGATGGTTCACGCGGCACATAGACCACATCAATGTCCACGGAAAGACGAGGCATATCCTGCACAAACAGATTGATCGCTGTTCCGCCCTTCATTGCAAAGATTTCATTCCTGAAGATGTCCGGCACAACTCGCAACAAAAGTCGCACGGTGTCGATATAGGCTTGGTCAATCATTTGGCAAACTCAATAATGTGCCGTCGGCCATACGCCCCATCCATCTGGACGAGCTTCCGACGGGCAGTGAATATTTTTCTCGTAGCGCCCCGACATTCAACACTTCGGTTTCTCTCGCCCAGAGCAAAAACAAACGGACGGTTTTGACGCTGGTGCACTGAGACAATAGCTCACCCATTACCTCAAACCGTAGGCCGCGCACACTCTCAAACAGGTTTCGTGCCTCTTCCAGGTCTTGTAACTTTCCAACCCCATACAACATTTCCAGCACAGCGCGCTCCGGTACAGAGACGCGAACACCCTCCAACAATCCGGGTGGCGTCCCTATCCCAGAAGTGGTTGCCTTCGCTGAAAAAAGTGTTGTGGATCGATAGCTGGCCGGAAATTGTTCAACAAACCATTTGGGCAATTTTGCTCGCTTATCATCACCCCACAGCATCAGGTGCTCGCGGAGAGTCAAATTATGACGCACCCCTTGCCATGCGAGAGCAGTCTTTCCTGCCACATGCAGACCGGATATTTGACCTTGCAAAAACAGCAGGCATTGATCACGATTCAGCGTATCTCCCGCAAACGCGTACACTCCTTGCGCCAAGCGCTTTAACCAACCGCTTCGGGCGTGTTTAGCCGCCAAGAAGGCAGATATCCCTTGCGCATCCAGCGTAGCCAAGTCCATAGGCCGCCCACGCGGAGCAGACACTTGAAGATTCTTGATTAAGGAATGTCTTGTTATTGAACTCATGGTGCAATATTAATGCTAGTTTTTGTTGTTTGCAAGAAATACCAGCTACTACTGAAATACCAGCTACTACGATTCGGAGCCTTTCGAACAATAACATCGGTAGTTATCAATATATGTCAATATGTCGGAATTACCACATCCTGCGAGAGCAGCAGCCGTTCGACGTGAAGCGATGCTTTGTGTAGAGTTTGGCCAAAGGCGATGAGTCAGGAGAGCGGACTGGAGAACAACCACTGAAATGAGTTGGACATCGCCTTTGTGCCACCCTGGTTTGTGCAGTACCGAATCGCCCAAGCCGTGAGCCATTTCAGGACTGGCGTCGTGATCGACAGCCACGGGAATGTGAGCTAACTCATTGGACGCGGCTTGGCACCAACGTTACTCTGGGGCAGCAAATGCTGCCAGGGCAGCCACAAAGTATCGTGGCAAGCTTGATCTCGATGGGTGTCTGGTGCGATTCACTTCGCAACCAAATGAATGAGAAAACGGGTGCGATCAGGTCTGCAAGGAACGAAGTGGCATGGTTTTATGCTTCGTAGTATCGCAACCAGATTGCGATGTTTTTAATTTGCCCTTGACACACGGTCGGCTAATGGGCGTCTGCTCTGCAAGAATTGCCCCACAGCGCACCGTCAGGATTATTCACTTCAGCATCCTCAAACATTCCATCAATGACCAGCCATACATCACGAACGCCAACAGATACTCGCGCAGATCCCCCGTGCATAACCTGAGCGGCGACACGAACCGCCTGTTGCTTGGCCACAGCAGCGGTACGCCCGAGTTGGTGAGCCAGTCGCCAACAAGGTGAGAAAGATAACCCGTTGCGACCCCTACCACCACCGGCACTGCATATCCTTGATGCCAGTGCAAATGATGCAGCGACCACCAAATCACCCACGACATGCCCGCAACAGCAAGCAGGCTATGGGTGATACCGCGATGCCCGAACACGGTTGAAATCGGTATCGAGAGCGGCGGAACACGTTTGCCAAATGCGCTTTGCGGGTGGTCGATGTCCGGCAACATACTCCCGAGGATTCCGCCGCCGAGCACAAGTATCGTCTGCGAGGGTTGCGCATGGAACGCACCGGAGACCAGCAACGAGGATGCGCAGCCTGCCGCAATATGGGTGAATGCCAGCATCCCTAAATCCGTTTCTGCAAATTGCTGACCCACATCCAGGTCGCCCAGCCGATGGATACAATCGCCAGAGGTGCAATCATTGAAGGCAAGGGAATCGGTAGCACCAGCCAGATTGCCACGCCAAACATCACGACCGTGGAGATGAGCACGCCTATCCTGTGACGGATGGGCGACTGCGAAGAAAACTGGAACGTGCGGATCATCCTTGTTGAATACCCGTCTATCGCCACCGCAATGGTGAATGGCATCAGGATGAACCAGAACAGCATAAGTAGATTGATGCGGTACACGATCAACGAACCCCACAACCACGCTACAACAATCCGGTTTTGAATCCACTCTTTGAGCGGTCTCGGCGTATCTTTGCTGGCGGCTGAGTCTTTGATTGCATTCGACATGCCATGGACTTGACCCGCGCTTACCGAAATCATTTTGCCAAATATCCACTGATCGGCTTGCTGCCCGGACAGTTGGGTTACAAACGCACGTTCACCTGCGAGTGATTTCAGCAGGTGCTCCGGGGTAATGAACATCCATGTGCCGATTGCCACGATCAAGGCAAGAACCATCCATAGGGCAGTAAAGCTCCCCTGCTCTTTCTGGTCTTTTGCCATGCTATTCAGCCTTCAAGATGGGTAATCTGCCTTTGATGATCCGCCCGCCTGACATCCTGGCCAGGAAGTGCAGCGGAGGCAGGTTGCCAAGCATTGCAGCGGGGAACAGCTCTACCTCTTCCGCCATCATGGATTCCTGATAGGACGACTGATATTCGTCCTGGATTTTTGCATCGACGCCATGGCCGTACCTGATGCTCAGCGACTGGGTTTTGATCTTGGGCATGCTGTCGGCAATGTATTGTTGCGTCTCCGAATCGATCACGCGCAGGACGATTTGATTGTTGATGTTGGCGAGCACCTGGCGCGCCTTGCTTTCATCACCGAGACGCGCAGGAAAGTCCGCGAATGTCTGCGCCGAGATCGTCACTCTAAAGAGCGCGCCGCCGCCTTTGTTCATGAGCTGAATGGTGGGTTGGTTGATGACCTCTGCGGCTTCGTCGATGAAGAGATTGACCGGCTTGTTTGAGTCGATCCCGTAGTTGTAGCGATCACCGGCCACTGCGGTCAGATCGGCCAGCATGATTGAGCCTATGGCACTCCCGACCGTGCCATCAGCCAAACTATCAAGGCCGAGGTAGAGCACCTGGTTGTTGTTGATGATCTTCGCCATGTCGGTCGCATGCTTCTGATCGCCAATTTTGAATTCCGGCGACAGGAGTGCCGCCAGCGGCTCAGATGTCAGCATGGACAGAATCGGGATGAGCGAGGCGACCATCTTTTGGAAGTGGTCGCGATTATGCTCAAAGGTGGAAATCAGGCCATCCAGGTCTGATGACTGCGCTTCGTGGATGGCGATCTGCTTGTAGAAGTCGATATAGGCTTCCAGTATCCGGTCACGATGTTTTTTCACGAAACTGCTGGAGCGCGTCTCCCATTCCGGCACAGTGTCGATGAAATGACGGCGCAACGTGTTCAGCAGCAAATTGTCCGCACCACCCTCAATATAACGCTTCATGTGAACCAGATTGGGGCTCACGCCCGTTGCCACCAAACCATTCACAATGTCGTTCAGCACTTTCCAGCCAAAGGCCGCAAAGGGGTCTGCGCCGGTTTCGGATGGAATCAGTGCGGCGACCCGACTGGCGAGTTCGGTTCGACGGTTCCAATTACGCATTGGGTCGATGGGCGTTGACTTCTCCGGGTGGGCAGGATGGAAGTACACGAAGCGATCCGGCTGTCCCATTGCCGCACATATCCGTTTGGCGTTTTCCGCCAGGGCATGATCCCCTTTCGGGTCGATGATGATGACGGTCTCGTTGCGAATGATCGCCTGACCAATCAACAGCTCCATCATTCTGGTTTTACCAACCCGCGTCGTTCCAACCAGCAAGGTATGGCCGACCAGATTAGCGATGTCCATAAACCGGTCAGTTTCTTTGTCCAGGCCGTGTATCCAGTACGCGCCGTCCAGGTGCCGCTCGTTGGTGATCTTGCCGATGGTCTGAGAAACACCCTGTCCGATCAGCGCATGCATCTTCTGCGATTCAACATCCGTCCAGTCAAAGCCCTTGCCAAGCCACACAGATGATTTCTTTGTCGCCACTCCTGTTTTGTTTATCAGTTCGGGAATACTGATGAACTCTTTGCCGTAATTATCCAGGCGCGTCAGGTTGACGTAACGCCGCCAGGCCCCGATACCACGATATAAGGCCATGCCGGTACAAACAGTCATCGCAATCGCGCTGAATTTCACAGGGAGCGGGACTGGCATGTATTTGGCCGCAATCAGTGTGAACAACGCAGCACCGGCCCATGAGGCCGACATCGTGGCTTCAAAGTTCGGTCGCCACGGCGATTCCCACTCGTAGAATGCTTTCATCGGAAGCCACCCTCACTTTTGATGATGTGATTAAGCTGCCCGATAGCCTTGCCAATGAATGTCGCTTTGCGACGTATGCGAAAAAGTTCGTGTTCGATGTCGCGCACCCTGTCCACTTCCCACGGTTGGGCCAACTTGAGTAGTGCGTCCAGGTTGTACCCGTGCTTGTCTTTGGGTTTACGAATAAGCTTCTTGGTCATCCTGCGGGTCTTTGCTGCCTTTGATCCGTACCAACGAACCTCGTACCACGCAACACTCAAGGTGTTGTCACGCATTCTGGCTTGCGCATATAAGACGCTCTTGTGCTCCCATGCTCTTGCCTTGTTTTCTGTCATGGCAAAATCAAAGTGTTGCTTGCATAAATCTGCTGCTTTCGTTTCAAGTGCTTCCAGTCTGACTCGCAAAAGGCTGATCGCATCACCCACTTCCATTTCATCCATGACTTGCTCTTCCATGATTCTCTCTACCAAAGGAACAATAATTTTTTGCTATGCGGAATCTGTCGTTTCAGCGCAACTTTACATCTACGCGCATCGCCGATTCCGCGCGGCAGGTGCATTCGATTTACAGCACATCGAAAAGGCCAAAGCGGAACGCTTTACAGAATTTATTTGCTTGTTTTTCATCTGGTTAAATGTGGAACGATTTACAGAATCACTCAAACACAAGCGGAACGATTTACAGGAATCGGCACAAGCCTTGGAGTAGCCTCTAGCAAACGGTAAAAAGTAACCGTCATTTTTTGCGCGTCCATTTCAATTCGGTATTCCGGGATAGAGTTATCCTTCAGCAGCCCTTGCACGGAATTTTTGAATTTACGCAAAGGCGAGGAACTCCCAGTCAAACGGTGTAATTCATTGAGGGATACAACCCACGGCTGCCACTCGCCACACTGTATTTTGGCGAAGATGTAGATCAGCCTGTGTAATGGCGTGAGCGAGAAGTAGTCCGGGTGCATGGCGCATACTTCTGTCCAGTCTGTCGCGCAATGATAGAGCCGCTCAGGCAGCTCAATACTCACCGCATCAATGCGTCCATCACGATCCCGTTCTGCCTCGTAACGAATCAAATTGAAGCTGTCGTCGCTTTCCTTTATTTCTGCTGGTGAGCGAATGTTCGTTGTGATCCTGCTTCCGGCAAACCTATCGAGCGCCTGAGCCAAGCCATCGTATTGAGCCCCGCCGTTCCCGCGTTTGCTGAAATCAAGAAAATCGCGTGCGGTAAATCGCAGATTGCGACTCAAGTCATTGTGCCGCTCATCAAATAGGGCATTGGCCAACCAGCTCACGCAGTAAATCAGGACATCCTTGTCGCGCACGGTCGGAAGCCCCGTTGCGCTGGGGGTTATCTCGAAGAATTGTCCATCCAGATCGAAGCGTCGAGCCTTCAAATCCCCGGCAGATAACGAAAATGGCGTGCAGACGACAGGATGCCTGTTGGCATTGTCTGCGCCCAACACATCGGCAAAGTAAATATGGGTGAAAGGTTCGGGCGATATGTGAACCGGCATAGGAGGTGTCGCGAAATGAATGTCCTGGGAGTTTAGTTTGTTCAATTTGGCGCGATAGAGAGATTCTCGGCAAATTTGCCGAGAATCTGCCGAATTAGATTTTCTCGCTCATCAATAATTCGCAAACGTGCTGTGGACGTGCTGTGGGCGTTGTGATGATCTGGTCAGAAGAGGCGTTTTACTTCCAGATGTGCCGTGGATGCGCTGTAGCCGTGCTGATCTTGATGTCGTGAATCACGCCGCACCGTACATGCGCTGGAGACGTGCTGTGGCGTTTGTTGGCTGCGGTGCAAGCGTACTGGAGACGCTCTACGGTTGTTGTGAAGTTAATTTCAAGGAGAAGGTAATGAGCGTGATTGGAATGGATATTGGTTACTCGAATCTGAAGGTTGTCTATGGCGACAAGGGTGGCGACCCCGTATTGGTGAACCGCCCAGCAGGCGCAGCTCCGTCGGATCACATCGGGCAAAGAATCATGGGGGATGACGATGCCGTGCGCGTCCTGGTGGATGGCCGCGAGTTCGCCGCTGCGATCAG
>VFSW01014614.1_pt1 | contig 10838 bp, 10 predicted proteins | sample 5358111 | NCBI WGS metagenome assembly VFSW01 (sample SAMN11554181, study PRJNA540505) | mine drainage metagenome | isolation source: sediment from site ElyBrook_90M | place: USA: Ely Copper Mine, Vershire, VT | collected 2017
AAACTAGGCAGGGGGGGCAGGTTATCGGCTGCGACTGAAGGGGGTTGGGGGGGCAGCGTAATGACTACTGAGGGAGATGTTTTCTCCGCGGCATAGGCATTATTCGAAAGCAGGTTCCAAAAACCAATCGTAACGGCTACTGCCAGGGCTGCAATGAGAAGTTTTATATCGATAAATTTCGGTTTTACGGGTTTATTTTTAGAATTTGCTTGCATTTTTTGCTCCTGTTAGTCATCCCCGCCTTCATATGATGAGGAAGTTTTCTTGGCAGGGGTTGAATGGTGGCTGCTACTACTGCCTGAAGAAGACGAAGAAATACTTGTTTCCAAACTGGTGTTTGACGTCCCTGGGGGATTGATGTGGGTGATTTGCCCGGTCGTATCTACATAGGCGATATATCCGTTCTTCAGAATCACACGGTATAACGCTTGAGTGCCCATGTGGATCAGGTCGACCTGCAAGACATTCTTATAATTCATGTAGTCTTCCACAATTTGGGCCGCCTGGTCAGCATTGATTTGCTGAGGAACAGTGGCGTTGAATAAAATTGTCCCATCCTGTGCGTCTACGTAGATTGAGCCTTTATCAGATATAGCTTCGTAAGCGGTTTTCCCTTGAAAATCAACCAACTCCGGCGGTTTGATTAGTTTCTGACCTGCCTCAGCTACCTGCTGGGCAAGTTGTCCGGCAACTTCCGGGGATATGGCCGTAACCGAGGGACTGGCTACGCTAATGGTTGCCACAGTGTCGGCTGTCTGCACCTGCGGCTGCGCAGATTGCGACTGCTGGACCTGTTTTAATTGGCTCTGCATTGCCAGAAGATCGTTGTTGGCTTTCTCAAGTTTCTGATTAGCTTCCTGAACCAGTTGTTGATATTGGGCTTCGCGTTGGTTGGCCTGGTCGACGAGCTGGTCGTAATCTGCCTGGGTCTGGCTGGCTTGTTGTAGAAGCTGCTCGTACTTGATCTGTGTTTCGCTTGCCTTATCGTTTACCATTAAGGTAGTAGTCACTACCCCGACCACGACGAGGATCGTGGCGGTGATGAACACAGAAATAAGTAGAATCTTAGATGGTTTCATCGTCACTCCTTTGTAAAAATTTCCTGCTTCCAGTTGGAATATAATTACTTAGTCGTATTGAATAGTAAAAAGTTACGGTTTTCACAATGATTCCTCCTAAAGTAGGAAAGATACCCGAATAATCTGATTAAGGCGGCACACCAGACAACCGGGTTATGCCCATCCTGGATGAATAGGGGTAAAAAAGACCTATGGTATAATCGCCTTTGGGAATACCCACCCTTACCACGGTAATAAGGAGAACATTTTGGCGTTTAATCCACTCAGTTGGCTCATGGGATTATTTTCCCTTGACATTGGCATTGACCTGGGTACAGCCAATACGCTGGTCAATGTACGTGGAAAAGGAATCATCATCAATGAGCCTTCCTGGGTCGCGATTGATAAGCGCACGCGCAAACCTCTGGCGATCGGAGCGCAGGCTAAAGAGATGGTAGGCCGGACACCGGCGAATGTGGTTGCCATACGCCCTTTACGGGATGGGGTAATATCTGAATTTGAGATCACCCAGGCCATGTTAGAGTATTTCATCGATCGGGCGCATCAGCAATCCATCGTGCCGATGCCACGCCCACGTGTCGTTATCGGTATACCTTCAGGAGCCACAGAAGTCGAAAAAAGGGCCGTGTATGATGCCTCAATGGCCGCCGGGGCGCGTGAGACCTACTTGATCGACGAACCCAAAGCGGCTGCCCTGGGAGCAGGTTTGCCGGTTGCCGAAATTCGAGGCAGTATGATTGTGGATATTGGCGGTGGGACAACCGAGGTAGCCGTCTTATCTATGGGCGGAGTGGTAGTTTCACGTTCTCTCCGTGTAGCCGGCGACGAATTGGATCAGGATGTCATCACTTATATTCGCAATAAGTACAACCTTTTTATCGGTGAGCGAATGGCAGAGCAGGTAAAAATGACCATTGGATCGGGTTACCCGCTCCCAAATGAAAAAACCATGTCGGTAAGAGGTCGAAATCTGGTTTCCGGTCTACCCGAAGCATTGGAAATATCCTCCATCGAGATTCGGGAAGCCCTGGCCGGGTCGGTGCAGGTAATTGTCGACACGATCAAAGATGCGTTAGATGAAGCTCCCCCTGAAATCGTCTCCGATCTGATTGAGTCGGGAGTATGCCTGGCGGGGGGAGGATCGCAGTTGTTGGGCTTACCCGACCGGCTGACAGATGAACTCAACCTGCGCGTATGGGTTGCTGAAGATCCGATGACCTGTGTGGCGCGCGGCGCAGGAATGATCCTGGAAGACCTGGAGAGTTATGCTCCATTCCTGGTGGGTTTGGAGCGGACCAGCGCACATTAAATAAAGATTCATTGAAATGAAAACTACCTTTCCCCGGTTGTGGCAGACTGTGGTTCTGCTGGTTATTGTCGGTGGGGTGCTCTTGCTGGCATTGAGTGGATACCTGGGCCCTGTTTTCAGGGTGGCACTGCATCCGTTCATAGCAGTACAGGGCTGGTTATCGAGTCGTTACCTGGCGCTGCACGAATTTCTCACCGTGCCGCGGGATGTGGCGTTGTTACGCCAGCGCAATGTTGAACTGGAAAATCAGGTGTCGCAACTGCAAACTCAAGTGATTCAGCTTCAACAGCAGTTGCGTGAAGCGCAGATTCTGTATGCACTGTTAGATTTCGCCCGCGCTCGGCCTGAAAATGTGTATGTGGCTGCGGCGGTCATCGGGCGCGACCCCAACCCATTTATTCAGTATATTATTATCGACAAAGGCTCGGACGATGGCATCCGACATGGTATGCCGGTGGTTACCGAGCAGGGGTTGGTGGGTCGAGTGGATGCCGTGACTGCCGGGGCATCGCGCATCCAATTGATCGTGGATGCCAATTCAGCGGTGAATGTGCGCATCCAATCCACCCAGACCAATGCCCTTTTATCGGGCTCCCTCACCGGCGATATCAACTTGCTGGAAATCCCCCAGGATGTAGTCATCCAACCGGGCGCCTTGGTGCTCACCTCGGGCCTGGGCGGCGATTATCCGGCGGATGTCTTGATCGGCCAGGTGGTTACCGTCCGTAAAAGTGATACCGATTTGTTCCAAACTGCGTCCGTACAGCCGGCGGTCGATTTTACTGCGTTAAGAGCCGTTCTGGTGGTGAAGAATTTTAAGCCTGTGGATATTGTTCCCCTGATCCCTACGCCTTCTCATTAGATATGGGTTACCTGTTGGCTTTCCCAGTTTTTATTGTCCTGACCATGGCTCAAATCGGGATTGTGAGCCAGCTTCACTTGCTGCATGGTACGGGCGACCTGGTTATGATTGCCCTGGTTGCCTGGGTATTGCACGAACGGGGCAACTCTGCCTGGGTATGGGCGGTGGTGGCGGGATTGTTGATCAGCTTTGTCTCTGCCACACCCATGTTTGTCCCGTTGATCGGCTATTTAGTCCTGACCGTGATCGTACGCATCCTGCGCAGGCATGTGTGGCAGACGCCTTTACTGGCGATGTTCCTGGCGACTATGCTTGGAACGATCATTATCCAATTCATGTATTTTATAGTTCTCCAGATAACCGGGACACCTTTACCCTGGCAGGAAAGCCTCAGCCTGGTGATGCTGCCGAGTGTGCTGTTAAACTTGATCCTGGTTTTACCGGTCTATGTGGTCATGACTGATCTGGCCCATTTGATTTACCCCTTAGAGGAAGAAGCATGACAAAATCTACGATTACCATTCCAAAGTTCCAATCCTGGCGCTTTCTCGTTTTTTATGCTGTGATGGCAGTGATTTTCGGATTCTATGCGATACGGCTGTTTAATTTACAGATCATTCGCGGGGCTGAATTCCATGCCCGGGCGGAAGACAACCGCACCACCACAATCAGCGTGCAGACGAACCGGGGCATTATCTATGACCGGAATGGCTTTGTCCTGGCGCGCAATGTGGCTTCATATAATATTGTGATCACTCCGGCTTTTCTTCCTTCGGATGCCGGGGCTGTGCAGGAAATCTACCGGAAGTTATCGACCCTGATCGATGTGCCGGTCAGCAGCGGGGTGGTGGATGCCGATACAGCCAAGACTTTTAAACCCTGCCAGACTACGCTCGGCCTGATTCAGATTGTTTATATTTGGGATAACTTCAAACCCTACGAGCCGGTGGGCGTCAAATGCAACGTCGATGAGAAAACCGCTATGATCGTTCAGGAAAAAAGCAGCGATTGGCCGGGAGTGACCGTCCAGATCGAGCCCGTGCGTGATTATCCTACCGGCTGGCTGACCTCTGAAATTATTGGGTTTCTAGGACCGATCCCGGCCAGCGAACAACAGCACTTCGTCGATTTGGGGTTTGTGCCCGGGAGAGACAAAGTTGGTTATGCCGGGGTTGAAAATACCCTGCAAGACATTCTGAGCGGGAAGAATGGAGAACGCACGGTCGAGGTGGATGTAGCCGGGCAAGTAAACCAGGATATTCAAAAACCGGTCGATCCGGTTCCGGGACAAAATGTCCGCCTGACCATCGACACCCGTTTGCAGACGGCGGCTAAAACCGCTTTGATCAACGATATCAAAGATTGGAATACCTACTTTAACCAGCAAAAATATTCGGGTGGGGTGGTGATTGCCATGAATCCCAAAACTGGCGAAATCCTGGCCCTGGTATCTTACCCAACCTACGAAAACAATCGTATGGCACGGGTAATTCCTTCCTATTACTACGCGCAACTCATGGCCGATCCACAGCGCCCGCTGTTCAATCAGGCTGTATCGGCTGAAAATCCCCCGGGGTCTGTTTTTAAGATGGGCACGGCTTTAGGTATTCTGAATGAGGGCCTGGTTTCTCCTAATCAAATGATCGATGACCCTGGGAAGATTTCCATTCTGGAAAAATTTTCTCCCAACGATCCTGGCCGTACCAGGGATTACGTCTGCTATCTGTACAAAACCACCAATGCCGGGCATGGCTTCCTGGATTATTTACACGCCATCGCCCAGTCCTGCGATGTGTATTTTTATAAAGTGGGCGGCGGCTACCCGCCAGAAGTGCCTGAGGGCCTGGGAATCTGGCGTATAGGCGAATATTCTAAGGCTTTAGGATATGGACAGCTTAGTGGGATCGAGCTGCCAGGTGAGGCGACCGGCCTGATTCCGGATCCTAACTGGAAACGGGTCAATATCGGCGAGAACTGGTCAACCGGGGATACCTACATCGCCACCATTGGACAGGGCTACGTTCTGGCGACCCCGCTGCAAGTGCTGGAATCGATCGCTACCATCGCAAATGATGGTAAACACATGAAGCCGACCCTGGTGAAGGATATCCTGGATTCGGAAGGGAATGTGATCACGCCCTTTAAACCAACCCAATTGTGGGATATCACCGTCGATCCCAAGATTGCCATCTTTGACGCCAATAATTTTGATACCGGCCAGAAGAAGACCGTGGCGCCGTGGGTAATCCAATTGGCGAAAGAAGGCATGCACATGGTGGTTACAGATGGGACCGCCAAGAATGTATTCAATGGCGACACAATCCAGGCGGCGGGTAAAACGGGCACAGCCGAATACTGCGATAACATCGCCCAATCGAAAAACCTGTGCCGGTCAGGCGCCTGGCCTGCGCATGCCTGGTTTGTTGGATACGCCCCGTATGATGATCCGGAGATAGCCGTGGTGGCTTTCGTGTATAATGGAGACGAGGGGTCAAGAGTTGCCGCTCCTATCGTAAAGAAAGTCCTGGATGCGTATTTTGAATTAAAAGCGATCGATCAGTCAGCCGGCGGAGTGGCTGCTCCCTGATATCTTACTTAAAGAAAACCAGTAGAATTTGGCTCCAGCAGCCGGAACAGACCTGCTATAATAACCGGAATTATTCAGAGTGGATAAATGATAGGCGAAAAACATTTCAAGGTGCAAATTAAAGGCGTCCGTGAAGGTCTTTTGATAACCCTGGGTGAGGGAGAATGGCCGGTTCTTCAGCAAGAACTGATGCAACATATCGCCGACCAATCCAGTTTTTTTCAGGGCGCCAGAGTGGCCCTGGATATAGGTAACCATATTCTGCACGCGGCAGAGATGGGCTCACTGCGCGATAAACTGGCAGATAAAGGCGTATCTCTATGGGCGATTTTAAGCAATTCGCCAACAACCGAACAGACCGCCCAGGTGTTGGGCCTGGCTACGCGTTTATCTGCCCCCAGGCCAGAGCGGGTCATCCGTAAATTGGACACAAACTTCGCCGGCGATAATACAGTATTCGTGCAGAAAACGCTGCGATCGGGCTTTAAGATTTCCACCGCCGGGCACGTGATTGTGGTGGGTGACGTAAATCCTGGGGCAGAGATCATAGCCGAAGGCAGTGTGGTAGTGTGGGGCCGCCTGCGCGGCAGCGTCCACGCCGGATCAGAAGGGAACGAGCAGGCGGTAGTGTGTGCATTGGAAATGACGCCCATGCAACTGCGTATAGCTAATGTTGTGGCGGCTTTTACCCAAAGGCAGGGTAAACTTCAGCCAGAAATTGCCCATATTCACCAGGGACAGGTGATCTCAGATGTCTGGACTACAAGGGATGGAGGAAAATGACCGCAACTGTTGTGACTGTAACATCCGGAAAGGGTGGCGTAGGGAAGACAACCACAACTGCAAACCTGGCGGTTGCACTGGCGCTGGGCGGCCAAAAGGTGGTCTGCATTGATGGAGACATTGGCCTGCGCAACCTGGATGTGGTGCTGGGATTGGAGAACCGTATTGTCTACGACCTGGTGGATGTAGTCGAAGGCCGCTGCCGGCTGCGCCAGGCAATGATCAAAGACAAGCGCTTGCCGGAGTTATTTTTGATCCCGGCGGCGCAGACCCGCGATAAATCGGCCGTGTCGCCCAGCGACATGGTGCGCTTGTGTGACGACCTGCGCCCGGAAGTAGATTGGATTATTGTGGATTGCCCGGCGGGGATTGAACGCGGTTTCAGGAACGCCATCGCACCGGCGGATATCGTGGTGGTAGTGACTAACCCGGAAGTCTCAGCGGTGCGAGATGCCGACCGGATCATTGGTTTGATCGAGGCGGAAGAAAAAGGCCCGGCGCGGCTGGTGATCAACCGTTTGAACCCGGGTCTGGTAAAACAAGGCAATATGCTCAGTTCGGAAGACGTTCTGGAACTTCTGGCAGTCGAACTGGTAGGAATAGTCCCTGAAGATGAAAGTGTGGTAATCAGCACCAACCGTGGGCAGCCGGTTGCGCTTGACCCGAAATCGAAGGCGGGGCAGGCTTTTCAGAATATCGCCCGGCGGCTGAAGGGTGAAAAGGTTGAATTCCTCGACCTGGCAGAAAGAGATGGCTTTATGCATAGGTTGACCAGGATTTTCCGTCCCGGAGGTAATTGATATGACTAACTGGGTCGATAGGCTAATTGGACGGAAACCGAACAGTGCTAACGAGGCGAAGGAACGTCTCAAACTGGTCTTAATTCATGACCGGACAGATATATCTCCTACTGAATTGGAGAAGATGAAGAATGAACTCCTTCAGGTCATTTCACGCTACGTGGAGATCGACCCGGCGGCGGTGAAAATCGCCATGACCCAGGAAGGTCGCGAACAGCGCCTGGTCGCAGATATTCCCCTGAAGGTAGCGCGGCGAAGGAGAACAGGCTAACCTCAATCCTGGCAGAATGAAACGCGAATTTTGGCGGCACTTCGATTACTGGCTCTTCGGGAGCGTAATAATATTATGCATTTTCGGCATTGCGATGATCCGTTCCGCTATCGCCGGAAATGAAGTGTTGGCCGGGCTGGTCCAACGCCAGGCGATTTACGTCGTCCTCGGGTTGGCAGTCATTTTTGGCGCCTCGCTGGTCGATTACCACTATTGGCTATCTTTGACGCGTACCATGTACATCGCGGCGGTGGTCTTGCTGGTAGTCATTTTTGTGTACGGCACGGCGCGTTATGGCTCGGCGCGTTGGTTGGATACCGGCCTGGTCTTGATCCAACCCTCGGAGATCGCTAAAATCGTGATGATCCTGGTGCTGGCAGGTTATTTTGCGAAAAACCAGGACAAGCCTCACAATGTCCGCTGGATCGGAGAAAGTTTTGCGCTTACCTTCGGGGTGGTGGTGTGGATTTTGCTCCAACCCAATTTAAGCACCTCGATCGTAATTTTCGTCATGTGGTTTGCCATGTTGTGGATCAGCGGCCTGCCGGTAAAATACCTGCTGATTTTTAGCGGGGCGGTGATCATTGGCGGCGCGGTGGCGTTCCCCTTCCTGGCCGATTATCAACAGAAACGCGTGATGGATTTTGTTTTTCCGGATTCGAATGCCCAGGCCGGCAATACCTATAACGTCGACCAGGCCCTGGTTACGATTGGCTCCGGTGGGTTGTTTGGCGAAGGGTACGGGCACAGCAGCCAGGTGCAACTGCGTTTCTTGAAAGTCCGCCATACCGATTTTATCTTCTCGGCCATGGCGGCTGAATTTGGTTTTGTAGGCACAGTCATCGTTATCGGCCTGTTGATTTTTGTGGTGCTGCGCTGCCTGCGCGCTGCCCGGCTGGCGGCCGATACGTTTGGCTCGTTGATCTGTTATGGCTTTGCCACGTTGATTTTCTTCCAGATGGCGGTAAATATAGGCGTTAACCTGAACGTTATCCCGGTGACGGGGCTGACTTTGCCTTTCATCAGCTACGGGGGCAGCTCCCTGCTTTCCATGGTTTTGGGGATCGGCCTGGTGGAAAGCGTCATTTCCCGGCATAAATCACTGGAATTTTAAGTGCACCTTTCTACAAGGCTGGTATGACTCTGGACTTGATTTTCCTGAGATTGTATAATCGCGTCAGGTATATCCTGGGGGTTCGTCTAACGGCAGGACAGCAGGCTCTGGATCTGCTTATGGAGGTTCGAATCCTTCACCCCCAGCCTGGAAGAAAGATCCACTTTTTTATATTCAAAAAACCGCAGCTTTTTTGAATATAAAAAAGTGGAGACTATTGCGCTTTTTTTCTGCCTTCTTCGATCTTCGCCCAGGAATCGCGCAGCGGCACCGTTAAGTTAAAAACCAGTTGGCCGGGCTTTGAATCCGGGTCGACGCAGAAGAAACCCTTGCGTTCGAACTGGTAGTGATCGCCGATATTCGCATCCGCCAGGCTGGATTCGACCTTGCAGGTCTTGAGGATGTGCAGCGAATCCGCGTTGATGTAATCCAGGAAGGTCTTATCGTCTTCGATCTTGCTCAGGTTCGGCACCGTAAAGAGGCGGTCGTACATACGCACCTCGGCATCCAGGCAGTAGCGGGCTGACACCCAGTGAATGGTGCCCTGCACCTTGCGCCCATCCGGAGCGTAACCGCCTTTGGTCTGCGGATCGTAGGTGCAGCGGATTTCTTCGACCTCGCCTGTCTGGGTATTTTTTACAAAATCGACGCATTTTATAATGTAGCCATAGCGCAGACGCACTTCTCGGCCTGGGGCCAGACGGAAATATTTGGGCGGCGGCGTCTCGCGGAAATCATCCTGGTCGATATAGATAACCCTGGTGAAAGATACTTTGCGGGTTCCTGAGCTGGGGTCTTCCGGGTTGTTGATCGCATCCAGTTCTTCGACCTGGTTTTCCGGGTAATTCTCAATAATCACTTTAACCGGATTCAGGACGCCCAACACACGCAAGGCCTTCTTGTTCAGGTCTTCGCGCACCGAGTATTCCAGCAAAGATATATCAATCAGGTTCTCATTCTTCGCCACACCTACTGCATCGATGAACTTTCGGATGGCCTGGGCTGTATAGCCGCTGCGGCGCATCGCCACCAGGGTGGGCATGCGTGGGTCATCCCAACCGGCCACGTAACCATCCCCGACCAGGCGCTTGAGAAAGCGTTTGCTCAGAATTGTATAATTCATGTTCAGCCGGGAAAATTCGATCTGGCGTGGGTGGGCAATCTCAAGCTCGTTCAAGAACCAGTCGTACAGGGGGCGGTGGTCTTCGTAGTTCAGGTCGCACAAAGAATGCGTTACCCCTTCGATTGAGTCGGACTGCCCGTGAGCAAAATCGTACATGGGATAAATCACCCATTTGTCGCCGGTGCGTTGGTGGGTGGCATGCAGGATGCGGTACATTACCGGATCGCGCAGGTTGATATTGCTGGCGGTCATATCGATTTTGGCGCGCAGCACGCACGCTCCGTCCGGGAAATCGCCTCTGCGCATACGCTCGAATAGTTCCAGGTTTTCAGAGATACTCCGGCTGCGATAAGGGCTGTCCTTACCTGGCTCGGTCAGGGTGCCCCGGTATTCACGGATCTGGTCGGCGCTCAGGTCGTCTACGTAGGCTTTGCCCTTTTCAATCAATTTAATGGCAAACTGGTATAGTTGATCGAAATAATCCGAGGCATAATATTCCCGGTCCTCCCAGTCAAAGCCCATCCAGTGGATGTCCTCTTTAATCGCATCCACGAACTCCACATCTTCTTTAATCGGGTTGGTATCGTCGTAGCGCAGGCTGCATTTCCCTCCGAAAGCCTCAGCCATGCCAAAGTCAATCGTAAAGGCTTTGACGTGCCCAATGTGTAGATAACCGCTCGGCTCGGGCGGGAAGCGGGTCTGAACGTGGTCGAACCTGCCGTTTTTCAGGTCTTCTTCGATGGCGTCGCGAATAAAATTGCTGGGGGTGGATTCGGGTTCATCTGTCATACGAAACACTCCTGTTTTGATAAGTAAAACACCCTGTGGATTTTCGCAGGGTGCTTTGCTCAATTAGGCTGAGGGCAAAGGATTCGAACCTCTATAGGCAGATCCAGAGTCTGCAGTCCTA
>VFSW01014615.1_pt1 | contig 10838 bp, 8 predicted proteins | sample 5358111 | NCBI WGS metagenome assembly VFSW01 (sample SAMN11554181, study PRJNA540505) | mine drainage metagenome | isolation source: sediment from site ElyBrook_90M | place: USA: Ely Copper Mine, Vershire, VT | collected 2017
GTCCAGCATCACCTGCAGACTCCCCAAACCAACCCCAATCAGCCCCAGCCCGACGTAGTCGATCGAGCCGGCATTGGCACGCTCTTCCGCCAGATACGGCGGGTCCTCGACAAGCCTTGAGGTCATCACCAGTGAGATCACCGCCACGGGAACGTTGATGAAGAAGATCCAGCGCCAACTGAAGTTATCCGTGATGTAACCGCCCAGAGTCGGACCGACGGCCGGCGCCAGCACCACCGCCAGCCCGTAAATGGCGAACGCCATGCCTCGCTTAGCCGGCTCAAACGTATCGGCCAGAATCGCCTGCTCGCTCGGCGCCAGTCCACCACCGCCGGCGCCCAGAACGACCCGAAAGAAAATCAACAACCCGAGACTCGGCGCTACCCCGCAAAGGAACGAGCTGATGCCGAACAGCGCCACGCACAGCATATAGAATCGCTTCCGCCCGAACCGTGTAGCCAGCCATGCGCTGATTGGCAGCACCACGGCATTGGAAACCAGATACGACGTCAGCACCCACGTGCTCTCGTCCTGGCCGGCCGATAAACTGCCTGCAATGTGCGGCAGAGCGACGTTCGCGATGCTCGTATCGAGCACCTCCATGAACGTCGCCAGCGTCACGGTCATGGCGATCGCCCACGGGTTATACTTCGGCTTCCACTGTTCGGACACACTTCTCCTTTCCGCGTTCCCCCGGCGGGAACTTGGCGCCGTTACTGGAGGTAAACCTTCGGCACGACAGACATGCCCGGCCTCAGGCGATGGTCATCGTTCTGTCCCGGTTCGAGATCGATGCGGACCGGGATGCGCTGCACAACCTTCACGTAATTTCCGGTTGCGTTCTCCGGCGGCAGCAGGCTAAACCGGGAACCGCTCGCTCCGCCGATGCCACTAACATGGCCCGTATAGTCGCGGCCGAACGCATCCACGGAGAACCGCACCTTCTGGCCCGGCTTCATGTGTTGAAGCTGCGTCTCCTTGAAATTCGCGGTGATCCAGATGTCATCGAGCGGCACGATCGCCAGCAGTTGCTGGCCGGGGGACACGTTCTGGCCGATCTCCACCGTCTTCTTGCCCACGACGCCGCTCACCGGCGCGACAATCGTGGCATAACTCAAGTTCAACTTCGCCTGATCAAGCGCCGCTTTCTTCAACAGTAACTTCGCTTCCGCGCTCTTGGCTCGCGATCGGCTCACGGCCACCTGCCGCGGACCGGTCATCGCCGATTGCACCGTCGCCTCCGCCTGCGCGATGCGGGCCTGCGCCTGCTGGATCGCGGCTTCGGCCACCGTCACGTTCTGCTGCGCCTCTTGCAACGAAGCCTGCCGCGCGCCTAACGCCGCCTTGGCCGCCGCCGCCGTCTGTACAGCCTGGTCGTACTGCTGCTGGCTGACCTCTTCCTTGGCCACAAGCTGCTTGTAGCGCCCCACATCATCGGCCGCCTTCTTGTAATTCGCCTCCGCCTCGACGACTTGCGCCTGCGCGGACTCAAGCCGAGCCCCCGATGCGTTCAACTGCCGTTCGGAGCTCAGCAATGCCGCCGTCGCATCGGCCTTCGACGAGTGCGCCCCCATCAGCGTGCTCGCCGTCGTCACGCTCGTGATCGGAACATCGGTCTGCGAACTCATCACCGCCGCTTCAGCATCCGCCACATCGGCATCCGCCTTCGCCACCGCCACCTCGTAGTCCCGCGGGTCAATCGTCACCAGCACATCGCCGGCCTTCACATACTGCGCATCTTCGACTAACACCTCAGCCACCTGGCCGCCCACCCGCGCGCTGATCGCATTCACATGACCATCGACCTGCGCGTCATCCGTGGATTCGTAAGCACTCAAGTAACTCCACAGAAAATAGCCCCCGACTGCCAGGACCACCAGCAGGACCGGCACGATAATCCGCACCTTCCCGTTTCGTCCCCGCACCGAGGCCTTGTCCTGTTCGGAATCCTGTTTCTCTTGTACTGTTGTTTCGGCCATCTCACTTCACCTCGATGAACTTCTTGATGGTTTCCACGGTAGAACCCAGCGCCCGCGCCAGCGCGGCTTTGGCCACGTTGTGGGCGTAAAGCGAGGCAATTAGATTGTCATTTGCCGACGCCACCGACTCCTGCGCCTGCACCACCTCGATGTTATCGGTCACTCCAGCCGTAAAACGGTCCCGGGCCTGCTCCAGTGTCTGATTCGCCAAATCCAGATTGCTCCGTGCCACCGCCACCTGATCGGCCGCGGTCTTCACATCGAGCAGCGCCGCGCGAATCTGGTAGTCAATCTGCGCCCCCAGGTCCGCTAACTCGTCGTTGCTCTGTTTCAAAGCGGCGCGCGCCTTCTCAACATCGCCGCGAATCCGGCCGCCATCGAAAATATTAAAGTTCAACGTGCCCGCCACCTCGAACACGCCATGGGAATTGTTGTAAGAAACACCCGCGTCGCCGTAATATCCGCTCAGGCCCACGGTCGGATACCACTCGCCCCGCGCCGCGCTCACCGTCTGCTCGGCCGCCGCCACCTCGTGCTTGGCCCGAAGGTAATCGGCCCGCTGCTTGTAGGCAAGCTGATCGGCTTCGTCCGGCGTCATCGTCTCAAACCTCGAGAACGGCGTCTGGTTGGCAATGCGATACTCCTGCCCCGGCGGCAATCCGATGAGCCTCCCCAGCGCCAGCTTGTCCTTGGCAAACTGGTTCCGCTGCGCCAGCAGCCGCTGCTCGTCCTGCCTCAACTCCACCTGCGAACGAAGCACGTCAATCGACGGCGAAAGACCCGCTTTCTTCTGGTCCACGGCGCGCTCGTATAGGGCCTGCGCCGTCTTCACCTCGGCCTCCAGGGCATCGGTGCGCGATGCATCCGCAATGATCAGCAGATACCCGTTCGCCACCGCCTGCGCCACCAGATCCTTGGCGTCGTCCACCGAAAGCCGCGCCGCCGTTTCGTGTTCGCGCGATGCCTTCAGTGTCTTCCACTTGTTGTAGTCAAACGCCGTCATCGATACGTTCGCCTGCGCGATCGAATAGTGGAACGGCCCGACAATCGATGGGATCCCGTTAAAGCCCAGCGCGGGGATCGAGGGAAAGTTGAAATTGAACCCAAACGTTTTCAGGTTGATTTGTTCTTCCACTTCGCTCGCCGTGCCGGTCACCTGCGGCAGCAGCGCCGATAGAGCCTGGATGCGCGAGGCCCGCGCCGTGTCGCTCGCCGTAACGCTTTCCAACAACCCAAGGTTCGCACGCAGACCCCGTTCAATCGCCCCGTCCAGCGTCAGATCCATCGAAGGACCCGCCGGCCCCGTAGGCACGCTGCCCTGAAAACTCACCGCCTGCTGCGCCGGGACTTGAACGCATTCCAGGCACAAAAAAAGAGCCAGCGGTAAGCCTAAGTTTCGTCTGATTCGCATGTTGGATTTCGCAGCCGTCGAGCCCAACTTCCCGATCCCGGCCGCGCGGCCTCCATCCATTGTCCCTAAGATAGATGCAGTTCGCCGCATACAAGCTCCAATAATGAATGGTGCGGTTATACTGATTCGATATATAGTGATATGCATCTCATATCACCGAACCCTGCGGCGCGGCAACCAGAGCGCGCACCAGAATCGACACTTTCTCCCAGCCCGGCACACTCACCCTCGCCTCCAGAACCCGCTCCCCCGAGGCGTCGATTCGCTCCAACAGCCGGCGGTAGACCTCGATCAGCGCCCAAAGCGACGGTCTGCTGCGGCGCTGAATCAGCCCCAATAACGGGCGCGACGTCTCGTAAAACTCCCGCGCCCGCGCGATTTCAAATCGCAGCAGACGCCGGAAGTTCTCGTCCGCGGCGAAGCGATCCACTTCGAACCGCTCCAGATCTTCGCGCGGCAGATAACCGCGGCCGTGTTCCTCATCCTCACGCAAATCGCGAAGAATATTTGTGAGCTGGAACGCGATGCCGCAGCGCTCGGCGAGCGGTAGCGCCTCGGCGGACTCGAATCCGAAGATGTGAACCGTCGTCAGCCCGACGACACTCGCCACCCGGTAGCAGTACTGATACAGGTCGTCGAACGTCACGATGGTGCGCGGCTCCAGGTCGCTCCGCACGCCCGCGATCATGTCGGTGAAATACTGGTGGGGGATGCCGAACCGCTTCACCGTATCGCAGAACGCGGGCCACACCGGGTTCGACGGCATCTGGCCCGCCAGCGCCGCTTCCAGTTCTTCATGCCAGCGGTCGATCGCCTGCGTCGTGGCGCCGGCCTCATCGCTTAAGTCGTCGCAGAAGCGCATGAACGCATACACCGCGCACATGGCCAGCTTCTGTTCGCGCGGCAGCAGGACGAACGAGTAATAAAAATTGCGTGCGCGCCGGCGGGCGACATCGCGGCAATAGAGGTAGGATTCCTCGAGGGAGACGCTCATGCCGCGCGCGAGAATGCCACGCGGGCCAGGCTTCGAACCAGCAGCGCGGCGCGTTCGGTCTTCCCGATCGCCGGCCGCTGGGCAAGCACGTTGTAGTCCTGCCGCTCGATCTTTTCGAGCACTCGCAGGCCGCCGCGGCTGAACAGGTCCAGGTCGAAGGCGAGCCGCTTGTCCACCGTGCCCACCAGCGGCAGGCCGCGCTCGAACAGCTCCCGCGCCACACCCACCGCCTCTCGCATCGCATCGCGGAACGCGCTCGTGAAACGGCGGGCCATCACATCGGCCTCCGTGCATCCATGCTTCCGCATCACCGCCAGCGGAAGATAAATCCGGTCTTTCTCCAGATCCACCGCCACATCCTGCCAGAAGTTCGCTAACTGCAGCGCCGTGCAGGTGGCATCCGACATCCGGTCGCGCTCGGGGTCGCGGTATCCACACAGCCGCAGCACAACGCGCCCCACCGGATTCGCCGAGTTGCGGCAGTAGCAGAACAACTGGTCCCAGCTCTCGTACCGGCTCACCACCTGGTCCTGCTCGAAAGCGCGGACGAGCGCCCGGAACAACGCTGCTTCCAACTCGTATTTCTTCGCGGTGCCCGCGAGCGCCACGAACACCGGATGCCGCGTGCGGCCTTCGTACATCGCTTCCAGTTCGCCGCGCCACCAGCCCAGCAGCCGAAGGCTCTCCGCCCGGTCGCCGATCTCATCGCCCAGATCGTCCGCCCAGCGGCAGAACGCATAAACATTGAAGAAGTCCTGATGCAGATGCCGCGGAAGCAGCACACTGGCGACGTGGAAGTTCTCGTAGTGGTGCGTGGCAAGCCAGCGGGTATAGGCCAGCGCCTCGCTTCCCGTCCAGCCGCGCTCCATCAGCGCATCGCGGCGCACAAATTCCGCCGGCATGACGAAACCGGTCGCCTCGGGCGCGCTGGTCACGGGATAATCGCGGTCTTCATATGCCCGTTGTGGCTGGTCAGATGATGCATGACCTCGAGCAGTTTGTCGAGCGGCTCAACCCGGTTTACGAAGTCGTGCGCCGTGGCGCCGCCGCCGCTGACGACCTCGAGCGCGCGCCGGATGTGCGCCGGCGTGTGATGGAAACTCGCCGTGCACGTCAGATTCGAATAGTGCATCAGCGACGTGTCGATCTCGACCGCCGTGCCGTTCGGGCAGCCGCCGAAGAAGTTCACCACTCCCCCTCGCCGCGCCAGTTTCACCGCCGTCTCCCAGGCCTCCGGACGGCCCACCGCCTCGATCACCGCATCGGCGCCTCGGCCATCCGTCAGCAGCCGCACCGCCTCGACCAAAGCGTCGCTCTCGTCTCCCGCGATCAGCCCCTCGTCGGAGCCCATCAAACGCGCATGCCCAAGCTGTACTTCCCGCCGCCCGATGGCGATCACCCGCGCCCCAAGCACCTTGGCCATCTTGACGAACATCAGGCCGATCGGCCCAAGACCCATCACGGCCACCGTGTCGCCCGGCCGCACTCTCGTCTCATCCAGCCCGCGCAACGCGCAGGCCAGCGGTTCGCACAACGCCGCATCCTGATAGGACACGCGCGCCGGCAGCTTGTACGTGTTGCGCTCGGCAATGCGCGCCGGAATGCGGATATATTCCGCATAAGCGCCGTTGTTGAACAGCAGATCCTCGCAGAGATTTTCCTGATTCCGGCTGCAGTAAAAACACACACCGCACGGCGCCGAATTGGCCGCCACCACCCGGTCGCCCGGCTTGAAAGCCGTGACGGCCTTGCCCACTTCCGCCACGTCTCCGGCCAACTCATGGCCGAACAGCGCCGGAGGAACAATCATCCGCGCGTGATACCCGCGGCGGAACACCTTCACGTCAGTCCCGCAAGTCAACGCCGAACGCACCCGAACCAGGATGTCTCCCGGTCCGAGCGCGGGTACTTCCACTTCCTGGATCCGAAGATCTTCCCGGCCGTACAGCACGGCCGCTTTCATGCGTTTCAATCCCGCCACCTTTGAGGCTGAACCATAATTTTCAGCGAACGCTCCAAAGGATGCAAGGCCAGTTCAATCCCTTCCCCGATGTCGTCCAACGCCACGATGTCAGAGATCAGATCTTCCACCGGCAGCGCTCCGCTGAAAACGAGCTCGGCCGATTCCTTCTGCAAATCGACCGAAGCACTATAAGAGCCCAATAATGCCCTCTCACCGACACAGATGTCGGCGCCGGACACTTCGATGCGTTCTTGATGCGAAGTCTGGGCAAATAATAAAATTTTCGCGCCGGGCCGCGTTCCTTCCACCGCCTGCCCCACGATGCCTCGCGCCGAAGCGGCCACAATGGCGAAGTCGGCGCCACGGCCATCCGTCAGGTCCCGCACATGCTCGCCGAACCGGGTATCGCGGGGTTCGTAGGCCGCTGCCGCGCCAAAACGCTGCGCGAGCCCCCGCCTGTGCTCCATCGCGTCCGTCGCCAGCACCACGGCGCCCGCCCGCTGCGCCAGCATCGTGAAGACCATGCCGATCGGCCCCTGCCCTAACACTACCACCACATCCCCGGCCGACGCGCCCAGCATCGCAAAGCCCTTCACGCACGTGTTCACCGGCTCGACGAACGAGGCCCGTTCGAACGGCACGCCCCCCGGAATCTTCTCGATGCCGCGCCGCACAATCCAGTCCATCGCCCGAACATACTGCGCAAACCCTCCGCCGGCCGGCTCAAACCCCGCCGTCACCCCGACGCGCTTGTACAACGCGCATTGCGCGTATAACTTATGCCGGCAATAAAAACAACTCATGCACGGAATGTGATGGAACACCACCACCCGGTCGCCCGGCTCATATTCCGTCACCCCGCTGCCCACCGCCGCAATGACCCCCGCGGTCTCGTGGCCGAAAACACGCGGCGGAACCAGCAGGTCGTACTCGATCTTCTTCAAGTCCGTGGGGCAGATCCCGCAGATCTCCACCTGGATCAGCACCTCGCCCGGCCCGATCTCCGGCGTCGGAATCGATTCCACCGACACATGGCGATTCCCCAGGTACACGGCCGCCCGCATCGCGGACGGCACTTCTTCCACCTGTCCTTGCGCCACCGCATGCGCCGCCAGCACCGCACTCGAACCTGCGTGACCGTCTTTAGAACCGGCAGCCGGCAAGGCCGTCTCCTAACGCGAGCGAAGCCCGGTCGCACCGGCCGCCGAAACGAATCAATGCCGCCAGCGTCCGCGGCCGCAACGCCGCCGCCAATGCAATCCGGCTACGCGAAAAGCGTCCCTCCGCCCCTCGATATCGATTGAAGTCCATCGGCATGTCCTCGTTCGCTCCGTCCGTCACCACGCGAATGCAATAGAAAGGCAACCCCTGTTCGTGCGCGGCCGCCGCAACCGCCGCGGCCTCCATTTCGACGCCCGCCGCACCCGTGCCAGCCAACTCCCTCTTCTCCCTCGCCGTCCCTACAACCCGGTCCTCGGAAAGGATCCGGCCCGTTCGGAACCGCGGCGGACACTCAGGCACGGTGGCGATCCAATCGTTCACCGCCGTTGCTACCAGGATATCGCCAACCGATAGGCTCGCGTCGAGCGCACCGCAGTATCCCGTGCTCACCCACGCCCCCACTCGCCCTACCGCCTCCACCGCCTTCCGCGCCAGCCGCGGGCCCGGACCGTTGGCCGCCAGCACCACCCGGCGTCCCTTCCACAACCCCTCCGCGAGATAATCAATGGACGCGTTCATCCTTCGTACCTCGGTCAACAACCGCACGATCCCCTCGAACTCCCGCCTCTCGGCGGCCACAAAAGCCAGCGCGCTCAACTTGCCATGCCCAGCCTCCGGCCCTCTGGCACATACCCGTTGTCCTGAAACCAGGCCACCGCCCGGCCCAGCGCCTGCTCCACCGGCTTCGGCGCAAACCCCAGTTCTGCCCGCGCCTTCGCCCACGACACAAACATCTTTTTCTTCGCCATCCGCACCGCATCCAGCGGCGCCCGCGGCTCCCGTCCCGTCACCCGCGACAAACCCGTGTCGATCATCCCGGTGAAGTAAGCCATTGCGTAGGGGATCTTCCAGCGCGGCGCGGGAATCCCGCTGATCGAAGCGAGCGTGCCCAGAATCTGCTCGAGCGTCAGGTTTTGGCACCCCAGGATATAACGCTCGCCCGGAACCCCTCGGTCGCAGGCCAGCAGATGGCCCAGCGCCGTGTCGCGCACATCCACCAGGTTCAATCCCGTCTCGATGTAGGCGGGCATCCGCCCCAGCAGGAAATCGAGAATAATGCGTCCCGTCGGCGTCGGCTTGAAGTCGTGGTCGCCCACCGGCGCCGTCGGATTCACAATCACCACCGGCAGCCCCTGGCGCGCGAACTCGAGCGCCACCTGCTCGGCTTGAAACTTGGACCGCTTGTAATCCCCGGCCATCGAAGCTACCGTCACCGCCGTGGTCTCGTCGCCTTCCCCGCCTGGCGGAATCCCGATGCAACCCACCGTGCTCGTGTACACAACGCGTTCTACGCCGGCCCGCCGGGCCGCCTCCAGCAGATTCCGCGTCCCCTCCACATTCGAGCGGTACATCTGCGCGCGGTCTCTCGCCCACAGCCGGTAGTCGGCCGCCGCGTGGAATACGATTCCACAGCCCGCCGCCGCCCGATCAAGCGACGCCTGGTCCCGCAGGTCGAATTCCACACGATCGACATACAACTCCCTCAGCCGGCTCCCCGGACGCGCCAGCGCCCGCACCCGATAGCCGCGCTCGCCAAGCACACCAGCGATGTGCCAGCCCAGAAAGCCGGTAGCTCCGGTAACAAGTACGGGTTTCATGCTTCGTGCGAAGCGCGCCGCCTTTAGCCTCGGCTGGCGGTCCTCGCCTGGAGAAAACAGTTCAACGCCATCACTGGAAAAGAGTGCCGGTATAGGTGATAGCTGAGATAGAACACTTTCGGGAATCCCGTGCCCGTGGCCAGATCCTCATCCCAGGTTCCGGCGCTCGTCTGCATCCGAAGCAGGTACTCCACTCCATCGCGTAAACTCGTGCTCGCCGTGTCCCCGCCGGCCAGCAGCGCCAGAACCGCCCAGGCGGTCTGCGCCGGCGTGCTCGCCGCCGCCACGTAACGGTTCTCGTCGTAGCTGGCACCGCTTTCGCCCCAGCCTCCGTCGAAGTTCTGGTTCGCCCGCACCCATTCCAGCGCCCGCTGCACCGGCGCTTCAAGGTCGCTTACCCCCGCCGCCGCCAGCCCCCGCAGCGCCAGAAATGTGCCGTAGATGTAATTCACACCCCAGCGGCCGTACCAGCTTCCGTCCTGCTCCTGCGCACGCAAAAGGTATGCGACGCCGCGCTGCACCGCCGGGTGGTTCTGCGACAGCCCGCAGGCGCACAGCGCCTCGAGCACGCGTCCCGTAATATCCGGACACGTCGGGTCGAGCATCGCGTTGTGATCGGCGAACGGCACATAGCTCAGCGACTTCCAGTCGTTGTCCACATCGAAAGCCGCCCACCCGCCGTCTTTCGACTGCATATCGAGCAGCCAGTTCACCGCGCGCCGCATCGAGGCCGACTGCGCCTCTTCCGATCGCGCCTGAGAGCGGCTCAACGCCAGCAGCACCATCGCCGTATCGTCGATGTCCGGATAGAACTCGTTGGCGAACTCGAAGTACCATCCGGCCGGCTCCGTCTTCGGCCGCTTCACACTCCAGTCGCCCTTCCGCCGCACTTCCTTCGTCAGGAGCCAATCCGCCGCCAGGCTCAAGGCGCGGTTCGGCGGCTCGGCGCCCAGACCCAGCGCATAACCGGCGATCGCCGTGTCCCACACGACCGAAAAACACGGCTGGAAGTAGAAGCCGCGCCCATCGTCCACCATGAGCCGGTCAAACTGCCGCTGCGCCTCCACCCGCTCCGGATGTTCCACCGGATAGCCAAGCAGATCGAGCGCCATGATCACATACATCATCGGCGGATAGATCGCACCCAGCCCGTCGGTGTAGCGCGTCCGCTCGATCATCCACGTCTCGGCCTTCCGGATCGCCTTCTGCCGCAGCGAGCGCGAACCGCGCCGCTCCCACCATTTCAAAAGCCGGTCGGCCGCATAAAAGAAATTCCGCCAACTGAAGAATTTGGCGCCGTAAGCGAAGCTGGTTCCAACCCCCTTCACGAACAGTTCCTGTAAATCAAACCCTTCCGGCACCGGCCTCCGCGGATTCATCGCGTGCACAATCGCTAGTGGAATCACGATCGCCCGCGTCCACGACGACATCTGGTAAATAAAATTCCCGGGCAGCAGCATCAGCTCCGGCGGCACCGTCGGCGCGCCTTCGCGCGGATACAGCCCGAACAGGCTCAGGTTAATCTTGACGTAGCTGTTGGCCGCCTGAATGCCGCCCAGCGCCAGAATCCGCTCCCGCGCGCGCACCAACCCCGGATCGTCGTAGCTCAGCCCCGCCAGTTTCAGCGCGAAATACGCCTTCACCGTCGCACTCACATCCGACGGCCCCTGCG